>Ga0114931_10000002_pt1 | contig 348114 bp, 285 predicted proteins | sample 2SBtaG_FD_89579 | JGI IMG/M metagenome (GOLD analysis project Ga0114931, IMG submission 89579) | Deep subsurface microbial communities from Kolumbo volcano to uncover new lineages of life (NeLLi) - 2SBTROV14_V59a metaG | ecosystem: Environmental > Aquatic > Marine > Volcanic | place: Kolumbo...
CTCCTGTCACGAGACCTCTTCAGCCTCGCCGATTTCCTCACACCGAGGAGTGTATGGATCGTAGGTGGCGACGGGTGGGCATACGATATCGGCTATGGCGGGCTCGATCACGTGCTGGCCTCCGGGCGCAACGTGAACATTCTCGTCCTCGATACCGAAGTGTACTCGAACACTGGCGGTCAGGCTTCGAAGGCCACAGCGCTTGGCGCCGTCGCCAAATTCGCAGCCGGTGGGAAGCCGACGCCGAAGAAGGACCTTGGCCGTCTGGCCATGAGCTACGGGTATGTGTACGTCGCACAAGTGGCTATGGGCGCCGATGCGAACCAGACCATCAAATCCTTCGAGGAAGCTGAATCGTATCACGGCCCCTCGCTAATCATCGCCTACAGCCACTGTATCGCCCACGGCATCGACATGGCGAAAGGCATGGACCAACAGCATCTTGCGACCGTCTCGGGATACTGGCCGCTGTATCGTTTCGACCCACGCGTCGCTGAAGAGGGCAAGAACCCGCTTCGTCTCGATTCGCGTCCGCCGTCCATTCCCCTCAAAGACTATATTTATAACGAGGCCCGGTATCGGGTCCTCCGGCATTCCCACCCCGACGATGCCGAGGCCTTCCTCAAAGAGGCGCAGACCCTGGTCGACGATCGGTGGGTCCAGTACAAACGGATGGCGGCCCCGCGAGAGGATACGGCAGCAGGTGATACGTCCGGCCCGTCCATGCCACCATCAAAACGGCCTGCAAAGTCTGCCGGCGACGGCTCAAGGGGTACCAGCCCGGCGACACTTTCGGAGAGTAAACTGCCGCCCACTAGATCCTGACCAATTTTCAGCGACAATCCAATACAACCTCTTAGCCTTTTCGCCATCATGAATCTTAAGACAGAATATCTTGGCCTGACGCTGCGGCATCCCATCGTGCCCTCCGCCTCTCCGTTGACGGGCAACCTGGATCAGCTCAAGCGCATGGAAGATCTCGGAGCCGGAGCCGTTGTGCTGCCCTCGCTCTTTGAAGAGCAATTGTCCCACGAAAGCCGCCAACTCGATCATTACCTGGCCTATGGCTCCGAAAGCCATGCCGAGGCACTAAATTATTTCCCCGAAATGGAGCGGTATGAGGTTGGGCCCGAACGCTATCTCGATCATATCCGAAAGGCGAAACAGGCGCTGGAAATCCCGGTCATCGCAAGTCTCAATGGGGTTTCGAGCGGCGGGTGGATCTCCTTCGCCCGAGAACTCCAGGCAGCGGGCGCCGATGCCCTCGAATTGAACATCTATTATATCCCCACGGACATTGCTATGACGGGCCGCTCCGTGGAGCAGATGTATGTGGAGACCGTCCGGGATGTGGACAGGAGCGTGGATCTGCCGGTGGCCGTGAAGCTGAGCCCGTTCTTCAGCGCCCCGGCACACATGGCGATGATGCTTTTCCATGCAGGTGCTGACGGTCTTGTACTATTCAACCGCTTTTATCAACCCGATTTCAACCTGGACACGCTTGAGGTGGAACCCCACTTGATGTTGAGTACACCGTTTGAGATGCGGCTACCGCTCCGATGGGTGGCTATCCTGTTCGACAAACTTCCGCTCGACTTTGCCATCACGAGTGGTGTACACACGCATTTCGATGTCCTCAAAGGCCTCATGGCCGGTGCCAACGTGATCATGATGGCATCGGAACTCCTTCGCAACGGGGTCGACCGTATCGGCGAGATCAACGCCGAAATGGCCGCATGGATGCAGGAGCATGAATATGAGTCCGTAGCACAGATGCGCGGAAGCATGAGTGCGAAGAATATTTCCGATAGTGCCGCCTTTGAGCGGGCCAATTATATGAAAGTGCTTCAATCATGGCGAAATGACCCCACCGGGCAGTTGTTATAGGTTGGATTGATATTTTGATCACACATGATCGGGTTGTCCTCAAGCGGATGGCCGATGGGCTCCGCACCGTTCATGGTGGATGAAACGGATGTCGACCTTCTCTGGTGTGAGTGGTTACGACGCCCTAATAACGTGCGCCTACATGGGAACGCGGCTACACATACACGATTTACACGACCTCTCTCCCACCGACGCTTATACGGCGGCACTCAAGGCGCCGTACCCCGGATCCGCCGACGAACTGTCCGAATTCGGGGAATTGCAAGAGCGAATGGTCCGTATGTTCCGGGACATCTTCCCGCATCCCCGGCTTCAGCGAACGGTTGTGGTCATCCCCAGCCTCAGCCTCGATCAGGATGTGCTGGCCAAAATCGACGGCATTTCCCATTATGAGGAACGCATGCTTTGCATGCTCATGCTCCTCCGCCTGCCTCGTGCCGAACTGGTCTACGTAACCAGTGAACCCATTGCACCCGCCACCATCGATTACTTTCTTCACCTTTTGCCGGGCATTCCGGTCAGTCATGCCCGCAAACGGCTGCACCTTTTTTCGTGCTACGACGCCTCGGTTCGACCCCTGTCCCTCAAGTTGCTCGAACGACCACGACTTGTCCGTCGTATTCGAAATCTAATCCGAGACCCGGACTCGGCCCACATTTCGTGTTTCAACAGCACCCCGCTGGAGCGAAGTCTGTCCGTACGGCTCGGTATCCCACTCTATGCGTGCGATCCGGCGCTCCTCGACGTGGGTTCGAAGTCCGGCAGCCGGGAGGTCTTCACGGAAGCCGGCGTCCCCCTCCCCGACGGCTACGAGCGCCTTCGCGATATGCGAGATGTGGCTGCGGCCCTCTGCTCCCTTAAAACGTTGGACCCGGATCTGCGGCGGGCGGTCGTGAAACTCGAACAAGGCGCTTCGGGTGAAGGAAATGCGATCTTCTCCTTTGTTGGCGCGCCTTCGGGAGACGGCGTACACCAATGGATCCGGACGCATCTGTCGGAACGCCTTTGTTACGAGTCGGAGGAAGAAACGTGGGACGCATATTCAGCGAAATTCTCCGAAACCGGTGGAATCGTCGAGCAATTCATTGAGGGCGAAGGAAAACAATCACCTTCCATGCAGGGACGGATCACGCCCAGCGGGGAGGTCAAGATTGTGTCAACGCACGACCAGGTGCTCGGGGGGCCGTCGGGCCAAATCTTTCTCGGATGCCGGTTCCCCGCTGAGAAAACTTACCGGCTTTCGATACAGGAAGCCGGGTTGCGCATCGGGGAGGTACTGAAGGCGAAAGGCGTTATGGCACGCTATGGCGTCGATTTTGTCTCCGTGCCAATGGATGGCAGTTGGGCACACTATGCCATCGAGATCAACATTCGAAAAGGAGGCACTACCCATCCGTTTTTGATGCTCGACTTCTTGACCGAAGGGACGTACGACGCTAGAACGGGTCTCTATCATGCCCCGAACGGGAGACCCTGCTTCTATTTTGCCACAGACAACCTCATTCATCCCAATTTCCGCGGTTTCACGCCCGAGGACCTCATCGACATCGCCGTAAACCATAACCTCCATTATTACGCGACAAAGCAACAGGGCGTCTTTTTTCACCTGATCGGTGCCCTCTCCGAGTTCGGCAAACTGGGGGTACTCTGCATCGCAGGTAGCCGCAAAGACGCGCAGCGCCTTTATGCCGATACCCGCAAGGCGCTGGAATGCGAGGCGACGGCACAGGCCGAGGCCCGGGCCCCGTTTTCGGATTTTCCTACCGGCGGATGAGCCAATCGATTCATCGTGCCTGCATTGCATTTTCGACGGTCGGTTAGGACCCGCCTTTCCGTTCCGACAAGAGACCAGTCATCACCCGCCCATCAAGAGCAGCCCCGCACCGATGCCGGCCGTAACGAGGGACTGGGGGATGACTGCAAGGGCCGAACACCACGCGAACCGGCGAAGCGAGACCGCCATGGCGCCGGGTACAAGGGTTGCGAGATGCCCCCCCACGTATGGGACAAAGCGCACCCCGATAATGAAAAATGGGTGCGCTACGGGGAACGTCCGCAAGCGTTCCGGCGCACGGGACAGTAGGCCGTCAAGGTCAAAGTCGGCCCGGGCACGACGACCGATACCGTACTGAACGAATGATGCTCCGAACCAGGCCACCCAGCTAAAGATGGCGCCGAGCCAGAATCCGTAAACCGTCCCGTTCACCACGCCGAACACATCGGAGGGCAGCGGCGTGACGGCGATAAGGGCATGTACCGGAATCGAGACCGCAGGCGCCAGCCATCCAAACCGCACCCAAAGCCCCTGCGGACCACCAAAATCATTGCCCCATTTTACCATGGTGACGGCCAGCACGGAAAGGGCGAGAAAAGTGATGAGCGCCTTCGAGGAACGTACCCGCCCCCACCACGAAGCAGTCTTCGGTGGGACATCGAACGAGGTTGGCTCCATGGGAGGCGATCGTGAAGGGATGGCCGTGCCTGCGAAAATGCCCTTCGTATTGGCCGCGTGCAAGGTTGTTCCGCACATTCGTTGCCAATGACGACGCAGTTCCATGCATCGATGGGCTCCCCCAGGTGCACGCAGTTGATCCAAGAATCCGCGGAAAGGAAACGATTGGCACAAAAAAGTTATCTTGACCTGACTCGATGACACGATTCGATGCCCTATGATCGCTCAGTACCTCATTCTTTTCGGCTATTTCGCAGCGCTCTTTCTCATCGGCATTTTCGCCTCCCGTCGGATTCATAACCTCAGGGATTACTTCGTCGGTGGAAAGCGAATGGGGTACTGGGTGGTTGCCTTTTCGGCCCGCGCAACGGGTGAATCCGCATGGCTTTTGCTCGGGCTCACCGGCCTCGGGGCGATGGTGGGGATGAGCGCCTTCTGGGTGGTGGCCGGTGAAGTCATCGGTGTGGGCATTGCCTGGTTTTTGATGGCCCACCCGTTCAAGCACGCCACCGACCGCTTTGATTCGGTCACAGTGCCCGATTTCCTCGTCAGCAAGTTCACCGACGGCGTCTCAAAAAGCGCCCGCCTGATCCGCCTCCTCTCTGCCGGTGCGCTGGCGCTCTTCGTGACGATCTATGTAAGCGCACAGATCGATGCCACGGGCAAGGCGTTCGAGAGCTTCCTCGGATGGAATTATTATGCTGGCGCGCTCGCCGGGTTTGGCATTGTCGTTTTGTACACGTTCAGCGGCGGTTTCGTTGCCGTGTCGTGGTCGGATCTGTTTCAAGGACTCCTGATGCTCCTCGGGCTCGTCTCAGTGCCGGTCTTCGCGTGGTTCGCACTCGCTCCGAACCAAGGGCTCGTACGCAGTCTCGGGGCTATTGACGCCGGCCTTCTCGACCCGTGGGGATCGGGCGGCCTGACGCTAAAAAATGCCTGTATCATCGTTAGCTATGCTGCCGTGGGGCTCGGATTCCTCGGTTCGCCACAGATCTTCGTACGTTTTATATCGATCAAAAACGAGGCGGATATCAATCGGGGCCGGTGGGTGGCACTGGCCTATACGCTCCTCACCGATGCCGGCGCAGTCCTCACCGGGATGCTAGGACGCGTGCTCCTCACCGGACCGGATGTGCCCGTCGAACCGGCACTTGGCACGGCCGCCGAGAGCATCTTGCCGCTTCTCGTACAGCACCTTTTCCCCACCATCATAGTGGGGCTGTTTATCGCAGCTGTGCTTTCGGCCATCATGTCCACTATCGACTCGCTCCTCGTGGTTGCGTCGAGCGCTGTCACGCGAGACCTTTACCAACAAATGTACCACCCAGGTTTACCCGACGAATCGTTGACCCGCCTCTCCCGCACCGTGACGCTTGCCCTGGCAGGTCTGGCCCTCGCCATTGCCCTGACGGTCTCCGTCCTCTCCCCCGACCGCACGGTATTCTGGTTCGTAATCTTCGGCTGGTCCGGTATTGCGGCCACCTTTTGCCCAGGCATCCTCCTGTCGTTATTCTGGCGCGGGTTTAATGCATCGGGCCTCATTGCTTCGATGATTGTAGGTTTTGTCTGTGTCCCACTGTTCAAATTTGTCTTCCCCCTCCTCCCGACGGCCGGACCGTTCATTTCTCTCCTCGGTGAAATGGCTCCTTCTATCTTCGTCGCACTGCTTGCCGGCATCGTCTCGAGCAAACTCAAACCGAATCCGAAGCGGCCCACTGTAACCTCTCCGTCGTCGGTATTGCGAACAAGCGACTGAAACCGTATGATTTGTTCGGCCCGTTCCTTGCATCGTCTACTCCGAAATCATTAGACCCGAGGTTTGTCATGTTCAAGAGGATACTGCTACTTTGCTGTGGAATCATTCCCACAGTGACGATCACGGCGCAACCTGCATTATATGAGGTCTCGTTGGATGCACGGATCGAGAATGCGGCCCTGATTGTTGAAGGACGAGTAATTGACCAAAATGCGTTTTGGAATGCGGAAGGGACGCTCATATATACCGCAAACGTTATCGAGGTCTACCGGGTGTTCAAAGGCCAAGGCACAGAACGTATAGAATTAATGACACCCGGCGGGCAGATCGGCTTCACTATCAACCGTGTAGATCCGTCTCTCAAGCTGAAAAAAGGATATGCTGGACTCTTTTTTGTACAAAAAGCCCGTGTAAAGTTGGCTAATGCCACGGCAAAACAAGAGACGCGGTACCAGCCCTTCGCAAGCGTTCAGGGATTTATTCGATATGATGAAGCGCGGGGGAAGGCCGCAGATGTGTATCACGTCTATCCGAACATAGAGACAAATCTCTATGCACCCATTTCCAAAAAAGTGGGGAAGGCACCAAAAGTGATTAAGGCATATGCGACTCCCCGGGAGTTTGGTGCGGCCAAGTCTACCATTTTCACTCCCTCTGTAACGTCCTTTTCCCCAGGTGTACTGTCCGCCGGCACTAATTCTACGCTGACGATCAGCGGCTCCGGGTTTGGAGCCTATGACGGAGGTACCAACTCGCTCGTCTTTTTCCCCAATGCCGACGATGGTGGTGCCACGCTTGTACCGACACCTGCTTCCGAAATCGTGTCGTGGACCGATACCCAGATAAGTGTCCGTGTACCCAACGGTGCCGGTACCGGTAATTTTGTCGTACAATCTGCCGGAGGTACACAAGGGACGTCACCTTCATCGCTCACCGTCGATTTCAACGAAATAAATGTTGAGTTTATGGGAGACTTTCTGGAAACAAACCTTCAAAACAAGAACAGTACCGACGGATATTCTTTTGTGATGAGCACCAACGCTTCAAACGGCGGTGTCAGCTTTAGCGGCGGGGCTGCGGTAGGCGCCTTCGAGTCAGCATTGCTTACCTGGAGAAATAATACCGGGTACAATGTCTTCAACAACGGAGGCAATACGTCAAGCAATACTGTTGACGCAAATATGGACCCGGACATCGTTATGTTCGATAACGACGCCAGTCCACTGGCGGCCGGTGTGCTCGGACAGGCCTTTTCTGGATTTACAAGCTGCGATGGTATCACGTGGGCCGTAAAAGGCTTCGACGTCGTCTTCCGGCGAGACAATACAGGCGGGATCTCGTGGAATTTTGGCCCCGGTACGACGAGCACCCTTTTATTTGATTTCGAGTCGGTAGCGGTACATGAACTCGGACACACGCATCAACTCGATCACATTATCGCCCCTGGAAACGTAATGCATTTCCAGCTTACAAATGGAACCGATGTACGCACACTGACCGCTGACTCGGACATTGCAGGAGGTACCTTTGTGATGGACCACAGTGCAGGTATGAGCATCTGTAGTGGGACAATCACGGGTATGATTAGCCTCGTGGCCACAGCCGTCGAAGATGCATCTTTGCCGCCCGACGGACCGGCCTTGCTCTCGGACGTTTATCCGAACCCGTTTCAGGATCGCACCCGATTCGATTTGACGCTAGCGCATCTCGAAGACGTGACGGCCGTTGTTTATGATCTCCTCGGACGCGAAGTCAGGACACTCTATGAAGGGCCTGTCTCTCCGCTTGAGAAGCACACATTTACATTCGATGCCGCCGGGCTTCCGGCCGGCATTTATCTACTCCGGATCAATGGCGAAAACTTTCATTTGTCGCGGAAAATGGTATTGCTCCCGTAACGGCTCCGCTCACACATGAGGTGATGTGCGATATTTTAGAGCCCGGATCGCAACGTGCATTTCGACTGATATTCGAGATTCGCATTGGCATTTCGCCAATCACGTTACGAAGTACACAGTACCGGGATTGGAAACCACCTTATACCAGACGATACGGAATCTCGGTATTGCCCCCGAGGGTGGCAAGGATGGCCTCCGAACACATTGCGGCCATGGCCGTGCGTGCCTCGACCGTAGCACTCGCGAGGTGAGGTGTGAGAATCACGCGGGGATGTTCGAGCAGCCCTGGATGAACGATGGGTTCATTTTCATAGACATCGATTCCGGCACCCGCCAACTCACCCAATTGAATGGCTTTCGCGAGAGCTGCTTCGTCTACGATGGGTCCACGGCCGGTATTGATGAGCAGTGCGGTGGATTTCATCCGCGAGAAGGCGGAGGCGCCGATGAGATGTCTGCTTGCTTCGTTCAGCGGGCAGTGGATCGATACCACATCGCTCGCGGTGAGAAGTTCATCCATGGAAACGTGGTTGGCCGACATCATGCGCTCGGTCGTCGGATTGGCGCGCTGTCGGCTATGATATACAATCTTCATCCCGAACCCTAGCGCTCGCCGGGCCACCGCCTGCCCAATACGCCCGAAGCCTACGATGCCGAGCACTTTGCCCCGGAGTTCCATTCCGTGTAACAGCAACGTTTCCCACCGGCGAAAGTGTCCGTCGCGCACGTATGTGTCGGCTTCGCATACATGACGGGCCACGGCAAGCAACAGTGCCAATGTGAAGTCAGCTGTCGCATCGGTCAGGACGCCTGGCGTATGGGTCACGACGATTCTGCGTTCTTCGGCGGCTTCGAGATCTATATTGTCGTAACCTACCGCACATTGCGCGACGATCTTGAGATCCGGGCACGACGAAAGCACCCGCCTGGTCACCGGGTTGTCGAGGAGCGAGATAAGTGCATCGGCATCCCGGACAATTGAAATCATTCGGTCCTCGTCCCCGCCGGTATCTGGCCCCACATCAAATATTTTGACCTCGTGCGATGCCCGGAGCAGCATTAATCCCGCTTCCGGGAGTGGCCTTGTGACGACGACTCGTCCCATAAATTCAACGGTCATTCGTGAATGAAGTGGGATCGGAATTGGCCCGCTCAGTCCAAAGTAATTCTCCTGACGCCGACCGGCCTGATCCTTGCCCGAATTGAGCCAACCGGGATTACCCTACTATACTACCCATTTGATGGTATTCCTTTCCCCTTTCCTTCCATTCATGCACCATGAAGGCAAAACGACAATCACTTTCGGGGTGGGGCCGCTATCCTAGCGTACCGTGCGAGGTTGTCCGGCCGGAGAAGCGCTCGGCGCTGTCAAGCCTTTGCTCGGAGACAACATCGCGCATCGCGCGAGGGGCAGGTCGAAGTTATGGTGACGCCGCCGTTTCGGCCCACGGGCTGACCGTGCTCACCGAGCGATTAAACCGGATGCTAGCCTTCGACGACACTACGGGCGTTCTCCGCGCCGAAGCCGGCGTGACTTTTGCCGATATCCTTAAGGTATTTGTCCCGCGTGGATGGTTCCTCCCTGTCACGCCAGGAACCCGGTACGTCACGCTTGGCGGTGCCGTGGCCTTCGACGTCCACGGCAAAAACCATCATTGCGATGGGTCCTTTGGCCAATTTATCTCTTCGTTTGATCTATTGACGGCAAATGGAGAAAGTGTTAAGTGCTCACGAAGCGAACATTCCGACCTGTTTTTTGCCACCCTCGGTGGGGCTGGACTTACTGGATTCATCACCGAGGTTACCCTCGTGCTCCGGCCTATCGAGACAGCCTATATCTGCGAAACGCGCTATCGAGCAGGCAATCTCGATGAAACCCTTCACCTGTTCGATGTGCATGAAGCTGCGTATCCGTATTCCGTCGCCTGGATCGATTGTCTGGCTCCGGGCAAAGAGCTCGGCCGAAGTGTTCTCCTCTTAGGTCGGCACGCCGAACGCGGCGACCTCGACACCGAGTCCAATTTACAACCGCTTTTCCCGCGCCAGCGTTCCGTTCGAAATGTCCCTTTCGATATTCCGGCCTTCGCTCTCAATTCACTGAGCATGCGGCTCTTCAACAGCCTTTATTACTACAGTCACGGCGACAAGGAACATGTACTTCCGTACGACACTTATTTCTATCCACTGGATGCCATTCAGAATTGGAATCGAATTTATGGTCGGCGAGGATTTGTACAATTTCAGTGCGTGGTGCCACCAGACGAAAGCCGAGAAACCCTTATAGCGCTTTTGACGCGATCGAGTGATGCCCGGCGTGGATCCTTTCTCGCCGTTTTGAAACGATTTGGGGAGTCCTCCGGTGGCATGCTTTCGTTTCCGATGCCGGGGTATACGCTTGCCATGGATCTGCCTGTGCGTGCGGGACTCGCCTCCTTCCTCGATGATTTAACGGAAATCGTCTCAAATGCAGCCGGAAGAGTCTACCTTGCCAAAGATTCCCATCTTGATGCCGCGACATTCCGTACGATGTACCGCGAATACCCACGGTGGTTAGCAATTAAAGAACGCGTGGACCCGGATCATCGCTTTTCCTCGTCTCTTTCACAGCGCCTCGGCATCACGCCTAAAATTGCGCCGGTGGCCGCATGAAAGATCAGCGCATTTTGATCGCAGGCGCGACCTCCCCCATCGCACGTGCCCTGGCCAGGTTACTCGCCCAACGTGGCGCAGCATTGTTCCTTGCATCGCGAGACCTTGACGAGGTTTATCGAATCGCTTCCGATATCGAAGTCCGCGTTGGCGTGGACGTCCACTGCGGCAGATTCGAAGCCGCGGCTTTCGAAACCCATGCTGAGCTAATCCGAGATGCCTCAACTAAGATGGGTGGCCTGACCGGAGTCGTCATGGCGGCGGGAATGCTAGGTGATCCTGTAAAAACTCGAACGAATCCGGACTATGCCGTTTCAATCATGCAGGCAAATTATTTAGGCCCCGCATCTCTTCTCAGTCACGCTGCTATCCATTTTGAAGCTGCCGATACGGGATTTATCGTCGGGATCGGTTCCGTTGCCGGAGACCGCGGGCGTCGGAATAACTACGAATATGGCTCGGCAAAGGGTGCGTTTGCGCTCTTTATGCAGGGCCTACGGAGCCGCCTAAACCAATCTGGGATGCGCGTACTAACTGTGAAGCCGGGATTTGTCGATACCGGAATGACGTGGGGTATGCCGGGACTGTTTCTCGTTGCTTCGCCGAAAAAAGTAGCCATCGACATAGTGCACGCCCTCGACAAGCGCAAAGACGTAATTTATTCCCCGCCGTTCTGGAGATGGATCATGCTCGTCATACGGATGGTCCCCGAGAAGCTCTTCAAGCGCCTCTCAATTTGACGAAACGACCTCAGCCGATTCCGCGACTCAGCCATAGTATCGCGGCCGACGTAACCCCCCAGAGTAGGATCGTGATGACCATATCGGGATGCCGGAGTAGTGTTTCTTCCGGCGCTTCACCTTCCCCCATCTCCGAGAGGTACTGATACTTAAAAATCGCATACGCGACAAACGGCACGGTCACGAGCATCATATTCGTCCCGGCGCCCTCGATAGTCCAAAGCGCGTAGGCCATGAGTGCACAGGCCGCCACGACACCTTCTATCCTCGAAAGCCAGGAGAGGGTGTAGTGTGACAATACGGATCGGGTCGTCGCGCCCCCGTCGAGCGCCTTCAGTTCTGCTTTCCGTTTTTCGACGCCAAGGAAAAAGGCTAACAACCCTACGCAGAGGACGAACCATCCCGATACTGGTACAGATGCGGCTGCCGCTCCCCCGATAGCACGAAGTACAAATCCGCTCGAAATCGTCATAATGTCGAGGATCGGCTGGTGCTTTGTCCAGAGATTGTAGCCGATTTGAAGCAAGGCATAGAGACAAAGTACGATGCCCAGCATGGGCTGAACGGAGAAACTTACTAAGAGGCTAGCCATCAGCATGGTGACGGCAGACGTAAGAGCAATCGGAACGGGAATCAGGCCGGCGGCAATCGGACGGTGTCGCTTCACCGGATGCGCCCGGTCAACCTCGACGTCCATTGCGTCATTGATGAGATAAAAACTACTTGCCGTAAGCGAAAAAGCGACAAACGCCCACATCACGTTCACGAGGGCGGCAGGTTCGATGACGAGAGCGAAGAGGGGCGCCGCGAGGACTACACCGTTTTTAACCCAATGCCGCGGGCGCATGGCTTCGATCAGATAAAGGGACCGGCTCAGCGTACGGATGATGAACATTATCAGAAGGTCGTTGTGCGACAGAGACAATATCATCGAATATCGACCGAAGCGAACAACAACTTTAGCCGACCGGCCCTTAGCCTTCCATTCGTACGGGATCTTTTCTCCGAGTAGAGGTATGTGCGTGCCGTTCCGGTGCACGACTATAACCATACCGGTTCATCATGCCCCCGGCTAGCATCGAGACAAGCATTCGCTTCCACCAGCGCATTTTCTCACGCCACACATCGTCGTTCCGGAGCGTCACGGCACCCGTCTTGAACCGAATTGGATTTCCGGATACCGAATGATTCGTCGTAAAGTTTATCTTCCCGTCGGAGATGTAATTCCTTGAATCGCAGTTGAACCCGACAAATAAAGCGATGCGGCGCATGACCCTTTCCGGCTCAGTGATCATCTCTTCATATTGTACTCTCAGATACGCCTCCGGGCTCTTTGCCCCAATCCACTCGAAGAGACGATTATACACCCGCCAGGCGACGGCCGTCACCGCGACGGGATAGCGAGGCATTAAGGCTCTGCGCCAGTGGATCTCCGGACGTTTCTTCCGGCGTTGCCATGAAAATGCTACGCCGCGCGGATCGCGTACAAGATGGATGTACCGCACCTCCACGCCTGTAAGCCCCGATAGTAAAAACGCTTCTGCCGGATACTTCGACGAATCGATAATACACCGTCCCCCGCCTATTTCCCACAAGCCGGCATAAAGCCGGGTCAACGCGGACCGATATGTATTCATTTTAACCTTAGCGGTTCGGCCGGATATTTCGGGATTCACGATGCCGGGAATGGACCACAGGCGACAGCATTTTTCCTTTGCCTTTTGAATATCCCGCACTTCCGCCTCTGTCAAATCACCGAAGGAGGAAGCGAGTACATCGCCCCAGAAAGGGCACTCTCTAAATGGTCTTCCACACCCGCACAGTTGATTTTCCAGAAAGCCACGCTCCCATATATACGTCAGTTCACCTGCCCGTAGAAAACCGTGCATCTCCCCAATCATCATCTCTAGAAGGTTACTCCCGCTTCGGCCTGCACCCCCAATATATAAGATGACCGGCTTTTGATCGGAAAGGCTCATGCGTCCTCCTCCACGCGAATGGGATAGCCAAGATCGGCCACCGCCTGCAAGTCGGCCGGATCGAAAATGCTGAGGTTGTGCTCTCTGTACCGTCCAACTGATTTCGGCGTTCGTGGCAAATGGATTAATTCGTTCAGGTCGACGGTGGAAGGGTCCACGCCGGCGAAACGGATCATCGATGGAACGATGACCTCCGGCTCCGCACAGAGTTCTTCGAAGCGAATAACCATAAAGCGATCACCAAGCGTATCGCTCCCGACAGCGATTGCTCGCCGGTTCGCCTTCACCCAGTATGCAAGCGAAGCCCCGGGCAAATCGGCGAGATTCTCCGGGATCGACACACTAAATCGGTCCCCCCATATTCGAACCTGATTCTGATTTCCGCTAAAAGCCATATCAAGGCCGTTCCTCATCACATGGATATACCGCAGTCCGCAGAAAAATCGAGCGAGTGAATCCAAAATGAGATGGGTGTTCGGCTCCTTCCAGCCCCATTTAGTCTTAGCTACAGGTCGTAACTTCGGAATTGCCGTACGGGTACTTGCAAAAACAAAAGGCCGGAAAAGCGAAAATTTGTTTGTGAGCGACTGATTGAAATTGTACCGGTGGAAGGTGCGCTCCCATATCGCAGGTGCCAGCAGTGCCCAATCGGATAGACGCGCCAAGCCGGATCGGGTGGATAATTTCTCAAATAGATTAAGAGCACCCTCCATCCTCTCGTCATCTGCATTCTTGAGCCACCGGGGCCGTTTAAAGATAAGTGAAAAAAGAAGATTGTCGCCCGCCTGATTGGTGCGCCCCATGTCGAAACCCGCGGAGCGAAAAAGCTCGAAAAGGACGCGCGTGCCGCTGCCACCAACGCCTCCAATTGCAAGAGGCCCGCTAACAAGTCGCTCTGATATTGCATCGAGACCCATATCAAGCTGCTGATTCATACGTTTCCGAACCGGCAAGGCCGGGATCTAATGGCGGAGTGGAGGCCGGAGAATTGGTATCGACCTCCTTCTTGCCTGCTCGGTTGCGCCGTTCTCGAAGCAAACCGGGCATACCATAGACAAGTCCGATAACCGTAAACGGCACTTTTGTAAAGTATCCGACGATAGCCACTGTCCCCGCTGCAGCCTGTACCACGCCGAGCAGTTCAAGCGCGCTACGGACAAAATAGTGGAAAGTCCCTATGTTACCCGGTGAAGACGGGACGGCATTCCCCACGGCGATCGACCCCAACACGACGAATGCGTGATACCAGGCCAACTTGACCCCACAGGCTACGATCCAGATATAGATTGAAGTGGCGGTTAAGAGCCAATTCAGCATTGTCAACAAGCCGGCGTAAAGCAGCATTCGCGATGAGGATATCCCCTGAATCCCTTCAAAAAACCGATCGAGCAGGATTGACACTTTATTCCTCATTCGCTTGCCCAAGCCCGATGCCAGCCGTCGAACCGTTCGGCGGGAGGCAACCGGATGTCGGCTTGCCATTACGATCCCCGCGAACGTTGCCAAGACGGCGCCAGCAATCACATAGAATCCGGCGCCGATGCTTCCCATAGTCAATGGTAGCGCAACGAGGGCCAGCGTAATCACGACCACTGCATCCATCAACCGCTCAACGGCGATCACACCCGCCACACTCGCCGTCGGAAGCCCACTCCGACGGATCAAGAAGGCGGCTCGCATGAATTCCCCCGCCCTTGCCGGCAGAACATTGTTGCCCGAATAGGCAATTAACATGGACCTAAACATCTCTCCGAACCCAAATTGGAAGAGAGGTTGAAAAAGCATTTGCGCTCGAATTGACATCACGAGGAAGGCCACAAAATCTACCACCGTTGCCAGGGCCAAAATCCAGAGATTGACACGGCCCAAATCTGCTCTCAGAGACGCCCAATCCATTCCGCGAAGAAACAGGTACAGAAAGACACCCGAAAGCACAAGTCCCACAATTAGCAAGACGTGCCTTCGGTTCATTGTCCAATTGCGAGGCTTCATGGCCGTACCAATCACTTAATAAAGAGGCACTCAGAGTCGCTTCAACCCAAGAATGCTCGCAAAAAAGGTCGAGAGTATTAGCTGAAAACCGAGCGCAATGGCTGTGACGGACGGGATAACAATGGGGAATACTTTTTTCGGATCCAGCCCCCCAAAGGCAACGCCCTCCCAGATAGATACAGCGTGGATCGAACCGGCCAATCCGCTAAGAATAAGCAACCCTCCCACGATAATACCCATTTCCAGACTGATGAATCGTGTTATATTTTCAAATCTCTGGTCGGGGGGAAGAAGACCTTCATTTATGGCGAATATTTTCGTAAGAACGCCGAACCAAACCGACTGAAAGCCAATAAGTACCGCCAACGAAGAATACAGAAAAGTGTGTATGCTAAAGGAAAAAGGCCCTACGCGAAGCGGCGCAGCGGCAAAAAGCAGTGCCCCGGTGATGAGCCCGAGTAACATCATAAAAGCTCCGGGATAGACGAATAGCCATCGGGGACTGTAGAGTAGAAGGAATCGAAGATAGCGCCAGCCGTCGCGCCACGTATTTAGATGCGGCGCGCGCGTTCGCCCATCGGGTGAGAGGGTCGTCGGCACTTCGGCAATATCGAGTCCATGGAGCGTGGCCTTGACAACCGATTCGCTTGCAAACTCCATCCCCGTTGTACGCAGGTCGAGTTTGGCAATCGTCTCACGGCGAAACGCTCGCATTCCACAATGAAAATCACCCACTGGACTCCCAAAGAAAATTCTGCCGATGGACGACAAGACAGGATTGCCCACATACCGATGCAGAAACGGCATAGCACCAGGTGCAATCCCGCCTTTAAAGCGATTGCCCATTACCATGTCGTGACCATTTCTCATCTTCTCGACAAACGTGTGAGTATTCGCCAGATCATAACTGTCGTCAGCATCAGCCATTAATACATAAGTGCCGAGCGCCGCACCAAAGCCTCCGATCAACGCGCTGCCATACCCTTTTTCCTGTATGTCGATAATGCGAGCGCCATGTTTCCGGGCAATTTCCTGAGACCCATCCGTGCTGCCGTTGTCCGCCACTATGATCTCGCCGGTGATGTTGTGATCGTCAAGGCTCTTGCGCGCTTTATCAATACAAACTCCGAGTGTTTCCGACTCATTCAGACAGGGCAACACGACGGAAACCTCCAGAGCGGTTGCTCCTTGTTTCTGACACTCGGGTGGGCGGTTTCGCGGTGGCCGCTTTGCTTCCCATCTAGAAGATTCGGACTTAGTCTTCGGCATAGTTTGGTATCAATCTATAGTCTTCATGGGAGCCGGCCGTTAGCCTGCCGAAATCTGATAAACGCTTCTGGTGAAATGGCCTTTTGCCAGTCAGGTCCGCGGTCTACAGCTTGCGGCACTTCAGCAAGTGCACCCGGCATTACCTCGTCTTCGTTCACGTACTCTACACGCTTAAGCATGGGCTTACACTGTGAAGTCCAGTAAAATTCATACCCGGTGCGTCCGGGGAAATAGTCCATAAAGCGGGTATCGTCCTCGATCGTGATGTGGTTAACCCACAAAATGTCATTAGCAAGATCAGGGTCGTTGTTCGGCCGCCAGAAGACGAAATGGTGAGGGGCGTCGCGCCTGCAGTCGGGCGCAAATGGCTTCGGCGCAAAGATGATGGCCTGATGCACGCCGGCTTCCGAGACGGTCCTTGCCGGTTTATTGATGGCTTGAGCCATCCGATGCAGCGCGGAAAATCGAACAGGTACGTAACCAACCATACCGACGCCCATCAGCGTTAATACGATCACCGGAACGAGCGTGGCGTAAAATGTCCGACCCTTCATAGATCCCGGTCTCCTATGGTCCATTTCGTTTCCGAAGCGATGCAGGCGTCGGATTCCAGCAACGGTGAGAACCAGAATCGGTAGGGATACTTCGAAAAAATGCACCGGTCCAAAGGAGTCTATGCCTACGTCATCTACGAAAAAATGGACGATGAAAAAACAAGCAACGCTTGCCCAGAAATAACGTAAGGCTGCTTTCATCCTGGCAAATGGGACAAAGACGAAGGATGCCGGCCAACCGAAGAGGGCGAAATTCAATCGGAGAAAAGCCACAGCTTTGCTCGCCAGCGCTTTAGTCCAGTTGGTGAAATCAAAGTTGTGGACCTGATAGACCGGTTTGGGACCACGGCCGGCAAAGCGAAAATCGTTGGCTTGCATATAGGCGAAGACGTGGCGATAAGAGACCTCCAAATAGGATCCGTTCTGCAATTTGTTTATCAGAAGGAAGAGCCCTCCAAACATTATTGCGGGTGCCAAAAAGGCAAGTATCTTCGCCCGACGACCTCCTCGCTCTCCCTTGACTGTATCGAACGTCCAGACAAGCAGAAACGGTAATCCCACGCCGAGTGCACTTGTGGGCCGTATGAAAAAGGCAACGGAAAAAAAGAAAGCCATCCCGGCGTGATTCCAGAGAGTTGCATCCTCATCGTTCGTGCGGAGGAAACACCAAATGCACCAGGCAAGGGCAGCCATGCAACTTGTGTGGGCCAGCTCCGTCGCGGCCCCAACCATCAGAAACGGCGCCGTGAGAAATAGTATCACCGCTACCGGTGCCCACTTCCGTCCGAGCACCCGCCGCACGATACCAAAGAGTGCGGGAACCGTGAGCCCGGCATAAAGGGCGTTTACCAGACCGGGGACTCCGAGCCAGATGCCGGGAACCATCAATGCCGGCCACCCTACGAAATACTGCCCGTACATCCGGCCGTCATTGATCATGAAAATCCGGTCGAGAAAGAGCTTAAGTTCCGGTGGAAGTGACGATCCCGTCAGCCTACCGGAGGCCAGCAATTGAGCTTGATAGCGATAAACACTCTCGTCATCGGTAAGGTCGGCGCCATGCAAAACAAGAATGTGAATCAGTACGGGCAACATTACACCGAGCAGTACTCCGCCGAAAAGCCATGCCCGGTCCGGTACGGCATTCCACTTCGTGGTCATCCGACCAGGGTACGTGGTTCTTGAAAGAGCCCGAGTGACACCCATCCCAATGAACCAGACGGATGCGCCGCCAAGTACAATCCAGAAGAGGAGAAATGAGGCATATTCCGGTGTTGGCTGCCGAATAGAGCCAAGTTTAAGGGCAAACCCGTCCAGGTATTGGTTACCTACCGCGAGGAAGGCGACCAGACATAACATGCCAAACCCGACTTGCCCAAGGGCCGTCAGATCGTCATCAGATAGGGTAAATTTGCCTGGATTAGGGTCCATGCGAAGTGGATCGTTTGCGCCACCCAGGGGCAATCCTCATTCAGAGATGCGACCACCCGGGCCCACTTCACATATCGATCAGAATCGGCAAAGCTTAACGAAAGTCGACTTCAAGTCAGATTTACCAGCGTTACACCAGTGCCTCCCTGATTCCAAGGCGCAACGTCATACCCCGTGATGTCGTCTCGGGAATCGAGATAGTCATGGATGGCCCGGCGTAGGGCACCGGTTCCTTTCCCGTGAAGTATCTCTACTTGCCCGATACCCGTGGGCAGGGCTTCATCGATGAGGCGCATTACCTCGCCAATGGCTTCGTCAACTCTCTTCCCGCGCAAATCGATATGACGGCGTGCCGATGCCGATGCGATACCGGATGGATCCTGCGCGATTTGGCGTACGGCAACTCGTTGATTACGGGGCCCACCGATTTTCGTCAGTCGCGTAAGTTTCACGCGCATCCGCATCGACCCAACGGCAACGACCCCCTCTTTCTCCGAAATCTCCAGTATCTCGGCGGCCGTCCCGCCGCCATCGAGAACTACCTGATCGCCCACCGAAAGTGGTCCGTGGAAAGCCCGAACCCCGGTGGGCTTTTTCCGTCTCTTCCTGGCCAACTGCCTTCGTTCCACTTTTTCTTTGCGGGAAAGTACTTCCTGCTTCAATTTGGTGACTTCATCACGCGCTTCCCGCGTCGTATCCGGTTCGGCACCGGTCTCTCGAATTTCGCGAATCGTCTTTTCGATGCGCGCATTGGCCCCTTGCAATATGCGGTCGGCCTCAACCATCGCCTGATGCCGGATCGCATCCGTATTTTCACGGAGACTGTCTCGACGTTTCTCATACTGCCGTTTCTCAGCCCGTGCCTTGTCCCGCTCATTTTCCACGTCCGTCAGGCGTTCCTGAAGGGCCTGGTTGCGCGCCTCGAAGGTGGCAATGAGTTCTTCCACCGCAGTCTTTTTCTCACCCACAAGTGCCCGGGCACGACCCAGAATATCGGATTCGAGGCCTATTCGCTCGGCAATTTCGAAAGCATACGAGGAACCTGGAATTCCCGACTGAAAGACATAAGTGGGCGTCAGGGTATCCTGATCAAATTGCATGGATCCGTTCTCCACACTCTCCGTCTCGTGCGCAAAGACCTTCAGCGTTCCGTGGTGTGTGGTAGCAATGGTCCGTGCGCCGGAGCGCGTAAGAAACTCGAGCACAGCCTGCGAAAGAGCGCCACCTTCCGCCGGGTCGGTGCCCGTGCCGGCTTCGTCGATGAGAACAAGCGTATTTGCAACGGCATTCGAGAGCATGTATTTCAGATTAGCGACATGAGAACTGAACGTGGAGAGATCTTCCTCAATCGACTGCTCATCGCCAATATCCACAATGAGGTGCCCGAAGAGCGCAAAACCGGAGCCGGGTGCCACAGGCAATGGAATACCGTAGGCAATCATGAGGGCGAATAGCCCGATCGTCTTCATGGCGACTGATTTTCCACCTGCATTCGGCCCCGTGATAACAAGCGTGCGGTATTCTTCCCCAATGGCGAGGCTGAGCGGGACGACGGCCCGTGCCGATCCTTTTTCTTGATGCCTGGAAAAATGGAGAATAAGCACCGGATTCCGCCCGTTCCTCACGTCGATGTCGCCTTCCTCGTTCAATTCGGGGACGAACGCATCCAATACATTCCCCAAACGGGCCTTGGCTTGAAGAAGGTCAATGTCGGCGAGGACGTCCTGATTTGCCCGAAGGACGGAAAGGTAATGCCTCACCTTTCCGGTTGCGAGCCGGAGGATGCGTTCGATTTCGCGCCGTTCTTCGCCTTCGAGCGCGCGTACTTCATTATTGAGGTCGAGACTCTCGGCCGGCTCGATATAAACGGTTTGCCCGGTGGCTGAAGTATCATGCACAAATCCTTGAACCTTTCGACGGGCTTCGGCACGTACCGGAATCACCATCCGGCCATCCCGAATCGTGGGCTGCTCTTCCGTGGCAAACCCACGCCCGATGGCATCGCGGAGGGCCCTTTGAACTGATTCGCGCAGTTGCGCCTGTCGCCGTCCAATAAGCCTTCTAATGCTTCGGAGTTCAGGCGTGGCGTCGTCGCGAAGGCGACCATCCTCGTCAACGACGGTTGCGATTTCGCGCTCTAACTTCGGTATCGAAGTGACCGGTTTGAGGCAGCGGGCCATCAGCGGGTATTTGTCGGCGCGTTCCATGATATAGTCATTTAACCGACGCGCAGTCGTCGAAACCAGAAGCACCGCAAGAAGATCGTCAGTACTTACACAGGAGCCTTCCGGCGCCGCCCTTCGAAGCACGTCGTCGAGATCCAGAATAGGTTCGAGAGGGACAGAATCGTCAAATCGAAAGGCGTCTTGCAACTCGGCGACTCGTCCAAGTTCATTCCGTACCCATGTCAACTGATTAGACGGGATCATCCTTGCGAGGCGTCGCTGCCCGAGGGCACCGATCACGTATCGCTCCAGTTCGGCGCGGATTACATCGAAGCCCAGTTTCTCTTCGGCCGATACGGGGTACCTTTTCATAAAAATGCTACCATGGCCTCAAAACGGGAGGATTTAACCCATGTACGAATGGTCGCCTATGTTTAGTTTTTGGGGCCCCAGGGCTACTACAGCATCCCGCCCAATAAGGCTGTCTTTTAAGATGCTTCCCTCTACGCGTGCTCCTGAAAACAGTATGCTATCCCGAACGACGGACCCGCTAACCTCTGCCCCCGCCTCGAGAGAGACGTTCGGCCCAACAACCGAATTAGTTACCCGAGCGCCAGCTCCAAAGTAAACAGGATCGATGATTACGCTGCCCTCCACAGCGCCTTCGGGGTGCCCGTTACCTTCTTTACTCAGAATGATCTTTGTAGTATCGAGAAGGGCGGGTATGGTGCCACAATCTAGCCACTCGGTTACCGTCGCCGTGGCGAAAACACGGCCGGCTTGCAGGAGACGGTCCATAGCATCCGTAAGTTGATACTCACCATGACCCGTGATCTCGTTATCCATGAGATACTGATTTGCTTCCCGAAGCGCTGCCAGGTCGCGCACGTAATAAATTCCTATAAGGGCCTCGGTCGAGATCAATTCCTGTGGCTTTTCGACAAGGGCCACGACGCGGCCACCCTCGCGTACCGCCACGCCGAAACGGCTCGGGTCTTCTACGTGCTTGACCCAGGCCACTACATCCGCCTCATCCAGTTTTACACCCGGCTCCATTTCGAATAGTGTATCGGCAAATACTACAATCCCCTCCCCGCTGAGTGCATCTCCGGCTGCGAGCACCGCATGGCCGGTACCAAGCGCCGTGGCTTGTACAGCAAATTCAGATGTCATACCATGTCGTTCGCAGATTTCAGTGAGTTGTGCTCGGACCGCATCACCGAAATCAGGGCCAAGGACAAAAACGCCGGTGTCGAGATGGCGCGGCAACACCTTATTAAAGGTATTCACAATCCGTTCGACCATGCTCTTTCCCCTGACCGGGAGCAACGGCTTCGGCGTTACGTGCGAATGTGGCCTGACGCGCGTGCCTCGGCCTGCCATAGGTATAATCAACTTCATAGGTTCAATGATTATGATTGGATTGAAGATGAGGCGCTTTGCAAGTTCGACGCTCGCGCGCAAGATAGCATAGACATAGGGACCAATGAATGGATAGCCGGTCCAATCATGTATATTTTGTTAGACGGTTCAGCCAATCTCGGGAAAATTTCAAATCCGGTTATCTGGGAACATCCACGCGTGTTGTGCTCTTTTTATTGCCGTCTAGCCGTACTTTTCATCCATGCGATGTCGGGCTGTGATCTAGTTTGAAAGCACCATTTCGCTGTGGCACTATCCTTGGAAGCGGCCCACGATGAATCCCTCACCACATTTTTATCACACACACACACGATTTTATGGAATTTGGAAAAGAGTATTCTCGGCGCATTGTTCTCTTACTTTGTATCGTCTTTTTCGGAACCGCCTTTATCGGTTGTTCAAACATTAGCAATACCGGAAAGGGGGCCGGCATCGGTGCGGGAGCGGGTGCCATTATTGGAGGTATCATCGCCGACAACACGGCAAAGGGCGCCATTATTGGGGCGGCGGTTGGCGGAGCAGCGGGCGCTATAATCGGTTCACAAATGGACAAGCAGGCCAAGGAACTCGAAGAGGATATCCCCGGTGCGGAGGTAGAGCGAGTTGGCGAGGGTATTCAGATAACGTTCGACTCGGCCATTCTTTTTGGCTTCGACTCTGCTGAATTGCAGTCGGATTCAAAGAGTAATCTGCAGAATCTTGCGACGAGCCTTCAGAAATATCCCAACACGGACTTAACCATCGTCGGGCACACCGATTCTGTCGGATCGGAGGAATACAACCAGGCGCTGTCGGAACGCCGTGCTGATGCAGCGCGGGCATATCTTGTACGCGAAGGCGTCGATAGAGAACGTATCGCAGCTGAGGGCAAAGGTGAAATGGAACCGGTCGCCTCGAATGAGACTGAAGTCGGCCGAACTCAAAACCGCAGGGTGGAGGTTGCCATTTTTGCGTCCCAGGAGTACAGAGACCAACTTGAGAAAGAGAATGGCAACTGATTCGACCGGCAAATGTCCCAGCTTGACTTCACTGTAATTAGAGTTCCCAATTAATCACCAATATGAAATACCTGCGTCGTCTGGAGAACACATGAACCATTTTTTCCCACCCTCGATGTCGGAGGCCGACGTCAATGCATGGCAAGAAAGTAGAATTCAGGATCTATGGCGGGTCTTTAGGATAATGGGGGAATTTGTGGAAGGATTCGAAACACTAAGTAGACTTGGACCATGCGTGTCGGTCTACGGCTCCGCACGTACCCCTGCGGATCACTCTGACTATGCCCTGGCGGAGTCAATCGGGCGTGGCCTAGTTGAAGCCGGCTTTGGGGTTATCACGGGAGGCGGTCCTGGTGTAATGGAAGCAGCCAACAAGGGTGCCCATCAAGCGGGTGGCCTGTCCGTTGGCCTCAATATTGTTATCCCGCTCGAACAGCATGCAAACGCGTATGTGGATAAGGCCCATTTGTTGAATTTCGACTTTTTTTTCGTTCGTAAGGTTATGCTCAATAAGTACGCTCAGGGCTTCATCGTATTGCCCGGCGGATTTGGAACCATGGACGAACTATTTGAGGTTCTCACGTTGATACAAACAAGAAAGGCCTCGGATTTTCCTGTCGTGCTCATGGGTACGGAATATTGGAAAGGACTAGTAGCTTGGTTGGAGAGCCGTATGGTCGCCGATGGAATGATCTCTCGGGATGATCTCTCTATTTTCACCCTCACCGACGATCCACAACTGGCTGTTGACGTCGTTTCATCCTTTTATAACCAACACGCGATGGCTCCTAATTTTTAAGATTTGATCTTCTGGCTATGAATAAAGCGCTTTTTTTTTGAATGCGTTATGATTTGCCTTACTGAACTGCTTCGAAACCGTTATCTTTAATGTTTTTGCAAACCCACTGATCGGTACCCTCGGGGGTCCCGTTCCCGTATCAAGAAAGTGATTCCATCCAACAAACCGACCACGTGAAAATGATGAATGCGAAATTCTCCGCAAGGACCCGGCATTGGGGCCGAGTGCTCGTGCTGACCCTCTTGGTGTCAATCATCGGTAGTTCTGCCGTCCGTGCACAGGATGATCAGGAGTATAAGCGGACTTTTAATGAGGGGCTTTCAGCTATGAAAGCGTTTCAGACCAGCAAGAAGATGTCCGATGCCGACAAGGCATATACTTCCTTCGAACGTACGGTACCACTGGCCAAGGAACAGAAGGCCGATGACATCGCCGCCAAATCCAATCAATATCTCGCCCGCCTGGATTACATGCGTGGCACGGTGGCGTTTAAGGCCGGCAAGGTCGAACGTGCTATTGCCTCGTACGATAAGGGCCTTGCGCATGACCCCACTTATGACCGGAACCACTACGGCAAAGGTCTGGCTTTGAAAAAGCAAGACAAAATCGATGAGGCCATGGCCGAATTCAAAATTGCTTCCGAAAGCCGAGACTCGAAAACAAAACGAGCCGCCACAAAAGCAATTCGGGATCATTTCGTCTTCGTTGCATCTACCGCGCTGAATCGACACGGCGATCGGACAACCGTCGCTGATGCTGACGAAGCGATTAACAATCTGAAGAAGTTACAGGAATTCATACCTGCCGATGCCGACGTTTATTATTATATGGCTGAAGCTTTTAAAGTGAAACAGGATTATAAACAGTCGGTCGCTATGGCCAATCAGGCATTGAAATTGCATCGCGGAAGCAAGAGCGACAAGGCTAAGATTTACTTCGTCAAAGGCGAATCGCTGATGGCCATCCAAAATTATGCTGAAGCCAAGCTTGCCTTTAAGAGGGCTGCAGTCGGACAATATCGGGCCTCTGCGGAGCATTATCTTGAAACGCTCGGTACCAAATAATTTTCATTTTACGTTGAAGAAGCCCACGGCCCCACCGGTCGTGGGCTTTTTTTGTTTAATACGGCTTATTATGGCCGATGTCTCTCCATTGAACCGGGATCATGTCCATTCAGGCCCTTACCATAGATTTTTGGAATACACTGGTTGTGGCCCGTACGAATGGCCGCAGTCGGCATGCGGAGCGTTTACGGTTCTTGTCAGGCATTGCCCAGAATTATAGCGGCAGGTGTAGAGAAGACGAAATAGAGCAATCTCTCCAGGATGTGATTCTCCACTTTGATGCGACCTGGAAGGCGCAGCACCGCACCCCGCAAACGAGTGAGATCGTGCAATGCCTTTGGGATGAATTGGATATTAAGGTCACCCCGGACGAGCATGCCGCCACTGTGCAGATTTTTCAGGAGGGCATCCTCCATCATCCGCCGGCCCTCGTCGAGGGCGTTTCGGAAATACTATTGTGGGCTTCGAAGCACTTTCGAATCGGTATCATATCAGATACTATGTTTTCCCCGGGTCGGGTCATCCGACGCCTGCTCGACGATCTAGGGATCAGCAAACATTTTGACGCCTATGTTTTCTCTGACGAGACGGGGTACTCGAAGCCGGACGTACGTGCATTTCATTCAGCTGCCAAACAACTGGGCACGACCCCGAATGATATGGCACACATCGGCGATCTTCGCCGTACGGATATCGCCGGTGCCCAGAATGCCGGCGCAATGTCCATTCTCTTCACAGGCGTTCATTCTGACGAAGATGGCGGGCCTTCGCCTACCCACACACTGAGTGATTGGCTCAATCTCCCAGACCTTTTTGAGAATACCTGACACGTTTTCAGGATCAACAATACCACGTATGGAAAACGGCGCATGCTCTCAATCGGCCGAAATTGGCCAGAATACTGAATTCGGACACTTTTGCGTCATCTGTGACAACGTTCGCATTGGTGACAACTGCGTCATTGGCCACCACGTGGTCATCCACGAAGGGACGCGAATCGGAAGAAATGTTCGAATAGACGATCATGCCGTGATCGGCAAACAGCCGATGCACGCACCCAATAGCGCCGTTACAAAGGAGCAAATTCAACCCCCCGCCATCATTGGCGACCTGTGCTTGCTGGGCACGGGCGTGGTAATTTACGCAGGATGTATCCTCGGCGAAAAAGTCCTTGTGGCTGACCTGGCAACTATCCGAGAACAGGTTCACGTCGGGGACTTCACCATCGTTGGAAGAGGGGCTGCCATTGAGAATCAGTGCGAGATCGGACGTTACTGCAAGTTGGAGACGAACGTCTACCTGACCGCCTACTCCAATATTGAAGATCGAGTCTTTATGGCACCGGGCGTTCTCACGAGCAACGACAATTTTATGGGCCGTACCAAAGAGCGATTCGAGCACTTCATGGGGGTAACGATCCGCCGAGGTGGCCGCCTGGGAGTGGGCTCGGTCATCCTGCCCGGAAAGCAAATTTGCCCGGATGGGGTTGTGGCAGCCGGAGCGCTTTTGACAGTCGATATCGATGACCCTCAAATTTATTCCGGCCTCCCGGCGCGGCCGTTCCGACCCGTACCCGATGAGCAGTTGCTTGACAACCAAGGTTGGGAGAAATAAGGCAGCAGATCCACTATCTGAGTTCGCCGACTGAATTTCTGCGACCGCAACTTTTGCGAACGATTCGAACCCTCTTTCTCTTCTTTGTTGAACAAAACACTAAAGACAATGAACCTTCAAATGGTTGATCTGCGGGGCCAATATCTCGCAATCAAAGAGGAGATCGATGCCGCCGTCCATGAGGTGCTCGAATCGAGCTTTTTCATTAATGGTCCGGTTGTCGGCCAGTTTGCGTGTGAATTGGCCGGGCATCTCGGATGCACCTACGCCCATGGCGTGGCAAATGGAACGGATGCGCTTCAGGTGTCGCTAATGGCACTCGGTGTCGGGCCGGGCGACGAAGTCATTACACCCTCATTTACATTTGTGGCCACGGCCGAAGCTGCTGCTTTGCTTGGCGCCGTCCCGGTTTTCTGCGACATTGATCCGAGGACATTCAACATCGACCCCGATAAGATCGAGGCCCTTATCACCCCACGCACAAGAGCCATTGTGCCGGTGCATCTATTTGGGCAACCTGCGGACATGGATCCTATCATGGAAATCGCCCGACGGCACCATCTGGCAGTCGTCGAGGACAATGCTCAGGCCATCAATGCGTCGTATAAGGGGCGAAAAACCGGCACCATCGGGCATGCCGGAACCCTTTCTTTTTTTCCTTCAAAAAACCTCGGGTGCTATGGTGACGGAGGTGCAACACTGACCAGTGACAAGGAGATCTATTCCCGCATGAAGCTTATCGCCAACCACGGTTCACGGCGTAAATACCACAATGAGGTCGTCGGAGTAAACAGCCGTCTGGATGCCCTGCAGGCTGCCATTTTGCAAGTGAAACTGCGGCATCTCGAAGACTATACGAGCGCTCGGCGTGTTGCCGCCGATCGTTACGATACCCTTTTCGCGGGGCACCCCCACATTACCACTCCTTACCGCGATCCTAACGGCACTCACGTTTTTCACCAGTATACGGTCCGCATCTCCACAGATGTGCCTGGGGGGCGGGACGCCCTAGACGAGCACCTTAGCGCCCGAGAGGTACCACACGCTATCTATTACCCCGTACCGCTCCACCAACTCCCCGTCTTTGCCGACGGACAAGCACCTTCTCGGCACGGCGACATGTCAGCCACTGAATTGGCAGCCGAAGAGGTCATCTCCCTTCCCATGCATACTAAATTGACGGAGACCCAGCAAGCATTTATCGTCCGCATTGTCAAAGACTTTGTTCAAGATGCGCTGCAAAAGAAGGAGGTGGCCGGATGAATGATGCCGACATCCTACCTTCGGTACGTCTCGCACAAGTGGGGATCGGCTACTGGGGGAAAAACTTGTTGCGCAATTTTATGGGCATCGACGGTGTTCAAGTGGTACAAGCCTGCGACCAACGTCGGGTCATCCTTGAAAGCGTCGCATCTCAGTACCCGGGATTGGACACTACGAGCCGGTTCGACGACCTGCTCGATAATCCGGCTGTGGATGCAATCGTTATTGCCACGGAAACGCCGTTACACTTTGGCTTTGCTTCTGCGGCGCTCAAAGCGGGAAAGCATGTCTTCGTCGAGAAACCCATGACGCAGACCGTAAACGAGGCGCAAGAATTGGTGCGACTGGCCGGCGAACATGATCTTCGCCTGATGGTCGGTCACCTCCTGCTCTACCACCCCGCATTTCGATATGTGGAAGACTTAATTCAGTCGGGCGAATTGGGCGACGTCTACTATCTGTACAGTATGCGCGTGAACCTGGGGATCATTCGGCAGCGGGAAAATGCGTTTGAAAGCCTTGCTCCGCACGACCTGTCTGTTGCCCTCAGACTTCTCGGCAAGAAACCCATCTCCATTTCGGCGCAAGGACAGGCCTACCTCCAACCTGGCATTGAAGATGTGGTCTTCGCCACCGTTTATTTTGAAGACGGTAAACTCGCCAACCTACACACCAGTTGGCTCGATCCTCACAAGATCCGCAAGGTTACAGTCGTGGGGAGTAAAAAGATGGCGGTCATAGACGACGTTCAAAGCGTTGAGAAAATTCGACTCTATGATAAAGGCGTTAACTTGAAAATGGGGGAACAGCGATATGCCGATTACGCGGATGCCATGACAATACGGTCCGGAGACATCCATATTCCGCGTATCAACATGAAAGAGCCCCTACGCTTGGAATGCCAGCATTTCGTGGACTGTATACGCTCTGGCGAAAATCCTCGTACCAATGGCCACAACGGGCTTGAAGTCGTTCGGATGCTAGAGGCGGCCCAGATTTCCCTGGCGCGGAATGGCGCGAGTATCGATCTTTAGCCGCCGATCAATCTCGCCGTCTCCCTGATGAAGCTCGTTGCTAAAATTGACCTTTTTCTCGTACTGATTCTCATTGGGGCGTCTACCGGCTATGCGCAACCCGTGGAGTATGGAATTTCACTTCGTTCCCTATTCGGAAATCGAGAAAAACTCCCATTCTGGCTTTCTGCCAATCAAGCCGGAACGGTAGACCCTAGAAGTGCCAATGGTTTGATCACGGCGCACTTCTTTCGTCCGTATAACAATAGCCGTAAACTTGCTTATTCGATCGGCATTGATTTATTGGGGCGAACGTCAGATCGCTCTGTAGCAACTCTTCAACAATTTTACGCTTCCGTTCGTTATGGAAAATTTCATGTCGATGCGGGTCGAAAACAACAGATTGTGGGGCTGATAGATACTACGCTCTCTGTCGGCTCAATGATGTGGAGCCGGAACGCTACCCCGGTTCCCATAATCGGGATTGGATTCGACTACCTACCGGTGCTTTCTCTTCCGGGCAAAGTTCATCTGATTTATGCGAAAGGGTTCTTCGCGCACGGGTGGCTTGGCAATGATCAGTTTGTAAAAGGTGCCTATCTGCACGAGAAATATCTTTATCTTCGCGCGTTTGGGCCGCCCGAGTTCCCGGTACATGCCTATGGAGGCATCGTTCACAACGCGACGTGGGGCGGCCGGCATCCAGTATTCGGAAAGCTGCCGCAAAGCCTCAATGCGTTCTGGCGCATCTTGAGGGGGCAAACCGGCGACCGCGCAGATCCGAATACGATCGAACGGCTCAATGCACTCGGAAATACCGTCGCTATGTATGACTTTGGGCTCGAAATAGACGCGCATGGCTGGAGGAGCCGACTATACCGTCAGTTTTATATCGAGACGGGAGCGGCCATGCTGTTTCGCAATTACAATGATGGACTCTGGGGATTCAGCTTGAGGAGAATGAAACCTGGTCACCTTGTGGATGCCATGCTATGGGAGCACGTGAATACCAAAAGACAGAGCGCAAGACCGGGCAAACCGGACCACAAGGACAGTTATTACAACCATTTTCTTTATGCCAGTGGCTGGACATACCATGGGCAGGCGTTGGGTCTCCCGCTTATCTACGGAGACGATTCTCGGCCCGGGGTTGTGAACAATATCCTCGTCGCTCACCACTTTGCTCTTGAAGGGATGCTCCCGCGTGAAATCCATTATACGGCGTATCTGACCTACAACCGCAACTATGGTGCGCGGCTCGTATGTAGCGACGCTGCATGTACCTCTCGGAAGGATCTCCGCTTCCCCAGAAAAGACCGCTATTCTCTATACGTGAATATGCGCGGTGCCTTGCTTCCTGTTGCAGGTCTCACGTGGACCGCCTCCGTAGCACTGGACACAGGAAATCTGTACAGGGACAGGACCGGAATAATGCTCGGACTTATCTGGCGACAGGCCGTTCATCGTTGATATATCCATTTTTCCGTTCTCGATTATTGGTATTCTTCCACACGCTTGAATCTGTCATGAAGCCCTGGTTATCAGTCATCATTTTCGGGGCGCTATTGTACTTCAATGCGCATGCGCAACCAATTGACCTTGGAATCTCCCTGCGTACGATGGCGGCAACAAAAAACCATCTGCCCTTCTGGTTCATCGTAAATCAAGCGGGCGCCGTTGACAAAACTAGTGCCAATTCACTTGCCTCAGTTCATATCTCCCGTGTCCTCAACCCGAATAATAGAATTTCGTTTTCGTTCGGTCTCGATTTCATCGGGCGATTATCCGACCACAAGCAGGCCTATTTTCATCAGCTTTATGGCGCAGTTCGGTACGGCAAGTTTTTTGTTCGGGTTGGTCGCCGCGAACAAATGGTAGGTCTGGTCGACTCGACGCTATCGATTGGATCCATGACACTCAGCAGGAACGCGACACCGGTCCCTATGGTGGGTATTGGATTTGACTATATCCCGGTGTTATCGTTGCCTGGAAAAGTTGATCTGATCTACGCAAAGGGCTTTTTTGGTCATGGTTGGCTGGGAAATGATCGATTTGTTCGAGGTGCATATCTCCACGAGAAATATCTGTATCTTCGCGCCTTCGGACCCCCCGAATTTCCCGTCCATGCCTATGGCGGGCTTGTGCATTTCGTGATCTGGGGTGGCACGCACCCTAAATTAGGCCGTCTGCCTAGTGGGCTCGGCGATCTAATAAATGTCGCGCTTGCTCAGGCCGGAGATCCCGGACGGGCTAATTTCGGCGAAGTTATCAATGCGTTAGGAAACACCGTTGCTTCCTATGATTTTGGACTGACTGTGAAGACGGGCCCAATTGATGCTCGCGCATATCGTCAGTTTTATATCGAAACGAGTCCAGCCGTCAGATTTAGAAACCCCTGGGATGGTCTTTGGGGGGTCAGCATTCGATTCCCGGATATTCGATTTCCCATATCAGCCTTTCTTTGGGAGCACGTAAACACCAAGAAACAAGGTGCCAAACATAACGAAGGTGAATTTAACGGCGCCGACAATTACTACAACAATTTTCTTTACAAGGGGGGTTGGACGTACGAAGGACAGGTCCTCGGCCTGCCCCTTATCTTCGGCAATGGGAAGCAGCCCGGCGTGGTCAACAACATCATTGTAGCCCACCACTTCGCGATCGAGGGAATACTGCCGCACCAGGTCAAGTACACGACATTTGTAACCTATAGCCGAAATTATGGGGCGCGTGACGATTGTAATGACAACGGATGTTCCGGAAACACGACTTTACGGACGTCGCGGCGAGACCAATATTCATTCCTTCTGAAAATTTCTGCCCCACTCGTGCCGCACCGTGGAATCGACTTGGACGCGGCCATTTCTTTCGATACCGGATCGGTTTATCCCGAAAATGCGGGAGCCATGCTTGGCATCAGGTGGAATGTTGCAAAGAAAAGTGTCCGATAGGCATCAAAAACGGCCACCGCCCAAAAGCAAGATCGTGGCTCTAGGGTTTTCGATATGGGAAAAGGCATTGCGCGTATCAACGATCCACCGGGCTTCATTTGCAAGCATTTCGTACGGATAATCACTGTGGTCAGTGGCTAGAATGAGCACATCATACGTGCCCACAGTTTCCTTGGTAAGTGGGACACTCTCTAAATGAAGAATACCCTTCGAAGTCGACGCTCGAAAAACAGGAACATGCGAATCGCTTATATCCACCTTTGAGACCCCTTCAAGCAGCAGCAATTCGATGAGCTTTTGCGCCGGAGAATGGCGAGTGTCGTCGACATCTTTCTTGAAGGCCGCACCGAGTACGAGTACTCGTGCTTCTGATAATCGGATAGGCTGTTCGGCAATGGCGCGAAGAACGGCCTCAACGACGTAGTGCGGCATCTCCTCGTTTGTTCTAGCCGATAGGGTGATAAAACTGGTCTCAAAATCAAACCGGCGGGCAAGCCACGAAAGGTAATAGGGATCGATAGGAATACAATGCCCTCCTAGACCGGGACCGGGATAAAAGGGCATATACCCAAACGGTTTAGTGGCCGCAGCTTCAACGACCTCCCAGACCGATATTCCCCCAACTCGGTCACACAATCGGGCAAGTTCATTAACCAAGGCTATGTTAACTGATCGAAATATATTTTCAAGTAGTTTTTCCATTTCAGCCACGCGCGGACTCGTGACACGGTGCACCAAGGATACAACCTGTTCGATGGCACGGCATGCCACATCGGTGCACACCGTTGTGGCGCCTCCCACTACCACAGGGGTATTGGCGGTGGTAAATCGCTTGTTGCCGGGGTCGATTCGCTCTGGGCTGAATGCCAGGAAATAATCTTCCCCAAGTTTAAGTCCTTTTACTTTCGCAACTTTCTCCAACACCGGACCAACCAATTCTTCCGTCGTCCCCGGCCAAGTCGTGCTTTTCAATATGATTAGTTGCCCGGCATGAAGATGCGGAGCAAGTGATGTTGCGGCAGAATAGATAAATGACGTATCGGGGTCCTTGTGACTTCGCACCGGCGTTGGAACACAGATGAATACCACATCCATCTTCGCCGCATCCTCAAAGTTGCTGGTCGCCGAGAACATGCGGGATGAGAGCGCTAGATGAAGGTCATCATTGGCGACATCTTCTATATAGTTCTCCCCAGAATTCAGACGAACTACGCGGTCGAGATTCACATCCAACCCAGTGGTCCGAAAACCGGCCTTTGCGAACTCCACGGCCAGTGGCAACCCCACGTAACCCAGTCCCACGATCCCAATATGGGCCTGCCTATCGGACAATTTGCGACTTAATCTGACGGCTTCGGCCGGCACCGATAGGTCGCTCTCGGTCATTGGTCGGTTCATCTATAATCTGTGCTTTGGGTATTTGTGCCAACAATAAAGAGCATAATTATTATTCAATGAGGACTCCTATTATTTGAACAGATATCCGGGATGACAGATTTGTGCAGTATCAGTGTTAAGATAATACACCGGTGGAATTGAAATAATAAGCCGGTGGAAATAAACGCCAATATAAATTTCTTCCGACCTTTAGCGGAGGCAGATCTGACTATTCAATAAGCACCGGTACCTCTGAGTACCACGCGAACAGTCCGAACAAGAATTACGATATCGAGCCAGATGGACCAGTTTCGGACATAAAATGCATCCCACCTCATTAGCCCTTCATTACCGGCATCACTTCGTCCCGACACTTGCCATAATCCTGTCATTCCTGGTCGAATACACATTCTGAGTTGCCGAATTCGATGAGAAAGCTCGTCCAAATGGTATTCGGGAAGTGGTCGCGGGCCAACGAGCGACATCTCTCCACGCCATACGTTTAGAATTTGAGGGATCTCGTCGAGCGAATATTTGCGAAGAAATGCGCCGATTCGCGTAATTCTTGGGTCAGATTTGAGTTTATACCGTGCTTCCCATTCCGCACGCATCACAGGATTTCGGTCGAGATGCTTTTGCAGAACTTCTTCGGCATCGGCAACCATTGTTCTAAATTTTCGCACCTTGAACCGGCGCCCGTCTTTCCCAACTCGTTCCTGAAAAAAGAATGGTGTGCCTCGATCTTCTTGCCAGACGGCAAGACAAAGCAATAAATAGACAGGTCCCCAGAGCGGAGCAGATACGCCAACAAGCACAAGATCCATTGTTCGTTTGACAATCTGGGCTAGTGGATCGAGCAGTTTACGCGTTATTTCAAGGCCAAGGATTCCGGCCAGATTCCGTGATTTCACCCACAGCGACGGGATTTCAAACAGATCTGGAATAATGACCACTTGTTTATAATGCATAAGGGGACCTTCCAGAAGTTCAAGCATGCGTATGCGTGAGATTCCGGGCATTGCCAGAATGGCGATGGGGGCAGCGAAGGTGCTTTGTTCCGTACTGCCCAGAACAGGCACATCCTCAACAAAGTCTCCCCACATTTCTGGATCGTCATCAAAAAATCCGGTAGGTACGTAGCCCACACCAGGCTCTTCACGCAGTGCATCGATTACTTGTCGCCCTGTTTCGGCGGCGCCATAGACGACGGTAGGAACGCCCCACCGGTCGCGTCTAATGAGATAGCCACGGACCCTACTCCTTACATAAGGGACCAAGCCTAGGCTCAGCAAATAACTGACTGAGAGTGTGATGCGACTCATCGCAGTCGACTGCTTTGTGAGAAAGAGCACGACGAGCGTTCCTCCAAAAAGAAGACTGAGCAATGTGACCAGACGCCGAAGCTCCTCGACCACGCCAATGCCCCAACTTGGCAACAATCGGGCTGCACCAGCAACGATCCACCAGCCCATTAACAGGGCAAAAAACCACTGCTGAAACATGGGATCGCCCTTCAGCCACCAGCGGATAGATCCGGCGATCAACATGGCTGAGGCCAACGCAACGGCATCTCCAAAGCCCATGACAAGTGCGTTGGACAGCCACTTTTGATGATAGAGTAACGCGTTTTTTCCGGAGACCTCCGGTGCTCCTCGTAACGTCCCTTTAGATTGTAAGATTTGCATGAACCATCAAAAAATAAATGGCTGGTATTGGCTTTGCCTGCAGCATTCAATCCCGTAACGGTGTCCAACCTCAGAGGATGTAGCGCAAACCTACAACATTGTTAGGACAAAATGTCTCTTTCACACTCTGACAGTACAATTTCAACACTTCTGCAATAAGTCAATTTCATCCCCAAGATCGTTGCCTGCCCGATAAAAAGGTCGAAAAAACTAAGAGATTACAGATTATTTACACGTTGGGGGTTTACTTACCCCCAATCGAATCGGATATGCGACTGAATTCGAGCACGCAATCCTTCTTTCATTAACGAAGATTGCCGAAACGAATTTTGTGGACGCATGCCCTAATAAGGGCTAACATTGTCGGTCGAATGACCGTGAGGTGATAGTCAGTAACTCGAATCAGAAGAATTAGCTTTCCTTAATGCCTATGAGCCGGCGGTTCTGGTATGGCACCCATCCTTCAACAAAAATCTTTTGATATGTGCTGACGGAACGATGCGCCAAATCAATGAAAAGTAATCGTCCTAACTACTCGCACACGTCCAGAATGGCCAACACCGTTGCCGTACCTTTTGTTGTCCGGTCGGCTGGAAAGGGCAAGTCGCAAACGACTCGTCCATCAAACCCGAGCGGCAATGGATCCATCTGTTCGATTTGTCAACGACGAAACAATGTATAGTTATAGTTGAGCATCAACTCGATGTGCCAGGCTCGGCTAATTGCATGAGATAGTCTCCATATTCGTTTCCAGCCATCTCTTCACCGAGTTCCACCAACGACGCCGCATCGATGAATCCCATTCGAAAGGCAATCTCTTCCGGGCATGAAATCATCATTCCCTGGCGCGCTTCAACCGCATGGACAAAGCTGGCTGCATTAAGAAGCGATTCCGTGGTACCGGCGTCAAGCCAGGCAACGCCCCGTCCGAAGACCTCAACACGAAGATTCCCTTCCTCCAGATATACCCTGTTCAAGTCGGTAATCTCGAGTTCTCCTCTGTGCGATGGTTTGAGATCTGCCGCAATTTTAGAAACCCGATCGTCGTAAAAGTAGAGGCCGGGGACGGCATATTTCGACCGAGGCGCGATGGGTTTTTCCTCGAGACTAAGCGCACGTCCATTGGTGTCGAACTCAACAACGCCATAGCGTTCCGGGTCCTGAACGGGATAGGCAAAAATCGTGGCTCCTTCGCGTAATGTTGCCGCTTTTTGGAGCTGACTCGGCAGCCCGTGTCCGTAGAATATGTTGTCTCCTAATATGAGGCAGACCGGCTCCTTATTTACGAAATCCCGCCCAACGCGAAAGGCATCGGCGAGCCCTCTTGGAGTATCCTGTGTGGCATAGGTCAGTACGAGCCCCCATCGACTACCGTTGCCAAGCAAACGCCGAAAGGCCTCATTGTCCTCCCGGGTCGTGATAACAAGAATTTCTCGAATCCCCGCCAGCATGAGCATGGATAGCGGGTAATAAATCATTGGCTTGTTATACACAGGGAGCATCTGTTTGCTTACCCCTCGGGTAACGGGAGCGAGCCGCGTCCCCCTTCCGCCCGCTAGAATTATTCCTTTCATATGATTTCCTTTCTGCCCTTATAATTCTTGCCAAGCCACTGTTGGTAGCCCGATTCACTGAGCAAAGCTGAGACCCATTCGGGATTGTCCAGATACCACGTGACGGTCTTAAGTAGACCGCTTTCCAGTGACTCTCGGGGACGCCAGCCTAGTGTTTCATAAATGTGGTCAATATTCATGGCGTACCGTCGATCGTGCCCGGGGCGATCCTTCACATACGATATCAGCGACGCATGCGGCACGTGCGGAGAATTCGGCCCTAGTTCATCCAAAATTGCACAGATTCGTCGTACGATTTCGAGGTTGGTAGGCTGGTTATCGCCCCCGATGTTATAGGTTTCTCAGGGTTTCCCACGTTGGAGTACCGTCCAAATGGCCTCGCAGTGGTCCGCGACATAAAGCCAATCCCGCACCTGCCGACCATCACCATAAACCGGAAGGGGTTTGCCCGCAATCGCATTCAGAATCATCAGCGGGATGAGCTTTTCCGGAAACTGATACGGGCCGTAATTATTCGAACAATTGGTGATGGTACACGGCAGCCCGTATGTGCGAATGTAAGCCCGCACCAGATGATCACTGGAGGCTTTCGAAGCTGAATAGGGCGAAGACGGGTCATAAGGCGTCTCCTCGGTGAAAGCGGGATCCCCTGATTCCAGCGTCCCAAATACTTCATCCGTCGAAACGTGGTGAAACCTGACCGGCTCATTCACCCGCCCATCATGGATCCACAGGGAACGCGCGGCCTCAAGCAGATTAAGCGTTCCGACCACATTGGTCTCGACAAATTGCCGTGGCCCCAATATAGAACGATCCACATGAGATTCAGCCGCAAAATGAACAACAGTGTCAATATTATGCTCCCGCATAATTTCCATCATCCGCGAGCCGTTGATGATGTCTTCTTGGATAAACGTATGCCGTTCCTCGGATGGGAGATCAAGCAAGTTTTCGCGGCGACCTGCATAGGTGAGCGCATCGAGGTTGTAGACGTGAACCGTAGGCTCCGCGGCAAGAAGGAAGCGAATAAAGTTAGCCCCGATAAAGCCGGCACCGCCGGTCACAAGCACGTTTTTCATGGTGTAAATATTTGCTTGGTTCTGGCGAATCAGGGATACACTTCAGCTTCCGACAAACGTGAACCGGCACGATCTTTTGCCGAAAGTCCTGGCGCTTCTCCGATGGGAATTGGCCATTGGATAGCGACGTCGGGATCATTCCAAATGACGGATCGCTCGCAGTCGGGGGCGTAATAGTCAGTTACTTTATACGCGAATTCCGCCCAATCACTGAGCACTAAAAACCCATGTCCGAATCCAGGAGGCACCCATAACTGACGGCGGTTTTTTGCTGAAAGCCGAATGCCTTCCCACTGCCCAAAGGAAGAGGATGATCGTCGAAGATCGACTGCAACATCGAATACTTCGCCAACAAGAACGCGGACCAACTTTCCCTGAGGGTGCCGAATTTGATAATGAATACCTCTCAGTACCCCGCGTTTAGAGCCGGAATGGTTGTCTTGGATGAAATCAGCATCGATTCCAGCTGCCTTATATCCTTCTCTATTGTAGGATTCCAAAAAAAAACCACGTTCATCTCCAAATACACGTGGTTCAATAACAAGCACATCCTGAAGATTTGTCTTGAATATTTTCATATTTATATAGGTATCAGTCTGTTATTATTCGGCCCAATGCATTCGGCATTACACAGGAATACCATTTTTATAATAGGCCACTCACAGGAGTTTGGGCCATCGGATCCTGCCGAGTTCGTTGCTCACGTACACGATACTACAAGTCCACCTTGGCATACAGAAACAAATTACACTTCAGACCAATTCTTTTTCTTGAATACGGATTTGCTCGCTGATCCAGGTATAGGTTTTACCCAGTCCCTCACGAAGTGAATGGGAAGGAGCCCATCCAAGTTTTTCGGCAATCAGAGCATTGTCCGAATTTCGGCCCCTGACTCCTTGCGGTCGATCATAAACATGACGTTTGACCAAGTTTTTCCCTCCGACCTCGCAAGCAATATCTACTAATTGGTTAATCGTGACCATTTCTTCAGACCCAATATTGACAGGTCCTTCAAAATCTGATAGCATCAAACGACGAACCCCTTCGAGGCATTCATCAATAAAAAGGAAGGAACGTGTCTGTTTACCGTCTCCCCATATTTCAATTGCGCTGCCCTGTTCAGCTGTTGCCACTTTACGGCAAATAGCAGCGGGAGCTTTTTCTCTGCCGCCCGTCCATGTGCCTTGTGGTCCAAAGATGTTGTGGAAACGGGCTATCCGCACATTCAGTCCGAAGTTTCGTGCAAAAGACAAATAGAGGCGCTCGCTAAATAGTTTTTCCCAACCGTACTCGCTATCCGGCGCCGCAGGGTAAGCGGAACCCTCCGAACACTTCGGGTTGTCAGGGTCAAGCTGATTGTATTCCGGGTAGATACACGCCGAGGAGGAATAGAAAACACGATCTACGTTATTCTTGCGGCACTCCTCAACCATGTTCAAGTTGATTAGGCCCGAATTGTGCATGACTACAGCGTCGTGTTCTCCAGTAAAAATATACCCCGCCCCGCCCATATCTGCGGCCAATTGATAGACCTCATCAATAGGGCGGTCAAACAGTCCGGCACAGATTTGTGGGTCACGCAAATCTCCGAGCACGAAGTCATCAGCACTATTATTGCCGAACTCATGCTCCTTGATGTCCACCCCTCGTACCCAGTATCCTTCCCTTTTTAGCCGATTGACAAGATGCCCCCCGATGAATCCACCGGCTCCACAAACTAATGCTGTTTTATTTGTCATCTGAAAATTCCGTTCTAAAGTTGAACATTTAGCGTCAGGGTACATTTGCGCACTATCTACAAGACATTAAAGTAAGCGCCTGGCCCACAAGGAGTGATTCAATCGTACACCGCGAAAAAACCATTGTTGCCAACGCAGACTCAACTAAACAACTACCTCTTATAAACATACCGCAGAACGAAAATGGAATGCCATAGTTTTGTACCCGTGTTTTGCTTTTTCAATGGGGTACGATAATCACACTCCGCACGGTTTTCCACTGATTTTTGTTGATTTCACATTTCAACCACCTGATTTGCTGTCTTTTAACTTGGATCTGAAGCGGAAAGACAAACCAATCGTGATCCATTCAAGCTCCATCACGCGTCAGGTCAGTTCTTGTTTTGGCGCTGGAAGGGCCTGTCGTATTTTCAAACCGGCCCGCAAATTGCCATCGGGTAAACGTGGCATCAAATCGATATTTTATAATTAGCGTTTAGCGGAGCATCGAAAAATATTCTCGCAACGACATCCGGTCCAGTTTATTGACCATGAACGAAGTCCAGGAATGAAAAAATTAACTCGATCCGTCTGGGCAGGCATCACCATTATTGCCGCCATAGGTGGGAGTTCGATGTTCGTAATCAATGGGAAAGATCAGCAGCAGTCGGTTGCAAACTATTCTGATAGCGTCTCAATTGCAATTCCTGTTGGCAGGGACGATTCGATAGAGACAAATCAACCAGTTAATGGAAATTCGTCCGCGTACGAGACGCGGGCCTTCGGCTATTCGCCGGACACGTCCGGAATGCCGGCGTGGGAACGAGCAGCCTGGCGTCGGATTGAGCGTATCCGCATGGGTCGATTATCTATAAACGTTGTCGATGACTTGGGGACTCCGATTCCAAATGCTTCTGTCCACGTTTCGATGAAACGGCAACGGTTTCATTTCGGTACTGCAGTCAATGCACGTTTTCTTTTTGCTGATACGCTCGAATCGCCCGACAAAGTGCAATATCGCAATGCCGTTCTAAAATATTTTAATACGGCGACGCTTGAGGGTGCTATGAAGTGGAAAAGTTGGAGACACCCCCAAGCTCGTCGAAGAGCTACCCTAGCCGTGCACTGGCTTCGAGCAAACAACATCGATGTCCGGGGACACAACTTGGTTTGGCCCAGTTGGAAACATTCACCTGTAGGTATTGAGACGTTACCCATAGATACCCTCAAATCCATAATCAACCGACACATCGAACAGATCGTTCATCATTTCGATGGAGACGTATACGATTGGGACGTCGTAAATGAACCTTATACAAACCATGATTTAATAGATCTATTGGGGCCTAATATTTTAGCGAAATGGTTCAAGACAGCTGCCATCTATGCACCCGACGTACGCCTTTCGCTCAATGACAACCACATTCTGGCCGCAGGTGGAAGGACTCATTCGGCGCATCAGAATGCGCTCTTGAGAACCATTATTGACTTGCAAAGCGCCGGCGCCCCCATTTCAGGGATTGGCATACAGTCGCATTTCCGACCCGATACTGTGTGTCCACCCGAATCATTGCTCGTGATTCTTGATCGATATGGTCAATCGGGCTTGCCCATAACCATTACAGAGTACGATTATAACGTCGATGATGAGACCGAAGCTGCCAGATATATGCATCAGTTTTTAACAACAGTTTTTAGCCATCCTTCCGTCGATGGCTTTCTGATGTGGGGTTTCTGGGATGGGCGACATTGGAGAAACAACGCTCCGTTATTTAGAAGAGATTGGTCGCTAAAACCGAGCGGTCGTGAGTGGGTAGACCTTGTATTTGGGAAGTGGTGGACCGATAATTCAGGAATGACCGATACAGAAGGAACCTATACTACGACGGGATTCTTTGGCACCTATGATGTGTCAGCTGATTTGAATGGGAAGACGGCCAAAGTGGAAATCGAATGGAATGAATCCGATCGTTCGGTTACGCTTAGACTTGCGACTTCTTGATTCCGTGACGGCGCTACAATTGGTTGCTTTTAGAAGCTCATTTTGCCTTCAATCCGCGCTATGCTTTTGTACGGTGTCGCCGTAAATCTCGAAGCAGTAGTCCAAGCACGAACCACGGTTCGATGAGATATCGTCGCCAGAGCCGCTTTGGCTCCGAGCAGAGTCGGAAAAGCCATTCGAAACCCAGACGGGCTAACCAGCGAGGGGGCGTTGGAACCGACCCTGCCACGTAATCGAAACAAGCCCCGGCCGTGAGAATCGCATGGGCTTCGAGCTCTTCTAAATTGTTCAGTATCCAGTGTTCTTGCCGCGGCATTCCCATTCCGATCATCAGGATATGGGGGCGAAATTCTCGAATATCAGCGAGGACTGTATCATTTCCAGCCCCCAACACATCGAAATACCCGTCTCGAACTTTTAACCGAAGTCCTTGGATATTTCCACGGAGAATTTGGGCGGCACGTTCGGCCACTCCGGGTTCACCACCAAGGTAATATACCCGCCAGTTATTTTCTCTGGCTTTCTGCAATAAAGGTTGAACCCAATCTACGTATGTCACACGATGCTCTCGCGTAAAACCCTGTCCCAACATTCGGCCAAGAAAAACAAGGGCCATTCCGTCAACATGGATCACTTTCGCCCTGGAAAAAAACCGGCGCATTTTGGCATCGTGATGATAGAGATATACGCTGTGAACGTTATGATTGGCAATGATCCAGTGTTCCTTTAGGTCACAGGCCTCGACAATACAATCATTTAACTCCGAAATGGTCCGTGGATCCACTTGAACTCCCAATAACTCTTGCCTACAAATCATGGGCTCGCCAGTATCGTTCCATTGGGTGCGGCGTCTTTATCCATTTTGGATCTGCAAAGGATGACATCCACCAGAGAGCGTATTCGTGCATTCCAACTATGCTCCTCTTCAATCCTTTGCCGCGCCCGCTGCCCCATTAGCGGCCACTCAGCTCTGCGTTGAAGAGCAGCGATCAGCGTGTTCTTAAGGTCCTCGCGATCTCCGGGGTCATACAAAAATCCGGTGACACCATCATCTACCACGCGTCGTGCGTCTTCATGTGCCGCAGCAACAACAGGAAGTGCCATTGCCCCGTATTCATACAGTTTGAGGGGTGAAAGGTACATCTGTCCAATGCTCAAGTTTACCTGACCCGTATATCCGAGATCGAATCCCGCCAAATATGTTGGCACGTCTTCCCACGGTATTCGGCCCGTGAAGACAATCTGTTCTTGCAGATCCAAGGATTTGGCCTGCTCTTCCCACTCGTTTCGCTGCGGACCGTCCCCAACTACAACACATCCAATTTTTTTTCCGCAGTCTCTTAGCTCTGCCAAGACGTCGAGAAGCACGCCAAGACCTTGCCAGTGAATCAAATTTCCAATAAATCCGAGGACAGGTATATCCGCGAAAAAGCGACGGGGAATAATTTCTCCCGGCGTGAATTTAGAGACGTCGACACCATTTGGCATGACTAATATTTTCGAGGACGAAATACTGGCTGAATCGACAAGGATTTTCTTTAGGGTCTCGGAAATACAAATTAGCACATCACATTGGCGATAGGCCCAGAGTTCCATTATTCGAGCAAGGCCAGCCAGCGCGAGACTCTTTCTTTCCTCTTTAGATTCGTAGAAGAGTGGAGCATTCGTTTCCAGAATCCAGGGAATTCCTTTGCGCTTAAAACGGTAACCCAGCGCCTGAAAGGCACCAAATCGTTCATAGACCCAATCGACGTCGCCGATTTCCTTTTCAGCTATTCGGCTATTCCGAAAATTGAAAGCAATCCGAACCACGTCGGCAGCGATTCGCGTCATCAGCCCGCGCCGAACGCGACGATCGGACCCGGCCGTAATCCAATCTTCGGGAACTCGGTCCCCCACGATAAACGACTTTACGCTATATCCGAGAGATTCGAATCCGCGAATTACCCCGAGTACATGGGCCCTTGGTCCAGTCATTTCAGCCTCGGGCCGTGTTGAAACCCGAGGAGCCCCCGAGAGATAGCCTATGCTTTTACTTTGCATCTTCTAAACCAACATGCCAGCCATCCACAATCTCGTCGTAAAGATTCTCCAGTTTCTCGTTTTGAATGACGAGATTAAAGTGTTTTTCCACGTGTTCTCTACCCGCATTTACCATTTGCTGTTGCAATTTAACGTCATCCAATAGGGTCGACAATGATTTAGCCAATCCGTCTATGTCTCCTTCGTGAGCTAGCAGGCCGGTCTTGCCATTCAATACAACCTCTGGAATGCCTCCCGATTGGAAAGCAACGACAGGCACTTTCATCGCTTGAGCTTCTACGTAGACCAACCCGAGGGTCTCCGCCTCCCCCGATGGCATAGTGATACTTGGCATCGAAAATACATAGGCCTTCTCCAGACATCGTTTGACGACATCTTGAGGTTGAGCTCCCATAAACTCGAATCCTCGAGATAATCGCTTTCTAGCGAGGGATTCATACTCTTCCCTATTTGGCCCGTCACCTACCACCGTTAAATAAACGTCTGGAAAACGCGGACGAAGTCTTGCAACGGCTTCAATGAGAGAATCCAGTCCTTTACGTGGGACAATGCGCCCGACATAGAGAATGTTGCCCCACTCCGTACGTTCTACGTCTGGAACGAAAAGATTCATCTCCACTCCCAGCCGAATGAGGGAAATTTTGTCTTCCGAAAAACCTTGCCTTTCAATTACGATTCGCTTCAAATATTCCGACTGAACCAAGACGCGCGTCACATGGCGCCTCAAACTGGATCGTCTTAATAGAAATAGACGTTGATTCAAGTAGGATCGACGGGCATATTCATCCTTCAACGTAGCATCACTACCGTGAAAGCTAACTAATAGCGGAAGCCCCAACTTCCTGGACAGCGGGGAAATGACAGCTCCATCGGGCCCAAAATGAGCGTGAATTAGACTTGGATTGACCGCTCGCACCCAGCGAGCAACGCTGTCCGGAACAGTTCCAAGGAGTTTAAATTTCGCTTCCTTTACCCGGCCAGACGGCCCACCTCCACTCACAACACATCTTCGGTCATTCGGCAAGTCAATGCGCTGCCCAAGGGACAACTTAGCACCTAATAAATAGGCACTGTATCGCTTTAGAAGAATGCTTTGATTGTATACAAATGTTTCGGAAATAGGCAGGAGCTGATTCCGATATATTAATACATTGCATTTTGACCTCATTGCCAGCAACTCCGAACTCGACTACGCATAAAACTGATTAATACTATTTCGATTGATCCTATTCACATTAGGCAAATACAGCATCGGAATGCAAAAGGGTTTCTTTCTTCACCATTTTTAACTCGCGATGCATTGCAACCGTCAGGAGGACAAAGAGCAGCCAGAATATACTATTTCTCTCTACAAGAACACTTTGCGATATATTCGAAATGACGAGGTATGATAGGAATACAAGCGGCCACAAGTTAATCATATCGAATCTTGCACGGGCCAAGGTAATAGCATAACGGAAGTATGTGATGATACTTGCCACTACCAACCCGAGGCCAACGAATCCTAAATCCAAAACAATTTGAAGAAAGCCATTATGAGCGTGCGTTGGTTCCCATCCCATCTGAAGAAACATTAGAGCAAAACTTGGATTTGTGCCGATCCATTCAGTGCCATACCCTGATCCCAACCAAGGTTTCTGCGAAATCAGATCAGTCGCAAGTTTCCAGAGCAATGTTCGCCCAGTCATTGTTTCATTGCGACCCAAAAGATCGAAAATTGCATCCGAGAACATTGACAATACTACACTTGCAACCGCCATCATTAGAAAAAGACCGATAGAAACAGGGATCAACCACGTTACTTTCAATCGCAACGATTTTAAAATCGGAATCACCATAATGACACTAAAAACAGCAACAATGGAGGTGGCAGACCTTGACATAAGCGTGGCCAATAGCGTTAAGCCAAACAATCCCCACGCAACTACTTTCCCTCTCCCTCGATGATGCAGAGCCCGAAGGAAGAATACGATTGAACCGAGCCCCATAGCTCGCCCCATGACATTTTTGTGCCCAAATATTCCTTGCCATGCAATTCCGCGTCCGTCGTAATACAGACCTATATTGGGTAAAGCAAGAGACACGTATACACTAATTATTACGGCGAGTCCTAGGGCTATACTTAATAAGCGGAATAATTCCTCCTGATTAAAGCGGACAGCTAGCACGACGGCGATACTGGTTGTTCCAACTAGTGCCATACTTCTCCGCAACGTAAGCTCACCGTTGGGAGCCCAAACAAATGATATAATGGCAAGGAATAATAAGAATAGTATGGATTTGTGACTAGCATATGAGCGTAAGAAGATAACAAGTTGTTTACGGCGTATTAACAGGAATAGAAATCCAATAGCATAGAGACATCCCCAGAGAACTTGTACGGGCGCATTGCCATTAGAATCGAGACCGATGGGTCGCGTAAACGCACCTAGCGCAAAAAACAACCCCAATACGGCGTAAGTTTTTTCGCACTTACGAATTAGGATACTTATTGTCATAATGTGATACGATGTTCAGGCGACCTGACTCAAGTTTCCCTTAGCCCAATATACTACAATCGAATTGTACGACGATTCACACCCGAGAGACTATTTAGAAGACAATGACTTAGTATCCCTCCCCACGTTACAATGCGGCAATTGCCGCCCAATAACCTGCTCCAATAGGAGCGTGTCATCGTAAAAGAAATCTTCCAGTTCCCGGCGTAAGTCTTGGGACAGCTCGGGTCGCCGGCGTTGTTTTGAATTAACTTTCTGCAAGGAACTGACCAGTCCGAAACTACGATTCGGCAAAATATGTGAAATATGTTTTGCCCAGGCAACGCTCCGTGCCAAGTGCCTGGTTGTTCGCCCTAACCATTTCGTGCGCCATTCTCGAGCCGGGTTATAAATCGGAAATTGTTTTCGCTCGTCGTCTGGAACGCCCAAGAAGGAAAGGACTCGGCGATATTCAACGCCTGGGTTCACCTTCATATCGTCTAGAAGGAGAACCAGGACGCGCTCACGTGAGACGATTTCATAAATTCGCTTCAATTGTTGTCCGAGCAAACACCAGGATTTGTAGTCAAGAAGCGTCGAATCCATACATCCATCCGGAGTCATTAGCCCTTCCCTACGTTCCTCGGAGAGTCTCCACGCTTCCTGAAAATCGTCTATATCTTCGTTACCGGACCGAATGTGCTGTTCGTGAAGGGAATAGGCCATATCAACTGGATTTCGAAGCATAACAATATACCGGGCCCTGGGGTTGAAGTCCTCAATCCTTTGGACGGCATTTTTGGAAAACAAATACGTCGTCGATGCTTCGCCGATCGCTTTATGTTCGGGACGTACCCCACAAAACAGTCTTGTGTATTCCTCCCTCGTTCGTGTTCGTTGATTCCCAATATCTGACGAAAAATATCTCGGCTCTTTTATGGGTGTTACGTAAACGTTCGGATGTTCTCCCAGCCAGGCAGCAAGCGAGGTAGTACCGCATTTCGGGGCTCCAATTATGAAAAACCCTGGTGTCGGGTCTATTCCATTTGTTCTGTTTGCAAACATCTCGATTAGACGACCAACCATTTATTAAGATCACGCGCTGTAAGTTGGCCAAGCATCGCGATATCATCTTCATAATAATCACGAAGATGTTTCCTTAGGCCAATGGAGAGCAGTGGCCTGGGCCGTGAAGATTTATTCAGATCATTGAGGCGCCAGAACATGTTGGAATTGCGTGGTGCCATCCCAAGGCGCCCCTTCAGTACCCTTTCACCTTTCATCGCCAGGACCAAGAGTTGCTGAAACTGACGCCATCTAACCCGCTTTGCAGAATTTCGAATTCCAAACTCTTTGCGACCGTCATCAGAGAGCCCGAGGAAGTCAATCACCTTCAAATATTCCTTCCTAGAATCCGTCTTGAAATCGTCCAAAAATAGAACGAGAACTCGTTCACGAGGAACGGTCATGAAGAGCCGGTTTAATTGTTCGCCAACTCGACAAACAGATTGGTAATCTAAAAGTCGGGGTTCCGAAATGAACCATTTTCGAACCCCCTCTCCTTTTCGCCGCACGGGACTCAATTCCCATGCTTTTTCGAAATCCAATACATGTTCCGCCTGATGAAGCGTCATTTGCTCGTGAAGGGCGTATGCCATTCTTGCCGGGTTGCGGACCAATACTACATACTTGGATCCCGGACAAGCCTGTTCGATATTTTTTGCTGCCTGCTCTGAATACAGATACCATACTGTTGACTCACCAATTGTCGTGTGCTCACTCGTGGCATTCTTAAAAAGCGCGAGATATTCTGCTTCACTAATACGAAAACGTGTACTTAAGTCTCTGTCGAAAAAGCGCGGTTCTTTCCACGGCGAAATAAATACATTGGGATGTTCTCTAAGCCAATAGACCAGTGAGGTTGTTCCGCACTTGGGAGCACCAAGTATGAAAAAATTGGGTCGTCTATTCAATTTTCCTTCACTCATCGTTAGAATGCCAGGCTATTTATACCCAAATGTTTGCGGACCGCATACCAAAGGAGAAAATTCCAAGCAAGCATAGATATGGCTGTTGTAGTGGCAGCGCCAACGGTACCCCAAATTGGGATAAGAATTAAGTTTAATACGATATTTATGCCAGCTGCAGCAGCCATCCCTCTTGCCGTCTCCTTTTCAAAGCCGGTCATATTTAACAAAAATCCAACGGATCCAGCTAGGGAATTAACCATTTGACCAAAAAGTAAAATGATGAGCGGCAGATAGGATGCGACATAGGCGGATCCGAAGATCACCTCCAAAACCGGTCTTCCAAAGAGGACAAACACAATGGTGGAAACCAGGCTAATGACAAGCACAACCCGGGCACTCTTCCGAACCAATTGTTGCAGGCGATCCATTTCCCCTTTGGCATACAGATTTGCGAACCTAGGAGCAACGACCATATTCATCGCTTGCAGCCCAAATGAAGCGAGCGTTGCCACCTGTACCGAAACGCGATAAACACCTACCTGGTCCGGCGGTGAAAATATCCCGAGCATTAAAATGTCTGCTTGTCGGTTAATGGTCAACATCCCTGCGACGAGCGCAAGCGGAACGGCGCTTGCCACCCATTTTTTTGTTTCATAACGTGGTGCAATACCTCGTACGGAGGGTGGCGTTTGTATCCATAACATCCAGCCACCGGCACAGAAAGCGATTGCCGCCGCAGCGACGTGCAGGGCCATCGCAACCGGAGGAGTAATCTGAGTGGTACTTACTATGATTACCCCTCCTATAAACAGCAGCAGCAATCCTGGCCGAAAAACAAATTCCGGCAATTGCCCGGCAACAATTTGATGCAGACCCCGAAGAGCGGCGCCTCGCATGTTACCCAAAGCAGCAAATGGGACAAGGATTAACGCCCAAACTAGCGTCCACGACTCCCCCTCAATCCGGCCTTCGTTCCAAATGAAGTGAATAATACCCGCAATAAGTACAAGAACAATTGAGAGAACGGCGACTGCTCGGCCGGACCATACCCAAACTCCCCTCACGCGTGCCGGGTCCTCCCGCGCCATTCCGGCAGCGGTTTCCCGGATAACCAGGGCCGGAAGACCAGCTTGCGCCGGCATGGAAAGGAGCGTGACGAGGGCAAATGCATAGGCATAAACACCATAGCCGTCTGCTCCCAGAACACGGGCCAAAACGATCGTTATCAAGAACCCCAGTCCCTTGGACGCCAACCTCAACACGATACTCCATACACCGTCGCGGGCCGTCCGCGACGCAATCGCACCGGCTTTCAGCCGACCGAACCACGACGGTGTTGTCAGATTCGGACTGTTGTCTTCGGGCTCATTCACTACATCTGTATTCGGACGAGGCGCGTGGGAATTACCCTTCATCCACCAAATAGCCTTGTTCCTCCAGCCAGGCCAGCACCTGATCGGCACATTCCTCGGCGGAGTACTCAGTGGTCATGCTGACGATTTCAGCATCCGTTGGCGCCTCGTAGGGATCATCAATGCCGGTGAATCCCTTAATGATGCCGGCACGCGCCTTGGCGTACAAACCCTTAACATCGCGCTCCTCACAGACCGCAAGCGGCGTATCGACAAAAACCTCGACATAAGCGCCAAAGCTCTCGATGAGATTGCGGTTTACCCTTCGATCCGCTTCATACGGGGCGATGGGCGCACAAACGCAGATCCCGCGGTGCTTCGTGATCTCGCTTGCCACATACCCGATTCGCTGAATATTGGTCGACCGGTCCTCCTGTGAAAAGCCTAGCCCTTTCGACAGATTCGTCCGAACTACGTCGCCGTCCAGAAGCGTCGCCGGGCGTCCACCGCGCTCAAGCAATTTTACCATGAGTGCATTGGCGATCGTGGACTTCCCAGACCCAGAAAGGCCCGTAAAGAAGACGGTGAATCCCTGATTGTGCTTCGCGGGATGCGTTTTCCTTAGCTCGGCCACCACCTCCGGGTATGAGAACCATGACGGAATATCCGCACCGTCCGCCAACGCCTGCCGAAGCTGTGTCCCCGAGATCATTTCGAATTTCTTACCGGCAGCTTTCACGTCGTCGATAGGCTCGTAAGCATCCTCTTCTGTCACGTAAACCATTAGTTTGAACGGTACTACACCCATACCCAGTTCATCTGCATACGCAAGGATCAAATCCTGCGCGTCATACGGGCCATAAAACGGCGTACCGTCTACGTCATTGCCCGGCCCGGCATGATCGCGCCCTACGATCAGGTGAGTACAACCGTAATTCTTACGAATAATGGCATGCCACACGGCTTCACGCGGTCCTCCCATGCGCATGGCCAAAGGCAAGAGGCTGATCGTCGCCCGGCCCTCCGGGTAATACGCAAGCAATTGTTTGTAACAGCGCACCCGCGTGTAGTAATCAATGTCGCCCGGTTTGGTCATCCCAACGACTGGATGAATGAGAAGATGTCCCCCGATTTCCGCTGCTGCCCGGTCAGTGAGCTCCTTATGTGCCCGATGCATAGGATTACGGGTCTGGAAAGCGACTATTTTGTCCCACCCGTTCTCTTCAAACATCGCGCGAACTTCACTCGGTGTGCGCCGCAGATCATGGGAGTCATAGTGTCGAGGGAGTTGAATTCCCTCAAGAGATCCGCCTACGTAATAATCACCGGCTTCATCGAAGAGAAAAGCTACAGCCGGGTGTCCTTTGCTCTGCGTTCCGAATACGCCTTCTGCTTCGCTGGTTTTGTCGGCTTTCCATACATCTCCGACCGTGAGCAAGGCGAGCAACAACCCGGTCTGGTCGCGGAGTGCCACTTTTTCACCTTCCGAAAGTCCAGAAGCAATTTCTTCCGATACGTCGAGTGTGATCGGCATGGGCCATAACGTGCCGTCGCTCAACCGCATGTCCGCTACTACGCCATCATAGTCGACTTTATTCAAAAATCCCCGCAACGGCGAGAATCCGCCGTTCAGAATGAGCTCAATGTCGCAGATTTGCCGAGGGGTAAGTGAAATGGAAGGATAATGCAGAGCAGCTTCCCGACTCTGTTCAAGTGCATCTCCGGTCAGCACGAGATCACAAAGTTCACCACCATGGGGTCCAATCAGAGTCTGGGTCTTCATTCTACCTCGATGTTTCTTAGAAAGGGTGTTACAATCGCACAATTTGAGATTCAAAGGTACTGCGTAGGGGAATTGTACGTTTCATGCATGGCGCCAATGGCCATAAAATTTCTGCGAATACAGGGCCGCAGGGGCCGATAATCAGAGATATCCTGTATTACCTACCGACGACTACAACCACAAAAAATTAATGACGCTGAGGGCTATGGCCATAACAATCAGGCTAACGGGAAATCCCACTTTGATGTAATCACGGAAGCGATATCCTCCTGCCGCCATTACCATTAAATTGGTTTGATAACCGATCGGCGTCATGAAACTCCCGGCGGCACTCACGGCGATAACGAGTGCAAACGCCTTTGGATCGCCGCCAATTTGTACGGCTGCGGCCAGAGCGACCGGCAACATGAGAACAGCAGCTGCCTTATGTGTGATCATCTCGGTGAGTAAATTGGTCGTCACATAAAGTACGGCCAGTACGACCAGAGGACCCATGCCGTATGTTACTTTCACAATTTCGTCCGCCATTAGCCCGGCAAGACCTGTTTGTTCAATGGCTTTGCCTAACCCGAGTGCAGCGGCAATGACAATCAGCACGGATACATCGACAGCTTTCCGAGCCTCACTAAGCGAGAGACATCGTGTTGCCACCATGCCCAAGGCCGCTGCGAAGGTTGCGGTTACCAACTGCATCAGATTCAAGGATACGAGAAGGATCATTCCGAGCAATATTGCGATCGCCAACGGGGCTTTTTTTCCGTTCGGCTTCTTCTGTTCTGGACGGCGAGGAGCGACGAGGTAGAATTCGTCCCGTCGGGCATTCCAGCGTTTGTCGAAATCGTTCCGGGCTTCGATGATGAGTAAGTCACCCGGGTTCAAAGTGATTCGTCCGAGAGACCCTGTTACGTTCTCATCTTTGCGCTGAATAGCCAGCACCACGCCGCCATATTCCTCGCGAAAATTAGCTTCGCGGAGGGTACTATCGACCAGCCTCGACGAAGCGGCAATCACTGCTTCGAAAAGCGGCAACGAGCGATCAGTCGGTGCGTCTATAGGCGCGACGGCACGTTCGAGTCCAGGCCGAGAAAGCATTCTGTCTAGCGTATCAGGCGTACCTACGAAAGACAACGTGTCACCTGACTGAAGTACCTCGCCGGGTGCAGCCGGTATCGTATGCCCCGAGCGACGAACATGGGCAAGAAAAGCATCGCCAAGAGATCGCAAGCCCGCTTCCTCAATCGTTTGGCCAATCATATGTGATCGTCCGGAAACCTTCACCTCAAATAGGCACTCTCGTAGCCCATCGTCGAACACTGGTCTGGTTTGCGTCCGATCAGGCAACAATCGGTGCCCGATGGTGACGAAATATAGTACAACGCCAATGGCCGCCGGGATACCAATCCAAGTGAGATCGAACATGTTTAATCCCGGATATCCCTCTGCTTCCAAAAGCCCCGAAACGACAATGTTCGTAGACGTCCCGATGAGCGTTACCATGCCGCCTACGATAGCAGCATAAGACAACGGGATCAGAAGCTTTGAAGTAGGTATGCCGACACCGTTTGCCCATCTCTGAACGCGCGGGGTTAACATAGCCACGATCGGTGTATTATTTAGAAAAGCAGACAAGATGGACGTAGAAAACATCAACCGGGGAAGCGCGAAAATCAATCGTCCCTTCGAGGCAAAAATCGCTCGATCCATAAAACCGAGGGCATTGGTCTGCTGAATCCCTTCCGCAGCCACAAAAAGTGCTGCCAACGTCATTACGGCTGTATTAGAGAAGCCCTCAAATGCTTGAGACGGCGTAACGACACCAACCAGAAGAAGAAGCCCAAGGCTACCCAAAAGAATAATGTCGGGCCGTGCAATATCCCGCATCAGAGCCACGATCATTGCCCCAAGGACCCCCAGTGTAAACCAGGCTTCCCAGCCAAGCGCCGCCATCATATTTCAGCGAATAAGAGTGGTGTATTTCCCGTCGTGGACATGCTTTAAATAAAGGCGCCGGAATAACCTGGCAAAAAAAATCGTCCTGGTCGACCAAAACGCATACTCGTCAAACGGGCGACATGCACTTCCGAAAGTACGCCAGTGTCCGTTTCATACCGTCTGTTCGGGCAACTTTAGGCGTCCATCCAAGTTTTTTCCCTGCTGTAGCAATATCAGGTTGGCGAACCTTCGGGTCATCAGCCGGTAGCGGCTCAAACACAAGCGCACTACTGCTACCCGTCAATTCAATGACTTCGCGTGCAAATTCAAGGATAGAAATCTCATCCGGATTGCCGATGTTGACCGGATCAGAAACATCACTCATAAGAAGACGGAAAATACCTTCTACGAGATCGTCAACATAGCAGAATGAGCGTGTCTGTGAGCCATCACCGAAAACAGTGATGGGCTCACCCCTGAGCGCTTGTCCCATAAAATTCGGCAGCGCACGCCCGTCATCAAGACGCATTCTCGGACCATATGTATTGAAGATGCGAACGATTCGCGTCTCGACGTGATGGTACCGTTGATAGGCCATCGCCATGGCTTCGGCAAATCTCTTGGCTTCATCGTAGACGCCCCGAAAACCGACCGGATTGACATTACCCCAATACGATTCCGGCTGAGGATGGATGAGCGGATCCCCATATACCTCGCTCGTCGATGCCTGAAGAAACCTGGCCCCCTTTGCTTTGGCTAAACCTAGTGCCTTATGTGACCCAAGGGCTCCCACTTTCAACGTCTGAATAGGATATTTGAGATAATCAATCGGCGAGGCCGGGCTAGCAAAGTGAAGCACATAATCCAATGGTCCCTCGACGTACATATAATTGGTAACGTCGTGCTGAATAAGCTTGAATGCGGGATGCCCGATTAGGTGCGCAACGTTATCGGGTCGCCCAGTCAGGAAGTTGTCCATACAAATAACTTCGTGACCCTCTTTGAGGAATCGGTCACAAAGGTGTGAACCGATGAATCCGGCCCCTCCTGTAATAAGTGTACGCAGCACGTTACTTAGGCTTTTCCGTTGAGGGTAACCGGCTGATTGACCGGCGCGATATGAGGGCGGCCAATGCTATGGTACGAAAATCCCATCTCGGCCATGCGCTCAGTGTCATATAAATTACGACCGTCAAAGATTATTGTCTGACGGAGTCCCATGCGAATTTGGTCAAAGTCTGGACGTCGGAATTCGTTCCACTCCGTACAAATGACTAATGCGTCTGCATCGTCCAGAGCAGAATACTGATCAGCCGCGTAGGTAAGCAGATCTCCCAGCACCGCCCTTGTCGTGACGGCCGCTTCGGGATCGTAGGCAACTACTTCGGCTCCCGCATCGAGCAACCCCCGGATGACTTCGTGCGATGGAGCCTCCCGAACATCATCGGTGTTCGCCTTGAATGCAAGCCCCCACACAGCGATGCGTTTCCCATTGAGGTCTCCGCCAAATCGATCGAGAAGACGATGTACAATCAGGCGACGTTGCTTATCATTTACAGACAAGACGGAACGGAGGATTTCAAATTCATAATCGTTTTCAGCAGCAGTGCGCTCGAGCGCCTGCACATCTTTTGGAAAACAACTGCCACCAAAGCCGATCCCTGCATACAAAAACTGTTTGCCAATTCTACTATCAACGCCGATGCCACGGCGAATCATCTCCACATTGGCCCCCACCCGATCACATACGTTGGCGATCTCATTCATAAATGTGATCTTGGTTGCCAGAAAAGCATTGGCAGCATACTTGGTCATTTCAGAAGATCGTTCGTCCATAATTAAGATTGGATTTCCCTGGCGAACGAACGGTTCATAAAGCCGCGTCATCAATTTGGACGCACGATCGCTTGTTGAACCAATGATAACCCGCTCGGGCTTCATAAAATCCTCTACGGCGACGCCTTCACGCAAAAATTCAGGGTTTGATACAATATCAAAATGGTGGCCCGCCTTCAGTCCCGCTTCGAGCATGACTTGGCGAACGCGCGCGGCTGTACCCACTGGCACTGTACTCTTGTTGACCAATACTTTATACGTAGAATCAGGCGAAGAAGCCAGCATATGGCCTATCTTGCGCGAGACGTTTAGCACATAGGAGAGGTCGGCAGCACCATTGTCTCCCGGCGGCGTTGGAAGCGCGAGAAAGATCACATCACTCACCGAAATCGCTTCTTCGAGGTCCGTGGTAAAACGCAGCCGGTTTTCGCGAATACCGCGTTCAAAATAGAGTTCGAGACCTGGTTCGAAGATAGTAAGTTCGCCGTTGCTCAGCTGCCCTACTTTTTCGGAATCGATATCTACACAAGTAACCATATTACCCATCTCGGCAAAACAGGTCCCCGAGACCAGGCCAACATATCCGGTTCCAACAATTGCGATTTTCATATCAAGTCTAAATTACTTTAGAGATCAAATCTTAGAAACGGTGGACCCATTGCGGGGATGTACCCACGATTTATATACAGAGATGGGCCCAATCGGTCTGAACTCTACAACAACAATTATGCCCCTGTACCAAGATCTCAAATTGGGGACAGAGACGTTATCGGGTAATCCGGTCGATAGCCAGTGCGACTGTTCCAATTGCAGCGACGATTGGAAATAAATCCCGCAGACTGAATTTCTGTTTTAGCTTTGTCTCCACCGTTAATACATCTCCGTCCACCAACTCAGGATCTTGATCAGAGACGACAACGTCATCTTTCATCAGGGCCTCAAAGATGACCTGCCGGCGAGCTCCTTCTCTACGAAGCAAGCGCATGGTTATTTCGCGGTTACTTCGGCTTGTAAGGTTTACTGCCAGTTCGGGACCCCCGGAGAGCGACAGCAATGTGCTCATCTTGGTGCCCGTGGGGATCTTGTACAGCCCCGGGGTGCGAACCGATCCCCAGACGTTTACCAGAATTGTGACATCCCCCGCCTCGGAGTAATTGTAGAAAGAAGCGGGTGCAAAACGTGATCGATCGAGGTCGGTTAGTCGTTGTGCACTCGCCATGTGGGGGGTCGCAGAAATGACGAGAAACAGAATGCAGAGGCTACGCAGCATAGAGATTGATCAGAGTTTGAAGGAAAGAGTTTTAAGATTGAAGCCGGGCCGGTTTCATGCCTTGTGTAAGGCCTCGTTCTCGGGCTCCTGCCGACCGTACCCGTACCCACCATAGCCATAACCATATCCATAACCATAGCCATAACCATAACCCCCATAGGCCGATTTGGCATCAAACCGGTTAAGTACAACGCCGGTAAGCTTGGTACCCACGTCGCCCAACGACTCAGCACTTCGTTCGAGCGCATGCCAGTTGGTATCGGTGGCAGAGGAAACCAACACGGTGGCATCGCACAGGTTAGCCATGAGAAGCGCATCGGTCACCGCCAGCACAGGCGGCGTATCTATAATGATAATGTCAAAGTCTTTGCGAAGGCGTCCGACCAACTCTCCAAATTTCTTTGAGCCAAGAATTTCAGATGGGTTCGGAACGTTGCGCCCGGTTGGCAAGACGTACAGATCATCGATACCTGTAGAGAAGCGTTCGAAACTCGAAGGGTATGCCTCAAACATTACGTCTACAAGCCCAGGCTCACGCTTGATGCCAAAGACTCTATGACCAGTCGGCCTACGCATGTCCGCATCGAGATACAGTGTCCGCCGGCCCGACTGAGCCATGGCAATGGCTAGGTTCACCGAGGTTACCGTTTTGCCTTCTCCGGGCCCAGCACTCGTTACCATAATCGTCTGAACGATGGCATCAGGAGCGCTGAACTGAATGTTCGTTCTCATCCGCCGGTAACTTTCCGAAGCCGGCGAAAGCGGATTCAACAGTGTTATCAGACTGGTGCTATAGGTCTCTCCATCAACCGTTACATGGCTACGACCTTCAAAGTCCGACTTGATCACGCGGGCAAGATCCGGAACAACGCCTACTACGGTATACCCATGTTTACGGAGATCTTCCGGCTTGCGGATCTTGTTGTCGAGGGCATTCCGCAAAAATGCCACCGCCACACCGATGACCAATCCGAAAAGAGTACCTAACAAGAGATTTATCGGCACACGCGGACTAACCGGATCCGTTGGGACATACGCGCCATCAACAATATCTACATACCCCAGTTCAGATTCTTCCGCAATTCTCGCCTCTTGCAACTTCTCGAACAAGTTTGTAAACAATTCCTCGTTCTTGTTCATTTTTCTTTGCAGACGCCCCAAGACGAGCGCCTTATTCGGAATCGCATTAAACTGCTTTTCATACGAAGCAATACTCTGGCCAAGAACCACGAGACTAGCCTTGGACCCACTCAGTTCAATATTTTTCTGTATTATCTGTTTTTGCAAATCATTGATCTGGGACATTACTGTCTCCGCACCTTCCCCGGCTACGCCCGCAGTGGCAGCCTTGGCATATTGTTCGATCCGAGTATCAAGTTGGCGCTTCCAGTCAGCCAATTGCGATCGCCATTGGATTAGATCCTCATCCATTGAACCGTCTTTTCTCAGATTGGAATTCTTGGACAGTTTCTCCTCAATCTGGAATTGAAGCTGAGTTATGCGTTCCTGAAGTCCCTGAATGTATTGGTCATCATTGGAAGAAAGGGTCTTTGCCAACTCCGGATTGATGCGCTCAAGTTCTTTATTGAGGACAGACAATTCTGCTTCATCCGTTTGTATAGCCAGGCGAGTGCGATCCCTCTCGGCACTCCAGTTCATGATCTGTCCAAGCAACTGTTGGCCTTCCTCATTTGGATCGAAAATACCCTGATCTTCAGAGAATTTGAGGACACTTTGCTCGGCATCCGTAAGCAAACTATCGAATCGTACGGCCTGTGCCGAAAGAAATTCACGAGAGGCCGTCATGCGGGCACGGCTCGAATTGCGGTTATAAGCCACATATTCTTCAGCGTACAAATTCGCAATAAGAGCGGCTTCTTCCGCTTGTGTGCTCGTAGCTGTTACGTTTATCAGGTCAACTTCGCTGTTTACCGGCTTGATGAGCACGTAAACTTCCCGTAGGCGCCGTGCGACAACCAGTGCTGTAAGCGGCTCCCCATCGTCAGGAGGATTAAGGACGCTCAAGGGTTCACCGTCCGTAGTAACCCCGATTTGCATGAGCCGGTTTGCAACCCGGGTAGCAATCATGCGAGATTTGACGATCTCAATCTCGTTAAGAATATCGCTCTTGCTTAAATTTAGCCCGATCAGATCTCCAAGTTGGGGAGTATTTTCTTGGCTATTGACGTAAAGCATGGTATTCGCTTCATACTCCGGCGCCTTAAGAAATGTATACAGCGCAGTGAGGGATAAAACCGAAACAAAGCAAAGGAGAATAATCCACTTTCCTTTCAGGAGTACCTCCAAAACCTCTTGAAGAGATATTTCGTCTTCCTCTTGAGGTATTTGCGGCATCGAAGCGCCATTCACGCCATTACGGAGACGCCCAGTCGACCGCGTCTCTACATATTTCGGAATGTCTCGCATGGATCTTTTTTTCAGTTTCTATCTCTCGATGTAGAAAAAGACCAATTGAGGACACATTTCGATTGCCCATTGATCGCTTCTCCGTTTGATAATAGTCTGAGGCATTGAAATTGCCTTAGCCATTTAATTTACGCAACTCTCACGTCACCTATCAATGAAACATTGATCTGCATCAATTCCTAAAAAAGGAAACTATCCGAATTGTCGATTTGGGTACTCGAATGCTGGGTCTCGCACCATCTTGACACCAAAGTAGCCGTAACAAAACCGGACGTCCGTCAAAGAAAATGTATATGTGGCACAAAACTTATATGCGTATGGCATCAAGAAGCAGGATCATTTACCTTCCAATAGCGCCCGCAGCATATGGCAACGTTACTTTCTTGTTCCCGCGAATCAAAATCAAGCGCATTGCAACTCAGGCTTGACCACGAACCCAGAGTTTCAGAATCTTATGAGGACACCCGCAGAGATTCTCCAATGGGTCGTACCTATGGATACTCAGTATCTGTTTGCGTTCAATGTTATATTTCCCCGTTCAATGGGTGCAGCTTGCGAATTGTCTGATCTCGTTAGTGATCGCATCGAATAACCGTTCTTCCGAATCTCAAACAAGTATAGTTGCGTGTTTCTGATCCCTCTCTCAAAACCTTCTATCGGTACGCTCGAAGAAACGCGCCTCCTCGAAGTAATTCGCTCAAACAGGCTGGCCCTCGGTCCGCTGATTACCGAGTTTGAGGAGCGTATGGCAAACGTATGCTCAGTCCGTCATGCTATTGCTGTGAGCAGCGGAACGGCAGCTCTTCATCTCATCCTCGCTTCGCTGGATCTGGGACCAAAGGACGAAGTAATCACCACTCCATACAGCTTCGTCGCCTCTACGAACGCAATTCTTTATACGGGTGCCCAACCGCGGTTCGTCGATATCGATCCATTTACCTTCAACCTCGATCCGAACCTTGTGAAAGCGGCCATCACCCCCTATTCTCGAGCCCTGCTCGCCGTTGATGTGTTTGGCTTACCGGCCAATTGGCCGACGCTCACCGCGCTGGCTGATAATTATAATCTTAAGCTGATTGATGATGCGTGTGAAGGATTGGGAGCTAGATGCCTTGAGCGCCCCATCGGATCCTGGGGTACGGCTGCGGCATTCGGTTTTTACCCAAACAAGCAAATCACCACAGGCGAAGGAGGCTGCATAACAACCAATGATGGTGCACTGGCGGCCCGATGCCGTTCAATGCGAAATCACGGGCGTGGCGACGATGCCGTCATGGAGCACGTCCGGCTGGGATATAATTACCGCATGAGTGAACTCACCGCCGCCCTTGGCTGCGCCCAATTGGAACGTCTCCCTGAACTTCTTTCAAAGCGCGAGACTATAGCTCATTGGTACGCTGAGGCACTTTCCCCGCTCGGCGATGACATCGTCCTGCCCCCAGAGATGCCCGATGCCTCGCGCAGCTGGTTCGTATATGTCGTCCGCTTGCGGGATCACTTTGCCGAAGATTCACGGGATCAAATCATCCAATACCTCCAAGAGATGAGCATTGCCAGTGCGCCCTATTTCCCGAGCATCCACCTCCAGCCGTTTTATCGCCAACAATTCGGCTTCAAGCCCGGAGATTTTCCCAAAAGTGAGGCCGCTTCCGCACGAACATTGGCGCTCCCCTTTTTCCCCGACCTGACGCGTGAGCAAGTCGTGGTGGTCTCGAACGCCATTCGATCGGTGCTCCCAAAGCTGTCTAGAAGACATACATTGGCATCCGTTGCTCCATCAACATCTCATCTATGAGAATTCACAAATCAATTCCTAATGATGAAGGACGGGGTGTAAAGAGGGGAATTGACGTCATTCTCGTTCTGTTCATTTCCCCGCTCCTGGTGGCTCTAGTCTGCCTCGTCGGACTCGTTGTATTGCTCATTGATGGGAAACCCGTGTTTTTTCGACAGATTCGTTCTGGACGTGCCGGCGAGCCTTTTCGTGTGGTCAAGTTTAGGACGCTTCGAAGCGGCCATCACGATCCGGAAGACCCGCAGACATTGGTAACGCGAACGGGTCGTTTCTTGCGTCGGTGGGGTCTCGATGAGATACCTCAAATGGTGAATGTACTTCGGGGAGAAATGAGCCTCGTAGGCCCACGCCCTACCTTGCCTGAACAGGTATCGCGCTATGGGCCTTTCGAGCGCCAACGCCTCCTCGTTCGCCCCGGCATCACCGGGTGGGCACAGATTCAGGGACGCAATGCGTTGTCGTGGCCCGAACGAATCCAACTTGACGTGTGGTACGTCGATCATCAGTCGCTCTGGTTGGATCTTTGTATTCTTATCCGGACGCCGTATTCCTTATTGACTAGCCGAGGCGTTTACGGGGCGGACGGAATCAACCCTGGTTTCCATCCCACGCCTGGCACAACTGCCTCTATGAATTCGATCGCCATTTCGCCAGCCGTAGACGAATCACCATGAAACCTCTCGTTATTATTGGGGCCGGAGGATTTGGCCGGGAAACGGTGGCCCTGGTAGAGGACATCAATGCGATGAAGGGTCAGTGGTTAATTAAAGGGTTTGTTGATGATGCCGCCGATTTGTCCGGCGCGACAATCATGGGGTATCCTGTCCTCGGTACGTTAGACTGGCTCACGACACAGCGTGGGCTACACTATGTAATTGCCGTCGGTGCATCCCTTACCCGAAGGCGACTGGCCCAAAGGCTCGGTGAAATTCCTCATGAAGCTGCTAAACTGATTCATCCCTCGGCCGCGTATCATGCAACCACCCTTCTCGGTCCCGGAGCAATCATTTGCCGAGGAGCTTCCTTGACGGTCTCCATCGGCGTCGGTCGCCACGTAATAGCAGACGTTCACAGCACCATCGGGCATGATACTAACCTTGGCGACTTTGTGACTCTCCACCCGGGCGTTCACATCTCCGGAGGCGCAATAATAGGCCAGGCAGTTGAATTGGGTACGGGTAGCGTAGTATTGCCGAGCATTTGCATTGGCGAGGAAACTATCGTCGGGGCGGGGGCTGTCGTCAACCGGTCACTTCCAGCATGTTGTACGGCTGTCGGAGTCCCCGCCCGGCCGCTTGATGCCCGTTCATGAATTCAGCGGGCCAATAAATGCATATCGCAGTTTTCTTTCAGTACTACCACAACCCCGACTGCCCATTAAATGGCCGCCACTATACTTTTGTAAAACGCTGGGCGAAACGTCACAAGGTTACGGTGATTACGACTCGGATATGGCACGAGCAGCGACTCACCCAAAACTTTCCGTGGGCCCCGGAAGGCGTTGACATCCATATGCTTGATATCCCTTATGACAACGCCATGGGAAAGGTACGTCGATTCGGTGCATTTTCACGGTATGTGTCGGGAGCCATCCGCTGCGGATTGACGATTCCGAAGCCGGATGTAATCCTCGGTACATCAACACCCCTCACTGCCGCGTGGGCCGCCTCACGTGTGGCCAAGCTTCGCCGGGTACCGTGGGTCTTTGAGGTACGTGATCTATGGCCCGACTTCCCCATTCAAATGGGGGCTGTTCGCCCAAGACTATTTAGAAATACGCTGTTTAGAATGGAAAAAAGGCTCTATCACAGCGCAGCGCATGTTGTTCCGCTTTCACCCGACATGGCAACGCACGTGCTCGAGAATGGGGTACCCGCAAACCGTGTGACGACCCTCTTGAATGGCACTGATTTCCCGCTTCTCGATGCCTGTTCTAATGAACTTCTTGATTCCTTGAGACAACAATACGATCTGATTGGGCAGCGCATTGTTCTATATGCTGGTGCTTTCGGCCGTGCAAACGCCATCAACACGTTAATCGAAGCGGCCCGGTATCTTTCTCCCCGGCGTGATATCTCCCTTGTTGTCTCCGGCCATGGTTTCCATCTCGCTGATATCGAGGATGCCTCACGAAGAATCGGAAACATTATCTTGCTTCCGCCGCAGCCCCGCCACCAAATGCTGTGCTGGTTTAAGACGTCCGACCTCTCGCTCGTCCCATTCATTGACCGACCGGTTCTCTCGGCAAACTCACCGGCCAAATTTTTTGATAGCCTTGGCGCCGGGACACCCGTGATCGTGACTAATCCGGGATGGACCAAACATTTTGTCGAAGTCCACGAGTGTGGTTGGTTCGTTCCTCCAGAAAACGCATCTGCACTCGCCGCAACCATCGTCAATTTAATTGATGAGCCGGAGTTGCTGAAGGCTGCCGGCATCAAGGGAAACAGAGCCGCTCGATCCTTGTTCGATCGGCGGAGGCTCTCAGACACCATGGAGTATATTCTAAATGAGGTCGCGCAACGATCCATAGCTTAAACAATGTGATCTTCTCGCACCGAATACGGTTCACACTTGCAGTTATCCATTGTGAAACCGATACTGGGACGCATTTTATTTAGTCTGTGGTTCGTTTAGGGCTGATCCCGGCACAGTCAATATTCTTATTCCATGCGCGCAGAGAATTCGTTGCTTCGCACCATCTCTCTGGTAGTGATTGACATCGCTATTATCTATGTGGGATTTGTGGGGGCGCTTAAAATCCGCTTAAATATCTGGACGCCCGTGTTGAACCAACCCGCGTGGGGCACGGCGTTTGTTGTTACGCTTCTCCTTTATTCGGTGGCGCTATATTTGAGTGGCTTCTATCAGATGCGTGCCTATTCCATGCATCTGGACACGTTCTTGAGGGCTGCAGCCGCCTTGTTGATCGGGTGGGCGGCTTCGTTGACAGTATTGTATCTCATTTCGCCTCCGTTAATGCCCCCGCGTAGTGTCACTGCCGCTCACTGTATGTTCTCCATCGTTGGTATCCTCGGGTTTCGCGCTTTGATGCGATTCGTCTACGAACGACGATATTCCGGGTCACTACCCTCCCTGGCGCCCCCAAGAATACGTGTCGATGATTTGCTCCAGCGGAAGCCCATGGATCTGAACGAACTGGCGCTCAAGGATTTCCTGACGAGCCGTTCCGTCTTGATTACCGGCGCCGGAGGTTCGGTAGGCTCCGAACTTGCAGCCCAGATCATACAACTCAACCCCTTCCGGCTCGTTCTCATCGACGTTAGTGAGTACAACCTTTTTCAACTAGAGCAGTCGCTACGCAAGTTATCGTATGAAGGAGACCTCCAATTTCGCATCGCCGACGTGCGGGACGAGGCGGTTATGGGGACGATTTTTGCCAGTTATCGACCCGATATCGTCTTTCATGCCGCGGCATACAAACACGTTCCCTTGATGGAACGTCACCCCATTGAAGCGTTTCGCAATAACACGCTTACGACGGTGGCACTGATTCAACTCTGCGAAAGGTATGAGACGGAGCAATTTGTTTTCATTTCGACTGACAAGGCCGTAGCCCCATCGAGTGTGTTGGGCGCCACAAAGCGCTTGTCTGAATGGTATGTACGTACCGTCCATCCACCCATCCGATGCAAAACCGTTCGATTTGGCAATGTCCTTGGAAGCCAGGGGAGCGTGACCCCGACGTTTGCCGAGCAACTGGCTGAGGGCGGACCGCTTACGGTCACCCATCCGGAGATGGATCGCTATTTTATGAGTGCCCAGGAAGCAGCTTGCCTCATTCTGCGAACGCTCATGTTGGAAGAAGCGCCGGTATATGCTCTTCAGATGGGCAATCCGGTTCGTATCGTACATCTTGCTCGCCAGATGATCCGGCTATTCAACCCCTATCCCGGGCGAAAAATCGACATAGTGTATAGTGGTATTCGCCCCGGTGAGAAGCTGCACGAACAACTCATGTCGGATATTGAGACGATGGTCGCCACACGCCACGAACGCGTTATTGGCCTGCGCGGGCCAGCCCCGTTCAGCAGGACCGAACTGGATTCATATTTTTCGTACCTCAAACAACTTTGTTCGGAAAATCGGCCTGCAGAACTGAGAAAGGCTCTTTTTCAAGATTCCGTACGTATCAGTGATCAAACCGGATCCTGAACCTGAACTGGAGTATTCCCATATAACTATCCGTAATGTCGTCTTTCCGATATGGACCAATGGCTTTTCTTTCGCCTTGAAGCATTTCGATCCTCTTCGTACGTTAATACAATTGTTCAACCCTCGGGGCCGAAAGTGATAATCTTTCGCCCATTTTTCCATCGCATCAGGGGAATCCGATCTGCGCGTGATGATTGAAACCCTGCCGCTTCGCCCGATGCCTTCATTTCAAATTGCCTCGATCTCGTGCCGGCAGCTTTTGCGTTGCCTTGCATTGTGTGTGTTATTGTTGCATTCTGATATTCAAACACTTTTTGCTCAGGAAGACAACTTTGATCCGGGCTGGTATCGATCGGACGTTTCGTATCTCAAGATCGGCGTCACTGAGGATGGTGTCTTCCGCGTTTCGGGGCAGAATTTGTTGGATGCGGGCGCATCGATAGCGACTATTGATCCGGCCAATTTTCACCTCTTCGACCATGGCCGGGAAATCCCTATTGAGGTGCAGGTATCCGCAGCCGGAACGATGGGCGTTTCCGACCATCTCATTTTTGTCGGACGCAGAAATGATGGTCGAGATGAAGCATGGGCCTATAATGAGGACACCTCTCTGATAAGCAGCACGTTTTTTAGCCTTTATTCGGACACCACGACGTATTGGCTGACCTGGGACGACGTTCCGGGACTTCGCTATTCAACTCCAGCGAGTGATCCTCCCGCTCCTGTGCTCACAACGGCGCTCCGGGACTCTTTGCACTTGGAACAAAACACTCGGTATTTCTTCGGCGACCCCTTTGTGACCGGTAACCCTCTGTATACGCGCGGCGAAGGATTTTATTGGCATCTTTTTTCCCACACGGGAAATCTAACTTCCAGTTTTGAACAAATAGCATCACTTTCAAACGCCGTGCGAACGACTGACAATTTGTTCACAGTTCGGGTCGCATTGAATGGTGAAACCAATTCTCGGCATCACGTCGAACTAAACTTGGGTCTTACGGAGGACAATGTGACGTCGTTGGTACCCGTCGATACAGTCGAGTGGAACGGCACCGCATTCGCCTTTCTTGAGGTCACGCTTTCCCAGGATCGAATTCCAGCTGATGGACAACTAACCGTTGAACTTGTCTCTCGTAAAGATGCCGGTGGGCCCATCGGGCGCGTCCTTTTGGATTGGATTGACGTCTCGTATGTCCGCACTTTATCGGCGACGAACGGCCATCTTAGCTATTCAGTGGATACGCCTGGCCAGTACAACTTTGGGATGAATGGATTCGCATCGCCAAGTGCACATCTTTACGAGAGTAATTCACGATCAGTTTTTAACCTGAATGTCACCGGTGGCACGGCCTCAGTAGATTTTTCGGCGAGTGAGCCCTCGACTTTCTGGGTAGTCGAGGATGGCGCCTACCTTTCTCCGGCATCTCTCTCGTTTGACGGGACAAGCGACTTGGCGAATCCTTCGAATCAGGCAGATTATGTCATCATCACCACGCCTTCGTTATTGGCAACGGCGCAGGAAATGGCGAATTACCGATCCTCACCCGAAGGCGGCGGATACCAAGTGAAGACCGTTTACGTTCAAGACGTATTCGACCAATTCGACTATGGCCGCCCCACTCCGGTCGCCATTAGACGATTCCTTCGAACGGCGCAATCGTGGGCCACACCACCCCAATTTCTACTTATTTGGGGGGATGGGCTATATCCTGACCCAACAAGATCCCGCATGCCATGGGAAATACCTTCTTTTGGTAATGCTGCTTCCGACGGCTGGTTTTCGATGCAAAATGCCGGCATCGATGATTATACCGAATCGCTCGCCACGGGACGCGTCCCCATTCGGAACAATGATGCCGGCCAGGTTTTCGTCGACAAAGTAATGAACTATGAGTCCGAGTCTTTTGACGCGTGGCAAAAACGTGGACTCTTTCTCGTCGGTGGAGCCACATCTTCTGAAAAGAGCATCCTACAAAACTTTGCGCTTCAGTGGAGTGCACTTACTCATGACGAAGCGACTGCCCTCGACACGCTCTTATTTTTCAAGAGCACCGATATCGCTCTCGACCCAACATTCAAGGATTCACTTCAAGTAGCCTTCGAAAGAGGTGCGTCCTGGCTGACATATTTTGGCCATTCGGCCACACAGACCTGGGAAATCGTCACGAATCCGCCCCGCCAGTTTGACAATGCCGGGAAACTCCCTGTGGTGCTCTCGCTCGGTTGCTTCACTGGCAATTTCGCCACAGGTGATGGCGGCCCAAATGATGTCCTAACGTTTAGCGAACAACTCGTCTCTGAGACGGAAAACGGCGCTATTGCACACTGGGGTGCGTCTGCGAGCGGAACTATCATCGCCTCGGCACAACTCGGCGATGAAGTCCATCGTGCTGTCTTCACCGATTCAGTGCGTACACTAGGAACAGCGCTCCGGATGGCAAAAGAACGATATTCCGAAATACGCAAAGATGGCCTCGCCATCAAACACCTTCTTCAGTACGGCCTAATCGGCGATCCGGCCTTGCGCATTTCGCTTCCGACGCAACCCGATTTTAGCATCAGCCCGGCTCAAATCAGCATCACCCCTATCGCGCCCATACCGGCAGATTCGCAACTCGTCGTCACGGTGTTCCCGCAAAATTTGGGGCTACGTCCTTCCGACAGCCTCACCCTTTCTCTCACGCACCTTTCCCCGGATGGAAGCACGACTCGCTACGACGAGCGTCTCGCTCCTTTCGGACGGGCAGATTCGCTGTCTTTCGACGTTCCAATAACGGATGCTTCGGTGGGCGAAAATCGGTTCCAAGTGGTGCTCGATCCAAATGCCGAGTATAGTGAAGCGGATGAATTCAACAATTTTGCCGAGCGGACCCAAATCGTTTTCTCGACGGGCCTCTCCCTGATTAACCCACTTCAATTTGGGCTGGTAGATTCTACGAATCCAACGCTCCGTGTCAGTATCGCCAACCCGGTACCTGCGCCCGTAATTTTCCAGACCGATACCAGTCCGACATTCGATTCGCAGGCGCTGGTTGAACACCGGACGAATCCAACGATGCTCACAGCATCCTGGCAGCCGCCGGGCCTTAAGGAAGGTGTTACCTATTACTGGCGCGCGCGCATCGACAATCCGGATCAGCCGGCAAATTGGAAAAATGGCGTCTTCACGGTCGAGACGTCGCTTGGGACGCAAGGATGGCTTCAGCAAGGATCGCTCTTCGGTTCCAATGAGCAAAGCTCCTTTCTTGCATTCGCAGACGGACGCTGGTCTTTTAAGACGTTTGACGTTCGGGTTACCGCTTCATCCAATCGAGGAGGAAGCGAACTTTATGGGGGTAAATTCACGGTTAACACGGAAAGCATCGAAGGATTGGGGCTCGGCTTCGGAATGCTCATTATTGACGGTGCTTCGGGTGAAGTACGAGGACACGGTTCGATGCCGCTATACGCCAACAATTTCGAAGATCCGGTTGATGCCTGGAATGAATTGGAATCGTTGGCCGCCCTTCCCGATGAAGGCGACTATGTGTTTGTCCGTACCAGGAATAAGGGTAATAAGAACAAGGAAGTGGTCATCCCCGATAGTGTAAAAGACGTCTTTCGGACCTTTGGGAGTATCGCCATCGACACGCTCACGTATTCCCATTTGTGGTTGATGATGGCACACAAAGGATTTCCATTGGAAACGCGCGAGTGGGTAGAACCGCCCAACACCGGTCTCGATGAATTCCAACGCGATACGACGCTTGCGTTTTCCTTCGGTTCGGGATCTACGCTCTCACCCCCGATTGGCCCGGCGGACTCGTGGACGACCGTGGGATGGTCCGGGCAGTTTTCCGGTAATCAAGAGATTCACGTCGAGGTGCTGTCGCCCGATCTTTCTGAATCTCTCATAGGCAATCTAGATGAACCAGGTGAACGCGACCTCTCTGGTATTGATGCGGTCACTTTCCCATTCATTCGGCTCCGTGCTACCCTCACCGATACCACCTCCCATCTCACCCCGCAACTCACCCGTTGGCACGTAGGCTATAAGCCGGTGGCCGAGCTTGCCCTCGACCCGGCTTCGCTACAGTTTAGTGCTGATTCCCTGCTCGAAGGGCAGCCCCTCGACATCTCCGTCGTAGCACGAAATCTGAGTGGTGATCCCGCAGCGTTGAGCCTGCTAACCTACACGCTGATCAATGCGGGCAACGAGTCAATTCTCGTCCATACCGACACCCTGCGACAACTGAGTGATACCGCCACATCGACCTTTTCACTCCCCACGCTCGGGATTGTAGGATCCGATCGACTCCAGTTAAACTTGCGCCAACCCGATCGTCAGGAATCGACGACGTTCAACAACGTACTTATCCGCCCGTTTGCGGTCCTCCGCGATGCCACACCGCCTTCTTTCGAAGTGCTCCTCGACGGAGAAGCTTTCCCCAATGATCCGGATCCGGTCGTCAACCTTCAGGACCCAGCCTTGCCATTTGTCTCGACCCACCCTTCGGTAGAAATCAGTGTGGAGGATGAGAATCCGTTTCTCACCATCAAAGGCGACACCACGATCGTGTCAGCGACGTTGGACGATGAGGAGATCCCCTTTTCGATTCTTGCCGGCAACAAGCAGAACGGAGACAATACGCTAAATCTTAGATTTACACCTGATCTTTCAGGCAGCGATACTACGCATACGCTTGTAGTCCACGTACAGGACAAATCAGCCAATCAGGCGGTAGGAAGCCCATATCAAGTGCATTTTCGGACGCAATCCGAAACACTTGTCGAAAAAGTCTACCCCTACCCGAACCCGATGAGCTCGTTTACGGTCTTCGCTTTTCGGCTCCTCGGCGCCGATGCATCGGCCATCGACCAATTCCGCCTTCGTATATATACCATCAATGGCCGGCTCATCCGCGAATTTGACGTGCTCAAAGAGCCGGGACTAACCGAGGCGGGCGGATTGCGCATCGGGTGGAACAAGATCCGATGGGATGGGCGTGATGAGGATGGCGACCGAGTCGCTACGGGTGTTTATCTATATAAAGTGCTCGTACGTTCATCGGATGCACCGAAGGGTTATAACCAGACCTCAAAAGTGGAAAAACTCGTTGTGATTCGATAGAGACATTTTCCGGAATTAATGTATCTGAAGGAGATTGGCGTAGATTTGGCGGAGGCGATCTTCCATTGCTGACCAACGATACTTTGGCGCCGATGCCCGCGCATGGTCGGATAGCTCACGATAGTGGACCCGATCGTCATCCCATACGGAGAGAAGACGCATCAATTCGGCTACATTACCAGGGTCAACCACGGCCCCACACTCGTTCTCCTCGATAAAAGCACGCCAGAGCGGGAAGTCGGTACAGACGATAGGCAGGCCGAAGTGGAGGTATTCGTAAAACTTTGTGGGATAGAGATTCGATAGTTGGGATGAGGCCGCATGAGTGCGAGTCCGACATGCGCTTCACGAAAAAAGGGTGCCATCTGTGGCCAGGACAGGTATCGATCCCAACCTGTGAGTCGAACGGTGTCTTCTAATTTTAGCGTTCGAATACGCTTCATAGCATGCGCTCTATCACATTCACGGTGGCAGATTCCGACAATATCCAGCTGCCAGGGCTTGCCGGCTTGCAGAAAAGCGTAGGCCAGATCAATCATCTCATTTAATCCCCGGCCGGCAGACTGTACACCGGTACAACACAGGCGAAACGGACGACACGTCTCGTCGGAGACCAGATCCGGATTCCCATTCCGTTGCGCATTCGGCGAAAAAAAGTAGTTGAGGACCGGCGTATGGGGGACGCCTCGCACTATGGTTTCGTAGCCTTCTTCGGCAATTACGACATGGTCAACCCAGGAGAAACACCAGTGCTCGAGCCCCCGAAGGAGCCTTCCTTCCACTCCGCCGCGCGCTGCATAATCTTCATGCATATCGTAAATGATTCGCGCGCCCGTAGCTTTTTGGAGTGCATAGGCAACCGGAATGAGTTCAGGGTCGTGGAAATGATAAAGGTCCGCCTCAAGTTGCCGGGCACGCTGATATGCAGTACGCTGAATCAGTGTGCGGTGGTGGCGCCCGTGGCCCAATGGTAATGCAACAACCGGGATCCCATCGACGGTTTCGTCGCAATCATGCTGGGCCACGAGATGAACATCATAGCCGGCCGCACGCAGTGAAACGCACTGTTTATAGAAAATGCGTGGATCCTTTAACCGGTGTGCGGTCGAGAGATGGACTACACGCGTGCTTTTCAATATTATGCTCCAATGGGTGAATTACGTCATAGAACTGCAAAATACGATCTCTACCCGGACTTTCTGCTTATCGGTGCGGCAAAAGCTGGAACGACGGCACTATATCATGCCCTGAGACAGCATTCCGAAATCTATATGCCGGCCACGAAGGAGCCGAATTATTTCGCCTTCGAAAATGGAATACCTCGATTTGTTGGCCCGGGAGATGAAGCACTGTATACTCCTTTATCAACTGATCTCGACGCGTACAGGACTCTTTTTCCCCGAGACTACGAGGAGAAGATTTGCGGGGAGGCTTCACACTGGTACTTATATAGCCAAGAAGCCCCGGCACGCATCTGTCGTGCGCTGCCTTCAATCAAGCTGTTGGCAATCCTCCGCGATCCGATCGAACGGGCTTATTCTACCTTTCTTCATATGCGGCTTCACGGGCGTGAAGACCTCCCAGACTTTGACGCGGCCATTCGCCGAGAGCCAGAGCGCATTGCAAAAAATTGGTCATGGGGCCATTATTTACGGCGAGGTCTTTACTTTGAGCAACTTTCTCGGTACTTCACCCTTTTCGACCCTGCTCAAATAAGGGTCTATTTGTATGAAGAACTTATTCGGAATCGCGCCGATATAGTTTGCAATATGTTTCGATTTCTGGGAGTTTCAGACTCATTTTTGCCCCCGCCGCGGCCCCGGTACAATGTATCCGGTATCCCACGCCACCCTGCGGTGCATCGACTCGTCGCCAAGACTCTTCCGGCCTATGGCGCACTCCGGCGTTTCGTTCCAATTCGTCTTCGGGATACTCTTCGGCAAGCCTATAACCGCGATCTGCGGCGACCGGCGCTATCACCATCGATCCGGGCCGACCTGCTTCCATACTTTAGAGAGGACATCATGCGTCTCCAGGATTTGTTGGAGAAAGATCTCACAGATTGGCTGGTTTAGCACCTACTATGATACGGGACGAGAAGAGCACGGATAACCCTATAAATTCGCCCCCTGGTAATCGCCACGATCGCCTGCAGACTTCTCTCTCGGGTAGGGCTATGTCGATGGTCATGGTCCATATCACGGGAATCGGGATGGCCTATGGACTGCAGCTTGTTCTGACCCGCTGGATGGGTGCAACATCGTACGGCGCCTACATATATGTCTATTCTTGGGCTACGACAGCCGCACTCATTACCCGCCTCGGACTTCCCGAGGCCATGATTCGTTTTATCCCCGCGTATCGGGCCAACAATGATACTGCCCATCTCCGTGGATTGATGCGGTGGTCCCATCGCATGGTCGTCAGGACGAGCTTTGTCTTCGCGCTACTAGCTTCCACCGTCATCATGGTCCTCGCACGGACAGACGGCCTCGAACACGTCGGCATCTGGATCCTCGGCGCCTGGTTTGTGCCTGTCCTCTCCCTCGTCAAACTAAGATCCGAGTCGCTCCGTGCGGCGCAACGATATATTTGGACCTATGTGCCGGTTCTAATCCTCCGACCCCTGTTGATGCTCTCTGGCACAGCCATTCTCATCTATGCCGGTTTCAACTTGACCGGAACATGGGTCATGATCTTTGTTGTCGGCGCGTTTGCCGTCGTGCTTCTTATTCAAACCATCGTAACACGTAAGACTTTTCTGCCTGCGACATCGGAACCACGACCGCAATACGATCACCGACAGTGGCTCGACGTGGCCCTTCCACTCTTGCTTGTTGCACTCTTTATTCTAAGCGTCAATCAGGCCGATATATTGATGCTTGGCTTCCTTGCCGACACCCGGGCCGTAGGCCTGTACCGAGTGGCCACCCGCGTGGCTACCCTGGTCTCCTTCCCCCTGGCAATGTTCAATATTGTTTTGGCACCGACCATATCCTCGACATTCGCCAGAGCCGGCTCGTCCGACCTTCAGCGGATTGTCAGGTCTGCCTCGCGGCGGATCTTTTGGGCTTCTTTGCTACTCAGCCTTCTCGTGTTTTTTTTCGCAGACCCGCTGCTTCGGCTTTTCGGGCCCGAATTTCCGGAAGCATTGTGGGGATTGCGCGCTCTAGCCGCGGCGCACTTTGTTAATGCATGCACGGGGCCTGTAGCTCACCTGCTCAATTTTACTGGACATCAACGCGAAAGCGCCCGCGTGTATGGCTTTGCTGCCCTGATAAACCTCATGCTGAATATCATCGGTATCCCATATTTCGGTATTCTGGGAGCGGCACTCGCACTTGCACTCACGTTCGTCATCCGCAATGTCTGGCTCTATGTTCTCGTCGTTCGAAAACTCGGAGTGCATGCGTTCTTTCTTGCAGGAAGAACATCGTCAACCGGACATGATGGCGCGGCGCCATAATTCAAAGGTTAACCACGACTCAACGACGCGACCATATCGATTTTCACCGGTATAATATGCCTCAATTCGGCGCAGAAGGTTCGGATGATCGTATGGCGCATAAGCCTGCACTTCGGTGTCATGCGCCATATCCTGAATGCCCTCCGATAAGTGGCGAAGCACTTTGTGGATCGTCTGTTCGTGAAATGATGTGCTCCGTCGAATACGGGTCCATGCCCGCGCGACAGCCATGGGGCAGCCGAACGGATAAAATGCATCGTTCATCACCAGGGGATATCTCGCCAGCAGGGGTGCCCGCTCCTTGATCATTTTCCGGGCCAATTGGCTCCCTCTTCGAGACGCAGGCGGCACGCTAAAAATTGCATTGAGTACTGATTGCTGTGCAAAAGGCGTGTACCCTCCTCCGGCAGCATCGACGATAGCCTGATGGGCCATCAACCCATTTGGAAGCTTTGATCGAAGCGAAATCAGATCGAGATAATTCTCCGCACCAACGTCCGAGACGGGCGGCATCGCAGCGAGCAACGCCTCCATTTGGCGCAAGGCGCCTCTTTCCAGATGCCGGTTTACCTCCGGAATGAATAATGACGGCCGAGATACCCGCACGTGATAAAGGATTTCTCTCGGATCGCCACGAGAGAGTATGGTCCCAGCCCCTCGAAAAAGGAATCGCAGGAAAAACTGGCGTCGCATTAACTCCCCGAACATACCGAATAGAAGGAGTTTCCCCTGTCCACTGAGGGTTGTGTAATGGCGTTTTTCCAATAGCGTTGATGCGGCGCTCAACCCGTTCGTCAGTGGCACGTAACGGCCTAGCAAATCCCAACATTCGTTCGGCGGTGGAAGTGAATCCGAGAAATACGTGCAATCTTGGCCCGTGGCCTTTGCGATTTTCCGGGCCAGCTGTACGTCCGGTTCGTCTTCCGCACCGAAAAGGTGAAGCGAAAAGGGAACCGTATGATTCTTTGAAAGAAGAGCAAGGAGTACGCGCGAGTCGATGCCGCCGGAAAATCCAAGGCTGACGGATTGTTTTTCAATCAGAGTGGGACGCGTCAGAAGCGAAAGCTCCTCCTCGAGGTTAGCCTCGTCTCCGTGGCTTGGTTCCCACGCGTCTTCTTGGAGGACCAGTGATTGTGGGTCGTACCGGAGGTGCCCGTTTGGTCCGAGGCGCCGTATGCCGTCCACACCTGTGGCAGTCGTTAACGGGCTAAAAGCCATCCTGCCTGAACCCAAGCCCTCGAAATCAACATTTACACCCCCGAGAAGCCGGGATAGCCAATCAATTCTGGTAGAGAAAGCGATGCCGTTTTCGAGCTGTATGAAATAAAGCGTTCGAACGCCGAGTGGATCGGCGAATGCCTCGATGAAATCATCCCTCCACCGAACGGCCACATAAGCGCCTCCCACCGCCGCCCGCAGCAAATTATCGTTCTGAAGAATACGTTCCCAATCACGTGCACGCCGAGGTGTGACATGCGTCGCATCAGCGTCAAGCGCCATGCCCGCCACAGCCCAACCAAGGTACCGGCCTTCCGCACAGGTTCCTGCTCGTGACGTAAGAGCGGAACCGCCGCAGGCCACATAGTGATGCGGCCCAACGTCATGACAACCGGGAACAGCATGTATGTCAACATATCGATTGCTATTCGTCGCTTCATTTCCGATCACGCCGAAAATCCAACTCATGCGCGTATTCCTATAAACGGATCATAAGACGACTCGGGAAACAGGCTTCGGGTGTGTTCAAGTGCAGTCAAAATAATGGGCTGTTAGGTTCCGTCACCCGGAATGAAGACGCGTCGTTCATTGATCGGTGCTTCGTGCGTCGCCCGATAGTCCCCTGAATGACGTAGTTTAAGCAATCGTCCCCCCGGAGTACAGACCCATCCGGCGATCCGGCCCCTTCTCTCCAAATTTCTGATTGATGCCTGCCGACTCGGTACTATCTCTTCGCACGTGGATCCTGCTTGTCCTGGCTTTGATCATTATGTGCCTCCCACGCTTTGACAAGAATACGTTCCTTTTCCCCGCATCTCCCGGCGACGAAGTAGTCTACAGGAATTATGTCAAATATTTTCGTGCCGAAGAGGTGACCGGACCACTTAGTTCTGCCTCAACGTGGCGACCGTTGGTCCCATTTCTGGCCGCATATGTCCCCTTCAGGCCATTAACAGCGCTCAACGTCGTCAACATGGCGAGTTTGTTCTTGGCCCTCTTCTTCTTGGCTAAAATACTGGCCTTTTTTGCTCTTCCACGGAGCTACATTGTTGGCGGATGTGGTCTCTTTATTTTTTCTTTCCCGGTCCTTTATTACGGCACCATCGGGTACGTCGACCCGATGCTCGTGGGGCTCGTCACGCTGGGTGTTTATCTAATCCTGACCCGGCACCGACTGGCATTCACGCTGTTATTGGTTCCCGGTCTTCTCGCCAAAGAAGGCATTATCGTACTCTTGCTCCCAGCCCTATACTTTCTCATCGTCGGCGGCTTCCAGCGACGATACTGGATTTACCCCGTTCTCTGGGTCGCGATTTATGTTGGCCTTTCTGTAGCAGTCAGGCGTTATGCGCCCGGGATTTCGTACGACTCCTTTTGGATCCCATCAGTGGACAAATTTCTCCAAAACGCGTCCCGTTCGCGCGTATGGCTCAGTGCGCTTCTGACCTTCGGGCCGCCGGGATTGATCGCATTCATGATGATGGCGCGCTCCCGCTGTTTTTCTTCACCGTTTCGCCCGCGCCGAGTGATGCTGTCCCTTGGCTTCATCGCCGTGATATGCACGTGGCTCTTCGCCCTCGTGACGGCTTACGTGGACGGCCGAACGCTGTGGATCGCTTACCCTTTTACGATCCCGCTTGCGATGATCTGGCTCTATGAAAGAAAGCATGGACAGCGTCAATCACCCGCGTCGAATCCCCTTCCGTCATCGCCGGATGTAGCGGCAGACTAAGTGCAGTCTTGTAATAGGCCTTTGCCTCCGGGAAAGAATCGAGCGCGTAGCCGAGGCGCTGGTAATGGGGATGAAGGGGTACGGGAATGTAATGCACCTGTACACCGATGCCCAGCGCTCGAAGAAAGGCGAAAAGCGCATCGCGGCTGTACGGGTGCCGTACGCGGATTACATATAAGTGCCATGCGGGGTGTACATCCGTAGCGGCATCCGGTAGGATGAGCGGGAGATCTAAAAATGCATCGGCGTAATTCCTGGCCAAACCGCATCTTATTCCGTTGTATGTATCAAGATGATCTAATTGGCTGGTACCCAGGGCTGCATGCATTTCGCTCAATTTATAGTTGAAGCCCAGATATTGCTGCTCGTAATACCATCCTCCGGGTGCGGGCTGTTCGAGTCGATATTCATTGCGGGTCATACCGTGAACGCGAAACTGCCTCACGGTCGCTGCCAAATCGTCGTTGTCAGTCGTTACCATCCCGCCTTCCCCAGTCGTCATGTTCTTGACCGGATTAAAACTGAACGCGGTCATCGTGGCGAGCGCGCTACCGACAGCCTGTCCTCGGTACCGAGCACCCGGCGCATGTGCGGCGTCGGCAAGGAGCGGCACCCCGGCGGATCTGGCAATGTTATCTAGATCGGCATATGGACTGGGATGTCCGGCAAAGTCTACGGTCAGGATTGCCCGCGTACGAGTACTGATGGCGCGGAGAACGGCCTCCGGATCGAGACAATGGGTAGCCGGGTCGACGTCGGCGAAAACGGGTTTACCACCACAGTAAAGAATGGCGTTCGCGGTACCGGCAAATGTGAGGGGCGGAACGATAACCTCATCGCCAGTCCCGATGCCCGCAGCGAAGCACATCGCATGCAGAGCCGCCGTACCGCTGGACAAGGCCACCGCATGCCGAGCCTCCATTTTTTCTGAAAAGGCCGATTCAAACGCTTCTAGCTTTTTACCCTGGGAAATGATAGGATCCCGAAGGGCCTCGCATACGGCGGCGATGTCTGCCTCCGTGACGACGGGCCGGCTGTACGGCAGGAACGCGGAGGGTCGTTCCTCACTCATGATCGGAGGTGGTATAGTCAGGGTGCGTTACTATGATACGCCGGAGCACGTCCTTCATAGAGCGCTCGATGGTGAAGCCGGTCCACGACGTGAGTTTTGTTGTATCCGGAATTCGAAGATGAACGTCCTCAAAGTGCTCACCATAGGCTGATTCATACGGCACGAACTGGAGTCTCGAGGAACTCCCGGTCGTCTCAATGACCATTCTGGCAAGGTCTCCAATGCACACGGGTGCGCACCCACCCACATTGAAAATTTCGCCGCCCGTATCGGGCCGGTCCATCAAAAGGCGTATCGCCCGAATGGCATCATCAACGTAGGTAAAGCACCGACGCTGGCTGCCGTCGCCGTAAATGGTAATTGGATCGCCGGCAAGGGCTTGTTCGACAAATCGCGGCACCACGGGGCCATGCCGCCCAATTTGCCGCGGCCCAATAACGTTGAAGAGGCGTACGATGATTGCGTGTATACCTTCTTCCTGGTGCCGAGCGAGCGTCAGAAATTCCTCGACGGCTTTAATACCGGCATACGACCACCGATGAACTTCGGTGGACCCATACACCCTGTCAGCATGTTCGGTGAGCGCGTCCACAGGCAGATGATCCAGCGCTTTGCCGTAAATCTCCGAAGTAGAAGTGAGCAAGAACCGGGGTTGGTAACGGGAGACGAGTTCGAGGAGTGTGTCTATGTTTCGGAGATTGTTGAGGATCGTCTGGCTCGGCGTCTGCATGGCTAGCTTTACACCCACATACGATGCCAGATGATATAGATCATCACACGCCGCAACAAGCGGCTCCATAGTTTCCCTGTCGGCGACATTTGCCTGCACGAGTCGGATTTGCGGATGGTGAAGGACGCTTTGAAGATTTTCCGGCCTTCCGGTCGACAGGTTGTCAACCACTGTTACATGGTGGCCCTCATTAAGGAGAACCTCTACGAGGTGAGAACCGATAAACCCGGCACCCCCGGTAACAAGACACTTGCGTAGGCTGGCTTTATCGGGCTGCTGCATGACGAGAGAAAACGGCTGATGATTAAATATAATTCATTGTAGCGCTCCCGAAGGTCGAGTTTTTTATGGCGAAAGTCGAATGAATGCTGTAAAAATATGGGAATGATCTGCTCTCTTTCCGTTTGACATAGCGCAGGTTCCCCTTCGATATTTTGTAAATTGTACTCGATACTTGTCAATCTGTGAAGGGAGCATAATTGAAGAGAAAATATTGTCCCTTCGGCGTATCGACTTCGTTTTTGAAGACTGATAATTTGCTACAGGAATCCATCAACAACGAGAAGAAATGAGACCAGGCTTCCCAAACCTTCGCGCCACGTGGCAGACAAGTAATTCTTCTTTGGATCAGAAAAGCATCTTGATCGCGAACTAACTCCTCAAAATTTCGAATACTGCCCGAAGCAGCCTCGTACAATATTTGCCAGGCGTTTTGCCGCGATCTCGACATTTGCATTTTCGGTTATCCATCGCCTGTTGTGAGGCGCCATGGAGGCTTTCAACGTTGGAAGTTGCGTAAGCACATCTCCCAACTTATCAACGAGGACGCCAACTCGAACATTTTGGAGCAAATAACCCTGCGCACCTGCTTTGATAATGGATCTATTGCTTGGGATGTCACTCAGGACTGGGACTACGCCGGCATACATGCCCTCAAGGACACCTACTGAAATTCCATCGTATGGGGGAACGGAGACCAGCACATCTGAAGCAGCCCATGCTTCGCACATTTCCCGCTTTGAAAGGAATCTGTCGATCACGTGGGCTCGTGGATGCGATGCCAGTAACGCTAGCAGAGACTGTATCCGAGATGACCGCTCGTGGGCGAGGGTCAAAACGATAACATGCACGTCGGTGTGCTCAGCAAGGATGCGTTCAAAGACCGGAAGTACCACTTCGGGCGCATACCATTTTTTGATGCCGCGGGCGCTGATCACAACCGGTACTCCGGCTGGAATACCAAGCACTTTCCGACCCATGACGCCTATTTCGGGAGAGAAATCGTAATCATCGAGCGGAATTCCCCAAAGTACGGGCTTGACCACGGACGGCACAATCGGATAGCGGGTGCGCACAAAGTCCGCCAATCCTGCCCCATCTGTAAGAACCACGTCCGCGCGGCGCATCGCATATTGAACGACCGGTTTAAAAACGAACCGGCGGGCGCCTTCAAACGGATAAACCGAGACATCGAAGGTCCAGGTATTTAACAGCATCGGTCGAAATCCCGTTCGGGCTCCAAGCCAACCATAGCTTGTTGCATATGATGGCATTAACACATCGACATCGCTCAAGAAGTAACCGGCAAAGACGCCGGGTCGGCCCGCAAAAATCGACCCACGATAGGCGCGCCAGGGAACGGCTGAATGGCGGACGCAACACGACCACATCGACGCCCTGAAGGGTAGTTTCCGGGGCGTGAAATGAATATAGGGTGACACGGAGTCCCTGTGCGACGAGGGCTGGGAGCCATTTTTTTACATGATATCCGCGCCCACTCCCGAGATAAGCGAGGTGTACCGGTTGCCGCTGAACAGCGTGCCTTGGCTTCTTAGCGTCAGGAATTTCCGCCGATCCATTCAGTGTCTCTTTTTTGCTCAGTTTGGACCCCTTCATTATGGAAATGCGTCGTACCTTCAAGCGGCTATTCATCTCACTCCGCTCTAGCGCTTCGTGGGAGTGATGATACTGCCTTCCTCAGATCGTTTCAACCTGTGCACATTAAACATGGCAACATACGCAGTGATTATGGCGGGCGGTATCGGCAGTCGATTCTGGCCCAGGAGCAGACGCGAAAGCCCAAAACAGTTCCTCAATGTCATTAATGACGCGACTCTCATCCAGAATACTGCTGCCCGCCTCCAGGGCTTAATTCCTCCCGAAAATTGGTACGTGGTGACGCACGAACGGTACGTGGACCAGACACGTGAGCAACTTCCGGCCATCCCGCTCGAAAACATCCTCGCTGAACCTGTCAGCCGAAACACCGCCCCTTGCATTGCATATGCAGCGCACCGGCTGCTGGCAAGGGATCCGGACGCCACCATGATCGTCCTCCCGGCGGACCATATCATTCAAAACGTTGCTGCTTTCCATGACGTGCTCCATACTGCTATTGAAGCCGCCCAGGATTGCCGCGCGCTGATCACCATCGGCATTACGCCCGAATACCCTGCGACAGGCTACGGATATATTCAGTTCGATCAGAACCCGGAGCATCTCAATGCACCCCCGGTGGCCCTGAACGTTCGCACTTTTGCCGAAAAACCGGATCTCACAACTGCTGAACGCTTCCTTGACTCGGGTGATTTCCTTTGGAACAGCGGCATATTTATCTGGCGAGCCGACTCAATCCTCGATCAAATGAAGGAGCATTTGCCGGAAGCCATACGCGCGTTTGCACCTCTTGCCGATGCCCTCGGTACTGAACACGAGCAGGCCGTCGTGTTGCAGGGATTCAAAGATGCCCCTCGCATTTCCATCGACCACGGCGTAATGGAGCATGCAGACAAAGTTTACGTCATCCCAGCTTCTCTCGGTTGGAGTGACGTCGGTGATTGGCGTGCAGCATATGACCTCAGTGAAAAAGATGAGGTAGGAAACAGTCTCAAAGGCAACGTGCTCGTTGTAGATTCCAGTCGGTGTCTCGTGCAAAGCGACAAACGCCTCGTGGCACTCATCGGTATGCACGATGCCGTCGTGGTCGATACCGACGATGCGTTGTTAATTTGCAACCGCGAAAATGCACAACGGGTTAAGGAAATAGTGGATTACCTTTATAATCACCAGTGGAATAAGTACGTCTGATCCCTTTCGGACCAGACGTGCGGTCCCCAATCGACTATGTTAAGATCTCTTTCTTTCGCCGTCGTCGTCTCGTTTTATTTTCTTTCTCCCGCCTCCCTTTTTGCCCAATGGAAGGCCCACGACATGAACCGCCCCCACCCAGCGGTCGTCACACCCGGCAAGGCCACGCTACCCGAAGCCGCGCCTTCCGACGCCGTGATGCTCTTCGACGGAACGGACCTTTCGCAGTGGGAGCCCGAGACTGGCGACCCGAGTGCATGGACAATTGAAAACGATTACATGGAAGTTGACCGGCAGAGCAATAAACCTGCGCCGTGGAAAGTGGAAAACGGGTATTTCGAGGTGGTTGCGGGCTCGGGTTATATCCGCACGAAACAGACTTTCGGTGATATTCAACTTCATGTGGAATGGGCTACTCCTACCCTCGACCGCACCGTCGGAAAAGGCCAGGATCAGGGCAACAGCGGCATCTTCCTCATGGGTCTCTACGAGGTGCAAGTGCTTGACTCGTACCAGAATCCTACCTATGCGGACGGGCAGGCAGCGGCACTTTACGGGCAATACCCGCCGCTTTTCAATGCTTCCCGCCCGCCCGGCGAATGGCAGTCGTATGACATCTTCTTCCGCCACCCGCGTTTCGGCGCCGCCGGGCAGATGCTGGCCCCGGCTCGGGTCACGGTCATCCAAAACGGTGTTCTCGTACAAAATGATGTAGCACTTTGGGGCGTACCCCTGTGGCTCCAGCATCTACCGTACCGTCCCCACGCCGACCGGTTGCCCATCGTACTTCAGGATCATGGCAATCCGGTGCGTTTCCGCAATATCTGGGTTCGGCCGCTTCTCGAAACACGTCCGGTGCCGCCTCCTGGGTACGAGACCACGACGCACGGTATCCGCCTCTCACACAAGGAAATGGATCGTTACGTGGGACGCTATGGAACCTGGGAAATTCATCGCGTGGAGGACGTGCTACGCATGCACTTCTTCGGTCCGCTCTGGCTCGAAATTGTCCCGCTCTCGCCCACGCATTTTGTGCTCAAGCATACCGCCGCGGATCTGAGGTTCGATCTGAGTGAACAGGGCGTTCCCCAAAGCGTCACGTTTATTATTGGCGGTGTTCCACAAACACAGAAACGGGTCCTCTAAGACGTTTCAGCCTGTTGTATACGCCCCCGCATACTCGTTTCGCACCCGTTTCAACAGGGTGAGGGTTGCGCGTATCCCGTCCGGCTCACTCAGGTGGTCACCCTCGTATTCGATACCGAGATACGCCCGATACCCCGCATCGAGCACGATCTTGAGCATCTGTCGGTAGTCCGTTTCCACACAATTGCCCTGTGCGTCGAAGTCGTACGTTTTGGCGCTGACGGCCCGGGCGTAGGGCATCATCTCCCGTACACCTTTGTACCGATCGTACCACGTGCCGTCGTCGAGCTTGAAGTTGCCGAAATCGGGCAGGGTGCCACAGCGGGGATGATCGACCAATTTCATGACACCAGCGAGCCATTCCCCGTTGCTCGAGATGCCGCCGTGGTTTTCGACGATCACGTTTAGCCCTTTGTCCGCGCCATATTCCGTGAGACGCCGCAGCCCGTCGGCAGCGAGCTTCTGTTGCTCCTCATAGCTTCCCTCGCTCCGCGCGTTGACCCGAATCGAATGGCATCCGAGGAAGGCTGCCGCATCGGCCCATTGGTAGTGATTTTCGACGGCCTCGGTACGCTTCTTCGTGTCGGGGTCGCCCAGGTTTCCCTCGCCATCGCACATAATGAGCAGGCTGCGCACCCCTTCGCCCTCCGCCCGCTTTTTCATTTCACGAAGGTATTCCCGATCCCGGGCCTTGTCCTTGAAAAACTGATTGACATACTCCGCCCCTTCGATGCCGAACATTCGCTTCGCCGTCGGAGCGAAGTCGAGGTGGTCCATCTCCCCGGCAAAGAGCGCCCGGTGAAACGACCACTCGGCGAGCGAGATGTTGAACAATGGGCTATGTGACCCGGCCAGAGCCCCGATGCGGCCCATTCCCATAACTCCCATTCCCCCGACCGTGAGCGTCATGCCTTTGATGAAGTCTCTGCGTTGCATGATGTTTTTCCTATTATTCAAGGGATAGTCAACTTGCTATCTCGGCCGACCTTTATTTCTCGTCACCACATTCGGCAACAGGCCGAACAACACCACCCCGAAAGCGAATCCGAGGAGGACAGCATTGGTTGTATCAAAAAGGTGGCCCGTAAACTCGAAACGGACCATACCGACGAGAACAAGCCCGATCAGCGCGATCCATTGCAAACGGATATGCGTATTGAAACCGACGAGCAGACCAAGCAGCCTGTTTTTCATGACCGCGAGTATGTGAAAGATGAAGGTGTTTTTTGGAGATGCGTGTACCACACGACGGGTCCTCATGCCCATGCCCGCCCAATATCGGCATACGGCACATCACCATCATAATAGCCGGGCACGATGACAGTCTTCAATTCCTGTGCACCGCCAATCTCAGAGGTGTAATAGCCGGTGAGGGTCAGTTCTTTCATCAACAGGAAGAAGGACTTGTGCTTCAATCCCGACGCGCGCGCGGCGAGCGCTTCTTGCTCCAGCGTAGTCAGGAGCGTCGTTTGCGTTTTCGGATCGCTTTCCACGAAGGAATTACCCCCCGCGTTTCGCGCGCGGGCATCTAGGTCGGAGAGACCGGCCAGGAAACGTTCCCGGTCCCCTTTGTGAAGCCATTTATCCAGCATCCGGTCGACGAATACGTTGACGCGGGCGGCGCGTGCGCCGGGCGTCTCCGTCGCGGGGATGATCAGTTCGGAAACGGTGGCGACCAGTTCATCCTGGGTGGGCGTCAACACCTTCAGCGCATTCGAGCCGGGGGCGGCCTTGCATCCGGCCAACACCCCCGAAACCACCGACGCCGAAACCGCACTTCCCATAAGCAAGCCGACGCATTTCAGTGCTTCTCTTCGATCCATGACGATTCAGGCTCTTGAACGATTACAGATTACGCTTTTTCAACTGTTCGACAGCATAATCGACGGCCCGCGCCGTGAGGGCCATATAGGTGACGGACGGGTTCTGATTCGCCGACGAAGTCATACACGCCCCATCGGTCACGAAGACATTTGCGGCGTCGTGGCACTGATTGTGGGCATTGAGCACGGAGGTTTTCGGGTCGCGCCCCATGCGGGCAGTGCCCATCTCGTGGATCCCCAGCCCCGGCTCCGAGCCTAATGCGCCTGGCACTTCATCATCATACGCCCGTACGTCCTTGCCCCCGCAGGCTTCGAGCATCTCTGCCGTCGATTCAGCCATGTCCTTCCGCATCGCGTGTTCATTCTCTCCCCAATCACAGTGGAAGCGCAAGAGCGGCATCCCGAAGGAATCCACCTGATCAGGGTCTAGGCGAACGTAATTGTTATTGCGGGGCAAGGTCTCCCCGAAGCACGTCATATCCACCCGCCAGGGACCGGGATCATGCAGACGCCGCTTCAGCTCTGCGCCGAAACCCTCCTCCGCGATACCTCTCTTCCATGACGGCCGATAGGCTCCGCCTTCAATCCCATATCCCCGAACGAAGTCCGAACGCGCCGTCTCGGGGCTGATATTGCGATAGCGCGGCACATAGAAACCACTAGGCCGGTGACCGAAATAGTAGTGTTCCTCAAACCCAGGCATCTCGCACTCCGCGCCCACATGGAAGTGGTGGTCCATCAGGAAATGCCCGAGCACTCCGCTTGAATTGCCAAGGCCTTCCGGGAAACGAGGCGACCTAGAATTGAGCAATATCTGCGTCGTACCCAGCGTGGAGGCGCACAAAAAGATGATGCGTGCATGATATTCGGTAATCTCTTTGGTCTCCGCATCGATCACCCGGACACCGGTGGCCCGGTCCGCGGTCTCATCGTAGATAACGCTATGCACCACGCTGTTCGGCTGAAGGGTGAGGTTGCCGGTCGCTTGCGCCGGCGGCAACGTGGCGCTCTGAGTGCTGAAGTACGACCCCGTTGAACAGCCGCGCCAGCACGGGCCGCAGAAATGACACGGCAGACGGCCATTTAGCGGTTCGGTGAGGACGGCCACGCGCCCGATGGTCAGATAGCGCTCGGGATAGCGCGAATGGATTCGTTTGCTCAATTCCTTCTCCACCGCATTCAGTGGCAAAGGCTTCTGAAACTGACCGTCAGGCAAGTGGGGCAAGCCGAGTTTTTCCCCGCTGATGCCGGCAAACCGCTCCACATAATCGTACCACGGCGCGATGTCATTATACCGGATGGGCCAGTCCACGGCAATGCCCTGTCGCACGTTGGCCTCGAAGTCGAGATCGCTCCAGCGGTAGCAGTGCCGTCCCCAAGTGAGCGATTTGCCACCGACCTGATTGCCGCGGATCCAGGAAAACGGCTTTTCTTCTATATAACGACTCAGAGAGTCTTTAAAAAAGAAGTGGATGACGGTCTTGTCGACGAAACCTGTGCGCGTCTGAATAAAATAGTCCTTTTCGGCGACCGTCGTCTCCAGCCGGCCCCGCAGATCGAACTCCCAGTCAGGCTTGTGCTCGGTAATATAATCCTTGATGTGCTCGACGTTGCGCCCGCGTTCGAGCATGAGGGTCTTGAGTCCCTTTTCCGTCAGTTCTTTGGCCGCCCACCCCCCTGCGATCCCGGAGCCTACCACAATCGCGTCATACTCATCAGGCGACCGGGCAATGTTGACGTTGTCTTTCGTCATTTTCCCGGGAGCTCCTGGAGCCTAAACACCGAATTTGTTCACCAGTCATACACGGGACTCGTCAGCGAAAGATCCATGCCGACCCGATCTATATCCCGACTCCAAGTAACAAGCACGCTGATGGGGCCGGGCAGCATGTTGACTATCCCTGTTCGAAGCTTGCCGCACACGCACGTTGTGAATCGGAACCTTTATCATCCCGGACGCCACGTTCCCCTCGCCACCGCCGGAACGTACGAATCCAGCCCCTCCGGTTTCCACAGTATTGTCCGTTCCTGTTCGGCGCTCATATAAGCCGTCATGAGAATTTCCATTACTTCCAGGCCGGCACGAAAATCCAGTTCCGGTTGGCGGCCGTCAAGAAAATGTTTTACGAAATGTCTATTTTCGGCTTGATATCCGTATGTGGCTGCCTCGTCCCCCAAGAGCGGCATAAGCCCTTGCTCTGCATTCTGTTTTTCGACAAGGTCCTCGCCGGTTTCACCTTGAACCGCTCGGCTAATGAAAATCTGAACGCCGCTTTGAAGTGAATCGACGGACATTGAATACTCCGGGCCGAGCAATTCTGATCGCAACCGTAAGCCGGCGCCAACGAACCCCCACGACGTTGTAGTCTCCGCTACAAGGGGAAATTTTTCTTCATCCTCGTAAAAAATGGTTGCTCTGGCAAAGTCTTCGCTTGGCCTTTTCAAATAATCGATTTCGGAACCCATGCGCTCCCGCAGTTGCCTTGCATAATCTGGCCGCGACCATTTCAGGCTGGCTATCTGCGCAGAGATTTTTGTTGGGCGGATGGTGCTTCGAGCTGCACCGGGGCGTGTGAGCAGAAAACGGGCCACTTCTACGCTGTGACACATCATATCGTTAAGAACACCGCCTCCCTGTAATGTGCCCTGCCAAAACCACGGGGTGTGCGGGCCACTGTGTTCTTCCGCCGCGCGCGCAAGGTAAGGACGTCCGGTGAGCGCAGCGCCTCTTGCCCAGGCTACTTCCCGGGCACGCACCAATCCCGGGGAGAACAATTGATCTTCTAGGTACGCATGGAGAATCCCAACTTTCTCTGCAAGAGCAAGGACCCGTCGAGCCTCCCCAACATTACGTGCAAGCGGCTTTTCGCACGCGATCCCAATTAACTGACCCTGCCCTGACGTGATTGCTTGGACGATCTCTTCCATGTTTTCTATTCGTCGGTGGTTGGGTCCACAGATCCACAGAGCCTCGATGTACGGATCCGCCACCATCTCTGCGATTGAATCGTATGCTTTTGCTTCACCGACATGAAGCGATCGGGCCAGCGAAGCCGCCGCTTCGGCGTGACGGTCGTTCGGACTCCAGACTCCCAAAATGTCCGCATCCCGTACACCCACCCAAGACGCGATGTGAAACCGGGTTATAAATCCACTTCCAACAAAGCCAATACCCAGCCGTCTCTTTTCCATGCCCGTGCCCGTTTAGTCGATGAATCCGCGCCTCGGGTAAGTTTATCATCTCTCTGGAATCATTGCCAGTCCAAACGTTTTCGAATTCTTCCTTCCCATCTTAAGTGGCTCTGGAGGCGTATCGCTCCATCTTCACTACTTCTTGACGAACACAATGAATCTCATGTTCGCCTTTGACGTAGGCGTCCAAAATATGACCGATTGGTCATTATTTGGAATAGCGCCGTACTTAACCAATAAGACAATACTGGTTTGACCACCATGCTCGGCTGAGTGGCCCACTTCAGAAGCGCACGGAATCATTTCAACACCACCACCAACGGCTATGTTTGGGAAATTTACCGTTGACGAAACCCTTCCAAGGAGAAAGCGGGAACGCGTCATGCGTCGAAATGCGATGCTTGAAGCCGCATGCATGGTTTTCGCAGAAAAGGGCTATGCGCATGCCACTGTAGATGAAATTGCGCATCGAGCCGAGTTTGGAAAGGGCACCTTGTACAACTATTTCGAAGGAGGAAAGGAGGATATCTTTTTTGCCATTTTCGATGAGATTTATGACGATTTTCGCCACTTTATCGAAGCCTCCTTCACTCCCGAAAAAATGGCCGACTGTCCGGTACGGGATCTCTTCCGCGAATTCATTACGTCCTGTTTCGTTTTTTTCCTGGATCGGCAGGAGCTTTTTATGATGTTGATCAAAGAAGCTCACCGGATGATGTTCAGCGACGACAAACGGAAAGCCACATTCTTTCTCAATCACAGAGATCGAGTGGTCCAAGCATTGGCCGTGCCTCTTGATCAAGCGATCAAGAGGGGCGAAATAAAGCCATACCCTCCCCGTGCCCTCGCGCATATGATTCTTGGAAACATCAATGGATGCCAGATGCAAATGATGCTCGATAAAGAGCATGGCGGATGCACCCATACTGACGGCGCCTCGGAATCAGCCGACTTCCTCTCCACGTTGTTGTTTGACGGTATTTTGGCGAAACCCGTCTCCAGCGCACTAATTGATTCCTGAAGAGAGATCCCATGACCCATTTCGCGCTTGCCTTGCATGGCGTCCACCGTACTATTTACAGAGCCGGTTTGTTGGGACTGGTAGGATGGATCACTGTCATACCAGCGATGTCGCAGCCCTTGCCGTCCGGCCGTATCTCCATGACCATCGATGAAGCCATTCAAATTGCGCTCGTCAAGAATTATGCAATTCAGCAGAACCGGCTCGACGTAAAGGATGCCGCTGCCAAAGTGAACGAGGGATGGGGACAACTGCTGCCGCTTGTAGAACTCAATTCTAGCTTTACCCGCAGTATCCAGTCAATAAACCCGTTCTCGGGCAGCCAGGCCGGTGGTTTTTTCTCGACATTGGGGTTTGTGGATTGGCTCTCTTTCAATGAGCAGGCTCGCACCGATAGCGACCCGAATAGTGTCCCTATATCGCTAGGCGAATTTTTTGATCGCCAGCAGGCAGGTTTAGAATCTGCGGGCGTACCCGTGAGTTCGGGAGGCAATCCATTTAATATTCCCAATCAGTTTCGGAATACGCTCAGTGTAACCCAAAAGGTTTTTGATGGTCGCGCCATCTGGGGCGCGTCAGGTGCTGCAAAATATTTGAAGCCCTTCAATGAACGGGGCCTGGCCAGGCAGGAGCAACTTCTCGTTAATCGTGTGAAGCAATCGTTTTATGATGCCCTCCTGGCTGATGCACGTGCCGGCGTTGCCTCGCAGAGTGTGGTGCGGACACAGGCTACATTGTCCGAAGTTGGGAAACGAGTGGCCCAGGGCGTGACACCAAAGTTTCAGCGGCTGAGCACAGAGGTGGAACTTGCCAATCTTGAGACGGATGCCGTACGAGCTCACAATGCGGCCGCCAAGGCGACGGATGCACTCAAATTGCTACTCGGTATTCCGGTGACGCAACCGGTACGGCTGCGGGGTGATCTGGCGGCCGAGGACCCAAACGCTCTGGTACAAATCTCTCTGGAGGGCGCTGCCGACCTCGCCGAGCGCCGGCGACCCGACCTGGAACAGGCCCGTATCAACATCGAGCTTCAAAAGATTCAAGAGAAGGTTGCACGGGCGCAATTCCTACCGAATCTTGATGCCTTCGCCAACATCAGTTATATCGGAAATGTGCCCGACAACAGACTGGCTGTGCTTTCCAACCCTGACGACCCGTTCTCATTCTCTACGCAGAAGAACGGGTATTTTAGCAAGAACTACTGGGATTGGGATATAAACGTCGGATTCCGGCTCTCATGGACCATCTTTAACGGGCTCCAAACGCACCGGCAAATTCAACAGCGGAAAATTGCGACAAGCAAGGCCCAACTCCAGTATGACGAACTTTCCGAACAGATTCGTCTCGATGTCGATAGCGCCCTTCGTGACCTGAAGGCAGCGCAAGAACGTATCACCAGCCAAAAACGCAATGTGTCGCGGGCAGAGCTCAATTTTAGCTATGCGGGCACACGGCTAAAAGAGGGTGTAGCGAGCCCGCTCGATGTACGCGAAGCTTCCGATCAACTCGATCAGAGCCGCCTAAACTATCTCCAGGCTGTTCACGATCTTCTCGTCGCACGGAGTGCATTTGAGACGGCAGTCGGCATGCCTATGGCTTCCTCGGAACATTCCAAATTTACCAGTAACTGACCCATAATATGAAACGCTTCAACCGACCACTCTGGCTTTTTTCCGGTATTGCCTGCCTTCTGTTGTATTCTGGATGCAGTTCGAGTGATGGCGCGAATTCGACGGAAGAGCCCACACTTCAAACGCCGACTGTTGCCACACGAATGGTGCGTGTGCAAACGCTTCAATTACGTCCAACTACATTTACTGACATGGTCGCTCTCACAGGCGTTGTGAGTGCACCCGAAGATGCACGCCTGTCAGCGCAAACGGCGGGTACCGTACTCGAACTGCTTCCGCTCGGAAGCCATGTCAAAAAGGGTGAAGCCGTGGCACAGCTAGATCCGACGTTGACTGCAGCGCTGGTGAAACAGGCTCGGGCGCAGCTTGAGACGGCAAAGGCACAAGCAAACCTTGCGGAAGACACGTATAACCGCCAAAAACCGCTCTACCAGGATTCGATAATTAGCGCCCTGGAATTCGAGAACGTTCGGTCCCAATTTAATCAAGCAAAAGCCGGATTAAACCGCGCGGAAGCGGCCGAGAGTCAGGCGGAAGAGCAAATGAAATATACCCGTGTCACGGCCCCGTTCGAAGGCACCGTCGAGGAACGGTTCACGGAAGAGGGAGAGCAAGTCAGTCCCGGGATGCCGATAGCGCGCATCGTCAATACCCGCCACGTGAAAGTGGCTGCCGGTGTTCCCGAGCGATATGCTTCGGATATCAAGGCAGGTAGCCCTGTCGAGATCGGCTTCAATGTTTACGGTGCGGCCGACCGGAGAGGAAAGGTTTCTTTCGTGGGCCGCGTCATTAACCCGGAAAATCGGACTTTCCTAATTGAAGTGGAACTTGATAACGCAGATGACAGCCTGAAGCCGGAAATGATTGCAACGGTCTTTGTCACGCGCGCCACGCTCAAAAATCAACTCGTCGTGCCGCAGACGGCCGTCCTCCATAATGAAAACGGAACGACTATGTATGTGGTTGCTCACAATGGCGATATTCCCACGGCAACACTTCGAGCAGTCGAACTTGGGCCTTCGTACAGCGGAAAAGTCGTTGTAACGAAGGGACTGAAAACAGGCGATGAAGTACTCATCGTCGGGCAGAGCAATGTGACAGAAGGAGATGCCCTGGAAATCGTATCCGCGTCAACCGAAGAAGTGCAGTAGCCCCCTCACCGATCGAGACAAATAGGAATGAAACTCACGGATACCGCCATAAAGTATCGGACGAGCGTCGTTGTGCTGACGTTGATCCTAACGATGGGAGGGCTATACAGTTACCTCACGATCCCGAAGGAGGCCAACCCTTCCATCGAGATCCCCAACATTGTCGTAACAACGGTCTATCAGGGAGCTAGCCCGGATGACATCGAGTCGCTCATCACGGAGCATGCGGAGCGTGAAATCAAGGGGATCAACGGCATTAAAGAGATCCGTTCCACCTCGACCGAAGGTGTGTCAACCATTGTCGTCGAATTTGACCCGGACGTCTCTATCGACGAGGCCTTCCAAAAAGTTCGTGACAAGGTGGACATTGCCAAGACGAAGATGCCCAACGACGTCGAAGAGCCCGTTGTCAGTGAAATCGACTTCTCGCAATTCCCAATCCTCACCATCAATCTGGCTGCGTCTTATCCTCTGACGCGTCTCAAAAAGATTGCCGAGGATATGGAGGACGAACTCGAAGCCATTCCCAGTGTGCTCGATGTGGATGTCGTGGGTGCCCTCGAGCGCGAGGTCCAGATCAATGTCGACCTGAATGCCATGCAAGGCTACAACCTCACGTTCGACGATCTTATCTCCACAATTAGAGAGGAGAATACCAACATACCCGGCGGTTCAGTAGATGTGGACCGACTCAATTACCTTGTTCGCGTCGACGGGGAATTCGACGACCCTGCAGAGATCGAAAACCTCGTCATAAAAGCCCCGGGCGGCACGCCGGTTTATGTTCGCGACGTGGCCAAGGTGGTGTTTGGCTTCAAAAAGCGAAATTCGTATGCACGCTTGCAGGTTTTTCAGAAGGAAGACGGAGAGGGTGTGCTCCATCGTCTTCCCAATGATCAGACGACTGCCATGAATGTCATTAGCCTCAACGTTAAGAAACGATCCGGCGATAACATTCTCGAGACTGTGTCATCGGTGAAAAAGCTGCTTGACCAATTCCCGTTGCCCACAGGGACACAAGTCGTGATCACAGGCGACCAGAGTAAATTTGTAGAGGATCTGATCACAGACCTTGAAAACAACATCATCAGCGGCCTTTTCTTTGTTATTGCGGTGCTCTTGTTTTTCCTCGGCGTGCGCAATGCGACCCTAGTAGGCATCGCGATTCCGCTCTCGATGTTTATCTCATTCATTGTCTTTCAGGCCCTCGGTTACACGCTCAATTTCATCATTCTTTTCAGCCTCATAATCGCGCTGGGGATGCTCGTCGATAATGCAATCGTCATCGTCGAGAATATTTACCGTTTTCGAGAAGAAGGTCACAGCCGTTTTGAAGCCGCTCGCCTGGCAACTGCGGAGGTGGCGGGTCCCGTGATCGCTTCGACGGCGACGACGGTTGTGGTCTTTGTCCCGATGCTTTTTTGGCCCGGCATCATCGGTGAGTTCATGAGCTACATGCCCTTGACACTGATCGTAACGCTACTGTGCTCTCTCTTTGTGGCGCTCATTATTAACCCGGTCATCACCGGCATTTTCGTTCGGCTGGAGAGCGAGACATCGCCGCCATTCCAGCGCGCCGCGCGCATTACGGCCGCCGTCGTGATCACATTGCTGGCGATGATCTTAGGCTTTGCCAACTGGCGCACACTGCTTGTTTTGTCGCTCGCTATCCCCCTACTCTATCTGCTCCACACCCATGCGTTCAAACCTATCAGCGATCGCTTTGTGAAAAAAGGCCTTCCGGCCATCATCGCTACTTACCGGCGCTTCCTCAACCGAATGCTCTATCGCGACTATTCGTACAAGCGGGCGCTCCTTCGCAATGCCTTCAGTCTGACAAGTTTCACGTTGGGTCTAATGATGACGGTGGCGGGGCTGTTAATCGCCAACACGGGCTCTTCCGTGGCCAACATACCCGTGGGCGACGGTGCTTCTATTCCCTTTGGCGTTCCGGGGTTGATTCTCTTTGGCCCCGGATCATTGCTTCTGTACCTAGGCATTGGCGGCATTATCCTTCACTCGCTCGAATCGATCTACCTCGGCGGATGGGCCAGCGTGAAAACAGGCGGTGTCTTCGCCGCCGTCTCACTCACGGTGCTCGGCTTGATGTCCCTTGGTGAGACGAAAGTGCCACTCTCCACGATCGCAGACCTTATGATCCTTCCGCTCGTGATCGTTGGCGTTGGATTCATCGGCACAATTTTTAATCGTTCGAAGCGGGACCATCTTATCCTGACCGATAATCGTGCTCGGCTCCTCACCGGAACGCTTGGGGCCCTCCTGGCGATCATTTACATGTTTACGCTGGCCCCGACGGGCGTCGAATTCTTCCCCGAGACGGATCCGCGCCAAATCCAAATCAACACTAAGGGACCCCTGGGGACGAATATTGAGGCCAGCAACCGCGTGGCGGAGGAGGTCCAAAAGCGTATAGACGGATTGCTAAATGACAACCCGGATGCGCGATCAAATACCCAGAACGTGCTCGTTAACGTAGGCGTGGGTGGAGACTCACAATTTGGTGGAGGTGCTGCCGGACCGGAACGTGCGCGCGTCACGCTAAATATCGTTGACTATGCGGACCGGGCTCAGCCAAGTACGGTCACAATGGAGCGGCTTCGAGCTCAACTTAAAAGTATTCCCGGTGTCGATATTGAATTTGACAAGGACCAGCAGGGACCGCCAACCGGTAAGCCGGTCAACATCGAAATATCTGGTGATAAATTCGACGAAATAGGGCGTATCACCCGCGACGTCCATCAAATGCTCACGAAGGCATCCGAGACAAAGAAAATACCCGGACTGGTGGATGTACAAGACAATCTCAATATGGGTCGTCCCGAACTCAAGGTACACATTGACCGTGAGCGGGCGGCGCGTTTCGGGCTCAATACCGCTCAGATTGCCACCACAGTCAGGGCGGCCATCAACGGTATCGAGGCTGGAAAATATCGAACGGGCAAGGACGAATACGACATCACGGTACGTCTTCGAAAAGCGGATCGCTCAAGTCTGGAGAGCCTCAAGAATCTCTCTATCCTCGAGGATGGTACGCAGATTCCCCTCGTCGCCGTGGCAGATCTCAAGATTGGAGGTGGGCTGGGTTCGATCACGCGGCTCGACCTCTCGCGACTCTCCACGGTCACGGCGGACGTCGCGCCGGGATACAACAGTCAGGCTGTGCTAGGGCAGGTACAGGCGTATCTCGCAAACTATGAAACAGCACTCCCTCCCGGTTATCGCCTAAATTATACGGGCGAAAATCAGGATCAGCAGGAGAGCTTCAGCTTCCTCACGGTGGTATTCCTCGTCGGAGTATCGCTGATCTTCCTGATCATGGTCGCGCAGTTTAACCACGTCAGTTCACCGTTTATTATCATGGTTGCCGTGGGCTTCAGCCTCATCGGGGTCATCCTTGGGCTACTCCTCACCCGGACGCCGTTCGGTTTGATGACCTTTATCGGCGTCATCAGTCTGGCAGGCATCGTGGTAAACAACAACATCGTGCTGATTGATTACGCGATGCAGCTCCGGGACCGTGGCATGAACAAACACGATGCCATTGTCGAAGCCGGTGCAACGCGGCTGCGTCCTGTAGTGTTGACCGCTCTCACCACGGTCATCGGCCTCATCCCGCTCACCTTCGGAATTAATGTCGACTTCGTGGGGCTGCTTGTACGGTTGGATCCAAACTTCCAGATCGGATCTGAGAATACGCAGTTCTGGGGACCGATGGGCTCGGCGATCATCAGCGGACTCACCTTCGCTACCTTCCTCACCCTCGTTATCGTGCCGGTGATGTATTCTGTATTCGATTCGGTCGCGCTCCGAATGGCCCATTTCTTTGGTCGCGAGAAGCTCGAAGCTGATTTGTCGGTAGCCCACGAAGGACACGCTACTATTCCCGATGGTGACGGGTTCACCGGGACCACCATTAAGTCAAGGCTTATCCCACCCGCCGCGAATCACGACGACGAGGCAGTCGTCGCGCCCGCCGAAGAAACCTGAGCCCGGGCACAGGGGATCGGGCCCGTCTTTGAACGGCCTTCGTTTCAACAGCCGAAACGAGGGCCGCGCTTTTTCTATATTTAGGCCCGATCTTCTCTTCAGAAGCCATTTTGTATGAAAAGCCTCTCTGAATTCCCGGACGCTGCGCTTCGCATATTCGAACGCCCCCCGGCGCCTGCCTCGGGAGATCTCAATTCCGTTTATCTCATTGGCATTTGCGGTACCGGGATGGGCTCTCTCGCCGGGCTTTTTCATGAAGCCGGTTACAAAGTGACGGGTGCCGACGCCCATGTTTACCCGCCGATGAGCACCCGCCTCGCGGAAATGGGCATCGATGTTCGACAAGGCTTTGAAGCCGCCCATCTCTGTCCAGCCCCGGACCTCGTCATTGTCGGGAATGCGTGTACGCCGTCGCACCCGGAGGCCACTTTTGCTCGTGAAAATGGCCTCTCACAACAGTCGTTTCCCGAAGCCCTCGCCCATTATTTCATCCGAGATCGGCGCTCCCTCGTCGTCGCCGGAACGCACGGAAAAACGACCACGACGAGCATGCTCATCCATGTGCTTCGTTCGGCCGGGCTCGACCCCGGCTTCCTCGTCGGCGGTGTCATGCAGGGGTATGCCACAAGTTATTCCGTGGGCAGCGGTCCCCATTTTGTCGTCGAAGGTGACGAGTACGACAGCGCCTATTTTGACAAGCGCCCGAAGTTCATGCTGTACCGGCCCTCCTCGGCCATCATCACGTCGATGGAGTTCGATCATGCCGACATTTATGCCGATTGGAATGACTATCGCGAAGCGTTCCGAGCCTTTGCGCATCTCGTCCCTGCGGGCGGTTTGCTCGTCCTCTGTTCTGATGCGCCCGAGGTAATGGACCTCATGCATTATACCGAAGCCCGTGTCCGAACCTACGGCCTCAATCCGGGCACCGATGTTACCGCGGTGGACGTTCGAGCAGATGAACAGGGCCAGTCCTTCACCCTGGTCGCATCGGACATGACGCCCGTTGAGATGCGCCTTCCGATGAGCGGGCGACACAATCTCCTCAACGCGCTCGCTGTAGCCACGGTGGCGCTAGATGAAGGCATCACGCCCGAGAAATTGGCCCAAGGTCTGGGTTCGTTTCTAGGCATCAAGCGCAGACAGGAAGTACGCGGTGAAGCCGGGGGCGTCCTCGTCGTCGACGACTTCGCCCATCACCCCACGGCCGTTCGCGAGACCATCCGAGCTGCGCGAGAGCGGTGGCCAAAGCGCAGGCTCGTCGCCGTCTTTGAGCCACGGTCGAACACCAGCCGCCGAAAGGTCTTTGAACACGGCTACAGTACCGCTTTCGACGATGCGGACCTAGCCTTTCTCAGCGCCCCGCCCTTTCGACACAACGATAAGCCGGGAGATTTTATGAACATGGATGCGGTGACTCGCAATTTGAATGAGCGTGGTGTTCCGGCTGCCGTTCAACGCGGCGCCGAGGTCCTCCTGCCGGAACTCCTCGCTGTTATCCGCCCCGGCGACGTGGCCCTAATTATGAGCAATGGTGGCTTCGGTGGTCTCCACGAAAAACTACTTGCGACCCTGAGTTCACGTTGATCGATTCGGCCACAAACAGCGCGTGCCGGTTGCCGGATCGCTCCGGGCCGACACGCCAATAAGGATTTATGTTCCGAGAATCAGGCGCTCTCGAGAAGGCCCATCTCGCTGAGGATAGCCTGCCGGACCGGGCTGACGGCTTCATTGAGGGCCCGGCACCCGAAATCTAGCCCTGCCACGGAACGCAGGGGTCTCTGCCCCGCCGGCAAGTTGATCAACGTTTCAAACGTTTCCACTACCAGCATCGGGTCGGTCGGTGCTTCTGGCTCTTCGAAGGCTGAGCGGACGTTGTCAGTAAATTCCTGCAAATAGGCATCGACATGGGCATAGGCGGCGACTGCCTCCGCATCTTGCGCCCGAACCACATTACCAAAGAAGCCGGTGGAAAACGGACCGGGTTCGACGAGCGCGACGTCGATGCCAAACGGCGCCAGCTCCAGTCGCATGCACTCACTCAGCCCTTCGAGCCCCCACTTGCTGGCGTGGTAAACCCCGAATCCCGGCACCGCCAGGCGACCGGCGATGGAGCTCAGCTGAATGATCAAACCCGATCCCTGTGCCCGCATGCCCGGCAGCACCGCTTTCGAGACCCGCACGGTTCCAACGATGTTTACGTCTAGCTGGGCCGTCACCTGATCCGCCGAAAACGCCTCGACCGGCCCTCCGAACCCAACGCCGGCATTGTTGATCAGGACGTCGATGGTGGGCAGCGGTGCTACCGCAGCCGCAACGCTCGCATCCGAGGTCACGTCGAGTTCGAGTACGTCAATCGCTACCCGTTTATCTTGCGCGTACGACCTCAACCGTTCGGCGGCTTCCGCATTTTTCGCGTCGATCCCACGCATGGTGGCAAACACGTGGTGTCCCTTACCGGCCAGATACTTGGCCCCCTCGAAACCAAATCCCGTACTGCATCCAGTGATCAGAATTTTCTTACCCATAAAGACCTCTTCTTCGTTTATCTGTAGCCAATATTTAATCTGGGCCGTTCCCCCGCGATTCCGACCTTGCCAAGTACAATACGGATCGGTTCGTCTCAAACGAGACTCACTTATGAACGGACAGCGATTGATACCAAACCGGGCCGATTTTCAGTCGCCTGGCCGACAACACGACCGGTATCACCAGAATCAATCCGATAATAATTGTAAATGCATTTCCAATCAAGAACAGGATCAAGGCTATCACACCCGGAATGGCTATGCCCCACACAATTGTTCGCCCTTTTCCATAAACATTGCCTTGCGCCTGCGTATAGCCCTTTTTAGCATTACAGCCCGGGCAGACGGTTGCAATGGCATTGAGAACGGTCATGCAAAATGGACATTGTTCCTCTCCTGGTCCGACTGCGACAGGTATGGGGGCGCCACAGTGAGGACAAGCTTTTGCAGAATCGGAGATTTCCTTACCGCAATCGGTGCATTTTACGAGTGCCATACCCTTCCTCCCGGTTATTGGTTGTCAAACAAATTGGACGTTGGCCCAATTCCGATCAGCCACACGATTTGCCTTCCGCCGTGCACGTGGACATGTGCCACGTGGTTGGCTGATCCTTCGAAGCGAATCAACTCGAATGGTGGAAGCCATTTGTCTGTGTCGAGAAAATGAGACTTAAGAGCTCGCCGTAATAAATAGATATGGCCCGTCGCCCCCGGGGTTCAATGAGAAAACGTCAACCGGAATCGAAGGCATTGGATCTATGTCTGTACAAGTGCGAAAACTCCACCGGAGCATTCCCCTTCCCGTTTCAACATCAGAGTACAACACCGTCAGGGAATACTACGCCAATCCTAAAACCACCGAAACTATTACAAATATATGTTATGGCACTACTTAGTGCCTCGATGATTCGACGCGAATATACTTGTTTGATTCCCTCTCATCAAGTCGTTTCTGATCGCAATTCCTTCCGGGCCTCTTGTTCCGCACATTTTTCCATTCCGTTTCTTATCCTTCTTCATCCCATTTCATCGATCTTCCCCTATTTACCAGATGAAGTACCTCCCCTCAATGATCCTGTGCATCACCTTTCTGGGTTGCAAGTCACCTGCAAACGATGATGCCAACCTTCGTACGAGAGCCCACGAAATCGCACACAAATACATCATCGTAGACGGGCATATCGACGTTCCCTACCGAATGTCTGAATACACGGAAGACATTACCCGTGCCACGAATGGTGGCGACTTTGATTATCCACGTGCCAAAGCCGGCGGGCTTTATGCACCGTTTATGTCAATCTATCTTCCTTCCGAGCGCCAGAAAACACCGGGTGCTTCGAAGGCCCTGGCCGATTCGCTCATCGATCTCGTCGAAGGTTTTGTTCAACGTGCCCCGGACAAGTTTGCCCTCGCCAAATCCACCGACGATGTTCGGAATAATTTTGCAAAAGGGCTTATTTCGCTTCCCATGGGTATGGAGAATGGCTCCGGTATTGAAAACGATCTCGCTAACCTCAAGCATTTCTACGACCGTGGCATCAGGTATATCACGCTCACCCACGCCAAGGTCAATCTAATCGGCGACTCGTCGTATGACTCCACGCGCGTCTGGAACGGGCTAAGCCCCTTCGGTGAGAAAGTCGTCGATGAAATGAACCGGCTCGGCATCATTGTAGACATCTCCCATGTTACCGACAGTACGTTTTACGACGTAATTCGGCGCACGAAGGCGCCAGTCATGGCGAGCCACTCGGCTTCACGGCATTTCACGCCGGGGTGGGAGCGCAATATGAATGACGACATGGCCGAGAAATTGGCCGAGAACGGAGGAGTGGTTATGGTCGCTTTTGGATCGGCGTTCCTGTCTTCCGCATATGCGGAAGACAGCGATTCCGTCCGGGCGCTTGTGAACGCTTACCTCGATGACCACCAACTCACTGAGAAGGATCCCGAAGGGTTTGAGTATTACACCGAACAGCGAAATATGCACCCCATTGGGTCGACGACGGATGTCGCCGATCACATCGATCACTTTGTACACCTCATCGGTGTGGACCACGTAGGCTTTGGGTCCGACTTCGACGGCGTCTTCGCCCGCCCGGCCGGCTTGATGGACGTGGCCGGCTACCCCAACCTGATCGAAGAACTCCTTCGGTGTGGGTATTCCGAGGAGGACATCGCCAAGATCATGGGTGGGAATGCGCTCCGCGTTTGGTCAGAAGTAGAGCGTGTCGCGAAGGAAGAACAGGCCATCACCGGGACGCACCGATAGCTGAATTCCTCAAGGTAGGCCCGGCGGTTCCGGGGTTGCTATCGTCTGCGTCCTCCGCACCCTCTCCGCTGTTTTTACCGAAAAACAACCGTCTGGAACGCCTTATCCATGAGCATTCGGCCGGACCCCTTCTTGGTACTGTGGCGATAAGGAGCAGCGTCAAGCCGCGATGGCTGTCTGGTTCAACTTGTCAAGGATATATGTGCTGAGGCTTTCCTTCGCCACCCGTACCTGTGCCATTGAATCCCGCTCGCGCACTGTGACAGTGCCGTCCTCCAGCGTATCTCCATCGACCGTCACGCAGAAGGGCGTGCCGATCTCGTCCATTCGTCTGTAACGGCGTCCAATCGCGCCTTTCTGATCAAAGAATACGTTGAAATGCCGCTGCAAATCGGCCTCGATGGCGTGGCCGATTTCGGGCATCTCTCCCTTCTTCACGAGCGGGAAGACGGCCACTTTGTACGGCGCGAGTTTCGGATGAAATCGCAATACCGTGCGTGTCTCTCCCCTGACTTCCTCCTCCCGGTATGCCTCGCATAGTGTCATGAGTACTGTTCGATCGAGCCCGACGGAAGTCTCGACGACGTACGGAATGTACCGTTCCTGGGTTTGCGGATCGAAATACTGGAGGTTCTTTCCAGAAAACTCCTGATGCGCGTCGAGGTCGAAGTCGGTGCGGGAGTGGATGCCTTCTAGTTCCTGCCACCCGAAGGGAAACTCGTACTCCACGTCGAATGCGGCGTCGGCATAATGGGCAAGCTTGTCGTGCTGGTGCCATCGGAGTTTCTCCGGGCGGATACCGTTGTCGATGTGCCACTGCATCCGTTCTGCGCGCCAGGCCTCAAAAGCCTCCAACTGGGTGCCTGGTTTCACAAAATACTGCATTTCCATCTGTTCGAATTCCCGCATGCGAAAGATAAACTGGCGGGCGACGATTTCATTTCGAAAGGCTTTACCTGTCTGCGCAATTCCGAACGGAACTTGTTGCCGGGCTGATTCTCGCACGTTGTGAAAATTTACGAAGATACCTTGCGCTGTTTCAGGGCGAAGATAGATTCGGTTTTCGGCTTCGGTGACGGGACCAACGAGCGTATCAAACATGAGGTTAAATTGGCGGACGTCCGTCCAGTCGAACGCGCCCGAGTCTGGTGCGTGGATCTCCTCGCTTATAATGATATCGTGGAGCGCCTTCGGCATGTCGTCGGCATTCATGGCAGCCACGAATCGCGTGTGGACTGCTTCGGCACGTTCATCGCGCCCCTTCTTATGTAGTCGCCTGATGTGGTTCTCGATCAATTGATCGGCCCGGTAGCGCATCTTCGACTGCTTGTCGTCGATCAGCGGATCGTTGAATGCATCCACGTGGCCCGAGGCTTTCCAAACCGTCGGGTGCATGAGGATGGCTGCATCGATACCGACGACGTTGTCGTGCCGGTAGACCATGGCCTGCCACCACCGCTCGCGGATATTGCGCTTCAGTTCCACGCCGAGCGGCCCGTAGTCGTACGTCGCACTTAGTCCGCCATAGATTTCGGACGATTGAAATACAAACCCGCGCCGTTTGCTCAGGGATACGATTTTCTCAAATACGTCGCTCATGAAAATGGCCGCAAATGAAAGCTGAGGAGACAAGAAAAAGGCATCCCGTCGCGGAGATGCCCGGCTAAAATACTGATCCGGAAACTACGCCCTTCATCAGGCCCATTCAATAATTCCCGGTTGAAATATGGATGATTTAGACCGTTCTCGTTCCTTCCAGCACAGTTTCTGATAAACGTTCGACGAAGCCCCGAGTGCACGTGCCCGACAGGTAATGAAAATTTGACCATCGCCTTCACGCCCGTGTAAAGTCCGAATAACGACGGACAAATTATGTTTTCGATTTGCTGTGCGGAATAAGCGGGTCGAATCACGATTCAGAACTTAATCAGACATGCTGTTTTGAACCCCTTCGACAGGCGACCTCATTGAAAGAAATTGTCACGTGCTTGATCGGCCTGAAAAAGTGGCTTACTACACCGCTTATAAACGATATCATCATACCCTAATAGAGCCCTTCAAGCAAGTTGAACCACTGCCCGAAAAACCCCATTCTCGCCCATGTTTTCTCCATTTTCTAAAAGAACAAAGACGACAGGATCGCGTATACCAGCTTCATCTTATTTAACACCTCACGCGCGAATCAGAAGCGCGACGGAAGACTTCCTTCTATTGCCGATTTCTATTTCGCAGTGAAAAACATTTGCAACGATACAATGGCACAAGGAACAGTTAAGTGGTTTAACGCTGACAAAGGATTCGGCTTTATCACACCAAACGATGGGTCCAAGGATGTATTTGTCCATCGCAACAACATCGAAGGCCTCGGATGGAATGAAGGACTTCATGAAGGCGAAGTAGTGGACTATGAGGTTGAAGAAACGCCAAAAGGCCTGAGTGCGCAAAGCGTTCAGCGCCAAGACTGAGCCGCCTATCGAGAATCGTCACCGGCTCGACTATTGGCGTCGGTCTTTCACTGTCTGATACGGACAGTTTTAATATATGTCCTGAGACCGTTTAAAAGGTGCGGGACGTCGAATATGCTAGATTGTCGTACAAAGCCCGGTCGCTTGAGGCCGGGTTTTTTTGTGTCTAAGATTTGCTAATTTGACACCCCACCTCCCAGCCCCCTCAGGCATCATCTGAAATATCGTTTCATGCTGGCAAACCTTTCTGATCGCCCGCAGGATCGCTCAGAACGAGATGAGCTCATTTTCATGGATGAGATACGTCGCAAGATGCTTCATTTGGTCGCTCTGTTCATCCCTATTGGCATCTTTTGGCTCGGAAAGCGGATGGCGCTCGGCTGGCTTATACCGATAACATTGCTTGCAATTAGCGCCGATTTGTTGCGTGTTCGCGCGGTCTGGTTTAATCAGATCATCGGTCGAATTTTTGGCCCATTAATGCGAAAGAAGGAGCTGCCGCCGGTCGGTGACCCGGTGGCCATAAATGGCGCTACATGGATTTTGGTCTCAGCTACCATGTTAACGCTTATATTTCCGGTATACATTGCTTGCTCGGCCTTGGGAATGTTCATGCTGGCCGATGCCGCGGCAGCATTGGTTGGTCGTCGGCTGGGGCGGCATTACTGGGGATCAGGTCCGCGAACATTTGAAGGCTCACTTGCTTTTTTCGCCGTATGGCTGATCGCCTTGCCATGGATTCCGGGCATCACGTTTATTGAAGGAATGGTCGGAGGAACCGCCGCTGTTGTTGCAGAAGCGATCCCCCTGCGGCTTAACGACAACGTCTTTGTGCCCATGATTGCGGCTATTTCTTTGGCCCTCATTCAGCATTTTGTCTTTGGCAAAGAAATCGCACTCTTTTTATAGTCTGTTGCCCATGGACCATTTGGATTGACCGGTTTCTACCAGAAGTCGTCCCGTATATATGACCTACCAGCGAACAGAATCTCCATTGAGAAAGTGGACCAATCTGGCTCCTTTTCCGGAGCCACCACTCATCAAATTGCGCTGCCCGCTCGTTCTCATGCATGGTTTCGGCATGTTGGCTGCATTTCGACGCGGAGGAATCTTCCACGAGACAGCCATGAATCTTCGAAAACGCGGCGTATGTGCGTTCGCCCCCAACGTGGCACCGTATCAGACGGTACCTGTGCGCGCTAAAATGTGGAAAGAGCGAATCGAGCATATTCTTGACGAGACCGGCACGGATGAGGTAAACCTTGTGGCCCATTCCATGGGTGGACTCGATGCTCGTTATCTCATCCATGAGCTCGGCCTCCATACCGTCGTTGCCTCACTGACTACCATTGCTTCTCCCCACGAGGGCACACCCCTTGCCGACATTGTCCTCGAACAACCCGAACGTCTTCATGCCTGGCTTGCGGGCCTGGCACATTGGATATCCCAAACGGCGATGCAGGAGGCCTCTGCAGACTTCACACGTGCAGTGGCTGAACTGACGACCTCGTATGTGACAGGCACCTTCAATCCAGCCGTCCCCGACCATTCTTCGGTTCAATATTGGTCATATTCAGGAAGAGCGGGCAAGGGAACGGACATACCCATTAGTCCTCTGCTTCGCCCGATGAACGCGTGGCTTTACGCGCGAGATGGCGTAAACGACGGCTTTGTCCCCGAGGCCCGGGCGCACTGGGGCACGTTTCTCGGTACCCTCGATGCCGACCATACCCAACAAGTGGGTCTAGATTTTACTATTCGTTCCCGGTTCGATGCTTCAGCGTTCTATTACTCTCTCGCTGAACACCTGACCAATTCGGGTCTTTGACGAAACGATAGTCAAGGCTTAATCTAGTGTCTCAAGTCGATCACCCACAAATTACACGGCATTTCTCCGCTGATATTGCGCCCTTACTGGAATTTTTATTGCGATCCATTTATACGGTAGTAGCGATGTTGTTTTGGCCTTGATTAAACTGTTCTAGTGGGGACCCATTGCGTTTTATTACAATTTTCCTAATTGGGTTTTTTTCATCGTTCTTTCCGGCGAGATTTTTCGACTTTTCGCAATCCTTGGCCGAAATATCACGAATTTAAGCAATTTGTATAGGTTTTCCTTACCGACGACTTGTCCCTAAATACCCCCATGATTCATGACTTAATTAGTACTATTATTAATCACTTTATTATTTAGCTTATACTTTTATCTCGCCAAGATAACCCTTACCAATATCGAAGTGCCTGATGTTGAAAATGCACCGGATATGCCGGCCTTTAGTGGAGTCCGACCCCTGGGCCGGATGAAGTGAACTTGGACAATTTTACCTCGACCGGCATGTCCGGCGGCCACTGCACCTTCGGCGTGTAGCACGACGGACTGTACTCGCGGTGTTTCGACCCGCAGTGTCTTGACCGTGGGCTTCTAAGCGGCGTGCCTTGGTGCTTGCAACATTGGAGGATACGTGCGGTCCACCGGAAGTGGTTTTACCCCCGGCCCGCTCGCTATTCGGTATTGCACGAATACCTGATCTACCATCACCGATTTCGACCTGTCGTACAGTATCCGGGTTTTTAACGATCAAGGCCGCACCAACAGCATCAAGTTCGAGCATTCCTCAGACTGCGCGACGTTCACCGGAGTGCCGTCCCTCGACTTCACCGCGCCCGAGTTGCCGGACATTTCTCCCGACTGGGCAGAGCATCCGAAAATCGCCACTGTCACGCTCGCCGCGCATGTGCCCAACGGAAACATGTTCTGCCTCCGCTTAACTAGCGATAGCGTCTCAGGCTGCGGAGCTTGTGACGAAGGGACGGTCGACGGCATCTCGTTGACACCGTCGAGAAATCTGCCCGCTAAACTCACAAACCTCACCGCCCGGGTGGACGGCGATGAGGCGCTCTTGACCCGGCAGACGGACAGCGTGACGAATAATGCCGGATACCATTTTCGGCAGCGTTCAGGAGGATTTCCCCCGCGACGTAGCTTTCGCCGACGAGCACGGTTCGTCCGATGCGGTGCACGCATACCCGTACTAGATTGAATATCTGGCGCCCGCCGTACATGCAATCAGGCTGAAGCACGTAGACGTCAGCGGAGCCTTCAAATACGCGCCCGTCATCAAGGTCCGTATAGCCCTGACCTCATCTTTTAGGCCTCCGGATACCTATCCGAACCCGACACGGGCACCACTCACTATACCGTCTCGGTGCTTCAAGCCCAAAACGTGCAAGCGATGGTTTTCGACATGCTCGGTCGCCGTGTGACTCAGTTGTTCAAAGGTTCAATGGGCGCAAACGAAACGCGCGCGTTCGCCCGCAACGGTTCGCCATGGTCTGCCGGCGTCTACCTCTACCGCGAACAGGGCGAGAACTTTTCAGCCACCGGCCGAATGATGCTGATAAATTCATTTGGCCTCTCCGTACTCTTTTTTCTCTATTGCAGCATCAGGTCTCCGTAAGAAACCAGATCGCCAACCGTGTCGAAAATGAATAGGCGGTGTAATCCCTTCTGACCCAGCAAGCCGGGAGCGAACCGAAACGTATGCGCTCCCGGCTCGCTGGCATTTTCGATCTCATCCAAAAGGCTGAGGCGTCCATTGGGATCCCGACCACGGAGAACCATACGATTACCGACTGCATCGAATTCAAGCACGTTAAAGGTCACATTGACCACTTCGCCATTGGTCGGATTTGGGAAGGCCGGCTCCACGAGTATCTTGCCTAGAAAAAAGGGCGAAGTGCGCCAGTCATCTTTATCTTCGGTGACTACTTGCCCGTTTTCATCGGTCGTAGTGAAGCCCTTCGGTGGAAGATCAGCTTCCTTCTCGAAATCATTTTGCTGCCCCTGGGAATCGCAAGCCATTAGGATTATTGGCAGACAGCATAGCCAGAATAGATGTTTGCAGTATATCATTATTATGTTGGCGAATGAGCGGGCAAACGAAACTGACAGCACGGCCATTTTGAACGGGGCAGAGAGAACATCAGCCGTCATGCGTGCGTTCCCGAATCTCTTCCGCTGATCAGCCGGAACCGAGCTGTGTCGTACAGAATAAGCCCTTCTCGTCGAATTCCTGACCATTTTGTCTTTCCTTTCGGCCCAAAATCTTCATGTTGCCCTCTCCGGCAAGCCGGTGCTGGAGTCGATTGATCTAGAAATCCATCCAGGTACCTGGGTAGGCCTCCTCGGGCCGAACGGGAGTGGCAAGACAACGCTGTTGCGCACATTAGGTGGACTTCTCCCCTATTCCGGGTCGCTCTCGCTCCACAGCCGGCCTCTCCGAGCTTGAGACGTCGAGCCCTGGCCCGCGAGATTGCCTTTGTCCGGCAGTCCACGACTCTGTCGTTTGACTTTACCGTGGGTGAGATGGTACTGCTTGGACGGTCTGTTCACAAAGGCCTCACGGCACTCTACTCCGAAGAAGACAAAGTCTGTTCTCGGAAGGCGCTTGCACAGGTAGATCTTTCAGGTTTCGAAGACCGGTCCCTGCTATCGCTCAGCGGTGGAGAACAACAGCGGGTACTGTTGGCGCAGGCCCTGGTTCAGGGCGCTGGCATCCTTCTTCTCGACGAGCCCACAGCTCACCTCGACGTACACCATCAGTTCGAGTTTGTCGAGCATATAAAATCGCTTGTGGAACGGGGCCACACCGCCATCTCGGCCTTCCACGACCTCGAACTGGCGGCCCGCTATGCCGACACACTGATCGTACTCAGCGAAGGCCGACAGGTAGAACAGGGCCCCCCGAATACGATACTCACCGACGCACTCATTTCGTCCGTCTTCCGGATGCGCACCCGCCTCCGGACGTCGGAAGACGGCGCGCTCCGCATTCACTATCTGGCCTCTACCAGCCGGCCTTCGGCATCATAAATTGCACCCTTTTTCGTACAAAAACGCGGCATTCCATGAAAATTTACACCCGCACCGGCGATCAAGGGACCACCGGCCTCTTCGGCAGCGACCGCGTGGAGAAGTGTCATCCACGCATCGAGGCATATGGTACGGTCGATGAAGTCAATGCGCTCGTCGGGCAGGCCCGTACCGCTCTCCACGAGGCCCCCGGCAACCAGCGACTCGACCCCCTCCTCGCCCGAATTCAGGCCGATTTGTTCGTCCTCGGAGCAGATCTCGCCACCCCACTCGATGCCCGTGCTTCGCCCCCCCGTATGACTGACGCGCAGAGTACGCGGCTCGAACAGGAAATTGACGACATGGAGGCAGATCTGCCTCCCCTGAAAAACTTCATCCTCCCGGGAGGAACCCCATGCGCCGCCCTCCTCCACTCCGCCCGCACCGTATGCCGCCGTGCCGAACGACTGACCGTCGCGCTGTCCGAATCCGATTCGATCAATGCCCAGACCATCGTCTTTCTCAATCGTCTCTCCGACTTTTTCTTCGTTGCCGCGCGCTGGACAAATCGACAAGCCAGCGTGGAGGACATGTCATGGAATCCGTGAACAGCCCCGAATACGCAATGGACCTCCGTCGCACGGCCGAACTGGCTTCTGAGGTGTTGTTACGCATTCCCGTCTCCGCTCCTGCCCTGGCTCCTCAATCCCATCGCTGGTCCGCCCCCCAAATTCTTGGCCATCTCATCGATTCTGCGTCAATTAATCACCAGCGCTTCGTCCGCGCACAGTTTCAGGATCACCTCGTCTTCTCAACATACGATCAGGATCGATGGGTGGCTGCGCAGCACCATACTGCTTCCTCCTGGAAGACCCTAGTACAACTATGGGCCATGTATAACCACCACATTGCCCACATAATGGAATTTGTCCCGCCTGAGGTCCGGGAACGTGTTTCCCATCGGCACAACTTCCATCAGATCGCTTGGAAAACCATTCAGGAAAATGTACCCACGACCCTCGATTATTTGATGCGGGATTATGTGGCACACCTCAAACATCACCTCGATCAGATGAATCAATTGCCGGGCATTACGCTTGCTTATTGATTCCCAGACAATTATGCCTGCGAGGCATTTTCTTTGCGCTCAAATTTTGCCGAGCGGAACGAAAAAAGTTGCTAATCTCAGAATATGAAATAATGGACTGTATATTCGCGTTACTTAAAGAGCTACACATTCCCAGGGATCGCCATGCAACCTCAAGTGCTTCTAATCGTGCTCAGTACAATCCTATGTTTCTCCGCCAATGCCCAAAATACCGTCATGGCCGACTCGACCGGTCTAGAAGGAATTGTCCTCCGAAGTCCAGCATATCCCGGACCGACCCGCTCCGATCGGCCTAACGAAGCCCCATTCGCCGCAAAATTTGAAGTGTGGAATGATTCGGGCGCAGTGGTTGCCACTTTCATTACAAACGATGAGGGACGCTTTTCTCTGACACTTCCACCGGGTACGTATTCCATTGTACCCGACAGTTCCGCTCCCTTAATCCACCCCGATCGACAGAAAAAACTGGTCAACGTAACCGAAGGTAACTTCATTTCGATCAATCTTCGTTTTGACACGGGACTGCGTTGATCTGATCAGAAGGTTCGATCACTTAATTACGACGACTGTCTTTTGCGCGACGAAATCTCCGGCGACTAGACGGTAAATGTAGATTCCGCTTGCTGTCCCGTGCGCGTCCCAATGCGCCACGTAACGGCCCGGAAGCTTTTGCTCCGCATCGACAAGGCGAGCCACACGCCGCCCGAGCACATCATAGACGTCAAGCTGCACGTTTCGCGACTCTGCCAATTGATAGCGAATCGTAGCAATTGATTGGACCGGATTGGGATAACTGGAATCGAGCCGGAATCGTGTCGGTAGTGGATTGTCTTCGGTCGCCGTACCCGTTGTCCCATCGTCGGGAACGATCGTGATTAGACCCAGATACTCCGGCTTGAACTCTGCCTCCCGAGCAATGTCTGAGACCGTTACCCAGCTTTTGTTATTCCAGTAAATTCTGCGCTTGGCCTCTACACCGTCGCCAATAACAACACCAATATCGCCCAAAATCACATTACCTGGATCTGGAGCAAGTCGAAGCGCAGACAAGGGCACAGCCGCTTCATAGTCTCCCCCATTTTGTCGGAAGGCTAATGAAATGGTCACGTCCCTTACGCTTTCGATCATGACCTGGTCAATTGCCGACTCATAGGTATACGCTTCTTCCGGCGGAGCATCGGGGGCAACCTTTTCGGAGAGGGTTGCACGAAGCGGACCATTTTCGGGGTCGGCCCCTTCTCGGGTGATGAAGAGTCGGAAATCGCCCTCTACAGCCTTTGTTCGCGTCTTATTGGCTGTTTCCACACCCAGCCAAAGGTCTATTCCCCCACCGGTCGAAAAATTCAACTGATACCCGTCTTGACCGGAATTATTGAGCAAATCCGGTATTTCAGATTGAACTGCCAGATAAAGGGAATCATCGTCTGCAGCCAACGCTGCTTTGACGCCCTCCATTTCATCTATCGTAACCCAGGTTTCCTTATTCCAGTCACTCAAAACGCCGTCCGTCCGGTGGCCGTCCACTGTCAACTGGGCAGTCATTTCCTTTTTCTCCTGTAATGTGTAGTCTTCGGTTACTTGACCCGGTTTACCGTCGAGCATCTCCGACGTAACCTGAATTGATCCTAAATCCAACCTCTCGACCGATTCGAGGCCGTCCACGCGGAGAATAGAGGAATGCTCTTTGCCAGCAACAAAATAGACAACCCCGTCATGCGTGGCATTGAGCGTCGGCCAGAATTGCTCCCTGTTAGCGCTGACCCCTTCGATCAGGTCGTCACGGCCTATCTGTCCGGAAGCAAACCGCCATAGGGGATGAGTCCTTGTATCTTCAAGCAGTTGCGTAATATAAATTCCATCCCAAGTCATCAGATAAGCATTTCCGTATTCTCCATTTATACCGAGGATAGGCCCAGCCTCACCGCTGCCGGGAGAAACAAGGTCTCCCAACGGGCGCCCTGTATTTACTAGTTGCCCCGGATATTGCTGAACAGGAACAGGCGCACCCCCAAAGTTTCGATTTGGCCACTGCGAATGATATTGCGCAACTAACTCGCCGTGGTTTAGGAATGAAATTGGCCCTAGAAGACTGATGAATAGACTGTCATCTGAGATATGGTAACTATCCGTGTCCTCACCGAATGTATCCGGCGCAATTGTCATCCATGAACCCAGGTCATAGACAGGCACGCCGTCTCCGTTTATGACCGGTGCGGGAATTTTGTGGCCCCATATCGTGCTGACTGAAAGGTCCTTTTCAACGAAGCATGTTCCCTGCCAGCGTTCGAGGCTGCGATATTGTGTCTCCCCGGGACTGACGCGACCATCTCGGTCCAGATCGCTCCACACGAAAAACACGCGACGGCTGTCGCTATCATAGGCTTGCCATTCCCCGGCGGCACTAATGATGTCCCATTTGTTCACAATACCGGCTACCGACACCGGCCACAACCGCTCATTTTCATAAAGCCAAATGCCACACACCCGATTTCCCTTGGGCACCTCCTGATTATTATTCGCCATGTATTGCCGCCCCCCGGCATATCGTACAAACTCGGGGGCCCGGTACGGCACAACATCACCGGTCGGGAAGTATTCATCATTCAGCAAGATGCGGGACACCCGGCTTTCTCCCGTAGACCAATCAAGACTAAACTCATAGGCGCGTTTCTTGTCATCCTTTCCGCTCTGTGCGTAATAGAATCGGGTCGAATCTTCTGGATCAATCATCCCGCCGCCGCCATATTTCGGAGGGCCATACCAGGCGCGGTCGAAAGCACCCGTCTTAGAGTCCCAGCGCGAAATTCTTTTCGGAGCTTTGTTTAGCTCGGCAACCCAGAGTTGCCCTCGGTCATCGACGGCAATTCCCCGAGGCAACGCCATGCGTGTCTCGTCATAGTGGCCAATTTGTGGACCACCTGGCGTGCCAATGGTTCTTAATAGCGTGCCTGTGAGGTCATACACTTTTACTTGATGACTCGTACCCCAATCGCTGACATAAATCAGATTGTCGCGCAGGATGAGGCTCTGTGGATCCTCGAGCCCTGAATCGATGACAAGCGTTCGATTGGAGATCGACCCGGTCGCAAAATCGGCTTCGTAGCGATAAACCGTGTTGCCCTCTACCACATACATGTATTGGTCTTCCGTTACGTATATACCGCGAGGATCGTCAATGTCCTGTTCGCCAAGGATTTGTCCACCCGTCAGACTTAGAAAGACGACCCGATCCATCAGATCCAACGATGCAGCCGCCACTCCGTTGAATACCGCAAGACCCTTGAGCTGTCCGTCATCGTCCGAAGTGACTGGATAGACGGTCGAAAGATCGCGAACTTTACCGGAATGGCTAAACGGATAAATGCGCAATTCCCCTCCTTCTACTGTGGCTATATAGGCCGCCGTATCCGAATCTCGGAGCTGACCCATATCTCGAGCAACATTGTGGCCGGCAAAAAACCCGCCTGGAAGACTCTGAACACCATAAAGCTTGTGGCCATCTTCGTCCACGAGCATAATTCCGTCTCCCGCTTCGGCAGTTTTGGCCGTAAAAAGGAGGACTGGATCACTGGAAACATCGATCGAGCCTGCCGGGAGCCAGGTGACATCCCAGGCTGTCTGATGATCGGATAACCAACCACCCGTGGCGTCCAGCGTATGCCAGGGAGGATCCCCCGGACTCTGTACGCTAAAAGCATATCGCAGTTGGATGTCGTCGTGAACGAGCGCTTTAGCACGATAGCTTCCGGGCTCGACGAGACTGCGTTCTATTGAATAATTGCCCGCGCTTTGATTTTGATCCGTTGGCACACCGACGTCATATCCGTCCCAGTAGATTGTGTGTTCGCCACTTGAAAAAAACGTGTTCTGAATGAGATTTCGAACACGATGGCCATCGTTATCCTCAACGACCACAGAGACGTACCTCGGTGCCTCCAGAGAAAACGTCACGGGGACATCCTGCGCAAAAGTGCCCCTGACGCCAAACCAAAGACTACACGCTATCGCCACGCACCACAAGCGAACCGCCAATCCCCACCGAACTGTCCTCATCTCCCGTTCCCCTTCTTAATGGATACCATGAGCATTCATCTCGGTGGTATCGCCGCTTCACTTTTGAAATATATAGCAATCGCCCACTATTTTGGGCGTGGAATGCATGAAGCACGGGATAATTCGAAACTATACAGGAGGTTTGATAAGCGTCCACCTTATATGGGATAATCCCTGGGCCGTCACGAGTTAATCAGCAGTCGAGGCGAGGGGCCGCAAACCAGGATTTACTTCAGGATCGATTATTACTTATCGTGCAGCAAACTTTTTCGATGTTGAATGACTCTATCATAAAGAAGGCCCCTAAAAAATTCGGGGAAATCGAAAACCAACGGACGGGAAAAGGGTGTTCGCCGGCACGCAATATGACCAACGGGCAACACGAGACGCCGGATGAGGTGCTAGTCGTCGCCGCCATTCTGGGTGATCTGGCTGCCTTCGATGAATTGGCGTCTCGTTATAGGGGGGCCGTGGTGCGAACTGCCGGTAAGGTCGTGGGCAAGGAGGATGCTGAAGACGTCGCCCAGGATGCACTATTGCTTGCCTTCAAGGCACTCCCGTCTATTGAAGAGCCATCGAGATTCTCTGCCTGGTTAATGGTCATCACGCGCCACCGGGCCCTTCGATTTGTAAATCAGAATCGGCGATTTACCGAACAATGCGTGGCATTCGACGAAGTACTCCGTTCACACCTTGATGTATTGAACCAACCTCCCTCAAACGAAAACGCCGACACAGAAATCGTACATCTTGCCCTAAATCGTCTTCCCGAACCCTATGCTACGCTGATGCGACTTCGTTACCTGGATGAAATGCCGCTCCATCGAATTGCGGCATTTACCGATGTTCCGCTAAATACAGTGAAGTGGCGTGTTCAGCGAGGGAAAAGGCTTATGCGAGATGCCATCGAACAATTGGAAGAACCAGTAAAACAATGGAAAAAGAGTTGATACGCATCGAAAGACTGCTCTATGAAATCGTTTGTGATGCAGGCTATGCAATGGTTTATTGCGATGGTCCCGATGCTGCTCGATTCTGTACGCGTCAATATCGAAGCGTCGTGAGCCGACTTCAAGGGCTTGTGCCCGGCATTTCGGTCCCGCAGGTCTCGTCCAAAGCCTCGCCGGGCACGATACGGATGGCGGCTCGGTCCGCTGCTAGTACGGTACGTGAAACGATCCGTCAACGACGCAAACAGGCTCGGCTACTCGAGAACCCATTGACGCTGCTCTGCACGGATTTTCTGCATGCCATGGGTTGGTCCTGATGGACCGGTGTGATCCATGATCAATTTATTCACTCGGCAAACTCCCTTTCGGAGAGCCGTCACCCGAACCCAATACGACTATGGAACGAGAAAAGGAGCTGGCTAAATGGATTAATGTCCTCCGGCGTACAGCACGTGCGGCCATGCAGGCTCAGTGGACGGGCGGCGACGAGGATGCAGCCGCGTTTAGCACCCAACAGTACAACAATGTTCTCGCCCGCCTCACGGCATTGGATCCGACGTTGGGCGAAGTTTTCGAGCCCCTCGCTCCGGAGAGTTCGCTTTCGGTTGTGGCCATGGCCTGCCGGCAGCTCGCGGCCTACTATGAGGACGAAGTGGGCCGCTCGCCAGGGTGGGCAAAAGCGTACGGTGCTGCCTTCGATACCGACTCGTTCAAAACCTTCTGGCAGCGCTGTGCCGGAGATATAGAGGACCTCGGAGAGTACATCCGAGAAAGCGTCGATACGTGGGCGCGAGAACACCGACATGAGACCACCGAGAAGACCGGCCATTCAAATGAACCACAAGGCGAATGAGACAGTCGGTCGCTTCTCACCGATCATATCTTTCTGCGGCATAAGGACCTCACCGAAGGACAAGTTTTCGGCGGCCAGGACCAGCACCGTTGTCGGGAAGCCGTTGAGCCGCTCTTGAAGTGATTCGAAATAACCCTCAAACCGTTTGCCGGACTCGGCCATGCCCATGAAGATGAGGTCCGCGTCCTTCGAGGAGGCATGCAAGATCGAAGTGAATGGCTGGTTTTTGACGTCGACATAGATAGTTTTCGTCTCCAGATGATTACGGGGTGAAACTACGAAAACCCGGATTGAGCGGCGTGCTCGGGATGTGTCAGATGGTCGATTCGCGCGCGTCGAGCACCCTGAGAAACGTATCCGGATCCGGACGGATAAGGTAATTATCGGTCTGGTGGGCGACAAGAACGAGGCCTTCAGCATCGGTTAGAATCGCCGTCGGGAACACCGTGTCACGGTCGTAACCCATCAGCGCGAGCCCTGCCGGAAGACCTCCCTCAGCGATGATCTCCAATCGCCGGGCGGCCCGGTTATCGGGGTCGACGAGAAAGTGGAAAGGCACTTCATATTGCCGGGCCAGCTTGCGCGTATGTCCGTGTGGTTGTGGCGAGATGAGCACCACCTGGACCCCTCGTCGGGCCAAAGCTTGATAGCGCCCAGCAAGTTCTTTGATTTGACTCATGCAAAGCGGGCACCAGTTTCCCCGGTAGAATATGAAGAGGGCCGGATGGCCGAGAAACTCCCGGGACGACACCGCTTCGCCGGATTCCGTTTCGTAAACAAACTCCGGCAAAGGCCGCCCCGTCGCGAGGGTTGCATTCGGTCCGCGGTCGAGATGCGAATACCAGAGTACGTACAAGAGCAATAGACAAAAAGCCACGAGAGCAAGCCCTATGGGGAGATGACTTCCCGACTGAAACATCCACCAAAGCGAAAACAGTACGCCTGCGGCACCGAGCGTGAGGATGCCATACAGCCGGACACTCGTCCGCGACACATTGTTCAGGATCATCGCCCGCCCGATCAAGAGGATCACCGGGAGGGTGGCGAGGGTCACGCCAAACCATCCCAATCCAGCTCCCAAGAGGCCGCGTACGAGGCTCAAAGCGGCAAGCGCGGTCATGACGGTCAGGAATGGCATTATATAAAATGCTTTGACGCGTATTCGAGTCATACAAATACTTTAGAAATGCAGTAAAAGACTAATCGGAGATCGCTGGCCGCACCCGATCAATATAGTCGCAGTTCGAGTATCGGCGACAGGTTAGTCGGATTACCGAGTAGTGAGCGAAGCCGGAGGATTTGTTCTATATGACGCTCGCTGTGGTCGGAAAATAGCATCAGGAGTTGCCGTACGGTTAGCGTGCCCCACTCAGGATGCGTGCCTGAACGGTGCCATGCATCCGGTGGTAGCGCCAAGAGCAGGGCGCCAGTACTCCGTCGGAGGGCAGCGAACAAGAGGCGTGCATCACACACATCACGCTTCGAGGCGTGCACATATCCCAATTCCGAGGCCCACGTATCTTGATCGTATACAACGAAACGACCTCCCGGCTCGGCGAGGGCCGTCCGAAACCGTGCTCCTCCCATGATTTCGGCGTCGGCGAGATGGAGTACGATCTCCTGAATCGACCATTTTCCCGGCCGGGGGTGAGCGCTCCAATCATCAGCGGGAAGGCCCTCCATCGCCAACTCCAAACGCTTTGGGCCGGCCAGAAAGACATCGAGCAATTTTTGATTCGGGATATAATTGTATTGGGTTGGGAAATTGCTCATGATTGCACGACTGGATCGGCTATTAGCGCATAGACCTCGTCAAAAAATGTTTCGGGCTGCAGGTCCGGATACCAACAAACTTGTCGTGCATCGTCACGGTTGGCAAACAGCCAGTGCGCCAGTATACGAATCTCGTCTACCTCTTCTTTAAGGTAGCGATCGGGCCGCGGAGTATCGCGGTTGAAGTGAACGATTAGTTCTTTCCGGAGATGATCCAATTGTTCTATTCCGAGCGGAACTGAAAGATTAAGAGATCCAACATGCCGGCCAAATCGAATAAAATATACCTGCACCGAGCCCGGTTTAAGGCCAGGTAAAACTTGGACAACGTGATGGTCGAGCACTGCCGTAGCGACGTTCTTTTGCTTGTCGAGAAGATGTGTCAGTATCTCTAATTCATCGCGGAAGTTTGCCGCTTGCTCAAACTCGAGAGAAGATGAAGCAACCGTCATGTTTTCGGCCAATCGCTCTAGGACCGAACGATCCTTTCCGGCCAAGAATGCTTTCACACGGTCGACCTCCGAAGGGTACGATTTTGCCGCTTCTCCGCCCTCACAAGGTGCCAGGCACCGATTCATAGCTGCATAGATACACGCGTGCCCACGGGCGAAGGTATGGTCGTCGCACTCCCGAAGCATAAAATATCGATTGATCAGATCAACGATGAGCCGACCCTTGCCCGGTCCGGACACGGGTCCAAAGTATTCGGCACCGTCATTGGTCAAGAAATTTCGGATCGAGACACGCGGGTATGCCTCCTCAACGGACAAACGGATGAATGGTCTACGACCATAACGGCGATCAGCCCGGTTAAACCGGGGTTGGCGCTCCTTGATCAAGCGTGATTCGGTCAGGAGCGCCTCCAACTCAGATCCCGTCTCTTCCCATTCAATCGTCCGAACCTGATTGACCATCTGACGAATGTGCGAGGCGTGTGCTTCCACGGAGGTAAAGTATTGCCGCACCCGATTCGAGAGTATTTTAGCCTTACCGATGTATATAATTTCGCCGCGGGCATCCTTCATGAAATAGACGCCCGGACGCGAAGGAATGGTCGGCAAAATCTCTTCGCGGATATGTTTGAGGCGCTTGGGTTCTTTGCGAATATGGGCGTAGCGCCGATGTTGATAAGCGAGCAGTTCGTTTAGCGTCTCCAGGCCAGGATCGAATGTCAATTGCGAGAGAAAACGTTGCAAAACCTGTGCAGTAATCTCGGCGTCGCCGAAAGCACGGTGCCGCGCAACCGACTTAATGCCATAAAAGTCAGCCACGCTTCCAAGGCTCTTGGACCGTAATCCACGAAGCAGTCGGCGGGCAAGCCGAAGCGTGCAGAGGCACGGGTTGGGCAATGGCATCTGCCCGATTCGCTCAAAACCAGCATTTAAGAATCCTTGATCGAACGTCAGGTTGTGGGCTACTAATACACCATCTCCTAAAAAATCGAGATAAGCGGGAAGGACGTCTCTCTCGGGAGGCCGGTCGAAAACCATAGTCGTTGAAATACCGGTCAGACCCGTGATCCGCTGCGGAACCGACCGCCCCGGGTTGATAAGTTCGGAAAAGCGGTCAATCACTTTTCCCCCAACAACCTTCACAGCTGCTATTTCGAGGAGGCGGTCACGTCTCGGGTTGATTCCCGTAGTCTCGGTATCAGTGACGACGAAGGCTACGTCGCTTAGCGGTATGTCAGGAAGAGCCGTCAGTGATAAAATATTCGGACGTTTCGCGGGACGCCCTCTATTTTAATCAGCCGGGTGACAATGGCAAGTCACCACACCTATTTAATTCGGTGTGTCATGCGGCCTTGGCACGAACCGTTATGCCCGTTCCTGTACCCGTATTCGGCCGTGCAAAACTGACGGTAAAGCGGCTACCCTTTCCTTCTTCGCTCTCCACCGTCAGATGGCCTCCCATTTGCTGAACAAGCTGATGGGTGATAGACAACCCGATGCCCAGCCCGCCAAAGAGCCGGCTATTGCCTTCCGATCCTTGGCGAAAGGCCTCATACAAATGCGGCAACTTCGCTTTTTCGATTCCCCGTCCGGTATCGCATACATGGATTTGAACAGATCCTTGATGCTGAACAATATGAATCTGCACCACTCCTTCGTCCGTGAATTTGATCGCATTCTCAAGGAGGTGAACGGCAACCCGTTGCAGACCAACCTCGTCGGCTTCAACCATGATTGGCGCGACGTCGCCATGGTAAGCCAACCGAATATTTTTCTCCTGTGCCGCGAATTTTATTTTCGCGATAGCATCCGTGACCGGCTGACGCACATCGATCGAACGCAACGTAATTGGCCTAGCACGATTCCCAATCTCAGAAAACTCGAGAAGGTTTTCCACGATCTTGAGCATGTGTCCGCCCCCGTGACGAATGGCCTGGACGTGGGACTGTTGTTCCGTCGGGACTTCAGACGCGAGGAGGTCTGCATAGCCCATGACAACGGCAAGTGGTGTCCGCAATTCATGGCTGATATTACCCACAAGCGTTTGCTTGATTCGTTCCAATTCACGCACCCGGGCTTCGGCTTCGCGTCGGACTTCCGTCGCTGCAAATTGCTCCGTGAGGTCCTCAACCACGGCGAGACAATGGCGGGCATCAAGACTGAATTGCGTTAATTGGACCCTTCCGAAAACCGTCTTCCCGTTTTTGCCTTGAAGGACCTCTCCGGCCACGTCATCAACTGATTGATCCACGCGACGCAGACGACCGACTCCGAGCGTATGCGTGGGCGCCAGATCGGCGAGCGTGCGTTCGCGAAGCTCGGAGGCGCTAAAGCCCAGTATCTTTTGTAGCGCAGGATTGGCCCGCACGATGCTTCCCGAAGGATCAATCAAGGCCATACCGGTAAATGCATGATCGAAAAACCGTTCCCATGCCAGATACACATCACTCATCCTTGGCGCAAGCGGCGCGGTGTGTCCCTCCTCGGGCAAATGGATGATAATGCGACCGGCATAAAATAAAATTGCCGACGCAAAAAAAAGGAGATAAGCCACCCACACCGACCTGATCAGCACGCCAAAGTCCTTAGTGTGCCGTGCAAGACGGACGGAATGATCTGAGCGTTTGCGAGAGATGATATGCTTTACTGCGACGGCTGCTTCGGCCAGATCTCGATCGGCATTGTTGCGTGCAACGGCCCACTCGCGGTCGGTTGCCCCCTCCCGCTGCGTCCCCGTATATTGCGCCATGGCGGCACGCACGAGTGCGTCCACGCGCGCCAGCGATGGTGCCTCTCTCGACCCCATGCGTGCCGCTTTCAGCCGGGCCATTTGGCCTGCATACTGAGGGTCGTAATTCGAGGCAGCGTCTCGTGCGGGGATTCCAGACGTGTGCAAGCCCGGCTGAGGCCCGCCGAAAGCCTGAACGGTGGCATCGAGGTGGTCGAGCGTGCGGAGTACCGCATGGTGCGTGTCGATCGTCTGTTGCTGTGAATTCAACCGCATAAAAAGGGCTGCGGTCCAACAAAGGACAATCAGAAACAAACTGAGGGTGGCGCCCAGCCACCCGTGCTTCCTTATTCCGGCGAGCATGGCGATCGTGGCGATTATGATTCTGGCAATTGGCGTTGCTCATATCAGTATCGCCGGATAGGGAGCCTTCTTAACAGCTAACGGCACACGACGTCGATCAAAGGTTGCGTCTGATTGCCGCGCCTCCGCTTCGACCCGACCGACAACGAAAGTCATCGCTTGTGGCATGACCACCTATCATTGTCATCCGGTCCGGCATGACTATCAATCATTGTCATCCGGAGGAGCACGACTTTCATTATTTGTCATCCTGAACTTGAGTCAGGACCTCCAACCACGACGTATGAGAACCTGAACTTGATTCACGATGACATGAGTGGAGGGCAGCGACAACACGTGTGCGGCGAGGGGCGAGGACATTTTCGGCGGTATGTGCCGGCGACCACCCGGCGTGGCACAGCCGAAGAGCCTGTCCCGAGCAGATTAGGGCGCCACACATCATTCCTGCGCTGATTCCATTTCGAGACCGATCCGAACATCTAGCAATTCGGCGAGGGAGCGCCCAATGTACGTGTTGTCGTGATGAGCGGCGAAACGCAGGGCGCCGGGTCCGTAGGCATAGACATTGATATCGACAGCGGTGTGACCGTGCGTGGTCCATCCCACAACGGCTCGCCGGTCGACGATTTCATTGAGCGCATCGCGAAGGACCGACGACTCTTCGTGATTCGCAAAGGCCTCTTTCTCTTTTCGTTCCGCCGGTAGGAGATCTTTCAGGCCGATGCCGGTTTCCTCCTTCAGAATCCGATCAGGATTTCGAGCCTGAATCAGTTTTTCCTCAATTACGCCGTCAGAATTTTTTATCCGAGCGAGAACTTTCGGATACCATGCATAGACTCCTTCCCCGTCGATATTCCGGCCGAGGGATAGGCCGCCCGTCTCATGGTCGGAAGTTGATACAATGAGCGTGTGTCTGTCCCGTGTTGCGAATGAGAGTGCTTCAGCCACAGCATCGTCAAAAGCGAGAATATCTTGGAGATGGGCGGACGCGTCATTATTGTGGGCCGCATGGTCGATGCGACTACCTTCGACCATGAGAAAGAACCCTTCCTTGCGGGTGCTGAGGAGGCTAATCGCTTTGCGGGTCATCTCTGCCAGGCTCGGCTGCTGCCGCGGATCCCGGTCAATTTCGTACGACATATGCTCCTGTGCGAACAGCCCAAGTACAGGCAGGCGAAGATTCCCATCGAAATCCTGCCGCGATTCCAGAATCTGATAACCCGACGCGTGCGCTTCCTCAAGTAAATTACGTCCGTCTTTCCGAAGCCCGCCGGCGCCCACAGGCAGATACTGATTCTTGCCACCACCAAAAAGCACTTCAATCCCTTTTCCGATTTGCTGTGAGGCAATCTCATCCATCCGATCTCTATTCTTGACGTGGGCCGAGAATGCAGCCGGAGTGGCGTGGGCGATCGTACTTGTCACCACGAGCCCCGTGGCCATCCCGCGCCCTTCAGCCGCTTCAAGGATTGTCCGGAAGGGTCGTCCTTCGGGGTCCACGGCAATTGCACCATTGTAGGTTTTCACGCCGCAGGCGAACGCCGTCGCGCCGGCGGCGGAATCGGTCACGCGGCTGTCCGTCGACTGCGTTTCGATGGAACCGACAAGAATGGAATCGAGCGCGAGACTGGTTCGTCCCTTCACATCCTGAAGGTACCCCCGCGCCATAGTGAAGCTCGCCGGTCCACAACCGTCGGAGATGAACAGGATGACGTTGTGCGGCCGGTCCGCATGGTCCGTGTTCCGGCACGAAACAGAAGTGAGGACGGCCAGCATCGTCGCCGACAAAAAGGGGAGCCAACGCGGAATTCGCATGAGTTCTTGTGGGTTGAAATGAAACAGGGCGCTAAGATAGCGCCCACCGCCGCGGCATAAAAGGTAGGCTTCCGCTAATTCACTTCACCGCGTGACATCCGCATTTCCCCGCATGCGCACCGCCTGCGCCCGGCTGTGCATCTCGTGCGCACCGATTTTGTGGTTATTGTTTCCGGCAGGTGAATCACCGAATGAAACAGCTTTTTTTATCGAAAAAGGCTGTTTTGTCAAAATATTCCGATCGCGGCATTTCATTTGATAACGTCTTCTATACCACCCTAATCTCTCCATTCCCGCGCTCACCTGAGACATCACGATGAACCTTCACGCCGCGCTCCCCGGCATCCCGACCAACAAGCCAGTTCAAGACGCCCCGCCGGCCGACCTGCCTCGCAAACCGCGTATCGCTCTGTATTCGCACGACACCTGTGGGCTCGGTCACATGCGTCGCAACCTGTTGCTTGCCCGCACCTTTGCTCGCACACTCGATGCCGACATCCTGATGATCACCGGGGCCCGCGAATCGAATTCGCTTGCTATCCCCGACGGCGTGGACATGCTGACGCTCCCCTCGTTGTTCAAGCTGCCCGACGGAACGTATCGCCCCCGTCAGTTCCAGTTTGGAATCAGGGATTTGATTTCGATCCGCAGCCGGATCATCCGCACCGCCCTCGAATCCTTCCGCCCGGACGTTTTTATCGTCGACAACGTGCCGCGGGGCGTGATGTCCGAACTCGACGAGGTCCTTCGATATCTCCGTCTCCGAACCACCACCCGGTGCATTCTCGGTCTGCGGGACATCCTCGACCATCCGGAGGCTGTCGAAAAAGAGTGGGCCGTCCGTGAAAACGTGCTCGCCATTCGAACGTATTTCGATGCCGTCTGGATCTATGGCGATCCGGATATTTACGACATGACCGAGGCCTGTGCATTTCCCGCGGACCTCCGGCGCATGGTTTCCTTCACGGGCTATCTCGATGCGCAGGCAGCACCGGCCGTGAATCGTCCTGCCGCGCCTGCTTTCCCCTTTGCCCGTCAGTCCTTCAATTTGTGTACGGTCGGGGGCGGCCAAGACGGAATCCATGTGGCTTCGCTCTTCTCAGTGGCCTCTCCCCGCCAACGGTACCCCGGCCTCATCCTCACCGGCCCGTTCATGCCGTCCGAAGCGCGACAACGACTCGCTGTGGCTGCGGCCCGGCATAAACGACTCGCGACGCTCGCCTTCACCCCCGATCCGACATTGATCTATAAAAAAGCACGATCTGTCGTTGCCATGGGTGGATACAACACCACCTGCGAACTGCTGTCGATCGGTAAGCCTCTCCTCGTGATTCCCCGCATACGGCCACGGCAAGAGCAGTGGATCCGTGCCCGGCGCCTACACGAACTGGGCCTGCTGAGCGCCGTCTACCCGTCCGAAGTTACGATTAAAGGTATTCTCGATTGGCTAACCAGAGACCACACACCCATCGATGATCTTCGACGACGTATCAACTTGAACGGCCTTTCACGGCTGCCCCACCTGATTGCCGGCCATCTACCGGTGCACTCCGCTCCCCTGCCACAGACCGCCGAACGCTATGTTGCCTGCTAACCATCCCCGGATCGGGTATGTCGTCAAGCGATACCCAAGACACTCAGAGACGTTCATTGTCAACGAGATCCTCGCCCACGAACGGGCCGATCTCTCCATTGACATCTTTGCGCTCGCCCACCGGTCGATACCCATTTTCAGGATTCCATCTCGCGGGTCCGTGCCCCGGTGACGTATCTCCCCGGCGTGCATCTAAAAACGGGAGACTTCTGGATCATCCTGAAAGAGGCTGGCCTCGTCATTCCCGAGTTGTGGAAGCGATTGCGCGCGGGCTGTGATGCCACGCCGCAGGAGGTTTGCGCCGCCGCCGAGCTGGCCCGGCAGGTCCGCCTGCGCGACCTCTCGCATCTCCACGCCCACTTCGCCACTTCGGCGACCACGGTGGCGCGCCTCGCCGCCCATTTTGCCGGTATCACGTACTCGTTCACGGCCCACGCCAAGGACATTTTTCACGACTCCGTTTGTGAGAAAGACCTTCGCCGGAAACTCCATGATGCCCGGGCCACCATCACCGTGAGCGATTATAATCGAACGAATCTCAGCGACCGGTTCCGTGATCAGCCAAACCGCATTACCCGCATTTACAACGGCATCGACCTCGAACAATTTTCGTATTCCGCCCCCGCGGAGAGTGAACCAGTGATTTTGGCTGTGGGGCGGTTGGTAGAGAAAAAGGGCTTCCCTGATCTGATAGACGCTTGTGCCCACCTTGAAGATCGGGGTCGCCCTTTTTCCTGCCGTATCATTGGCGGGGGTGAAGATGATGCCGAACTTCGGGCACGGATAACCCGTCTCGGCCTCTCGGAATCGGTCCACCTCCTCGGCCCCCGCCCGCAGCCGGAGGTCATCGCCGAACTCCGGCGTGCCGCCGTCTTTGCCGCCCCATGTGTGGTGGGCAGCGACGGCAACCGCGACGGACTTCCGACCGTGCTTCTGGAAGCCATGGCCCTGGGCACCCCCTGTATCTCCACGGACGTCACGGGCATTCCCGAGGCCATCGTACACGGGCGAACCGGCTGGATCGTCCCACAACACGACCCCGTCGCGCTCGCGGATGCACTGGCGCGGCTCCTCGACGACCCGTCGCTTCGCCGCGACCTTTCGCGGGCTGCCCGCGCCCACATCGAGCGCCATTTCGATATCGAGAAGAACGCCGTTCTGATCCGGTCGGTGTTCGATCGCTGTATCGAGCAGGCGCGTCCGCGCAGCCGGCGGGTGCACGGCGCGGGGGTGCCGGCATGATCAATGTCGCCTATATCTGTGCCGATCCCGGCGTGCCGGTCTTTGGGTCCAAGGGCTGCTCCGTACATGTACAGGAGGGGTTGCGGGCCCTCATACGGCTGGGTGCCCACGTGACCCTCTTTGCCCAACGCGTGGGTGGTCCCGCTCCACCGGATCTGCAGAACGTACTCGTATGTCCGCTTTCAACTCTGCCGCGCGAAGGTGACAAAGAACGCGAGCGGGCGGCCTTTCTCGCCAACGAGAACATCGCCCGGCATCTTTATTTTCACGGCCCTTTCGATCTGGTTTACGAGCGGTATTCGCTGTGGAACTATGCGGGCATGACGTATGCCCAGAATCATCTTATCCCGGGGATTCTCGAGGTCAATGCGCCGTTGATCGAGGAGCAAAGCCGGCACCGGGTCCTCATTCACCGATCCACAGCGAAGACCGTGGCCCGCCGTGTTTTCAATGAGGCCACGACACTGGTCGCCGTCTCGGAAGAACTCGCATCGTATTTGTCGGGATACGCTTCTGAAAGCGAGCGCATTATGGTGGAACCCAATGGGGTCAATCCGGACCGTTTCCGCCCCAATCTTGCCGTCTCCGACCCGGATACCTTCACCGTTGGATTTGTGGGTTCGCTCAAGCCCTGGCACGGCCTCGACGTTTTGACGGCGGCGTTCGATCGGGTCCGGCAGAAGCGTCCGAACGCCCGGCTGTTGATCGTCGGCGACGGGCCGGAGCGGGCCGCACTCGAAGCCGACCTCGAAGCCCGTGGTTGCCGGCAGTTGGCGACCCTCACCGGCGCGCTCCCCCCGGCCGACGTGCCGCGCCACATCAACACCATGGACGCCGCCGTCGCCCCCTACCCACTGCTCGAAGACTTCTACTTCTCACCGCTGAAGATCGTCGAATATATGGCGTGCGGCGTCCCGGTGGCGGCCAGCGGAATCGGGCAGGTTTCCCGGCTCGTCTCGGACGGGGTCACCGGGCTGTTGTGCCCGCCGGGCGACCCCTCTGCACTTGCCGAATCGCTGATCCGGCTCCACGACGATGCAGCTTTGCGCACCCGTCTCGGGAAAAACGCCCGTAAAGCCATTGCTGAAAACCACTCGTGGGAATGCGTTTTCGCCCGCGTGCTGGCCCGAAGCGGCGTTTCCGTCCGGAAGACGCGGGAGGTCGCATGAGGATGGGACGTAGACCTTCAATCCACCGCACCGGTCCGGACGTGAAGCGGCTTATTCGCACGCTGTGGCCCTTCGCCCGCAAGCATCGGCCGCTCATCGCGGGGGCTTTTCTCTCGCTCTTTGCCTCGGTGGGTCTAAAAACCCTCGAGCCATGGCCGCTCAAGTTCGTCTTCGACCATATCATTTCTCCGAAGGACCCCACGGGCAGCCTGCCCTTCGGCATCGAGGACCCGTTCGTACTGCTGACGCTGGTCGCCGTAGCGCTCGTCCTGATCATCGGCCTCCGCGCCGTGACGACGTATTATCATAAGGTGGGCTTCGCACTCATCGGCAACCGGGTGTTGACGGACCTCCGGGGCGCGCTCTACCGGCACGTGCACGGCCTCTCGCTTTCGTTCCATCACAAATCGAGGAGCGGTGACCTGATCGTGCGCGTGATCTCGGACATCGGCATGCTCAAGGAAGTGACCGTGACGGCGATGATGCCGATGCTGGCAAGCGTCCTGATCCTGTTTTTGATGGCCGGATTGATGTTGTGGATGAACTGGCGTCTGGCACTCGTGGCACTCTGCACGCTCCCGCTGTACTGGCTCCCGACGGTAAGACTGGGCCGCCGCATCCACCACGCCGCCCGAGATCAGCGCAAGCGGGAAGGGGCCATGGCTTCTACCGCCGCCGAATCGATGGGCGCCATCAAACTGGTGCAAACCCTTTCGCTCGAAAACACGTTTTCGTCGTCGTTCGCGAGCCAGAACCAGAAGAGCCTCAAACAGGGCGTCCTGACGCGCCGGCTCGCGGCCCGGCTTCAGGGCACCGTCAGCGTGATGATCGCACTCTCGACGGCGCTCGTGCTCGGATACGGAACGCACCTCATCCTCGCCGGAAGTCTCACCCCCGGGGAATTGCTTGTTTTTCTCGCCTACCTCAAGTCGGCGTTCCGGCCGATGCAGGATTTCTCGAAGTACACGGGCCGGCTGGCCAAAGCATCGGCCGCGGGCGAACGGGTGATGGAACTCATGCACACCACCCCGGACGTGCGCGACCGCCCGGGAGCAGTGCCTGCGCCCCGCCTCGTTGGTGCCGTCGAAATCGAACACATGAGCTTCGGCTACGAACCGGGGCTGCGGGTGCTGCACGACATATGCCTGTCCGTGAAACCGGGAGAAACGCTCGCGCTGATCGGACCCTCAGGCAATGGCAAATCAACATTGATGTCCCTCTTGCCGCGTCTTTATGATCCGGTCGAGGGGCGGGTATGTATCGATGGCATCGACATCCGCGCATGGACGCTGGACTCGCTTCGGAGCCGGATCAGCTTTGTACTGCAGGACACGGTCCTGTTTGCGGCCAGCGTCCGGGACAACATCGCCTATGGCGCCCCGGACGTCACGCCCGAGACCATCGAGGCGGCGGCCCGGCTGGCCAATGCCCACGCGTTCATCGAGGCGCTCCCCGAAGGGTACGATACGGTTCTGGGCGAGCGCGGAGTGAATCTCTCGACGGGGCAGCGACAACGCATTGCCATCGCCCGCGCGGCGGTCCGGGCCGCCCCCGTGCTCATCCTCGACGAACCCACCACCGGCCTCGACGAGCGCAACGAACGGGAAGTCATCGCCGCCCTCGAACGACTCGCCGAAGGCCGGACGACGTTTCTGATCACGCACAATCTGGCCCATGCCGCCCGCGCCGACCGCGTGGCCTTCCTCGAAGACGGCCGCACCGTCGAAACCGGCTCCCATCAGTCCCTCCTCGCCCGCGGCGGCCGGTATGCATCCTTCATCCAAAAGGAGAAAATCCCCCATAAATCAGCCCGCCATGCCGATCATGTCCTCACCCCATGACGCCCCCTCGAATCCGTACGTCTTCGTCGTCGGATGTCCCCGCTCCGGGACAACCCTGCTTCAACGTATGTTGGACAACCACCCGCAGTTGGCTGTGGCCAATGACTCGCACTTCATCCCGCGCGTCATAAAGGATCGGCCCGCCGGAATCGTCAATCCGCCCCTCACGCCGACACTCGTCGAATACGCCCGCACCTATCACCGCTTCTACCGGCTCGGGCTCGACGCCCGCGAGGTGGAATGGGCGGCCCATGGTGCGCCGACCTACCGTGCGTTCGTCGGGCGACTGTACGATGCCTATGCCGGAAAACGCGGCAAGCCGTTCGCCGGTGAGAAAACGCCCGACTATTGCCGTCACATCCCGCTGCTTCACGCCTTGTTTCCGCGTGCCCGCTTCATCCACATCATTCGCGACGGGCGGGATGTCGCACTCTCGACGATGGAGTGGGCGAACGAAGACAAGGGGCCGGGAAAGCTCGAACTATGGCGGACGGATCCGCTGGCCACGTGCGCCCTTTGGTGGCGCCGGCAGGTAAGCATTGGATGTCATGACGGGCGACCTCTCGGACCGGAAACCTACACCGAAGTCCGTTACGAGGCCCTCGTACAAGACCCCGAACCGGAGTTGCGCAGGCTCTCCGGCTTTCTGGACCTCGAATACAGCCCCGAAATGGCACATTTCTTTGAGGGGAGGACGAAGCGTAAACCGGGACTCTCAGCGAAAAAGGCCTGGTTGCCGGCCACGCCCGGCCTCCGCGACTGGCGGGATCAGATGGATGCCTCAGACGAGACCGTCTTCGAGTTGTTGACCGACGATCTCCTTCGGGACCTGAACCTTCCAATGAACGCCCCGCGCCTCCGCCACACCCACCGGCTGCGCGCCGACCGCGCCCGGATAATCTGGGAGTCGCATCACCGACCACGCCCCCTGACGATTCCGCACACCGAGCCGAACGTGGCCTGAAACATGATGAATCCACACGACCGCGCACTCTTTCTGCGCGACCCCGCCCTCCCGGGGCTCCGTGACCTGCTTGATCCGGACGCCTTTACCCGGCTCCTCCGCAAGACCTGGCCCGATCTTCCGGAGGGTCCGGTGAAGCCGCGTTATCTACGCTATAAGCCGGGAACGAACTGCCTCGCTGCCTTTGAGCTTGAAGCCAGCGGGGAGACGATTCCGATCCATGCTAAGACCCATCGGACAAGCGATAGAGTCAAATTCACTCATGCCGAATCGCGGCCTCGAGCCATGAGTCCATATGGCAAAGGGCGGGCCATCTTGTCGCGGCGGGGAATCGTGATCTCCCTTTACCCAAATGACGGCAAGCTGAAAGATCTTTATACGCTGGCAACAGACGTATGCCGCATCCGGCTTCTGGAACGACTTTTTCCCGACCACGCGGATGTCTCGCGATACAGACTTTCGCGTCTTCGATACAAACCCGAGCGGCGACTCGTACTCCGCGTGCATCGACCGGATACGGTCGATGCCGTGATCAAATTCTTCACCCGCAGCGCCTACCCGGACACCAAGCGTCAGGCACAGATTTTCGGGGCGTGCAGTGCTTTTCAGCCGGCGCCGGTTATCGCCCACTCGGATCGCCACCGCCTGCTCGCGTTCCCGTGGATGCCCGGACGGCTCCTTTCCGACGACATCACCGGCGGCGTTGCCTCCACGCAATCCCTCCAACAGGTCGGTGCGGCCCTGGCGGCGCTCCACGCACAGCCTGGTGCCGGGCTCATCTGTTGCGACCGAGACATGGATCTGGCGCGCTGCCGGGCCATGGCCCACAGCCTCGAATGGCTGGATGAATCGCTGTCCAAAACGGCCGGCGCAGTGCTCCGGCGGCTGGAGACCGCGCTCGCCGGCACCGCACCGCTCCTCAGCCCCATCCACGGGGATTTCTATGCCAAACAGATCCTCGTCGATGCGTCGCGGACGTCCATTCTCGACTTCGACCGCAGCCGCCTGGCCGACCCCTCAACGGACGTGGGCACCTTCATCGCCCATCTCGAACGGGACCATCTTCGAGGCCGCATCGACCGGGCGATGATGGAACGCCCCCGAGATGCTTTTTTGGCCGGTTACCGGTATGCGAATCGGCCGATGTCCGAACCACAGGCCGCGCTTCATACGGCTGCGGCCCTCTTTGAATTATCGCTGCATCCGTTCCGTTTTCGCGAGCCGGACTGGCCCGACCGTATCGACGCCCTCCTCCGGCGGTGCATGGAACTTCTCGCCGAAGCCGATGGGGCGGCCTCGTACGCTCCCCACGTCGCCGGCGAATCACGTGCGATCATCGAGGATCCGAAGGGCGCCCACGCCGACCCCGGCCTCCCGTGTCTCGCACAGGCGCTGGAGCCCGCTACCATGACGGCACATTTTCGTCGCCTCCTGGCCCCCGGCGCGTCGCCGAATGCGCTTCACCTCCGTGCCGCCCGGGTGCGGAGGCACAAGCGCGGACGCCGGTGTATGATCGAATATGCGCTCGTAAAACGGTCATCCGACGGTTCGCACGAAACCGTAACCCTGCTCGGGAAAATCCGGGCCAAAGGCGTCGACGAGGACGCGCTGGCGGCGTACGAGGCCCTTTACCACGACGGCTTCTCTCCGAAACGAGGCGACGGCCTCTCGATCCCGGAACCGATGGGGTGCCTGGCGCCGCTTGGAATGTGGCTCCAGCGAAAAATGCCGGGCGTGACCGCAACGCGCCTCATGGCTTCGGATGACGGTCCCGCCGTGGCTGCACGCATCGGGCAGGCCCTCGTGAAACTCCATCGCACCGGCGTCCGACCGAAGCGCACCCACACGCTCGAAGACGAACTCGATATCCTCCGCAACCGATTGCCGGAAGTGGGACGGCTTCATCCCCGGTGGGCCGGTCGCGTGGCACAGATCATCGCGGCGTGCGAGCGGTTGGCCGCGCGCATCCCGGAACATCCATGGTGTCCCATCCACCGGGATTTTTACGCCGACAACGTACTGGTCGACGGCACGCATGTTTATCTCCTTGATTTCGATCTCTTTTGTATGGGCGATCCGGCGTTGGATGCGGGCAATTTCATCGGTCATCTTTTCGAGCAAGGCCTTCGGACGCCGGGACAAGCCGATCTTCTAAACGCGTCGATTGAAGCCTTTGAAGAGACTTTCGTGTCCGCTCATGGCGAAGAGATTCGCCGGTCCGTACGTGCCTATACCACGTTGACCCTCGTCCGGCACATTCATCTGAGTACCCGATTTCCTGAGCGAACCCGGTTGACGGGACCCCTTCTGGATCTTTGCGAAGCCCGGCTGTCTCCGCTTCGTCGCACCCTCGTTTCCCCGCTCCCTTGCCCCAACGGTGTCTGATCATGGCTCACGCGATTCCCGGTTCCCGTATCCGTGCACTGTGCCTGACGATCTTTCTCCTTCCGGTTGCGATGCCCGGTTCGGCGGCGACACAAACGGCGCTGGCGGTACTGCCCGATGAGACGCAGGAAGTGTTGGCCTGGGCCGTCTTTTCCTCCGCTTCCGAAACACATGCGGAGAGCCTTAAGCGGCATCTCAGGGCGATGGGATTATCGAGTTCGGTCGTCGCCGGTACACACGAAGGGAGACGCGTCTACCGGGTGGCATTGGGGTGGTATGCCTCCCGCGCAGCCGCAATGCGGGCCCGGCGGCGCCTTGCGGACCGGATCCCGGCCGGCGCGTGGCTCCTGCATCTGGCCCCGACCGACACCCTCCCCCTCCGACCGTCCCCCCCGGTGTTCTCCGGGACCGTGCCCGGCTCGGGGGCTTATGCCGGCGCCTTATCGACCGTTTCCGCCCCGGCAGGGCTGCCTCCGGACGTTTCGGCACAAGCGAGAAGTCCCTTGGTACCCCTCGACACGCTCCGCGTGCCGCCCCCGTCCGATTCGGGGTCCGCATCGAATAAAAATCCAACGACGCCACGCGCGCCATTCCTCAAAAACCTCTCGGCGACGATTCGTTTTGCCAACTCCTTCGATACCAATATCGACCACAACGCCGACAACCTCGAATCTTACGGTGCGTTCCCCGCTGCCCAGTTGCGGTACCGGCAAGCAATGGGGCGGAGTAAGCTCATGGTGATGTACCTCGTGGGCGTGCATTCCTATACCCGTACGAATCGGTGGGACCGCGTGAGCCATCAGTTCAAGGCCGCGTTCGAACCCGGCTTATCGAGCCATTTGCGCGCCGAGACAGTGGCAGATCTTTCGTTCAAAGGCTCCTCCGAGGACAGGGACATTTCAAATCAGTTTCAGCTCTCACACACATTTGAATACCGATTCGACCGGAATCACCGGGTGCAGGCTTTCGGTACGTTTCGACTCAAGCGGTTTCCGGGTGCCCGCAAAAACAACGCGTTCAAACCCAATACCGGATTGCGATATGAACAGCGGTTTCCCAGTGGGCAGCGGTGGGAAGCCGGGGCGCGGTACGAGATCAAACGCGTCGAAAGCCCGCGCAGCAATTATTACCGATGGACCTTCGACGTCGAATACCGGACGCCTTACCTCTGGCGGCACAATCAGTTGATACTCAAAGCAAAAGTCAAGCGGAAATTTTACTGGACGCGTCTCATCAAGGTCGACGGAGATCGCACGCTTCGGCGAGATCGGCGGTGGACCCTCGGCGCCGAATGGCGGCACAAATTCTCGGGCGACATACAGACGAGCGTCGGGTATCAATTTGAAGTACGCACGTCGAACGACGCCCGGAAATTTTATCGCGCGCACTTTTTCGACCTCTCCGTCGCCTACAAGGTCTGGCATTGAGCCAGTGCTATCGGCCGAGCCGCATCATTTCTTCGGGCGCATACAAACCTATGAGCGTTCCACCGCCGGGCCGCAGACCAGCGACTTCGAGGACGGCCGCCGTTCCGGGATCAAAGCGTGGCATGGCGCCTGCGAGTTCATAGACCAGCCGCCCCATGGCCGGCTGATGCCCCACTGCCATCGCCCTCGACGGTGAACCGTGCCGTTCCAGCACTTCGGCTAAATCATCAAGAGTGCATTCCGGCGATAACATTTGGTCTTCGCCCACGTCAATCTTCAGGGCGCGAGCGACAATGGCGGCCGTCTGTCGAGCGCGAACAAATGCACTCGACAACAACAGATCAATCTCCCATCCAGCTTTTTTCATAGCGTATGTCTGTCGCTCGATGCGGACCACACCTTCCGGCGTCAACGCCCGCATCTTGTCCGACTGTCCACCCGTGGGTGCGCCGGCGATGCCGTGCCGCATTAAGATGATTCTCACAAGCCTTTCACCTGACATATTTTGTAACACTGCTCTCCCCGGCCAAACCAAAACGACGGAAATAGAATCAGGGGTGAGCGATACCGATTTTGCTGAATATTGGCAGAAACAGAGCCTATCCTGTTCTTATTTCCAGCGTACGCTTTCTGTATAATCTACACGCCTAATTACGTATAAACTATATCAACCGGAGGACAAAATGAAGGTAACGGTTGTTGGGGCCGGGAATGTTGGCGCGACAGCGGCTGACTGTGTTGCCCGTAAAGATATGGCCGATGAGGTCGTACTCATCGACATCGTGGACGGACTTCCGCAGGGCAAGGCCCTCGATATGTGGGAAGCCGCCCCAATACACGGCTATGATACCCGCATCACGGGTACCAACGACTATTCCGACACGGCGGGCTCGGACATCTGCATCATCACGGCGGGGCTGGCCCGCAAGCCGGGGATGAGCCGCGACGATTTGCTCGCCAAAAACGCTGCCATCGTTCGCTCCGTCACCGAGCAGTTCGTGGCCGGAAGCCCGAATGCCACGCTGATCATCGTCTCCAACCCGCTCGACGTAATGACGTACGTCGCCTATATGACGAGCGGCTTCCCGAGCAACCGGGTGATGGGCATGGCCGGCGTGCTTGATACGGCGCGGTACCGCTCATTCATTGCGCTCGAACTCGGCGTATCGGTCCGCGACATCAAAGCACTCCTCATGGGCGGCCACGGCGACACCATGGTGCCCCTGCCGCGTTATACGACCATCGGAGGCATCCCGCTGCCGGAGTTGATGTCCGAGGGTAAGATCAATGCCATCGTCGAACGCACGAAGTTCGGTGGCGGCGAGATCGTCAAACTCGAAGGCACCTCGGCGTGGTATGCGCCCGGGGCCGCGGCCGCCTCGATGGCCGAAGCCATCATCAAAGACTCGGGCCGCGTGCTCCCTTGTGCCGCGTGGATGAACGGTCAGTATGGGCTGAACGGCATGTTTATCGGCGTGCCCGCGCGCCTCGGACGGAACGGCATTGAAGAGGTGATCAACGTACCGCTGAGTACGGACGAACAGGCCCTCATGGACGCTTCCGCACAGCACGTCCGCGACAATCTGGCGAAGCTCGAACAACTCCAGGCCCCGTCGTCATAAATTGAAGCCTTTAAAACAACACCCACCGCGGCCATGCACTCGCGTGGCGGCGTTTTTTGGGGACAGGAACGCTTGGAATGCATTTCATTCTACCCCATTTCCATAGAACCTCAAACAACTCGTTTTCGTTGATGAGCAGTCACCCTACCTAACACTACCCCACGTCATCTCAATGCGTTACAATATTTTGAAGTCCGTTTTCACATTTACAATTGCCGGATTTTTTCTTTTCACAACCAGCCTTCTGTCCGGATGTGATAGCGGCGGTAGTACACCCAACGGCGAACTCATCAAGGAAGATCTAACCGTGGGCACTGGCGCCAAAGCCGAGGTCGGAAAGGCCATTTTGGTCAGCTATGTAGGCAAGCTCGAAGACGGTTCCGTATTTGATCAGTCCGATTCGAGCGATACGACCGACGTCCCCCTCTCGTTCACGCTCGGTCTTGGTCAAGTGCTGCAAGGATGGGATGAAGGCATTCCCGGCATGAAGGTAGGTGGAACGCGCCGGTTGACTATTCCGCCCGATAAAGCGTACGGCCGCAACGGCGTTCCTGACCTCATCCCCGGCAATGAAACGGTCACGTTCGATATCACACTCGATGCCGTCATCGAGGATGTTTTCATCCGCGATCTCGCGGTAGGCGACGGTGCCACCGTGAAAAACGGCGACAACCTGACAATGGATTATGTCGGTACTTTGACCTCCGGGCAAGTGTTCGATTCGTCGGCATCACATGGACAACCTTTCCAATTTGTCGTGGGCTCCGGCCAGGTTATTTCCGGATGGGATCTAGGTGTAGTAGGAATGAAGGTGGGTGGCAAGCGTATGCTAATCATCGCCCCTCCCTTCGCCTACGGTACAACAGGATTCGGCTCCATTCCACCTTTCTCCGTCCTCACTTTCGTGATCGATTTGAGATCGATTGACAACCCGTAGACGTCACGTGGCAATCATGCATGTCCAGCGTCCATTGTGTTGGCGCCTGGCCGTATAATGCACCCTGGTGCTTTGTACAGGTCCTGCACTGATTGATACAAAATATACAAGCCAGATGCTCAAGGATCAGTTTGACCCATCATCATGTATGCGAGCACTCTACCGTGAGCCATACTATTGTTTTCGTAAAATCAACTTTTCGTAGTCGGCTTGCGGAGTTTGAAGCGAATAGGGATCGCCATGCGGACACGTACGGGCTGACCCCGTTGCCGGCCCGGCTTGAATCGAAGTTTCATCACGGCGTCTAACGCGGCCTGATCTAGCACGTCCCCTGCCGAACGTGCCACTTCAGGATGAGACGGAATTCCAGTAGGTTCCACAACAATTCGAATCACGACCATTCCTTCCATTCCAGCCTGTCGGGCAATACTTGGATATTCGAGATATTCGTAGACCTTCTCGATTCCTCCTATCACCTCCGGCATGCTTTCAACCACGACGAATATTTCTGGCTCCACTTCGCTTTCTTCTGCTTGTTCTTCAGGAGGAGGTGGCGGTAAGGTTGTCACCGCATCGTTAATATCAAGGGAGGCGTCCAAATTGAGGTCCATGTTGTCGTCGAGGACAACGTCGTCCGGTACTTCGACGGGTACGGGAGGACGCGGCGGAGGTGGCGGCTTGGCAAGTTGCTCGGTCTGTTCAATTTCCTCCATTTTAACGACCTCTTGGTGATCCAGTGTTACCGCGAATCCTTCGCTTTTGGGCTGGATAGGCATGCGCATGAGGGCTGTAAGAACCAGCAGCGAAAGCACCAACCCACCCTCGATCCGAAGTCGGTACCCAGGCTTCAAGTCATTCCCCGGGTTTTTGTGCGGCTTCAGCTGATTCGGGTTTTTCATCTGACTGTTCGGGGTTGCCATTGTGCTTGTGCGAGCTGCACCCGAGTTGGGTCTTGTGGAAGCATTCCGGGGGGATTCCTTTATTTTAAATGTTGTGTCCATGGTATCACTCCCCGATCCAATGGTAAAGGATCGGTCTTTTATAATCCGGTTATAGGAACAAAAGCGCTTCCGGCTCGCGAACGCCCTTTGTATGTCGGTGTTCAGTTAGGCCAAAGAGGCCGTGTTGTTCACACATCATAGATCACTAACTATTGTCCCCTTTTGATAAGGTTGGTCCTTTGCTGCCGACGTGCTCGGTGGTCCCGGCCGCAGAAGAGTTTTTCCAAACGTCTTTTCTGTAAACACGGGGCAAGGTGCGGCACGAATGATCTGTTCGGCCTCCACACCTAAACGGCGATCCATCGAACTCTCATGTCCATGCGAACTGAGCAAAATCAGCCCGCTTTGCATCCGGCCGGCCTCTTTCAGGATTTCTTTAGCAGGTGTCCCCTCACTCACTTCAAAACAGACGTCCACTTCGGGACCTTCGCATTCATCGAAACGCGATCTCAAAGCCGAAAGAACTTCGCTCCGTTGTACCTCAACCTGTCCGTCTTTCTTCGCTTCGAGGACATGAAAAAGACGAACGGTTGCACCATAAGGAGCGGCAAGATGCCGTGCATAGCAGAGGAGACGTAGAGAATGATCTGAAAAATCGATGGGTACCAGCACCTGGTCTATCACATCAGTTCTTCGAGTACCGCGAGGACCGATGGTGAAGACTGGGCGCTGTGCCTGTGTAACGACTTCTTCCGCGGTCTTTCCAATGACCCAATTGTCATCCACGCCGCTTAGAAACCGTTCCACGCTTTGATGACCATGCGTACCCATCATGATCAGATCGATATCCTCAGCCCGGCAGTGATCCAAAATTATTTTTGTCACGTCGGGACCGCGAAACATGATGCGCTTGAGTAGCACACCCTCATGAGTCTCTTCCTGTACGCATGCTTTTTCGCCCGGTAAAAAACAGTTGACGTCAGACACACTTTCATTGTGAACGAGTGGTGGTTCAAAGGAACTGGGACCTTCGACAACATGCAACACATCAAGCCCGGCACCCCAGTACTTGGCAAGCCTGAATGCATGCTTGAAAGCCGCATCAGCGCACAGTGAGTAATCTGTGGGTACCAGAATTTTTTGTACGTCAATCATACTGTGATTTAATACACCGTGTTTTCAAAGGACTTCTTCTTCTATGCGACGATCATTAGCCGCATTCTGCGTTTCGCTAAAACTTTTCACCGTAAGGACCGAACACGGCGCGGAACGTACGACCTTCTCCGTCACGCTTCCGATGAACAAATGCGCCAACTCCGTGAGACCGTGGGTCGCCATCACGATCAGGTCATGGCCTTTTTCTCGGGCAAAGTGTGTGATTTCAGACGCGGCTCGTCCCGACTGTACGTGAAATCCGACGTCGATGTCTTCTGCCTTCAATTGTTTAAAAAGTTGTTTTAAGTGTTCCAGCGAGCGTCCCTCGATATCGGGCTCAATATCATAAATGGAAAACACGCCGGAGTTGTAAAATGCCGGATGCAACGTTTCCTCTACAACATGGAGCATGTCGAGGTGGGCACCATAGTGCTTGGCCATCTGTACGGCAACTTCGAGCGCATTTCCCGCGTGCGTTGAGAAGTCAACCGGCGCCAGAATGGACCGGATCTCCTTCTCCTCGTCGTTACATTGACCGACGGTGACAACCTGGCATGGCGCAGTTCTGACTACCTCCTCGGCTACGCTCCCCATCAACAAGTGGCGTAGTCCGCGCCGTCCATGGGTGCCCATGAAGATTATTCCGATGTCGTGCTCTGCGGCATATCGCGCTATGGCGGGAGCAGCAGCCACTTCCCGTTCGACGGCATATACCACCGGCTTCAAATCATCATCACCATCTGCCGACCAAAATTCCTGGGTGTGCGATTGCAACCTTTCCAACAATTGACTCTTCGGTTCAACAGGCAAGACAGGTGCCTCAAAATGTTCTTCGTACATTACCTGTACGTACAGGATGTGCAGTTCTGCACCGGTCTTCCGTGCGAGATTAGCAGCGTGGCGGAGCGCCGTCTCGGCGCAGGGAGAAGAATCCTTGGCGACCAATATTTTTTCGATGTTCAACATGGTTCTATCCCGATTATTTGTCCCTATTCTCTATAACTATTGAATCTTACGAAGACAGAGCTACCCACTTTGCCGGGTGTACGAGCGTACTCACGTGGGGGATTTTCTCGCCTGCATTGCAGGGGATTCCCTGATACGATTGGGCGGAGTTTGGACAAACTTCGTCGAAACGTTTCGGTGCGATGCAAATCCCTCCTAGAATCCATCCCTACCTAGTTCAAACCGCCGATCTTCCTCTTCTGTACACTTGATCATTGCTCTGCCATCATTAGCAAAGCCTATCCATTTTAAGCGAAATAGAGCCGCAAGAGTAGATTGATCAAAACTCGATTTTTCCGTGCCGTGTATGTGAGTTTTATTAATCCGATGCCCCCGGACATATGAGCCTCGCCACACCCACGAGCGGGATTTGGATCGTTTTCAGGTAGGTTGTAGGGACCGAGTTCGCAAATAAAGATGCCCTGGACGAATTGCAATCGGTTGCCAAGACCGACGAGACTTCCCGGCGCCGAAATCGCACTAACACAGCAATCAGAAATCCTTTCTCACGAACAAACGAAGCCCTGCATAGAGCGGACCGGCAAGCCACATGGTCAGGCTCAGTGCAGCCACGAGCAGTCCGAGATGACTTCCAAAAAAGCGCTCGAAAACAGCGCCGGTGTATCCCATAAGTGCGGCGATGTCGAAATTCATGAGCAAGGCGACCCGAGTAAGGTCCACCGGATTGAGAATCATTAGGCCGAGAACAGGCTTTTCCAGTGGATAGTCAGCGAAGACGTGCAAGAGAACCAACACGCCGCCGTCATAAAGTAGGGTGAAAAGCAGCCAGACCATTACGGCCGCGCCGAGGCCTTTCACGCGGTCCTCGAAGCGAATGGCGATCATGAAGGCAATTGCGACAAAGATGCATGTCAGCCAAACTCCGGATGTGAGCAACATCAGTAAGGGCTGCAATGCCACCCCGCCACCGGCATGGAACACGAACGGGGCAAGCACGCCGAGGGCAAAACTCAGTGCCAACGGCAACGCCAGGCCGCAATAAAGCCCGGCAAAGAGCGCGCGCCGGTTCACAGGTTGCGTCAACAAAAGCACGACAAATTCGCGCGAACTGTAGAGGTACATCGTACCGAAAAGGATTCCGACCAAGGGAATCAGAATGAGGACAACGTTTACGAGGCTGAGGAGGGCTTTCTCACCACTGCCGCCAAACCGCAAAAGCGCCTCGGTCATGAGCAAGAAGAACAACCCATAGAACAACACCCATTTGCTGCGCAGGATGTCACTGAGTTCATATTTTATGATTTTTGCCGTCGTCATCATTTATTCCGTCAAATCCATCCCTCAACCACATTGTCAGGCTTCTCTCATGAGAATCGAAACGCCGTTAAGCTCGGGGACTTCGAATAGATGTCTCTCCCTTCTATTGCTTCCACATCTCTGCATCGGATAGCGGGATTGAAATTGGGACCCCGGCGCATGAGATGCGCCACGGCTCGTTCCAAACGCTCTTCGCCAGTATCCCGCTTCACGGCCTCTGTATCGCCTTCGAACCAGACCTTGCCATCGAGCAAGAACACAATTCGGTCGGCCAGTTCTTCAATTTCGCTCATGATGTGAGACGTCAGGACAACCGTCCGGCCTTCGTCACGAACCTGCATGATCTTGTCTTTTAGGACGCTGCTCGCCAAGGGGTCCAAACCTGCAGTGGGCTCGTCAAGGAAAAGAATTCGTGGTTGAAACAGAAAAGCGATGACGGCGCTAACTTTTTGCCGGGTACCACCGGAGAGTGCCCGCAGAGGCTTGTCAAGTTCATCTGAAAGTGCAAACGCGGACTCTAATTCTTCATCGAGGCCTGCCGGGTGATTGCGAAGGTCCTTGACCAGGCGGATCACTTCGCGGGCACTTAAATTCTCCGGGTAATGTGCGTACTGAGGCATATATCCGATATGCTCCCGGTACATCCAGTCGCCATTGAGTTGCTTGCCATTAACGGTCAGGCTGCCTCCGTCGGCGTGCGTAAGGCCGAGAATGCATTTGATGAGCGTCGTCTTGCCCGTACCATTGGGCCCGACGATGGCCGTCACGCGACCGCTTGCCAGATGGACATCAAGACCACACAATACCGGTCGAGCGCCAAAGCTTTTTTGTAGGCCAGAAATTTTGATCATTTTATCTGGGAAGATTCCCGGGCGGTGGTTTCTGAGGCTTCGAACGCACGCATAAGCGGTTGCTTATCGACGAGCGTTTCTGGGGTAAGGACCGGCAACACGCGCTCCGCGGCATCTAACAGATCGATAAATAGGCTCCGCATAAGAACCAGCGATGGCTCGTTTTTTTCGACCATAAACGAAAATAGACGAACCGGGCGGAAAGGCACGTCCCCAAAGCCATCGCGATCAAGGTCGAAGCCTTCATAGTGATCCCAGAAATTTGATTCAAAGTGGCTGTAATTTCTGCGGCTGTTTGTCGCCACATCGAAAGAGTTGCCAGCGAAATTATTGTGCATAAACAGGTTGTCATCGGAGTCGGACATGATCTTGATGGCCCATCCATTCTCCGAGAACGAATTGTTGGCCACCGTGACACGGCTGACGCCCTCGACGTACAGTCCGACGGAGTTGCCGTCGAACGTATTGCCCGTGATGTGGCTGTCGCGGATTTCTTTGAGCAACAGGCCATAGGAGGCGCTCCCCCAATTATGGAGGAACCGGTTGTCCGTCATCTCCATGTCGTTGGTATACATCACCGCCACGCCGGCAGAATTATCTCGGAACTCATTGCTCTGATACCGGCATCGATCAGAGAACATAAAGTGCAGTCCATAGCGCATGTTATGATCGCTGATGTTGCCCCGAATCACCGAGTCCTCGACGAACTCAAAATAGATTCCGTCCCGGTGACCGCTTATGTGGTTATTCTCAATAGTAATATACCGGGAGTACCAGAGATGGATACCGTTGCCGGAATCCGTCTCGCGGGTGCCGTTACTTTCAAGCGTGTTTCCTGTCACGCGACAATAAGCAGCTTTGGCAAGATAAATGCCGAAAAAAGCATTCTCGATTCGGTTGTTCTCGATGACACAATTTCGTGCTCCTTCCACTTTGATAGCGGCCCTGTCTTCCATAAAGCTCACGCCCACGTTGCGAAAAAGCAATCCTCGGACAGTTACGCTGTCGGCAGTGATGGTCATTATCTGTCGTTGCCCCTCGCCATCGAGAATGGCTCCAGGCGTGCCGATGATAACAACGGATTTATCTACCTCCACGGTGGGCTCCCGATAAATTCCAGCGCGAATCTCTATGCGGTCCCCATTCCTCGCCAATATCAGTGCTTGCTCTAGCGTCGGCACCGGCCCCTCCGGCTCCACAATAATCGTCTGCGCCGCAACGTTCCCGGCGCCAAGCAACGCCCAGAGTGCAAGGAGCACAATCCATCGGTATGTGGAGCAGAGGTTCATGGTGTCAACAACCCTAATGGGTCAGGAATCGATGGATCCATGCGGATGCCGGGCATCGGCAAGGTGTTGCTCCACCTTGCCGAGTACCTCATTCCACCCGATTATTTCACCTGAAAAGGCATTTCCAACCGCGTCTTTCCCAATGGCGTAGCTAAAGGCCGTCAGGTTCATCCCCATTGGGCTGCGCAGGTTATCGCTCAGCAAGAAGAATGCATCTTCGACCTTTATCAGAGCCGGGGGATTTTGAAAATCCGTAACCCATAACGACGCAACATCTGTCTTCGGGACACCATCTTCAAGGTAGAACGAGGCTAGGCATTCTACGGAATCGAAGGCGTATGTCTTCCCCTTGTCCGTTATCAATTCCGCACCGTAGCGGTTATCGGAGATGCCCATCTTACAATAGGCACCGTTTTCCTCGCCATAGTGGATCGGCCTGGGGCCGTTCGAGCATCCCGAAAAGATCAAGGCCAACGTTGCGATGGCCACGGTATACTGCAGCTTCATATTCATCTTAGCTTCCCACACGTTTCATTGTGTTTCGTCCCCACTCCACATAGCACAAAACCATACCTGTCGCCAGCGAGAAAAAGGCGACCCATCCGCCCACATACGGCCACGAATTCGCTGTGAAGTTGAGCAATTGCTTTGCGCCTATAACAGGCGGTTGATACGTCATGCCCGGTACCTTAATGGCTGCGTGCGGATTAAGGTTGTGGCCATAATCGAATTCCCATAAATAAAAATCGATCATGCCCGCAATAGCCACTACGAGAAACAGTCCGACCCAAAGATGCAGGATTATGCGTTTCCCCGTAGCGGCACCTAGTAATCCCAGCACGATGAGAGTTCCGATGATCCACGGCATCATCTTGAGTTCGTTAATAGTTTCCGGCACGATGGCTTTCATGCCGATATAGTGATTTAGCCCGTTGATATTGTGCAAATCATTGGGCTTTATTCCGGTAATGTCATGAATTTTGATATACATCCCGATTCCTTCGGGATATTGAGGAGCGTCAAGCGTTATCCGCCAGATGGGTGTCACATACATTAACAACATCGCCAATGACGCCAGCGCAAGAATGACGCGCGAGCGAGTACTCATGGCTTTTCCTTTCATCGATTATCACCTGATTTCAATGGAAGCGCGTAGCAGGCAGGGCTTCAGTGATTACACCGCCCTGCCGCGTCGCGACAACATCATTACTCCGGGATTATTTGTCGGTGCCGAACGTGAGTGGCACGGAACTCCCAGCCGGGGAGACCCGAACATACCCCTGCATTTCCTGGTGAAGTGCCGAGCAGAAATCGGTGCAATAGAAGGGGAAAACGCCCGCCTTCTTGGGATACCAGTGGCTGGTGCGCGTCTCACCGGGCATGACGAGCAATTCCGACGTATTGGCTCCAATCATGGCAAAGCCGTGCGGAATATCCCAGTCTTGTTCGAGGTTCGTTACGTGGAAGGCAACATCGTCGCCGACCTTGATGCCTTCTATATTGTCCGGGGTGAAGTGGCTTCGCACAGTCGAGATATAAACATCCACCTTCTTGCCTTTACGTTCGACCCGCGTTTCGCTCTCACTTCGAACGGCGAACGGATTCTTGTTGTCTTCCAGTGGATAGTATTTGACCTGCTTGTTCATCAGCATCTCGGCCGGAAGCGACTGTCCGTAGTGTGGCTCGCCCATCGTCGGAAAGTCAAGAAGCATCTTCATCTTATCGCCCGTGATGTCTATTAACTGGGCCGATTGCGCGAGTTCAGGACCCGTGGGGAGATAACGATCTTTTGTGATCTTGTTTAGCGAAAGGAGGTATTTCCCCCAGGGCTTCCGGCTGTCGCCACCTGGTATCATTAGGTGGCCCACACTATAGAACACCGGAATACGGTCGAGCACTTCCCACGTGCCGAGCTTCCATTTTACGATCTCGGACGAGATAAAGGCTGTCGTGTAGGCATTGCCTTTCCCATCGAATTCGGTATGGAGAGGCCCGAGACCTGGATTATGCACTTCACCTGCGATGACAGCGTCGTACTTCAGTACGGGGATACCGTCCACGTCACCTTCGAATGCCTTGTCCTTGATGGCTTTTATCATCTTCGAGAACGAGTGCACCGGGATGACCGTCGAGAGTTTTCCACCGGCAACGATGTATTCCCCCGTGGGATCTATGTCGACGCCGTGCGGCGATTTGGGTGTAGGCAAGAAGTACAGAAGACCCGGGCATTCCGACGGAATCAGAAGCTTTGTCCCTGATTTCTTCTCGGCGTGCGAGATGCGCGCTTCATCCACGTATGTATGGTAATACACACCGCTCATGTTTCGTGCCTTGCCCTCCGCCAGACATTCTTCCCCTCGTTGCCAGTTTACGGCGGCCACGAAATCCTTATCATTCTGTGACGCATTCACCTCCAAGAGCGTATGGGCCTGTTCGGTATCATAGGTACTAAAAAAGGCCCATCCGTGCGAGGGTCCTTTCCCGGCGTGGGACACATCATAATCGAAACCGGGGACCATGATTTGGAAAGCAATGTCCATATGGCCCGGATCGTCTCCTCTGATAAAGGAAATCGTACCTTTAAACTTGTCCTTGAACTCTGCAATGGACACATCTTCTTGCGGAATGGGCACACTGAAACGCGTTGCAGAAACGATGTATTCCGTATTCTGCGTCACAAACGGCGATGCGTGATTACCAGCCGAATTGGGGATCTCTATAATTTCGTCCGTCTCGAAACGCGTCAGATCAATCCGGGCTACTCGGGGCGTGTTGTTTTCATTGATGAACAGCCAGCGGCCATCCGGCACGCCGTCCGTTTGCGAAAGCTCTGGATGATGGGCATCGCCCCAGGGCAGGAAGCCATACGAGGTCTCCAACATTGCTTTCGTCTCATCGGAATAACCATAACCGTTCTCAGCGAACTGTGAGAATACCGGGATCGTCTTTATGAGTCTTCCTGACGGTAATCCATATACGGTCACATTTCCGCTAAAGCCGCCAGAGAGAAATGTGTAAAATTCGTCATATTCCCCGGGCGCCACGTAGACCTTCGAGGCCGCGTCACTCGTCCCGGCGGATGGACCGCTTCCCATACACCCCGCGCCGACGGCACCGAGCAGAACCAGTCCTGCCAGACCGAATCCTAACTGTTTGATGTGTTTACCAGACATGGTTGTATCCTCCGTATTCATATGGTGTTGATGCTCATGTGGTGACTGTGATTTATCGGGACTATGCCCCGACTTTACGAAGATATTCCAGCACGGCGCGGGCTTCCTCCTGCGTCAAATGCTGATTGGCCATCGGCGTCATGAACTGCGCCAGCAAGGCCTTCGCTTCGGGATGATTCTGGATCATCCCTTCTGGATTCAATATCATGTTCATGATATATGCGGGCGCTCGGCGAGCCGTCACGTCCCCCAGTGCCGGGCCGACGTACCGTTTATCCATTTTGTGACAGGCGGAGCATTTCACTGTGAACAGCGCTTCGCCCTTTGCGGCCACTGCTTCGTCGATCGGGCCGACGGTGAGTTCTTTGACCGGCCCAATGCCATTGGTCATCTCCGCCTTGCTGAGCCCTGCAGGAGCACTGGTATTCGCCGTTTGAGGTTTATTATCCGATCCTCCTCCACAGGCCGAAACGCCAAATAGAAGTCCAGTTATCGTCAGTGTTATGAAGGTTATCCTTTTCATGATTTTCGGTGTTTTTTCGAGTGGGCTTGGGTAAAACTTAAAGTGAGTTGGGGCTATTCGATGCCCATGTTCAACAACTTCTCAACATCGCCGAACTGATCAGACAGCCGAAGGTGATCATCCTTGATTCGTTTTGCCAATTCGGCCAGGGTCGCTCCCGAGAACATGGACTGGATTCGCGGCCGCATGGCGGCCCAAGATTCGTGCAATGGACACGGGGTTTGCTCACCGCATCCCGGCATGCCGAGCACACATTCGCGAAAAATATCCGGCCCGTCGATAGCCAACACAACGTTTTCCAGCGTGATTTCCCCACCCGGACGCCCGAGGGCGACCCCGCCGTTTGGTCCGCGGTATGACTTCATGATTCCCACGTGCGTCAGATCCTGAAGGATTTTCGTCAGGAAGGGATGCGAGAGATTCAGGGACTGGCTAATTTGCCGGATGGGCAAGTATCCCCCTCTTCCATTCGCCGCTACATAAAGTGCCGCTCGAATACCGTATTCACATTTTTTGGAAAGAAACATGACTAGTATCAGTTTGAAGACTCTTTTGTCTGCATAATAAATCGACACCGTGGTCCCTTCAACTTTTCCCGGATCCTTCCCGTTAATCTTCACTACGCAATGGGGATCGTTTCGTCGACGAGAGCGACGGTGCTAAGATGCCGCAAATCAAGCCGCCGTCATGTAAGGATCCCCCGGTTCACCCTGACGGAATGTGGCGCGATGGTTTGTGGGGGGTTTCCCTACGTGTTTGTCGGGGACGTTCGCCTCCTTGCCCTCCGCCGGGCAATCACTTCGGACTGAATTTTCGGCCATAGCCCCTTGTCCGGGTGCCGTCATGGTAGGATTGAGATTGGAGAAGTGTATCGTGAGAATAAGCAGGACAAATCCGGCAAAATTTCACTTCACGCCGCGATGATATGGGGTCGTGAAGGCAATATCAAACAGATGTCATCCCAATCTATACCAGGAATTTCATCAAGAGCGTCAGGCGAAAAGTATTTCGTCGTTGACATTTCTTAAAGAACCACGAGCGGCCGGCAATAAATCTCCAGCCATTAAGTGATTCACGCTTCTCGACGCACTTTCACTCGGAGTGAAGGGAAGCCGGTGATATGGGCTTCAAGATTGTCGCCGTTTTCGATCTGTCCAACGCCTTCTGGCGTACCGGTATAAATCAGATCACCAGGAAGAAGAGTAAAGATAGAGGAGCAATATGAGACCAGACGGGGAATACCAAAAAGCATATCCGCCGTGTGCCCAAACTGACGCCGTTCTCCATTGACCATGAGCTCAATGTCAAGACCGTGCGGGTCCGGTACCTTGCGCTTATCTACGAGCGGACCAAGGGGCGCAAAGGTATCGTACCCTTTGGAGATACTCCAGGGATGCCCATGATTCTTGGCCTCCGTTTGTAGGTCTCGTGCCGTAATATCGAGCCCGACCGCATAAGCATCGACGTGCTCAATGGCTTCATCGAGCGCGATATGCCTCCCCCCGCCCCCAATGACGACAACCAATTCAATTTCGTGATGGACGCATTGTGATTCGGCCGGAAGCAATACGGTGCCACCATTTCCGACGAGGGCCGTTGAAGGTTTTAAGAAAACGAGGGGTTTTTCGGGGACCGCATTATGCATCTCTGCTGCGTGGTTCGCATAATTTCGACCAATACAGAGCACTTTGCCGACTTTGACCTCGTTTCCGTGCGATGGCAAGCTTACTTCCATCATAGGAATGCATTGCTTGAGATGTTGAGAAACCTTAAATTTTCAGGCTAAGAATTTTCATCCATTGGGACTTAACTCTCGCGTCTGGCCATACCGCCGGCGCCCCAAAGAAGAGGATCATCAATGTACGCGATAGTAGAGATTGCAGGCAAGCAATATAAAGTAGAAGAAAAGCAGACGATTTATGTGCCGCGACAACAGGCCGTGCCACAGGACAGGCTGACTTTCGACCGTGTATTGCTTGTTTCAAATGACGACGACGTTCACGTAGGCACGCCTACCGTGGCTGGCGCGACGGTAGAAGCGACCGTTTTGGATCAGGTTAGGAGCGACAAGGTCATCGTCTTTAAGAAGAAGCGCCGTAAGCTGTACACCGTTAAGAACGGCCATCGCCAGCCTTTTACACAACTTGAAATCAATTCCGTCTCATTGGGCGGCTGAACGTCACGCCGGGGAAGACCCTTGCATTGTAAAGAGAAGAGGTTGAAATGGCACATAAGAAAGGAATGGGCTCCACTCGAAACGGACGAGATTCGAAGCCCAAAATGTTGGGAATCAAAGCCTTTGGCGGTGAGTTTGTGAAAGCGGGGTGCATCATTGTCCGACAGCGCGGAACCAAGTTTCACCCGGGAGAAAACGTTGGACGTGGCAGTGATGACACCCTCTTTGCCACTTCCCACGGCACTGTGCGATTTTCTCGTGGGCGCAACGACCGGTGCTTCGTGCATGTAGATCCTGCAGAGGCCTGAACGCTCTTGACGCGATAAAAAAGGCTTCCGCCCGAGAGCGGAAGCCTTTTTTTGTCCAGGATCTTCTAGATTAGGCATCACCCAATAAATTAAGCAGCGCCGTCATGGTCCGCGAGAATACATCGGGAAATACCTGCATCCCCCGGTCTACTATATCGTCCTGCCCTTTGCGGTGTGCCTGATCGATAGCCCGGCTGAGCGTTCCCAAAGCAAAGGCGCCAATGTTTAAGCTCCCTCCCTTCAGGTTGTGCATCGCAGCATGAAACGCCGCATCCTCTCGCTTTCGATGAGCCACTTCAATTCGATGCCGAAGGCACTCCGCATGTTCGAGAAACGCCTCGATGAGCTCGCGGAAGAACGTCCCCTCGTCATCATCCTCTTCCCGCAACGATGCGAGCATGTTCTCATCGATCAACATTATTGAAGCATCCCAGCCAGGCACCCCTACTGAATCTCTTGCTTTCGCATTATCCACCTCTTCACGCGACGTCGTTCGCGTCCCCCGGCGCTTCCTAATCGTACTCCGGTGTTTATTTTGCTGTGCTTCCATGCCGCAATGTGAAACTGTGATACCTTCAAAACTCAAGCCTCCGGCTCCCGACTTTCGGACCGATTCAGATACCGGATCAACCTGTTAACGAATCAGTGCCAGAGTCATAATCGGGAACGGCCATCCTAAGCTTAACAGGTTTTTGGAGCAAAATACGTTGGGTTCCGGTCCAAGCGATTGCTATCGCTAGCCAAAAGTCATCTGTAATGAGCAAATACCCACCCCGTTTTCACCACGGTCGAAAAGGGGCCGAAATCATTGGAGTTCCGCTGAAGCGTGGGTTGCGCCCAACATCCCGTTGAACCTGACCAGCAGTATGACGCGTGAGCGCATCCAAATTTTATTCGTCGGCCTCAGGCTCCAAGCAGCGGTCGACTCATTTGCGGATTCTATAGAACCAGAGATTCGCACCACCCACGGCCTCAAGTCGTCAGCCCTCGGTGCCCGCCGCCTGTTGAAGAAATGGCTCGTACTGAAAGAGTTCAAATAATTCGGCACAGGCAGATTCAGTGGTTCTTGTCTCATCTAGCGACAACGTCTCAGTGTATATTCCAACCCGCGATGCCGCAATGCCTTTGCCATAGAGGACCGAATACCACGGGCTGCCAATTCTTTCCGAATAGTTTACCGACCCCGTATCTAGGATGTCATTATCAGCGACCCCCAATAGGTTCAAGCCCGTAAAAACGCCAATTTCTTCCAGGACGCCCTCCGGGTTTGAAACGAGATCTTCATAGCGCACGAACAGAATTCGATCCCAGAACCCTGTGTGTTCATATTTCAGTACCGGCTCATAAAAACTTTTTAGATATTGGCACAGCCGCCGCACATCCCGTTGTTGCGTAGCTATTGCTATCATGTCCCGCCTTCCATCGACGAGCATTTTAGTCCCCACTTGAATGAGCGAGGCCACCGTATCTCGAGGATCTCGAATCATACATATGAATTGTGCCCGGGGACATAAATCAAATAGATAGGGAAATGATTTCGTCATCTCGGGATCTTTGAGCACCAGGCACGAGGCTCCGGGAAAACGATGTCTCGTCCGTTCAAGGTATTGTTTCAGTATGTCTCCGTTGAATCTCCGAAAGTCCTCTGAATCGCTGAAATACAGAGGGATTTGCAGTTCGAGGCTCCCAAGAGCCAAGTGAAAAGCAGACAAGAGGCAGCGAAGATAGTGGGCTTCGGGCACCATCGGATTGGTGGTTTCTGCCTGGCAGAGCAATGTTTGCATGAGCGTGGTGCCCGTTCGCGCTCCGCCGCCCACGAAGAGATAAGGAGCTACCGCATCGTTTGTACTCGTCCTTGGATTGGGCTGTGATTGATCAAGAAGCAAGCCACACCCATAGGGGGACAACATTGCCGCAAATTCGACAGGTAACACCTCTCGCTTGTCTTTCAAGTATTGCAGTGCCCCTCGTGCTTCTTCACTTGAGAGATAGACTGGTTGATCGAGGAGCAGAGCCGCAACCGTAGCTGCCGTCTGTTTTCCGAAGCCGTATTTTCGCTCAAGTAGGGCCCCGCGATCAAGAAGTATACGTACAAGTTGCGCCCGGTGAAGCTTATGGGCCTCATACATACAATGTCCTCCCACAACCATCGAGATGAGATTCATTAACGCTTTCTCGACCGAGAACGCCTGTGCCGCGGACAAGGAATGCGCATGTTTCCGCCGCATTCTACGCCCCGACTCCGTCACATAAATCCTTCGTTCCGGGTAGCGGGCACAGAGCCGAGCCAACATGACGAAGTCCTCACTCACCTTAAAAAACGGTTCCGGCAGGCAGTCAATCACCTCGCGGGTGCGAAACAAGGACCCGGCTACAAGTGCCCGCATTTCCCCGGTCTGTACCAAAAAAGACAACACCTCTGCCCCGGTCTTACCGTGAAATAGTCTCCGATCGTATTGCAAGCGAGGCTCCTCGTCGTCGGAAAACGTATGTATCTCAGGCAGCGTGACAAAAAGTACATCATCGTGGCTCCGCGTGATCTCCGCTGCCTCTTCCAAAAAGCGGTCATAGTCGACATTGTAGTCGTCGTCTCCGCAAAACATGAAATGGCTCGTTTCTACACTTCGAACCCCCACGCCGACGGCATGGGCGACCCCCCGATTGGGTTGATAATCGAGCACGGAAATGGGGCGGTCGCAGGCGGCTGTTTTCAACCCTTCAATTACATCAGCATCGCATCCATCACAGACCAGGCGTATCGGCACGTTGTCCCAATATCCGGCGGCCAAATATTGGTGGAAATACTGTGTGCGATTATATGTCGGTATTACTACAGTTAAGTCACAGACCGGATCAAAATATTTACGCTCACATTTCCGAACAATCTCATTGCTCTTATTCATAAAACTACCTGCATTATTGTCATTAGATGAAGTGTTGATGGGCCCATGTCGCATTGCCCGTATAGGCGAAGCTTTCAAAACTGGTTCGAAATCACGGTCTCCCTGGCGAAACAGTGGCGAGTGTAGCAAAGGAAAGATGATTTGAAAGAGTGCAATTGGTCATGTGCATTACGATGACGTCAAATATTTTGCGGGAGATGCGCTAAGATGCCGTCCTCAATCGGATCCGCTCTTTCAGCCCACTGACGGACGGATCTGAGGGCGCATCGGAGAGTGCATCAAGGAGTGCCCGGGTCCGCTCCATCTGCCGTTCAAGGGAATAGTGACATTCTATAAAGCCGCGATATGCATGAGAGGCATAGTCCTTACTCATGATCATCTCCACGGCCTCTGCGACGGTGTTGAATAGCATCTCTTCGGCCCAGATCTCGCGGGCGAAAGGAAAGTTGTGGACAACGGGTTTGATTCCGCGCGCCATCCCCTCGGCGATAGCGTAACCGAAGCTTTCGTGAATACTCGTGGAGACCACATAGTCCTTGTCCTCAAGCCAGGCAGCGATTTTGTCCTGCCAGCCGTCAAAATGAATATGATCCTCAAGCCCCATCTGTTGAACCATATGTTCCCAGTAAAGATGTGCTACGGGATCTTGAAACTTACCTGCAAGGAATAGCTGATACCGCTCGTCGCGGCGCACGAGCTGTTCGACGATTTGTAACAGCATCATTGGATTTTTGCGCAGATGAAGGTATCCGATATAGGCAAGATTGAAACCGTGTTCGCGCTCGCGTACGGGAAAATCGGAAAGGTTTAATCCATTTTGAATCACCTCGATCTCTACGCGATCTGTCAACCCGAACAGGGTACCATCGAGGACGTGTTGGAGATGGTTGGTGACGAGGATGAGTCGATCCACATTTTCCCACATCACTTGTTGTGGGAATCCTGAAAACGCCTCGTATCGATGGAGGCGGCAGATCAACTTTTTCCGGCGAGCCAGCGGGTGTTTACTCCCATATATTAATGGGTCATTGCACCATTCAAACCAGCATATATCTCCCCATTCGAGAGCTTCATCCACACCGGAACTGCCATTCACTACGAATTTTCTGACTTCATAATCCGGTACGAGTTCACGGGTAATGTCATCAAGAAATTGGTCCAGGTCATGCCGAACAATGAAGGCCAGCCTAGGGCTCGTTACAGGCTCATTAATCCCTTCATTGATGAGAACCTGCCATCCAGCTGCAAGCTGCTCCAACTGCGCTTGATTTGAAACACGAAGTGCGCGTGAATAAAGACGGACAGCGTGTTCGAGATCACCTTCATTCAGGAATATATTCCCGAGCATTTGCAGGCTGCCGAAATGTTCGGAATGATGGACTAGCGCACGCGCGAGCAATTTCTTCGCCTGGACCCGGTCCCCTTCAGCGAGTGCCATTGATGCTTTCAGCTGAAGCAGTTGTTCATCATTCGGGTTATCGCCTTCATGGGATGCTATTTCAGCCTTTACACCAGCCAAATCGTTTTTATCTAGTTTCTTCAGAATAGAACGTACAATCTGATCTATGGGCAGCGCACCTTCTTGAATTTCCCTAAATAGATGCCTTCCCAGACTGCCCATTCGCTTGGAATTACAATTCGACAGATAGGCATGACTCTCCTCGGGCAGCAGAGCCAAAAATTCTTTGGGCAAATCACCGTAAACGGACCGGAGAAAGTTGTCCGCCGACGCGGCCTCCTCATGAATTAGAGCTGGAATACGCCCCTCCAACAGCGCCTGAACCACCTCCACCGTGACACTGCCACATCCATATACCTGCTGGAGTATATTTCCCCGCTTCTGCAGGATCAGCAGGAATTGAGCAAGGTCCAATGATGCCTCCTCAAGCAGGTAATACGCCCCGACTGATACAGACACCAAGTGCATCACCATTTTCTCCGGCGTGATCTTCCGGGCGGAACTGATCGAAGAGTCGTGGGACAGCCGCCAGTATGTCCCTGATTTTGCGACGTACACCTTGCGGTCCGGAAACCGTGAACAGAGCCGGGATAGCATGGCAAAATCGTTGGCCATTCGAAAAAACGGTTCCGGAAGAATCTCTAATAGATCTGAACGGCGGAATACGACGCCTGCGCCGAGTGCACGCATCTCTCCTTCATGTACCATCTGAGAGAGCAGCGTCTGCCCGCTCATCCCATCCAAGGCGCCGCGATCGTACTGAAGCCTGACGTGTTCGCCCTTGAAGACATACATGGCCGGCATGACGACCATCAATACATCATCGTTTTGATTATAAATTCTGTGTGCTTCCTCTTCAAACACATTCATTTCACGGCAATAATCGTCGTCTCCAACCATCATGACGTGAGAGGTCGAAGCCATTTTGATACCGGTGGAAATTGCTGCTGCCGGACCCTCGTTGTGTGCGTGATGAAGGACAGTGAACTGATGTTTCCGCGCGAATCCATCTAATTTCTCGCCAACCAAAGAATCGGATCCATCATCCACGACCAATAGCGGCACTCTGTCCCAGTATCCGGCTTCGAGGTACAACTCCAGATAGCCAACCCGGTCAAAGGTCGGCATGATTACGGTAAGACCGTCGTCAGGCGGTTGGGCTTCTCCGAGACTTCGCAACATCGGGTCCATCTTTTCATCTCTAATTGTGTTTGGAACGCGGTTTCCCTAGCCTTCAAAGTCCTCAGTTGCCCCACGTTGTAAAACAACTATCCCGGATTGATTTGTTGGCCGAATACGATTTATTGTACGGCTGACAGTGCCCTCACTAGTTTTTGCGTAACAGCACGTGGTACCTTTTTGCGGGTCTCAATATGCAGTTGTTCCGGGAGGTACTTCAACCCATTCGGTACTTCCCCAATCGCATTCATAACAGCAGCCAGCTCGTCTTTTGGATGCAGGCACAGATCTTCATACTGCACCTCCACATAGCGAGCATGCGTAAGACGTAGACCGTTATATATATCATTATAAATACCCTTTATTTGCATGGCTATTTGTTCTTCCGGAGCAAGATCCTGGAGATGCGCCTCATTGGAAGGGCGGGTGGACCAATAGGCTTTGGGATCATTGTATAACTGAACCCGAGCGTGATAGATTGACTGCGCAACCGATAGAAGATCCCTCTGTATTACTAAGAAAATTACATTTTCAAATAGCCGGCTGAAGTACTCTACATTAAGGCCCACCAGCTCACTCTTAATAAAAAACGGTTGATCATATAGCGACATGAGTGCATGAACCTGTCTCTTCAATGCCTCCGATTTTAATTCAGGCATCAACGCCATGTCTACGCGGTGGGTGGTACCGGAAAAAACAAGCCATTTATTCCAGAAGAAGCCAAACTCGTGCGGTTCATTTTGTGCATTTGTTACCCCATATTCCGACTTCAATTCGTGAGGGAGGGGTACCCTCCTCATCCCGAGCTTTTTTTCTATTAGACCCGCCACAAAGGGCGCATCCCAGAATCTTGCTTGAAAATTGGTGACGTAGTTGAAAGCCCGTGTCTGAACCAACAATTGGGAGAGCAACGTCGAACCGCATCGCGGCGGATAACAAATAATTACCATGGGATGCTCGGGTGTGCATGCCGTCTCAGTCAACTCTTTTTCGAGTGGTCTTAAAACCTGATTGGCCCGTGAAAGAATGTCCTCAAAATCATAGTCGACGGCAAAACGACCTTTCCGCGGCCGTTCGTCATGAAGACGAGGTCCTCGCGTAATCCATCTTCCGGTTGATTCTTTGTTCATGATCAAAATGGTATCAGGAATAGGAGTGAGCGCCGTGCGTTATGCAATCGCACCTTCTAAAAGTTGCGAATGACGTCCCGGCAGACGAGGAAGCCCGACGGTCTACGTCCGCATCGCCCAGAAAAAGAATTTCTTGGCAGGAAACGTCGAAAAACAGGCGCGCACGTTCGATGCCTTCAGGGTCGGGCTTCCCTCTGTTGACATCATCTTTTGCTACAAGAAAAGGGCGAAGGCCGGAAAACACTGGGTGCGAAAGTATGGCCAGCAGGCCGGATCGCGTGTTCGCAGAGAAGACAGCCAGCGGCTTATTTCGGCGCGCCTTCAAAGCCTCAACAAGAGGGGCGTTGATCCGATTAGGGTCGAACCCGGCGCATTCGGCATCACCCACGATGGCACACAGTCTCCGGAAAGCCTCCTCACCATTTGCACGGCGCACACGGCGAAGATTCGCGTCGAGCCCTTTGTTGTCCGGCCACACCAACCCGGCACATTTCGCCTCGGCGTGTAAGCGCCTCTTCAAGGACACCCAGTCCACCCGAAGGTCGGCCAGCGTACCGTCGAAGTCAGTGACGACCAGCGTGGCCGTCTCGATCATGCGGCTCGTTTCGCGGTCCATGCCTCTCCCCGAAATAGTTTTGGTGCCCGGTCCACGCCGCGGATCCAATACAGATCAGCTTCGAGCGGATTGTGGGACGGCATATTGGGCAAGTTTTCCCCCAAAGCTAGCCTGACGTAGTAATACGGCATATTGCATCCGGCGGCACTGAAAAAATTGCTTGTGGTAAAAAAGCGACCCAGATTAATTTCCGTGACACATGGCTGTCCGTCTTTATTTTCTTTCATGTCGACACAATAGACGCCATGCGGCATAGAATCGGCAGCTCGGACAGCGTGCGTGCCGACGTCATTAACGTCGCTTCGATGGACGGTCCGCGCAATTGAAGGCGAGGAGGACTGTCCGCTTGGCATAAGGTTGCCGAACATGTACTCCATCCGTTCCCGGGCCATCGAGGTCACAAGTTCCCCCCGGTACCAGAGGCTTTGAAAAGCAAATTCTTTCCCGGGAAGGAATTCAGCCGCCATAAAATCGGTGGGAGCGAGGCCGCGGTTTTCTACCCAATATCGGATCCAGCTACGGGCTTGTTCGATCGTTTTCACCGGTAGTGCCGCCCGCGATCCGGCTCCCCGAATCGCCCGCAGCCAGACGGCCTCGCCCCGCAGTTTCTGTATATCGGTAATCACCTCTTCTACCGCATCATCCGAAGCTATCTGTATCGACCGAGGAACCGGCACACCGGCCTGTCCAAGGTTTAGGTTGCACGCCATCTTGTCTTGGCAAGTGTGTATAGCACTATCGGTAGGCAAAAAGACCGGTGCCGGCAACTTATCTCGATGGGACGAAAGAAAGGCAACTTCCACATCGGGTTGTGGGTGGATCAGCGCGATGTTCTCTCGGCTGACCACCTCTTGCAGTGCCGCGAGATAATTGGGTTCGTCGCAGCGAGGCAAGAGATAGCGCACGTCCACTTCAGCGCATTCGAGGTGATACGGATTGGTATCCGTACCGACGATGTGGAAGGGCTCCGCCGCCATCCGCAGCGAAGCGATAAAACTGCGGCTGGCATTGCCGCCGGCGCCAGTGACGAGTATGCGTTTCATGAGGCGACGCGCAAAGGCGTGATTTGTTTTTGGGAGACGGCTTGAATTGCCACATCCAGCACCCTCCTGCCGTCCTCGCCCGTGATGGGCGGGGCCATCCCGCCCCTCACGGCACCGAGGAACGCCTGAAGTTGGCTCCGAAGCGGCTCGCGATGACGCACGTACATGTCGCGAACGACGTAGCTCATATCGTCCCCGTCGAAGCGGCTCGACTCCTGCACATGCTGAGTGAGAAGGTTGGCACGGAGTAATTTTTCAGCGGTGACGACTTGGATCTCGCGTGCTTTATAGGGCGTGATCCAGTTTGCGGTGATCTGTGCGCTCGCCCCGCCTGCCATACGGAGGAGGATCGACGCGGTGTCTTCAAAGACGTCGAAATGAGATGAACTGACGCAGTGCACGGCTTCAACGTGCTTTTCAGTCAGATAGTGTACGAGGTCTATGTCGTGTACGGCCATGTCGATGATGACGCCCGCGTCTTTGATACGAGGCGGACGTGGTCCTACGCGGACGACGTTGACGGAGATTATATCGTCCGGTGCGACGGCCTCTTTCACGGCGAGTACTGCTGGATTGAACCGTTCGATATGCCCGACCATGAAGGTCCGATTGGCCTTCTCTGCCGCATCGATCATAAACGCCGCTTCTTCGAGTGATGAGGCGATGGGCTTCTCGACGAGAATGTGTAACCCGTTGGTGAAGGCGTCGACGACCACTTCGGCGTGGAGCGAAGTCGGAACCGCTACCGAGACGGCATCGAGGCCGGCGTGATAAAGGCCTGTCAGCGTCGGAAAGGCTCGGCATCCCAGCGCCTTGGCAAGCTGTCTGGCCCGCCCACGATCGGCATCATAAACCCCAACGAGATCACACCCGTCGAGTTCGTGATAAACGCGGGCGTGATTGGCGCCCATTTTCCCGACGCCGATGACGCCGGTACGTAATCTCTTTTCCATAGAGGCACGAGTGTTCGCACCACATTTCACCCCTGACGAGTCATGTGGCACCTAGCGAAATTATTCCTCGTGAGACGGAGGAGCATCCCTTGTGCCAAGACCTCCTTCCCTCCGACGATCCGCTCCTCAATCGACCTCATGATTGATCGGTAGGCGACTTTGGCAAACAAAATGGGAATTATTCCCAACGTTCACTGTCAGATGCCCATAGCTCACATTTTGCCATCGTCGGCAATTTCTTCTTCGCTGAATCTGGCACTTTTTACACCAGCCTTGGGACGACAGCATCGAGATTAATGGATGGTGTCTGCTACTGTGACGTTTGGGATATTGCCCGCCGGCGCTGTGGCCGTCGTAAAAAATCGGTTGTCGATGAACCACATCGGATACACTGGACCCTAATAGTGGCTGGATATGAAATCCGTCGTTCCGAGACATCGACGGGCCTCTGGTTCATGGCGATTAATACAAATCCTGGACAGTTCGGAAATTATAAAGAGTCGCGAAGTCGAGACCGATTTTATACGAAGCGACCAGGTCCACGGTCCGTCCGAAAACAGCCGGATAATGCTTCTATCTGTTCCGCCTGACTTGTCGCAGGACAAACGCGCGCACCATTGCGATAGTCTCGGGTGACAGCGATGCGCAACTTCTCTCGGAAAGCACAGACTCAGGAATCGAAGGTCGTCACTTTCTACGCTTCCTCTCTAGGCGTAGGATCGAGATTGAAAAACGCTACGAGTGCCTGGAAGAGCTCCGAGTGGCGGATAGCCATGGCGCGGGGTCGTTCGAAAAAATTCTCAACTGATACGGCAAAGAATTCGGCGGGATTTGTGGCGGCATAGGGCCGTAGCATAGACTGGTCCCTTCGTACCAGCCGCATCTCCCGACGCACAAGCTCCATCCACGCATCCACCGAGCCTGGATCCATCAGAGACGGTGCCCCTTCCACCGCCGCTTGATCAAAATCAAATAAGTGTGCCAATTCGTGTAGGACCACATTATTGCCGTCGGCAGAATGAGCCCACCCGTCCTTTACCGCTCGTACCGAGAAAATGATCGGGCCGTGCGAGTGCGCCATTCCGTCGAAAGCGGCATCACGGGTATTGTAATAGTCCTCGTCGAAGCGGTCCGGGTAAAAGAGGAAAGTGCGGAGGTTGGAAAAAGCCCAATCGGGACGGCCATGGAGCATTAACGCGGCGCCTGCCGACACCGAGAGCTTGAGCAATTCGGTGAGCTCGGCTCCATCCACTGCTTCGAAGGTTTGATCTGACATGAAGAGCTGCACATCGCGCTCGAAGCGGGCACGGGAAGCACTAGAGAGGCCTGCATAAAACGGAACGTGGGACCGGAGCCAGTCACGTGAAGCATCCGGGAATGGCGACTGCGAGGCTATCAGCCGCCGAAATGGACGGCGTATCAGCAAGGCGATGATGACAATTGAAGGAATTAGTCCGAACCATGCCCTTCCCGGCATCACGGATTCCACGACTACTGCCCCGCAGATTCCTATCAGCACGCTAATTACAAAACCGTTGATGAGTGTAGCCTTCCGAATAATCCGCATGTATCCGGCTTGCGCATTGAGGGAGAAAGAGGCTCGCTAAGCTGGCGATCAGCCAATATAGCCTACATGCACCGATTCGGGTTATCGGATGAAAAATATGCCCTGCGATCTGGAAAATTGTGCCCATAACACGAAGCCGGAGGAGCGTTTACCGACCACGTGTCAATGGTTCGCAGCTTGGCAGATGGTTTGTGAGATGCGCCTGAGCCAACAAACCGTAGTGACCATGCTGCTTCGTCTCAAGAATAGCGTCGATGCGATGACGCGAATGATGCGCCATCAGGAACGCGTCGCCAACAACCTCGCGAACGCAAACACGGTCGGTTATAAGAAAGATCGGATGTTCACCCGAATCCTTAATGAGCATCTCGATAATGATGGAGCACCGACCAGTGATAAAATTGTCAGCCAGATGCCCGACCTCACGGAAGGGGAATTGGAACAGACGGGTAACCCGCTCGATGTAGCCATCCACGGTGATGGTTTCTTCGAGTTGTCCGATGACGCCAACGATACGAAACGATACACGCGTGCGGGCCGATTTACACTTGATGCCGAAGGGCAGCTTCGAACGCCTGAGGGCTACGGCGTCGAAGGAGAAAGCGGCCCTATCCAGATTGAGAAAACAGATGGCAACCCGATCGTAATTGACCACGACGGCACGGTTCGCCTCGGAAATCAACAGGTTGGCAAAATTCGCCTTGTCAGCTTCGACGACCCGACCGTCCTAAAGCGCCTCGACGATGCATCGTTCGACGCGGGCACGCAGGAGCCGACAGATGTCGAGGTGCCGGATATGCGACAGGGGTTTGTGGAGGGCAGCAATGTTAATGCCGTGGAAGAGATGGCCGAAATGATCGAGCATTTCCGCAATTTCGAAACGCAGCAACGTAGTATTCGCACTACCGACCAACTCCTCGGGCGCATTACCCGCGACCTTGGCCGCTTTTAGTATTTCTCTCAATAAGCCGTAAAGAGCCATGCTCCGTGCACTTCGTACCGCCGCAACCGGGATGATTGCCCAACAGACAGGCGTCGACAACATTGCCAACAATCTCGCCAATGCCAACACAACCGGCTTCAAGCGGACAAACATCGTTTTCCACGATTTGCTATACCAGACGATTCAGGAGAGCAGTGACGGGGAATCGCAGGGGGCAAAACCGGCCACGCTCCAGATCGGGCATGGCGCCACTGCCGTCGCAACAGTTCGCAACTTCACACAGGGAGGGCTCAGTCAGACGGATAATCCATTTGATCTGGCCATCAATGGTGATGGATTCCTTCAGGTCCAGCGTCCCGACGGCACCATTTCTTATACCCGCGACGGCACCCTCACCCGTGACGCTGAAGGCAACATGGTGACCCAATCCGGCCTTGCCATCGAACCAAACTTGAGCATTCCGGCTGATGCCGTCGAGGTCCACATTAGCCAGGATGGGCTCGTGGGTGTTCGGATGCAAGGTGAACCAGGGCTCGTACAGATCGGGCAGCTTGAACTCGCGCGATTCTCTAATCCGGGCGGATTGAGCCCGGTTGGCGACAATCTCTTCGAACAAACCGAGGCGAGTGGTGAGCCGACGATAGGCACACCCGGTCAGGATGGGCTGGGCCTCCTCAACCAGGGCTTTCTGGAAGGAGCCAACGTAGATGTCGTCTCTGAGATGGTAAATCTGATTGCAGCACAACGTGCCTATGAGATCAACTCCAAAATGGTTACCACCAGCGAGGAAATGATGCAGCTCACGAACAATATGAAACGATGACACCGGTGCATAGCCTACATGCTACCATATTACTCATTTGCCTCTGCGTATTCGGTGTTACCGTCTCGTCGGCTTCACCGCCAACGAGCGAACAGATTCTTATTGCCGCAAGAAACGCGCTGGCTGAAGGTTTTCCGGCGGATGCTCACAGGCTGAAGTTGCGTATAATCCGGACCGGGGGCAATGTCGATGATACCCTCGCACTTCGCGTGATATGGCCCTCCCATGCTGTTTTGCCTCGTGCGCGCACGCAGGTGGACGTGCTCACACGGCAGGCGGGGCGATGGCACAAATCCGGCTGGGCCCTCCTGTACGTTTCCCAATTCGATTCTGTTGTCGTGGCCCGCACAAATCGACGCAAAGACGAACTGGTCAATCCGGAAGATGTGCAATACGACTGGCGTGAGATAACCACATTTCGGGGCACACCCCTTCACCCGAACGCTTTTCGGACGTTTGTCCGCGACAACAAAACATTTGCCGCTCATCCCCTTCACACGAATCATCTGCTTCGTTCTGACGACCTTCGGCCGGACTATTCTGCCACAACCGGCGCGGCGGTAGAGATGCGCTACCAGCGCGGACACATTACGTTCAACCTTACCTGCAAGGCCCGCGAGCCAGGCTTTGAGGGCGACATCATCCGGCTATATAACACTGACACAGATGTCACTTATCGTGCCCGGCTGACAGGTCCAGGCACGGCCGATTGGATTGAAACACGCTAACCGAGAATCAAAATGACCTCATGCATGACCACGCGTCTAAGTATGCATATGCTGGCACTACTCATTTTAACGAGCACTGGCCTTCCGGCCTTTGCCCAACGATCGATGTTTACCGACTTCAAGGCACGACAAACGGGAGACGTGATCACGGTGCTCCTTTCTGAACGCACCACGGCCAAGCGTGCGAGTGATTGGAACAACAAGGCTAGTTCCTCGGTCGGCGGCTCCTCTGGGGTCAGTTCCGGGGCCGGCCTTTCCGGCAAGTTTGCTATCGATGCAAAATTTGACAAGGAGGCCCTTCAGAAAAACACCTCTGCACAGAGTGACCTTTTGAGTGGCACAATGACGGCCACAATTGTCAACAAGGACGCGGCGGGCAACCTGCTCGTGGAAGGCGAGCGACAACTGAGCGTCAATGGAGAGAAGCACACTATGCACCTTACGGGCATCGTGCGGCCCAACGACATTCGGCCGAACAACACGGTGCTTTCCTATCAAATCGCCAATGCAAACATTGAGTATGAGCGGGCGGGCGGAATCACACGCAGCTTTTTCAAACCCGGAATGATTGCCCGAATTGGATTGCTTGCCTTGCTCGGTGGTGCGGTTGCCGTCGCCACGAAGTAAGTCCCGCTGATCATTAACCCTAGCTCTCCACTCCATGCCATCATTGAGTAAATATCTCTTCCGGTTGCTCCTATTGATTTTCGGAATCATAGCAACGCCAGTTCAGGCACAGGAACCGGGAAGTTCTCGGCTTAAAGATCTTACCCGCATCGAGGGCGCACTGCCGCTCGAACTCACCGGCTACGGGTTAATCGTGGGCCTCGACGGTACGGGTGATCGGGTACGCGGCAAACGTGGCTCTCCTCAAACGGTCCAGGGAATCGCTAACATGCTTGAGCACTTTGGAATTACCGTCGATCCATCCTTGATCACTGCGAAGAATGCGGCCGCCGTCATGGTGACGGCCACACTCGACCCGTTCAATGCCACCGGAAGCAAGATTGACGTAACGCTGTCTTCAATTGGAGATGCGCGGTCTCTCTCAGGCGGTATCTTGCTTGAGACACCTCTTCTCGACGCCAGTACCGGAGCGGCATACGCGATGGCTCAGGGACCTGTATCCACCGGCGCCGTACTTGCTTCCACGCTTGGCTCGAGCGTACAGGTGAACCATACCAATACCGGGCGTATTCCGGGCGGTGGGGTCGTCGTCAAGTCCTTGAATATGGATATGAGTCAGCGTACCGAGATCGGGCTTGTGCTCAAACACCCCGACTTCACCAATGCCGTACGCATGGCCAATACGATCAATGCCTCATATCCCAATGCTGCCCACGTAAACCACGCGGGCCTTGTGCGAGTGGATGTCCCCACGTTGCCGGGCGGCGTGGCCGGATTTATGTCCATCCTCGAAAACATGACCATCGACGTGGATCTGCCTGCCCGCATTGTGATCAATGAGCGCACGGGCACGATTGTAGCAGGCGGCGACGTTCGGATTAACGAGGTGATGGTCACTTATGGAAGCCTGATCGTCTCTACACAGGCCGATCCATTCGTCTCGCAGCCCGGTCCCCTCTCGGGCGGAAAAACTGTCGCCGGAGCCACGGGTACAGCTTCGATTCAACAAGAAGGAACGCGCTCGGTCATCCTCCCGGCCAATACCGATGTTAACCAACTGGCCGCGGCCTTGAACGACCTCGGCCTTACCGCCCGCGACATCATCGCCATCTTCCAGGCCATTGATAGAACCGGAGCGCTGCAAGGCGAACTAGTAATCCTTTGATCAATGTTCCGAGGGTTTATCTCATGATCATCAACCCACTTCAACAGAATTCGTCCGCGACCTCCCCGGAAGCTCTGGGGACGGGCCGCAAGCCCACTACACCACAGGAAGCGGCTAAGCAGTTTGAAGAAATCCTCGTGCGGCAGTTCGTAAAAACAATGACGGACAAGCTATTCACATCAGGCCTCTCCGGCGAAAACGGCCCCGCGTGGATGGACAGCTATCGTGATTCCGAACGGGACGTGATGACGGAAGAACTTTCCCGTTATCTGACGGAAAGTGGTTCCATGAACTTCTCGGATCTCATGCTCAAGAAATGGGGGATCAGTCCCACACCAAAGTCGACTGACAGAGCGCATCTCGCCGCTCCGCAGGCTACTTCGAACAATGGAGAATCGCCATGAATGATGCCACCTTCACACCAAAGATGAAAGCTCTGACTCCCGTTGCTCAGAATCTATCGGATTCGCTTCAGCACGAGCAAGATGCCCTTTCCAGCCTCTACAGGCATTTTGACGACCAGATCGATGCACTGAAACGCCAGGACCAAGCCGCACTGGAGAGTATTACGCAACAGGTCAATGAGGAACTGGCGCACATGGAACGGCACCGTCAAGCGCGGGAGCGGCAAGCGAACTTGCTTGGACGGCTCCTCCATGCTGAGTCGTGTTCGCTCGAAGTACTCGCCGAGGCCATGCGGGCAATACCGAAAGGCGAGGCTATGGCCCGGAAGTTGCATAACCAGCGATCTGCACTTCGGGATCAAGCCCTGAATACGCAACGCCGTTGTGAAGCATTCGAGTTTGGTCTGAAGTATGCCATGCGCCTGGGGCACGAGATGTTGGAAGTGATTCAAGAGCTCGATGTACCGTCCCCTGCGCGCCTTTATACGGCCGAAGGTCAGATGACCAAGGCCTCACAGCGCAAGAACATCCTTAACCAGATCGGTTAGTCTGAGGTCTGAAGGAAATTATGAGCATTAGCCAGCTATATCATATCACCCGGCGGTCATTTCAGACGCTCGATGCCGCCATGAATGTGGCCGGGCAAAATGTGGCCAACGCCCAGACGGAAGGCTATCATCGCCGCCGGATCACCATGGGTGCTGTCGACCATATCGGTCGGGGCATTTACTCGCGCGCAGCCCTCGGTACGATATCGACCGGCGGAGGGGTTTCGGTCCAGAGTTACCAGCGCATGCATGACCAGCTCCTCAGTGGCGCCACGTGGCAGGCCAAAAGCGGGCTCGGCTTTGCAAATGAGCGGCAACGGGTTATGAGTTCTATGGAAAGCCTCTTCCCCCTTGATACCGGATCTCTCCAGGATCAACTCGGCAACTTTTACAATGCATGGAGCGACCTTTCGGACAACCCCACGGGCACTGCTGAACGACAGAGCCTGAGCAGTAAGACACAGACGCTGACCGACTCTCTGAACCGGGTCGACAATGATCTATACAGCCTACAGGAAAATACGCAGGCCGATCTCACCGACGGCGTCGATCAGGTCAACAGCCTACTGAAAAAAATTGCCGGCCTGAACGCCACAATTGCCGATGCCCGTAACCAGGGTACGCCCGATTTTGCCTCGGAGGACGCGCGCGATCAATTGGTTGGCGACCTCTCAGAATATCTCCCCGTGACTGTACACGAGAGTGATCACGAAGGCTATGTCGTCACAGTGGATGGAATGGCTGTAGTGCAGGGCATCAATGTTACGAATCTCAAGCTCGACATGAGCGGTTCTGCGCCGAGTATTTCCTTCGGCGACACAGGTGTCGTCTTCGATGCCAGTTCCAGCAGCGACGGGAAGCTCGGGGCCCTTTCCAAAACGCTCACCAAAGATATTCCTGATGCGCGAAGCGGACTCGATGAACTCGCCAATACGCTCGTAACGCAGGTGAATGCGCTCCACACGACCGGATACGGCCTCGACGGCAGCACCGGTAACGACTTTTTTGACCCGACCGGCCTAACTGCGGGAAGCATCCGGCTTTCGGATGCTGTGCTTGCCGACAACAATGTGATCGCTGCATCCGGCGACGTTAATGCGGCCGGCGACAACGCCATCGCCCTCGCACTTTCGGATCTCCGCAACAGCCCGCTCCTCAATGGAGGCAGTGATACGACAGAAGATTTTGTCATTAACCTGGTGAGCAAAATCGGCGGGCAGGTCTCCGAGGCGACCTCCCAGTCCTCGGCCCAGTCATTGATTGTGGACCAACTTCAGGCCCAGGAGAGCGCTGTTAGTGCCGTATCGGTCGATGAGGAAATGACCAATTTGATCGAACTACAGCAAGCCTATACCGCTACAGCACGCGTGCTCACCACGGTACAATCTATGATGGACACCCTTCTGTCCATTTGACGCAAACCACGAATACCATGAGAACGATTAGCCTCGCACGGGAAATAAGCCTCCATCGCTCGGTATTGTACCGAACGCTGGAATTGAAACAACGTGACCTTTCCTCCCTGCAAGAGCAGCTTTCCACCGGCAAACAAATTAATCGTGCTTCGGATGATTCAACCGGGTTTGCGCGGGCCGGCAAGCTTTCGGCTCTCGCTGGTCGATACGGACAATTTCAGCGATCTATCGGGCCGGCGCAAAGTTGGGTCACAAACACAGAAGACCATCTCGCCGGGCTGTCGGACCTGTTTACGACCGCCTACGAATCGGGTGTTCAGGCTGCCAACGACACCCTTGGCACGGACGAACGCGAAGCTATCGCCGTCTCCCTCGAAAGCACTTTTGCCTCAATACTGGATGAAGCAAATACCCGCGTAGGCGATGGTTACCTTTTCGGTTGATCGAACACCACGACGAAGCCATTTGAGCAAGATAGCTCCGGTTCGGCGGACGGTGCCGGAATCACGTATTACGGAAACGATAGCGCTCGCAGTCGCGCCGTTGGACCCGACCTTAAGCTTGATATCAACACGACCGGCGAGTCGCTCCGCGATACCGGCAAGGGATTCACCGTGTTTGAGGCCGTGAAAGATCTGATTGATGCTGTCCGCTCGGGCGACAGCACGCAAATCCAATCTGCCCTCGACGACACCATTACCGCCCGTGACCATGTACTTGGCGTCGCCTCCGCGGCCGGTGAAACGGCAAACCGCCTCAACCAGGCAGGAGATTTTCTCACCAACGCACTGGTCAATGTGGAGAATCAGCGGTCTCAGGTCGAAGATGCCGACATCAGCCGCACAATTATGGAACTCAACAAAACCCAGGTTGGCCTCCAGGCTACACTTCAGGTGATGTCGAGTCTCCAGCAGAATAGCCTCTTGAATTTCCTACGCTAACCCAATCCCCTCGAGCCATGTTAAAGAAAGTCACTGTACGAAAATCTCCGTCGTATTTGAGCACCTACAAACTGCCGCTCTTGTCATTCAAACTTCATTCGAAGCTACCTCAATCGATTCGGACCGTGTGGGAAGCCCTAAACCATGGGGATGCTGCAATGGCCCGTCAGTTGGCGGCAAGTGCCTTGTCTGAAAAACGTCTGTACGCAGCGAGCGAATGCGCTGCGTTGAAAGTTGGGTTGGCTGCGGCGGAATGGTCTTTGGGTTCCGTTCAAAATGCCCGCCGGCATGCTGGGCATGCGCTCGATTTATTTCCCGCCCAGTGGTCGTCGCATCGGATTTTACTGGCCTCTCACTGCTCAAAGCGTGCGTTCAAAGCAGCATATTTGCACCTTGAAAACCTGGAGTCGACGGGCCCTGTCCCGACGTGGGATGAGCCCGTCTCACTTGTAGAACGGGAGGTTGCTCTCGCGGCCTGGTCCTGGATGCTGGGTGAATGGGAAAAGGTTGCCATGCACCTTCAAGCGGCCTATCCGGCGGGCATCTCTATTATGCCTGCACAACTTCAGGAAGATTGGCTGCGATTGTCGTTGTATAGAGACAAACCGGATGATGCCGCCGCCGCCGCCGCACTGCTCATAGAAACTCGGCCGGCCGACCTCACCGATGAACTTCTCCAGACGATCGTCCAGAATGGTTGGACCAAGCAGGCCCTCCCTCTATATCGCCGTGCTTTCAAGAGTGAGCCCGGCAACCCATTGCTTCGCAGGCGTCTCGTGGCGTTGTGTATCCGAGAGGGTGAAATCGAAGAAGCACGATTGTTGACAAAACCCGGCGCTCTCAGCATGGCCGCCTGATCAATTTATTTACTCAATATGTTCTGCCTCCGCATTTGAAATTAGTGATGCGTAAAAACGGATCTTCAAATGGCAAAGCCCACTCGACCCTGAGCCACCTTGAGCTCAGGAGCCCGCCCCTTCCACACACGCTGGTCGAGGCGATGGATCTCATCAACAATCCGGATCAGCTCGAGATGGATCCCGTCACGACTATGGTGGAGCGGGATCCCATTGTTGTGGCCCGCCTCCTCCAAATCGTGAACTCAGCCTATTACGGCCTCCAACGCTCCATTGATAGCGTCGACCGGGCAGTAGTCATGCTCGGGCCGGTCGCCGTCACTGGAATCGTGATGGGGATGAATATGCTCAAGCTCCGAAACGCTCTCGAGGGGCCGGCCGCGCGTAGCTTCGTTAAACTCATCCGCCATTGCATCGCGACCGCTTTTCTCACTCGCCACATCGCCGAAGGCCCACCCCGCGCCTATCCCGATCACACGCGTCAGCAAGCCCGGCGCATCGGGGCCAGCTTTACCGTCGGACTTCTACACGATTTTGGGAAAATCATCCTCGTTTACAATTTTCCGCGAGAGGCCGTCGAACTCTACGAACGTCAAACCGTGGCCGATCAGGTCACCAGTACCGACTTGCGTGAATTGGAGCAATTGCTCTTCGGCTTCGACCATACCGAAGCCGGCGAGTATGTGGCCCGAAAGCTAGATTTTCCGGATGCGCTCACCGATGTAATCCGATATCATCACGACCTCGATCGTACCAGCGAGAACTGTGAGACGGATCGACTCATCCGCGCCACAGCAGCTGCAAACACAGCGTCAAAAGCCCTCGGCTTTGCATTTACTAACAGCATCCGTTGGGAAACCTGCACTTCGGACCCGATTTGGGATAAGATTCTCACTCCTGAATTTCCACAGTATCAATCAGCCGAGATGCTCTTTGATGACCTTCGAGCGCAACATGATCAGCTTCACGAATACGTTCAAAACCTGACCGGCGCTACGCTATCCTCTATTGCCGACAAGCCGGCCGCACAGCATACGAAAAACGATGCGTGACGACCTTGTTCTTCGAGGCCAATTTGACATTGGACTGTGATCGCCACCGTGCTAAAATTATTTATGATACAATATTTCCCCCGACTATCCCGTTCTTTTACGCGATGTGTGGTTGATTACCTGACTGATTGCAAAAACGCTCACGGTTGAGAGGCCATGGGCGTTTTTTGCATAGGGCCTCGTTCCTATCATGAGGCCAGTCCACTTCTCTACTCTTGGCCGGCGTGATTGCTATTGCACCTGCAACCGGATCCCCTTGGGCAACGTTACCGATCAGGTCCCGCCCTTTCGCCGCAAGCCTTGATCGGCCGAAGGCCCCTCCTATTCTTTTAATCTAGAGGTTCACCGATGAAGAAGATCCAAGCACCCTTCATTTTTGCTTTGATGGTTGTCGCTTTTCTCGCCGGCATCGTGATCACTTCCCTTGGCGAACATTCCCGCGGATTGAAGCCCGCATATGAGGCTTCTGTTTTCGGGACCGCGCGCACCCCGGTAAATGCTCGGGATCTCGAACAATCCTTGATTTTGGTGGCGGAGCGAGTAAATCCTATGGTTGTTCAGATCCATTCGGAGCGGGTTATCCGGCCAAACAATGACCATCCATTTGGCCGTGGCCCGTGGAATGACGATCTCCGTCGCCCCAATCAAGACGGATCCTTGCGAACCGGCGCCCTTGGCTCAGGTGTCGTCGTGCGGCCGGATGGATATATTCTCACCAACAATCACGTTATTGAGGGTGCCGACAATTTGGAGGTAAAATTTTTCGACGGATCCTATTATGATGCTGAGGTCATTGGTGCAGACCCTGCGAGTGATCTGGCTATCATTCATATCAACGCCACGGATCTACCCGCCATTGCGTTTGGAGACATGTCGGCTGTGCGCGTAGGTCAATGGGTGCTTGCATTCGGATCGCCCCTCGCCGAAGAACTCGGAAACTCTGTCACGTCGGGTATTGTGAGTGCCCTCGGCCGAACGAGCGCCGGGCTCACCAATTTGAATATTTTTGCCGCTTTTATTCAGACGGACGCCGCAATTAACCCAGGCAACTCCGGGGGTCCGCTCGTTGATTTGGATGGTCGACTCATCGGCCTCAATTCGGCAATTTTCTCCCGTTCAGGCGGGTATCAGGGCATTGGCTTTGCCATTCCTGTAGATGTGGCAAGAAACGTCTCCGATCAACTTGTCGCAAATGGGCGAGTGACGCGCGGCTATCTCGGTGTTCTATTTAGTCCCGTCAGTTCTTCGCTGGCCCGTGCCCTGGACGTCCCACGGGGGGCCGCTCAAGTTTCTCGCATCGAACCAGGCACGCCGGCGGGGCAGGCCGGGCTCGGGGAAGGCGACATCATTATCGCCGTGAATGGCCATGATCTCCACGATGCCAATCAACTGCGCACTATTGTCGGCAATCTCCGGCCCGGAGACGCCGTGGATCTGACATATGTCCGTGACGGTGCCAAGAGCCACCTCGCCGTCACGCTCGGGACACGGCCGGACAGCCTCAACGCCCCCCGGGAGGCGCCCAATTTAGACGAACCGCGACCCGCTGGAATGGATGCTCTTGGGCTCCAGTTCCAGGATCTTTCGACCGTCACACGCGAACAGATTGGGCTCGATGGCAGCGTCAGTGGAGTGTTGATTTCCGGCATCAGTGAGGGCAGTCCTGCCTTTCGCGATGCGGGTCTACGACGGCTCGACATCATTACAGCCGTCGACGCTAAAAAAATGACAGGCATGAAGGCATTTGCGAAAGCCTACGAAGCACTCGAACCCGGAACGACATTTATCGTCCGCGTGGTACGCCCAGCCCGTACACCCAATGGCGCGACCAGCCTTACAACCTTCATCACGGCGCTCACGAAACCTGAATGAATCGCTAACATCCTCGCTGCGTCGGAAAGGCATCGTCCGCATTGGGGCCGCGCAATCTGTGAACGATCTATGGATTGTACCTTGCCGAGCCGTTCTTCCCCCATCAATCCTCTTCCGGGTGGAGCGAGAACGAGAAAATCATTATGTTTCGCCCGCATCATGTGCTGTGCTCTGCCCAGGCGCTCCCAGTTTTGATTCCGACGTCATTAAGCATCGGGCGGACATTCACGAGGACTATAATGACCCAGAGGATCTCTGGCTATGACCGATATTCGAAACCTTGTTCAATGCGTGGCTGATGCGATGGGCCCGGATGCGACGCCCGAGCGCATCGAGGCGGTGGCCGCCGCCGTGCTCGACGCCGCTAAAGGCGAGCCGCGACGGGCGAATACGCCCTTCGCCTCCCCCGATGCCGGCGAACGGGCCATCGTCACCGCGTATGGACAAGATCGCCCCGGAATCCTTTCGGCTATTACAAACGTGGTCTCTGATGCCGGTTGCAATATTCTCGACGTATCACAAAAGATCCTTCAGGGATATTTCACCCTTATCATGTTGACCGACCTGACCCACATGAAAGGATCGCTTAAGGACCTTCAGCAGAATCTCAGTGATGTCGGTGTGCCTCGTCAGGTCCGGACGCTGGTGCAGCATGAGGATCTCTTCAACGCCATGCACCGGCCCTGACGCACCGTCGCCCTCTCCGGCGCCTCGCTACCTCTTCTCCCTTCCATTCCTATGCAATACGATATACGCGAGGTCATCGACACGGTGCAGATGCTGGAAGTCGAGCATTTCGATATTCGCACCATTACGCTCGGCATATCCCTGCGCGACTGCTGTAGCCGGCTCCCCCGGACGGTTCAGGCCCGGGTCTATGACAAGATTCGGCGCACGGCAGCACATCACGTTAATGTGGCCAATGAGGTTGAATCCCTTTATGGCGTAAAAATCACCAATAAGCGTATCTCCGTCACGCCGGCGGCCATGGTCAATGACGGTGGTTCAAAGGATGACTTCGTCGCCCTCGCCCAAATCCTCGACCGGGCCGCCCAAGACGTCGGCGTCGATTACATCGCCGGCTTCTCGGCCCTCGTCGAGAAAGGCATGACGGCCGGCGACGAGGCCCTGATCGCGGCGCTCCCCGAAGCCATGGCGACGACGGCCCGGGTCTGTGCCTCCGTAAACTGCGGCTCCACGGCGGCGGGCATCAACACCGATGCGGTGCTCATGATGGCGAAGACGCTCAAAGAGACGGCCCGCCTCACCGCCGAGGAGGAATCCGTCGGATGCACGCGCATCGTGAGCTTTTGCAATGCCGTGGGCGACAATCCTTTCATCGCCGGCGCATTTCACGGGCCCGCCGAAGCCGAGGCGGCCATCAATGTCGGCGTCTCGGGGCCGGGCGTAATTCTTCGGGCCGTCCGCGAAGTCGGGCTCGATGCCGACTTCGGCACGCTCGCCGATGCCATCAAGCGTACGGCCTTCAAGATCACGCGTGCCGGTGAGCTCATCGGGCACCGCTGTGCCGAACGGCTCAGTCAACGGACGGGCAGCCCCATCACGTTCGGGGTCGTCGATGTCTCGCTCGCCCCCACGCCTGCCGAGGGTGACTCCATCGCGGAGATTCTGATGGCGATGGGCCTCGAAGACGTGGGTGCGCCGGGCACGACGGCGGCCCTCGCTTTGCTCAACGAATCGGTGAAGAAAGGCGGGCTCATGGCGGCCCGGTATGTGGGCGGATTGAGTGGCGCGTTCATCCCCGTGGCCGAGGATCAGGCCATGATCGCCGCTGCCGAAAAGGGTCACATCACCCTCGATAAGCTCGAAGCCATGACGGCCATCTGTTCGGTCGGGCTGGACATGATCGCCATCCCCGGCGACACCCCGGCGGAAACGATCGCGGGGGTGATGATGGATGAATTCGCCATCGGGATGATCAACAATAAAACGACGTCGGTGCGCATCATTCCGGTCCACGGGAAAGGCGTGGGCGAAGACGCCGACTACGGCGGACTCCTCGGGCGCGCGCCCATCATGCCCGTCTCGTCACTCTCGAACGTCCCGTTTACCCACCGGGGCGGCCGCATCCCCGCCCCCACGCGCAGCCTGACCAATTAACCCCCGCTCCCGGCAAATGAAACTGACCGCCCAATCGCTTACGCTGCGCCTCCGAACGCCTTTTCGTATCGCGCACGGCACCTCGGAGGAGCGGCAAAATGTGATGGTGACGCTGGGTGATGGCCTCGGCGAAGGCGCCCTCCCGCCCTACTATGGATTCTCGCTGAAAACCTGTCTCGATTACCTTCTGCGTATCGACGCCGACGCGCTCCTCGACGGCGTGACGGCGGGTTTTGATCGTACGCTCGCGACTCTGCCCCCCGGCCCCCTCCCCGCCCGTACGGCCCTCGACATCGCCCTCCACGATGTGTGGGCCCGGACCCTCGGGTGCCCGCTCTATGCCGCATGGGGCCTCGACGCCCACGACACCCCATTGAGTTGCCGCACGGTCGATATTCAACCCGATACCGACACGCTCCGGATGCGCCTCCGGGAACTCCGGGATGCCCCGATCATCAAGCTCAAAATCGGCACGGGCGACATCGCGCAGGACGAAGCCCTCGTTCGAACGGCGCGGGAGACGACCCAGGCAGACCTCTGCGTGGACGCCAACGGCGCGTGGACGCACAAGGAGGCCGTCGAGATCATCCCGCGCCTCGCCGCCTATAACCTCCGCTTCATCGAGCAGCCCATCGCCGCCGACAGCACCGACGACTGGCACCTCCTCCGCCGCTTCCTCCCCTTGCATGTACCACCCCTCATCGCCGATGAGAGCGTCCGCAACTGCGACGACATCATCGTCCTCGCCGGCGCCGCCGACGGCATCAACATCAAGCTCACCAAAGCCGGCGGCCTGCGGGAAGCACGGCACATGATCACGGTCGCCCGGGCGCTGGACATGAAGGTGATGATCGGGTGCATGATCGAGAGTTCCGTCGGCATCACGGCTGCCGCCCACCTCGCTCCGCTGGCCGATTTTGTCGACCTCGACGGCGCCCTCTTCCTCGCCAACGATCCCTTCCACGGCGTACTTTTCGACCACGGACGCCTGATTTTTACCGGACGGCCCGGGACTGGGCGTGACGAGACGGTAAGGGGCTGTGAAAGGCCGGTGGCTGGGGGCCGGTGGCTGGAGGGCTCTGAAAGGCCGGTGGCGGTGGGGTAATAGCCCCCCCGTAATTTGTCATCCTGAACTTGATTCAGGATCTCCTACAAGCAGCTGCATGTCGCCGAGCACAACCCCGTTTATAAAGTCATCCCGAGTACAGCGAGGAATCTATGCTTGAGGGCCCGCACACCGCTGAGCAATCGCGATCAATCCATATGTCACGCCTACGGCGTTCGATCTTTTCTTCGGGCGGTCAGCTATAAATATATCACGCCTACGGCGTTCGGGCGGTGCATCCAACGCTCCGTCCATGCGTCCGTCCGCACGTTCCGTCTCCCTCGACGGGTGAGCTTCAGGGCCGGGGGCTGGAGGCTGGGGGCCGGAGGCCCAAGGATAATAGCGGAAACCCATCCAAATTGTCATCCTGAACTCGATTCAGGATCTCGTACCCCAACCTCACTGAAGGACTCAAACATAGATTCTTCACGTTGTTCCGAATAACGTGGAACGAGGGCTCGTGGCCGGAGGGCTGGGGGCCGGTGGCTATGGACTGCTACATACCCCCCGCCGACTGACGGAGCGAAGCGGAGTAAATCTCACCGGTCAGATCTCGCTAAACGACATCGGTGAGATCTCTCCCTTCGGTCGAGATGACGTCGTTTCTTGGGTAATAGGTCAGACCGATACCGCAAGGAATAAGGGCCTCAGCCGCTCGATGCCAAGTACTTCTTAGGGCTGGTGACCGGAGGGCCGGTGGGTCTGAAAGGCCAGTGGTATGTGATTTAACCGCAGAGGTCGCAAAGAAGGCGCAGAGGACGCAAAGGATTGTCCTGAACGACGTGAAGGATCTATGCTCCCGGCCCGACGGGACGATGATGCCCGAAACCCGATCCGACCGCCACCTGTCGCCCGGGAGCGTCAATGCTCAGACCTGTCTATAGGCCTATCCGCACGTTTCCGCTCCCTAACCGCAAAGAGCGCAAAGAAGGCGCAGAGGACGCAAGGGATTGTCCTGAGCATCGCGAAGGAATGATACCTCAGATCTACCACGCGGTTATCATGGTGCCTCCCTCTGCATTTGCCGCGCCCCTAGCATTCCGGCCACGCTTCCGGGGCTCACATTCGCCGATACGTCCGCCTGCACGCTTCCGCTCCATTCGACGTGACGGGGTACGGGACAAATCGTCTCGTCACCGGCACGCACGGGCGTCACGCGCCGGTGAGCGCCGGTGACCCGACTCCAGCGGCCACTGCCCGATTACGTCCGGGCGAAAACGGCGGTTTCTTCTTCGGCGGGCTCCCCTGCGTCCGAGCGGATCGGGAGCGAGATGATAAACGTCGCCCCGGCGCCTTCCTCGCTCTCCACCGTCAGGCTTCCGCCGTGCCCCTGATGGATCATGTCGAACGAGAGCGAAAGGCCGAGGCCCGTATTACCCTGCCCCGTGGGCTTCGTCGTAAAGAACGGCTCGAAAATTTGCCTGATGATTTCTGCCGGGATACCGGTTCCGTTATCTGCGATGCGGATCTCCGCCCACCCATCTGCGGCTCGCGTCGATAGGATTACGCGCGGTACATAGGATTCAGGAGAGGCATTCTTTTTATCGACGAGCGCTTCAAAAGCATTGTTCAAGAGATTGATCAAAACCCGCCCGAAATCCTGCGGGATGATGGCCACACGGGGCAGGTTCTCATCGAAATGCCGCTCGAACTCTGACTTACAGTTGGGGTACTTCGCAGAAAAGCCCGAACAAACGAGCGTGAGGTATTCATCCACGAGGGCATTCAGATCGGTCATCACCCGCTGGCCCTTGCCACTGCCTGCATGTTGCATCATCGACTGGACGATGGCGTCGGCGCGCTTGCCGTGCTTGGAGATCTGTGCGGCGTTGGTCTTGAGATCGGCGAGGATTGCTTGCGCTTCTTCGGCATCCCCTTCGTCCAGTGCTTCACGGGCTTCGCCGGCAAGTTCCTCATTCAACTCGGCAAAATTGTTGACGAAGTTGAGCGGGTTTTTGATTTCATGCGCGATGCCTGCCGTGAGTTGACCGAGCGAGGCCATCTTCTCCTGTTGAACCAGTTGTGCCTGCGTCTCCTTCAAGTCGGAGAGGGTCCGCGTCAGGTCGTCGCGTTGGGCCTCGATCTGTTTTCGCTGCGCAGCCAGTTCGGTATTGCGTTCCGACAGGCGCTCGGCCATCAGGTTAAAGCTCTGGGCCACCTCCCCCAGCTCGTCGCGGTTGGGGATATCGATCCGGTGGTCGAGCAGGCCGCTTCCCAATTCGCCGGCGCCGGTTTTCAGGGCCGCGATGGCGTGGAGCAGGTCGCGTGAGATAAAGAATGCCAGCACACTCCCGATCAGCGCCGAGAGAATGAAGCACAGCCACGTCAGCCGACCGTTAGTCTGGTCGGTGAGAATGAACTGTTTGCGCCCCTCGGCGAGATGATTTTTCTCAGCTTGAACCACTGCCGGCAGATCGGCTGTGAGCAATTCTTCGGATAATGGTTCGGCCCGAACGTACAATTCCTCCACGGCCTTCGAAGCATCGGTCCACTGAAAGTCATAGAATTTTTTCCACGACATGACCAGCCGGTCGGTCTTCTCGTAGAGCGCCTCGATGGATGCTGTACGATCAGGCTCCGTCTCGGCAATCATGTCCCGTAGTCGTACCGTCACTGCATCTACGCCTTGGGCAAACTGCGCACGCTCGGCTTCGCTTGGCGGCTCAGCGGCTTCGACACCAATAACGCCGGAAAGCAAATCGACATACCGTTTTTGGTCCTCCAGCAAATTCGCCACGTCCGTAATAATAATCTGACGTTCGATGGCACGTTGTAGCGTTTCAAAGGCCAGACTACGCTGGCTTGATCCCCAGTAATAGACTGCAATATTGATGGAGCCGAGCCCGAGCAGCACCCCAAAGGCAAAGACGAGTTTGGTCCGAATGGAATGCACCTTAGGCGTTCGTCCGCGAAACCAGCGGCGACTAGATGTGGTAGTGGCGTTCATTGCAAACGATATCCGTCTTCACCGGGCAGTTTACCATCGATGCGTAGCATCCGGGTGGCATCATCCACCGCCGAGGCCGGCATAAATGTGATCGCACCCGGTAAAACCTTTACCAGTTCTTTTGCCATATCCGAACTATACACAATCTTGGGCCCGGATGTCACTTCGGATCGAAATATTTTGGCGATCCAGTACCTCCGAAACTGGCTCTCTGTCATCTCATATATGCGCTTGAGAACGATATCCCGCTCCACTGAAACCGGCGCTCGAACCAGAAGGGTGATTTTCTTGCGATTCGACCAGAACTGTTGTTCGCCCAGAAATATGTTTCGGAGTTGGGTAAAAGTGATGCCGTGGTCCACCACGTCGGGGTGCACTACGATGGCGATGGCAACGCTTTTATTTTCCTGTGCCCGGGCGGACGTGGTTGGCCATATCGCGCATTGCCCGATGATCAGCAAGCCAATCCCCCACCGTACTACTTCTCGAGAATTGAGGACGACCGTGTTCATATTAATTTTCATTTAGAAGTAAGAAAAAATACAGGTGCAAGTCGTTCGTGAAATGCCTATGCGACATCCCATAAGTGATCGAAGGGAGGTTCAGAAATCGTGTGAGCCCAGACTTGAGAAGGTAAAGGACACCTGGAGAAAGAAACTGGATACGCGGCTTGCATCGACAAATCGCTCGTTCCGATATTCCGCCTTCAGGGCTGCCATGTGTATAAAATCATACCGAAGACCCGCAACCAGCGCTTTATACTCGAGGTTTAGTGGTTCGAAAATCGGATCATCTTTCGCCACGTCATTTTGTTCGAGACGTGCATAGGGCTTCAGCATATTCAACGCGTCCGGCAATCGGTAGGCGACTTGCACGTAATAGGCGCGATTGGTAGTCGCCCGCCCGGTGTGCAAGGGATCATGCACGACCCAGGCATACTCTGCGATGACTTCCGGTTGCTCCTTTTCATACGCCAAATGTGCGGAAAAAGTATTTTCATCGACGGCATTAACTGAGTCCACCGCGATTCGGTCATGATATACAGACCCGCCAATCTGCAGCCCATAAATCGCTTGTGGCCGAAACTTGAATCCGGCTAGCAGCGCCCGCTGATCATTCACATCCCCTGCATCACCCGCCCTTCCGATGTTGATGTTGCGCCCGTTTCCTATCCCGGCGAAATACGAGAGCCCGGAGGTCGGCAGCGCACCTTCCATCAGTATGCCGACGAAATGGACCGGTAAGTATTTGCTCCCGAATTTGATCATTTCTGGCCTCGCCACTGACGTTTGCAGCCAAAGGCCGTGGTGAAAGGCCGTATTCCAGTAGCCGATGGGCGTGTGATACCGCCCGGCAGATACTTTGAAATAATCCGCGAAGTCGTACCTCAGAAGCAACCGTTCCACCTCCACGCCATATCCCGTCGAACGCGGCGTGGCACTCACTTCCCCAAAAAACGTCACTCTTTCACTCAGTCCCGATGTAACATGACCCACCAGTTGGCCCAGTTTGAAGCCTTCAGGGATTTCACGCTGTGTGGCGACATACCCTACGTCGGCAAAGCCAATCATTCGCGTACTCTGCGCCCGGCACGCCGCCGCTATAACTGACGACATTAATATTATTACGTACAGAAACGATAGTAGAGGTCTGATCATATTCTGCTTTTGGGAAAAGTGGGTAAAAGAGGCGGTGTCTGGAAAATGGTGTTGGAGACTCGTGGCCGGTGGTTCGCAAGACATGCCCTGTAGCCAAAAGCCAATACTCGTTCATCAATCAACGGCGTGCCAAACTAACCGGCTCATGTAATAAACGACTTTTCCAACAAACTTGGCCCATTGGGGAGAATGATAAGCAAAATAGCCGTATCGGGCACGAATGACTCGAGAATGCGAACTACCATGCATTGAAATGCACCGGAATACTCCCCCTACCCAATTCATAGAGAAGGTCGAACCCCGGGATGCGCTCCGTGCAGCCTGCTCGCCCCGGCCTCATGTTCCGGCTCATTGCACGTACGCGCGCCCGGTACAGTTGATGAAGTCGAAAGAAATTACCCTCCAGGAGTCACCTCAGTGGCTGTTTGCCGCCGCTTCGGTTGACGTCAAGCGCACCGAGAACGGGTGTCTCTTCAGTCACCTTTGCGCACGTTTTGAACTTCTCGCGTATGTCGTATTTATCAGTCCCGTACGGCCGCTTTCAAATAGGGCACCTGCCCTTTGCCTTGCTTCCTCGTCTGCCGTTCGTCGAATCAGCGGATCGTAAAAGGCCTCTAAGTGACCCACAGCTCGTCACACCGTCGGATGCATCAGGACGGCCGCCTTGATACCGACGACATCGTCGTTCCGGTAGCCCATCGTCTGCTCTCAGCCATCGCCCATTTCGCGCTTCCGCTCGGCGTCGAGCGGACCGTAGTTGTACGTGGCACTCGTCCCCCCGTAAACCTCGGACGACTAATCGCTGAATCCACACTGTATGCTAAGCGAAACCATTTTTTCAAATACGCCGCTCATGGACACGATCACATTGACTACCGCATAAAGAAAATGGCACCTCAACCCGGAAATGCCTGTCTGAATGAATGACTCGAAATGTAGCAACGCAGCCGGGCCGATTCAGTAGCCTATGGTTGAAATTCGAATCATTACGAGGGATTCTTTGGGAACGCTGCGTTTTGGGCTTGGCGTAGTCAACCGGTGGTTCTGTCCGAGACGACCACGGGCCTGGCAGAATGAACACTTCGATATTGTATCTTCCTACAGCCAAACATTTCAATAGCGCGTATCGCCGACGATGCTGCCATCAAACCCATAAAGGCTGCGGCTACCATCTAACCCATAATCGCCAGTCGCAGCCTCATTGCTCTTAGCCAGAAGTGAAAGGCCGGGGACATAGCCAACAGCCAATTGCCATAAGCCACCCTCACATCACCCCCCGCTCGGCGAGCGAGGTAAACGTCGTCCCGGCGATGATGATATGGTCGTGCACCGGGATGCCCATGAGCTTGCCGGCTTCGACGAGTTGCCTGGTGATCTGAAGGTCCTCCCGACTCGGCTCGGAATTGCCGGAGGGATGGTTATGGAGACAGATTACCGCGGCGGCGTTTTCGAGGATAGCCTTTCGGAAGACGGCCCTCGGTTCGACGATACTGGCAGCTAGCCCACCCTCGCTCGCCGTATAGTCGCCCGTGATGATATTGGCGGTATTGAGCAGGACAACCTTGAAAATTTCTTTCTTGAGATCGCGCATGATCGGCCCGTAGACGGCGGCCACATCGGCCGGGGTGTGGACCTGTACCCGCTGCCCGCCCCGCTGTGATTCAACCCTTAGACCGATCTCAAAAGCAGCCATGAGCTGCACCGCTTTGGCGGGCCCCACCCCCACAACACGCATGAGTTCCTTCAGATCGCGGAGGGAGAGCGAATGAAGCGAGCCGTAGGCCTGAAGCAGCGCCCGGCCCAACTGTACGGCCGACAGCGGGCCTTTTTTCGTACGCGTCCCGCTTCCAAATATGAGGGCGACGAGTTCACCATCCGACAGCGCCGCCGGCCCCCGTAGCATCAGCTTCTCCCGCGGCCGATCCGAGGCATCCCACCGGTTGATCGGGACCTGATATTCGATTTCCGGCTCTCCGGCCGGGTGAAGCTTAGAGAGGGCGTCAAGCGAGGACATGTTGCGTCGGAATTTTGCGAGGAATATTCTCCCGTTAAAACACCCCCTGCCCCCATTTATAACCTGCCCCGAAAATGGGCCCCGTCGTGCTCCCCTATTTCAGGGCCGTGAGGCCGTCGTCTATCCTTCGCATGGCCTCTTCGAGATCCGCCATTGAGGCAGCATAAGATATACGGAGCCCATCCGCTGCGCCGAAAGCGTGCCCGGGAACGAGGGCCACATTGTAGGTCTCCAAAAGGTAAATACAGAGATCTTCAGCATTGTCGATGGATTTCCCTTTCATCGTTCGCCTGCCGTAAAACGCTGACACCTCCGGAAAGAGATAGAAGGCGCCTTCCGGTTTTGGGCAGTGAATCTCGTCGATGACGCGCAGGCGACCGAGAACAAAATCGCGCCGTTTGCGAAAGGCCATGACCATCTCTCGGACGGGGGCCATGTCCATTTCGAGGGCCGCCACCCCCGCCTTTTGGGCGATGCTGTTTGGCGCCGAAGTAAATTGACTTTGCATTTTGGCCACGGCCCGGCTGATGGGCACCGGCGCCGCAAGGTAGCCCAACCGCCAGCCTGTCATGGCATAGCCTTTGGAAAAACCGTTGATCGTGATGGTTCGTGCCCACATGTCCGGCAACGAAGCGAATGAGACATGGACGGCATCATAGAGGACGTATTCGTATATCTCGTCCGAAATGACATAGATCTGTGGATGTCGCCGGAGTACGTCGGCAACGGCGCCAAGCTCGTCTTTTGAATACACCGCACCCGTGGGATTCGACGGGGTACAGAGGATAAGTAGCCGCGTCCGGTCGGAAATGGCCGCTTCGAGGGCCTCGGGCAAAATACGATAGTCGTTCGCGGCCGTACTCGGCATGACGATCGGGTCGGCGCCCGCGAACCGGACCATCTCAGGATAACTGACCCAGTACGGGGCCGGGATGAGCACTTCGTCGCCCGGGCGGCAGAGAACCGCCACGGCCATCGCGAGCGACTGCTTGGCTCCGTTCGAGCAGACGATCTCGTCCGGCGTGTATTTCAATCCATTATCACGGGCCAGTTTTCGGGCAACGGCCTCACGGAGCCCCGGGAATCCGGTGTTCATCGTATAATGTGTGAACCCTTCCTGAATCGCTGCGATGGCTGCCGAAGAAATCGGCGCGGGCGTGTCGAAATCGGGCTCGCCGGCGCTCAGGCTGATTACAGGGTGGCCGTCGCGAAGGCGTTGTTTGGCGCGGGCCGTCATCGCCAGCGTCGCCGACGGCTGCATTGCCTCGACCCGTGGATTGAAGCGGAGTTCGTCGGTGGACATGGGCTATGGAATACGATGAAAGAATAGGACACTGAAAGGTACACACCCATATCTACAGGCTGATACCTTTCGCACGACCACGGCGATTATTTTTTTGCCTGAAGGGTTTTGAGTACGGGGGCCGGTACGAACGACGATATGTCGCCGCCGAGCCGGTGAATTTCACGGACAAGCGATGCATGAATGAGCGCGTGAGACTCTGACGGCATCAGAAAAACCGTCTCGCACGTGGGATGTAAGCGCCGGTTGGCAAAAAGCATCCGATACTCGTAGTCAAAATCGGTTACCTGACGCAATCCACGTATCACGGCCACGGCCTCTCGTCGCCGGGCATGATCCATCAACAGACCATCGAACGAAGCCACGCTCACGCCCGCCAGTCCCTCGGTGCATGCCTGCACTAGTTCGCATCGCTCCTGAAGCGACAGGAGCGGTGATTTGCTCACATTAACGGCTACCGTCACCTCCACTTCATCGAACAAAAGTATGGCCCGTTCGAGGATATCGAGGTGTCCCTTAGTAAACGGATCGAAAGTGCCGGGATATATTGCGAGTGACATAGGCGTGATTTTCTAGCAGTGTATACGGCGGAATGACGTTCCGCCCCGTAAAAAGAAAATACACATCAGGCACCCACCGTGTCTTCTTTCCGAAATATCGTGATATAGGCCCTGCCGTACGTTCGGTTCACTTCGAGGGCCGGATGTTCGTAGAAAGGGGTATACTTGCCGTGTTCGAGCACGAGGCGTCCGCCGGGCCTGAGCAGGGGGAGGGCGAGTTCCGGGAGGGTGAGCATGCCGTCAAAGGCATAGGGTGGGTCGGCGAGGATCAGATCGAACGGCGGGCCCCGATACCGCCGAAGATACGCGACGGCATCCAGACTAAGGAAGGTGCACCGGTCCAGAACCTCTAGATTCTGGGCATTGTTGCGAGCGAATTTCAACACCTTCCTGTTCTGTTCAATGAATGTGACGGCCTGTGCGCCCCGGCTCACGGCTTCGAGGCCGAGGGCCCCGGTCCCCGCGAACAGATCCAGCACATCGGCCTGTTCCCATTCGATTCGGCTCTCAAGCAAATTGAAGATTGCCTCACGCGTCCGATCCGTTGACGGTCGAACGAGCTTGCCTTCGGGCGCTCTGAGTTGCCTTCGACGAAGAAAACCACCGATAATGCGCATTGAATGGAGCGAGGGCGATTATGGCAATAACCTAGATCGGGCGGGCGTCAGAGCGAGATGCCGATACAGGGGGCATAGGACTCGAAATCAAAACCGGACGAGAGGCTGCTTGCATCGAGATCGACAATCGGAATGGCGTCAAGTTTTTCGGGGACAATGTCGAAAATTGTCTCCATCGCGGCAAAATCTTCAATGTCGGAGACAATGCCGTAAATAAATATGCGCCCAACCTTGTTCGGATGTAAGCCCAGCTGCCGAAGAAGAGCGAGCGTGAAATAAACCGAGTCAGCCTCATCGCCCGGATTCGTATAATGACAGAAAGTCCATTCTCCGTGACGTACAACCGTGTATTCAAAATGCGTCGGATAATAACCGACAGCGAGAACAAGGGGTCGATCATCCGGACAGAGTGCTTCCTTGAGATGTAGGCGATTGAGCGCGTTCGCGATCCCGTGCATACTGGACATGGGATAGGCTGCGGAAATCGACAAGTCACGAACGATCGTTCTCAGACTCGAATAAACAATCGCCGGGAGTGCAAGGATTTGATGCCATTCTACGACGTCACCATCGGGTAGCGTCTCAGCATGTGCCAACTCCGATGTCAGCGACAAATCCCCAGAGGTAGGATCCGTGAGTAGTTTCGCCTCACGTTCGAATTGAGCCCTCTTGACCAATTCAGTCGCATCGGGTGGCGCCATCGAGAAATAGGAGATCCCTCGCGGGGGATGGATCGCGAGGCAGAGTTCGCGTGCGACCGAGCCTTGGAAAACATCTCGAATAGCCTCAATGATCGTAGCCAGGTGTTCGGGGTCCCGACTGCCGAATAGCTCATCGCCAATAGCAAATTCGAAATCACAGCTCCCCAAGCGAAGAAGGCGATACCGCGCACCGTATTGCTCGACTTCGGCGTAGCGCATAACGCGACCGTAAATATCGATGCCCGCGCGTGCCTGTGCTTCCATAGCTAGACGGACTATTGAGAATTGGAGCCGAATCTACCGGCCGCCACCCGGAAGAGATAGCCCAAATGGGCTGCAGACAGCGATTAACAACTACTCCCAGCTTGCGGCGTTGAGCATCGTAATATCCGAAGTAATGGACCCGATTTGATCTTTGGTATCCGGATCCTTTAACATATAGATCCTCACCTTGGCGGTATCATTGACGCCATATTCGAACGGCTTCCCCGAACGAGGAGAATACACCATCGAATCAGCGATAAAACCTGCGCCAAAGAGGCTGTCGGCATCCGCAACTAGCATCGAATCCGAAGTCACATATTGAATCAGCGAGTCGAGGGTCAACGGGTAACGATTTGTCGAACGCTCATAATAGATAAGCCCGGTACGCACTTTGCTCATGCGTTCACGGGTCAATTTAGTCATCTCCTTCTGCCGTTCAATAGCCTGGTACGGCTCGGTGATGGATACATAGAGGAAGTAGGCAAGGACGACGATGACGATGCCTAAAGTAGCTTGAAGGGCTAAGCGGATACCCTGACCCATTGTCGGTCGTGCTCCAGATATGTGACGAAGTTGCGGATGGTGGCTCGATAGCCGGCCGGTTGTCGGTTTCGGATCGAATAGGGGCTTTATGAGCCGAAAACTCGGGGTCGAAAATACATGTCAACCCTCCGAAATGCAACCATCCGGAGTTGTCCCAAAACAAAGTAGTGTATTTGGCAGTTCTAGACCAGCTTTAATGACCACCTTCATGAAAAGACGCATTCCCCTTCCAGGAGTTGCCCTACCATCCTCACGACGCCACCTTGACCGACCTCCTCATCAACATCGACCACGTTGCCACGTTGCGGAACGCGCGACACGAATCGTTCCCTGATCCGGTTCATTCCGCCCTCCTATGCGAAAATGCCGGCGCCGACGGCATCGTATTCCATCTCCGTGAGGACCGCCGCCACATTACAGACCGCGATGTACGGCTGCTCAAAGAGACGGTTCGCGGAAAGCTTGACTTCGAGCATTCGCTCAATGAGGAAATTGTGCAAATTTGCTGTACAACAAAGCCTCATCTCTCTACGCTCGTCCCCGAACGTCGCGAGGAAATCACTACGGAAGGCGGTCTAGACGTGCTCAAGTTTCGCGCAAGATTGAAGGAAGTTATTCCCCGCCTGTTCGATGCCGGGATCCTTGAAGTCGCGCTTTTCATCGACCCGGAACCGGCACAAATCGAAGCAGCGCATGCTGTCGGGGCCAATGCAATTGAACTGCATACGGGCGACTTTGCAAATGCCGCCACCACCGAGGCACAACAGGCGATGGCAAATCGTCTGGCTCAGGGAGCCGAGACGGCGCATGCGCTCGGTCTTCGCGTTCACGGCGGGCACGGGCTAGATTATCACAATTACCCGCTTTTCAAGAGCACCGTCCCACACGTGAAAGAAGTTTCAATTGGCTTTGCGATTATCGCCAGGGCCGTCATGGTTGGGATAGAAAGTGCTGTCCGGGACATGCGGCGGCTCGTGAAGGGCTACTAATTACAACTCGGGAAGGGACTAACCCTGACTGTTCACTCATTTCTTCTTTTATAAGGTTTGTAGACGGACACCATGGATAGCCAGATTATTGATCTAAAAAACATCCCTGATGGACACCGTAGCGGTTATATCGCGCTGATCGGCAAACCCAATGTGGGAAAAAGTACCCTCATGAATTCCCTGCTCGGGCGCAAACTGGCCATCGTCACATCCAAGCCGCAGACTACGCGGCATCGGATTCTCGGCATCAAATCTGAAGAGGCCTACCAAATTATATTTCTCGATACGCCCGGCATCATAGAACCGCGCTACAAACTCCATCAATCCATGATGCAGAATGTCAGCAGCGCAATTGCCGATGCCGACCTTTTGCTTTTCATGGCCGATGCCACACAGGACACGCCCGACACGTTCAGCCTGGAACACATTGGTGACCGGCCGGCAATTCTCGTCCTCAATAAGCTCGACCTCATCCCATCGGATCGCGCACTGCCGCTTGTGGAGGCGTATACGCAACTCCGTGTCTTCGAAGAAGTCATCCCGATTTCGGCATTGAAAAAGAAAAATCTTGACGTCTTGCTCGACATTGTCATTTCTCGCTTGCCCCTCGGACCTCCCTTTTACCCACATGATGTGTTGAGCGATCATCCAGAAAGATTCTTTATCTCCGAAATAATCCGGGAAAAGATCTTTGAGCAATTCCGGCAGGAAGTCCCTTATTCAACGCAAGTTAATATCGTCACGTACGAAGAACGCGAGCAAAAGAAGGACTTTATAGATGCCGAAATTGTTGTAGAGCGGGCCTCACAGAAAGGCATTCTTATTGGTAAAGGCGGGAAGTCGCTTAAGCGGATTGGATCTTCTGCACGGCTTGATATCGAAGCGTTTCTTGCGCGGAGTGTTTATTTGCAACTCCACGTCAAGGTACGCGACGATTGGCGCAATACGAACACGTTACTTCGCTCATACGGTTATTAGGCCTGACCGACACGTAATCCTTCGCGGACGGCACACTGCAAATCGCCGGGAACACCATCGAGACAGAGGTTATGCCTCGAAAAAGCCCGGCGGCGGGGGTATTTTTTGCGCATCTCTACGAACCGGACGCGCTGGGCGTCAGAACTGACCGCTAGCATAGACCGCATTCGTCGGTCATCATTACCGATATTGTACATCGAGCCGACCAGTCTGTGAAGCCAGGCAGTTTCCGAAAGTTCGATCGGTGGTAGGGATAGCGCAAGATGGTCCTGAGTGCCTCCCGAATAAAGAGATGCAAGATCGGACGGCTCGGGTTTTTCTAGTAGCGATATAAGGGCATCACGGAGCATTTCCATGCCCCGTACCTTTCCATCGAATGAATACCCCGCAATATGCGGCGTCGCTAGATCCACAGCATCCAAAAGTGAAGCCATAGGCGCAGGTTCACCTTCCCATACGTCGAGCGCGCAAGCACCCACACGTCCGTTTCGATAGGCAGCGAGTAGGTCCTTATTGGACACCGCGGCTCCACGGGAACTATTGACGAGCCAGGCCCCTATTTTCATTCTGGCGAGCCTATCCGCATCGATAAGATGATACGTTTGATTTTCGCCATCTCTTACCAGAGGAACGTGTAGCGTGATGATATCGGCTTCCGCGAGAAGATGTGAAAGCGGCTTATAATCGTGAGATAGGCCCTCCTTTTCGGCGAATTCCGCAAGTGGCGGATCATTCATCAACACCCGGACGCCAAATGCCGGCAACCGAACAGCAAGCTGCCCCCCAATATTTCCGCATCCAATAATGCCAGCGGTTTTGCCTCGAATCGTCTCCCCATTTTGTACAGACAATTGGAATAGGGCCGCGATTACATATTCTACTACCGATTCTGCATTTGAACCCGGCGCATGGGCGAAAACAATGCCCTGCCGCTTGAGGAGAGCTATGTCGACGTGATCAGTGCCAATAGTCGCCGAACCAACGAACTTGACCGAACTCCCGTTGATAAGGTCGGCATCGACACGCGTAACACTTCGCACCAACAGGACGTCCGCACTCCGAATTGCTCGCGACGACATCTCCCGGCCGGGCATGGTCTCAACGGTACCGAGATCTCCGAATGCCTCCCGCACGAAAGGTATGTTTTCATCTGCGACAATATGCAACGGGGGATGTACCAAATCGTCTTGTATTTTCGTTATAGAGCCGGCCGATCGTGGTACTTTCATGTTTCCGACATTCCGCCGCCATACACGGCCAAATGGCTGGTCTGTTTCATCGACGATCCGATATGACACCCCGTCAGTATGATACTCATCGTGAGACCGAGAGAAGCATAATTTTGTCTGAGATACGCATATTCGCCCCCCGATTGTTGTGAAACGATATTTACAATGTCCTTTCACTAAGAGACGAACAAGAGAGGATGAACGCGGAATGAAAGGGCGGACAAAGAAGCATGAAATTATTCTCATCCTGAGAACTCAAGATGTTGTTATGATACTACTTAACGCCTCTCTCAGTGAAAATGCTCTTGAGAGGCCAATCAAGGGCGTTTTGCAAAAATTGGCATGGTGTCTGTTAAGGCGAACTTTGACTTCAAATTGTGTTTAAGGCCGATTTTTTGTTGCGACCTTCTGACAGTTTGAAGGCTTCGAATTGTCGAACAAACGGTAAATCGCCAATGGCACGAATGATCCGAATTCCTGCCTTAGTCTTGAGCTTGGCCGGCGTCATCGCCGTGGGTGCCGAACTGTTGGGCGTGCTGCCCGCAGATAGCCATCCAACCGGAGACAAAGCCGATTTTACGGCAAATGTACCGGCCGACTCAGCAATGGTGGCAGATACATCATCTGCCTCGTACCTGACCATACAGGAAGCCCTTAAGAACCCACAACGGCTCCACCCACTGCCCCCGGAAAAGATTGATTCGGAGACACTTTGGCTGGCCCGCGTCATATATTCCGAATCGAAGCGCCCGGAAGAACAAGAATTGGTGGCGTGGGTCGTTCGTAACCGAGTCGAAACCCGTTATCGCGGAAAATCGACGTATCGCACTGTAATTCTCGATCCTTACCAGTTCAGTGCTTTTCTCCGGACTGGTCATCAACGGCCGTTTTACCTTCAATTGAACGCTGCTTCACGGACTCCAGGCTGGCAACGTGCATTGAGTATTGCGTATTACGTTCGCAAGGCCGATGAATCAATGCGGCCATTCTCACTTCGGACGCGCCATTTTTATAGCGAGCGCTCTATGATGCTTCGAAGCACGCCTCCGTGGGCGACCGGCTCCAATCCAGTATCGCTAAATCCGAAATACAAAGTAGATTCACGGCGATTCCTCTTTTTCGAGGGCATCGCCTGATGGATCTAAATTACCTAAAAAGGGCGTACCCCGATTGCGCGGGTAAGCCCTTTTTATTTAAGTCATTCGGCCCGTACAACCACAGATTGCACAGGCACCGGATTACGTCGGAAGTCGTAAATGTAGTATGCGTAATCGGCTCTCACATGCCCGATTCGCCGGGGCAATCGGGAAAACACGGTGTAAGAAACGGGGCGAAATCGTCGCCCGCTACGGGCCTAATAAAATGCCCGATATCCCGGCACGCGTTTAGTCTCCTTGACGTGCGTCGGTAATCACCATCGGAAACAATCATACAAGCATTGCTCACGATAGCCCATTCGTGCAGATGCCTGGATCGGTGCGTCGCAATATCGATTGTCTTCGATGCGCAGTCCGCCGTACAAATAAACGATACCCCAATCACAATTCGAAGGCAAAAAGCCTCGGCAAAGCTTGGCTCCAAGCTTCGGTGATAGCCTTTCTTTCAAATCCTCTTCAAGGCTCGCCCGAAATTAGAGCCCAATACCAAGACGAACCATAAACGAATTCATCCGACTGGTATCACTGGTATTGAATTCGACACTGCCAACAGAAAACCTATCCTTTACGAATCGCGAGATGCCGAAAGCGTAACGCAGCTCTGGGAATAGCTTCAGGTTGACGCCGGGCACCGATAACGCGACACCAAGACCGACATTGGCCGCCACATTAAACTCCTGGATAGCATCCTTGAATGATTTTCCGGAAACGTTTGAATAAGTGAACACGGGTCCGGCAATAGCATAGGGTTTCACGAGCGGCGTGGCAGTTAAATTGAAGTGCAAATCAACAGGTACTTCAATCATATTCAGATCAATGCTATCTGAAAATCCTCCCAGCGAAAAATCAACGTTGCTCACGTTGCGATAAAAAATCCCCGGGCGGAGTGACAACGGGCCGGCGCCGACATCATAAAAAACGCCCGCATGGAAACCCGTTGCGTTTCCAATGTTTCCATTTTGGGCCGATGTTTTGACATCATTTATGTTGTCAAAATTGACACCTGCAGCAATGCCGAGCTGGGCAAAAGCAGACGAGATGGGTGAAATAACGATACCCACAAGAAGCAGCGTACCGCAAATGCGAAAGAGTTTTTTGAACATGACAGGTAATCCCTCAATATGATGGATGGGTGGGAAACATGGTGAAAGGTACAAAACGATGGCGTATTGGCACAGGAGGGTTTACGGATTGACAGCGGCTTCATAGGCATCACGGAGCGAAGAAGTACCCTCCTGCAACCTGACCTGTGGCGTGGCGTTAGCGAGGCATACTTCGTGCCATTAGCCTACTCAAATAAGCGTTTTCGCTATGAAAATTGGGATTACCTGCTATCCTGTCTATGGCGGCAGCGGCGTCGTCGCGACGGAACTCGGGAAGGCCCTTGCAGCCAGAGGACACCAGATTCACTTCATAGCCTACTCCATGCCGTTCCGGCTCGGTCATGTTCAGGAAAACATTTTGTACCACGAGGTGAATGTCAATGCATATCCGTTATTTGAGTACCCGCCTTATACCTTGAATTTGACCAGCAAGATGGTCGATGTGGTGAAGCATTATTCCTTGGATGTACTGCATGTGCACTATGCGATTCCGCACGCTACGAGTGCCCTGCTGGCCCGACAGATTCTGGCTTCTGAAGGGGTTCATATTCCGATCGTTACCACATTGCACGGTACGGATGTCACTATTGTTGGGCGCGATCCGTCTTTCGCCCCCGTGATCAGCTATTCAATCAATCAGTCGGATGGGGTCACGGCCGTCTCCGAATATCTTCGGAAGGAGACCCTTTGTTGTTGTGGTGGGGTCACAACGGACATAGAAGTGATTCCCAATTTTATAGACACCAAACGCTTTCATCGGCTAAAGAAGAATCATTTCAAACGCGCGATCTGCCCTGAAGGCGAAAAATTAGTGGTGCATGTTTCCAACTTTCGTCCGGTAAAAAATGCCCGGAATGTAGTCGATATCTTTCACAGATTGCGAGAAGAGGGACTTCCGATCAAGCTCCTATTGGTTGGGGACGGCCCCGACCGGATGCCACTCGAGCATCTGGCGCGGGAACTCAATGTGATCGAGAATGTGCGCTTTCTTGGCAAGCAGGAACCCGTCGAAGAAATCCTTTCTATTGCCGACGTCTTTCTTATGCCGAGTGGCTCGGAGACATTCGGGCTGGCCGCTCTCGAGGCGATGGCCTGTGAAGTGCCCGTAGTGGCGAGCCGTATCGGGGGTTTGCCTGAATTAATTATGGACGGTGAATCCGGATTTCTTTGCCCTCTGGGCGATATCGAGGCATTTACGGAATCCACTAGAAAATTGCTGACCGACGAAGACCTGCATACCCGCATGGCCCGTGCAGCTCGTGAACGCGCCGAACAAGCCTTCGATGTGCATGGCATCGTCCCGATGTATGAATCATACTATGAACGCATTGCGAGCCGGTCCTCCATGCCGGTATGATACCGTGCCGTCAGAAGCTGTTTTGTCTTCTCCGGTAAATCCTACTTCCATGAAACACCTAATCAGTAAGAAGAAAACCCCCTTCCCAATAAGTGATTACTTTCGGTCGTATCTCGTTCGATACGGACGAATCCACGAACATGGGATTCGATACGAAGATTTGAAACGCTATCATACGGCCGTCCCACTCTACAATGAAGCTGGACAAGACACCCTCTGGAGCACCGTATTTTATCCCTCAATAGAACAAGATGAGATCCACGAACAACTTTGCCAAACGTACGCGATACTGACGACTCGAGGTGATTCATCCACCACCTCAAACCTGTTTATTGACCGAATTGATGTCTGTAATTATGGTAACACGTTACCATTTCGCATACGCATAGTTAATCAAATCAATGAGAACTTTGATTATTTCTATGTAAAAACGATTGATGCTAATCGTATTTACGGGCTCGAACTCGAACACATCCTATCTCCAAATCGAATCAATTATTTTCTCCACAAGGAGACGATCATTGAGGAGCATATCATCGGCATCCCTGCTTCGGAGTTTTTGCACGAGAGTATGCCCATGACCCGGTTTGACCTCGTGCGGTTGGCCAAGGAATTTGTCAAGTTCAACGAACGTAGCTTTGTACTTCTGCTCGGCGATATGCACTCGGGAAATTTTGTTATTGAGATGAACCGAGACTTCGAAAAATGGCATTTCCACATGCATCCCATTGATTTCGATCAGCAAAGCCATCACTGGCGAAAGCAGTCCTATATTCCCGAGTGTTTTCCGCAAAACGAACCCTTTCTTCGAGCAACGCGGAAATACCTTTCGACCGAGAATATGGATCAGTATCAGACCGAAGAACGTGGTCTAATCGCTAACCGGGTCAGGGTATCACACGGTCGTCTCGATCAGATGACCGAGGTGATGCGAGAGGATCTGATTGCCCCGGACGACTATGTGAGGCGCCTTCGCGAACAACTTGCCGCCCATTACGAAGATCCGGACTTCGAACAATGCCTTACGATGGGAGATCTTGTCTACACATCGATCCACCGCCTCCTCGATCATAAACGACCCCCGCGCCCTTTGCTTGGCAGTTCGTGGCCATGAGCAACTAAAACGGCATCTTCGCCCCCGAGAGAAACGGATTGTTCAGACGCTCGCTGCCTATCGTCGTTGCGGGGCCGTGTCCCGGATAGATCACCGTCGCATCCGGCAAAGAAAGGAGTTTCCCGTGAATCGATTCCATGAGTTCGGGCAATGATCCTCGCCAAAGATCCGTTCGCCCTATAGAGCCCTGAAACAGTACGTCGCCGGAGAGGACGGCGGCGCCATGCTGGTTGTAAAAACAAACTGACCCTGGAGAGTGTCCGGGGGTGTGCAGCACACGCAACGTCACCTCCCCGAAGCTGATTTTGTCGCCTTCCGCGAGCAATGTATCGACCGCCGGCGACGACGTAAATTCCAGCCCGAACATCGCAGCCTGATCTTTCGCTCGCTCAAGCAACGGCTCGTCTTTAGGGTGCAACTGAAATGCGAGTCCGTAACGTTCTGCAAAAAAAGCACATCCGAAGATATGGTCGATGTGGGCATGAGTGAGCAACAGATGCCGAACAGTGAGATGCTGGGCTTCGATGTAATTCACGACGGCGTGTTGCTCGCCCGGGGTTGCCGCGCTTGGATCGATAAGGACACCTTCCCCGGCATCATGACAGACATAACAGTTGGTCATAAACGGATTAAAAGCAAAATGCTTGACAACCATTGTGTGTCTCGCTCGCGGATGATTAACACGGAAATTAACGACGGCTGGCCTTTCCTCCTAAAGGAACGCATGGTATGCCACCCGGGTCAGCACGGATCCCGTTCCCTTCTTTTTGAGCGGTACAAACGGATTTGAACCGGTTATGAATCCTAGTGTTCGTCGGCACGAATATTGGGTAAGCACCTGTTCTTTTCAAAATAAGCTCGCCTCCCCCTTTAAGTTGTTGTCCGTCACCAACTTCGAGTCCGGCACGCCGGAACTCGTCTTTTCGGAGAGCCTCATATGATGCAGTTCACGTTGTTTTTGGTGCTCTCTAGCGTAGGTCTGTTCGCTATAGATTGTTACGTCTATCGAAATTGGAAGCGATATGCGAAGTATCGTACATGGGCGCATCATAGTTTGCCATATTACAGGGTATTGATGGTATTGATGCCATTGGTCCTCCCCGTCTATCTGGCTTTTTCGCGGTGGTGGGAGGTGGAACCGCGCTTGCTCCGCGCGCTTGTCATAGGGTCATGGTTGGTCTATTACATACCCAAATTGATCATTGCGACTGGCATTGGTGTGAAGGACCTGGCCTTATTTGTAATCTGGCTTTTCGGTTGGTTTCAGAAGCGACTTCTGCCTGCCCCCGTACTAACCACCTCCCGCTCATTGGATCTTACCGACATGAAACGGATCCCACGACGTGATTTCCTGCGCAAAATGGGATGGAGCGTTGCATCGGCCCCTTTTGTCGTCGTCGGATACGGTGTCTTCCGTACGCTCTACGATTTCGAGTTGCACCGCATTGACGTTCCCATCGCCGGACTTCCCCGTGCCCTCCAAGGCCTGACGATCGCGCAGATTTCGGACCTCCATGCCGGCTCCTTATTTAGCCCACGCCCCATGCTTGAGGCCATCTCTATAGTTAATGGTCTTCACCCGGATCTAATAACTGTGACCGGTGACTTCGTAAACAGCGACGCCGCTGAGGTGCCGTTAATTCTGCCGGCTCTGAATGCGCTCAAAGCCTCCCTAGGCGTCTACGGTTGTCTCGGAAATCACGACCATTACGCCCGCGTTGCCGAGGTTGCATCCGCCGTCGCAACGACGCCCGTAGATTTGTTGGTCAATGCACACCGCACGCTCGATATCGATGGGGCCCGGCTCCACATTCTGGGTACCGATAATACGGGATTCTACCAGCATCACGCCGACCTGCCTGCCGCTCTCGAAGGCCTCGTGACTGGAAATGAAGAATCCCGCATTTTACTTGCCCACGATCCTACGTTCTGGGATACGCACATCCTTCCAGACCGTCCGGATATAGATCTGATGCTGTGCGGCCATACCCATGGTGGACAACTCGGGGTAGAGCTGGGGCCATTTCGGTGGAGCTTTGCCTCCTTCGCCTATCCCCGATGGGCCGGTCTATATCAAGAACCGCGCTCGGATGGGTCGGGGCCGCAGTATCTGTATGTCAACCGGGGGCTGGGAACCGTCGGGCCACCTCTTCGCCTGGGCATTCGGCCCGAGGTCACGCTCTTGACATTGCTGCGCGCCTAAATATTGGTTCTAGTTCACGCGGGTTCGCATTACCTTTCCTTGAGATTCCTACATTGGGCGTATATTGCCACCCGCTCCACTATGTTCTCCCGATTTCACCGCATGATTCTCCGGATGCTGCCCGGCCCGTTTCTGGGTTGGCTGGGGACGCTCATGTTTCTGCTCTTAATGCAGTTTCTCATCCGCTATCTGCCGGATCTGGTTGGAAAGGGTTTGCCGTTTACGGTTATCGTCGAACTCATTTCGTATAACCTGGCCTATATGGTGGTGTTGGCTGTGCCCATGGCCGTCCTCATATCCACCCTGATGACCTTTGGGCAACTGGCAGAAACGCGGGCGTATGCCGTCATGAAGAGTGCTGGGGTTTCGATGCTTCAGCTTCTCTGGCCCGTGCTAATCTGCGGCTTTTTACTCACCGGTTTCATGTGGTATTTCAATAACGAAGTGCTCCCTGAAGCAAACTATCGGGCACGCAGCCTTTGGTGGGATATCCGCAAGAAGAAGCCGGGATTTCAGCTGCAGCCCGGCGTTTTCTATGACGGCATTCAAAAGTACAGCATTCTGGTCCGAGACATTCCACCCAACGACCCAAACATACTCCACGATGTCCTTATTTACGACTATTCTGAGGGATCCCGACGCCGGGTGGACATCAAGGCCAGTCGGGGTGAGATAATCCCTAAGGGTGACGGCCATGATATCGACGTTGTCCTCTATAACGGCGAAATACACCGCCGGAAAAAGCCCCCATCCATGCACGATCCCGGGCGTTATGAACGGCTGACTTTTGCCAAACACCGCCTTCGGCTGAACCTCACGGATTTCGCCTTCGAACGCAGTAATCCAGATAGAACGCGTCGTTCGGACCGCACAATGCGTACGTGGGATATGATTCATCTTGTTGATTCACTCGAGGTTAGTATTGCGGAGCAAAAACGTAACTTGTTGAAGATGACACTTGCTCTCGATGGCACGATTCCACCCCGTACGACGAATCAACGCCGACTTCCGCCTCGGCTGCACGATTTCGGGAACGGCCCGTTGCTGTCATCGCGGCGGGTGCTCTCCGGGCTGACTCGCGGGCAACAATTATCAGTGTTTGAGGTGGCTATCAGACAGGCGCGGCTGGCTCGAACCGAGATCGACAATACCAGGCGTACCGTGGAATGGCAGTCTGAACTAGTCAATCGGAATCGGGTTGAGATCCACAAAAAGCAGTCCATCGCCCTGGCCTGCCTGATATTCATCCTTGTCGGGGCGCCGCTGGGTCTGAGCATTCGCCGGGGTGGACTCGGTACGGCCGGGGCACTCGCGATCGGTATTTTCCTATTTTATTGGGTGACGCTGGTCCAGGGCGAAAAGCTGGCTGATCGAAACATGCTTACACCCTGGATTGGAATGTGGGCCGCCAACATCGCAACCATTCTTGTTGGTGCATGGCTGGTGCTATACGCCACCCTCGACCTTAGAGCTACACCACGCCTTCGTGATCGATTATCAGCACTATTCTCCCACCAGGCATGACGCGTCGAGTCCTCCACTTGTTCAAGCACGCCCGAATCCCCGGATCACATTGCTTTATCTCGTCCCCACGCCAGTCGGCAACCTCGAAGACATTACCCTACGTGCCCTTCGCATTCTCAAAGAGGTTGACCTCATCGCCTGTGAAGATACCCGAACATCCGGCATTTTACTTTCGCATTTTGGCATCGAGACGCCTCGGACCAGCTATCACGACCACAATGAAGCGCGAAAAGCTCCTCGACTTGTGGAGCGGATGGCTGCCGGACAACAAATTGCCCTCGTTACCGATGCAGGCTCACCAGGAATCTCTGATCCGGGCTTTTATCTCGTCCGCGCCTGTGTGGAAGCCGGCATTCGCGTGAACGCTCTGCCAGGTCCGACTGCATTCGTACCGGCTTTGGCGGCGAGCGGATTGCCATGTGAGCGGTTTGTCTTTGAGGGATTTCTCCCGGCTAGGAAAGGACGCCAAAAACGGCTGCATTTGTTGAAAACGGAATCGCGAACTATGGTGTTTTACGAATCCCCACACCGCCTAGTGAAGACACTAGCGAATTTCGCCGAGGTTTTCGGGCCAGATCACAGAGCAGTGGTTGCCCGGGAGTTGTCGAAGAAGTTCGAGGAAGTACACCGTGGTACGCTGGCCGAGTTGCAAACGGGCTTCTCGGAGCAGACGAAAGTTCGAGGTGAGATCGTCCTTATCATCGAAGGCGTTCGACCGGAGAAGCAACAACGGGATAAGTACCCTCGGGATAACGTCTAGTCACCGGCAGTCCATTGAAGCTTGTTTTTGTAGTCCGCGAAACAACTGTCCGTTTTTTCGTTTTTTATCCTGTGGGACGCGAAAACCCCCACCGGTTTCGTTCTTCTGGTCGTGATACGTTGATTACCGAGATTCCCGTTGCTATTCTCTTTGAAAGTCGGGGGAATCGCATATCAACGAACCGGGCATTGGGAGAATCAATCGAAATGTCACAGCGTAAATAGCGCGACTTCTGCTCAAATATGGGAACCAGATTTACCACGTCCGCCCATCGATCGTGTTGTATTTGTTTTGCGTCCTAAGGAATCCAATCACACCACATGAACTGGAAACGAACTGAACGGATCGTCGCGTCGTCCGTCTTCTTTTATGCCTTTGCATTGTATTTGTCCACCGTTTCTCCAACGGCCTCCTTCTGGGATTCAGGAGAATTTATTGCCATTGCCAATCAGTTGGAAGTCTCGCATCCTCCTGGAGCACCCTTTTATATGCTCTTCGGCAGGCTGTTCTCAATGTTTGTCCCCAGCGTATATGTTGCACTTTCAATCAATTTGATTTCCGTGATTGGCAGTGCTTTCACAGTAATGCTTGGACACCTCATTATTGTCCGCTTGGTTCGTTTCTGGCAGGGTAACCCGGAACAGTGGACCTCCAGCGACCGGATCGCGGCACTCGCGGGCGGTGTTATTGGTGCTTGTACATTTGCGGCCACGGACTCCTTCTGGTTCAATGCTGTCGAAGCCGAGGTTTATGCCTTTTCAATGTTATTCACCGCCCTCGTGGTGTGGTTGATTCTAAAGTGGGAAGAGCAGGTACGGATAGAGGAAGCGACACTCGGACTAAAAGGCAAGCATCTTTTCGGGCTGGCATCGAACCGGTTCTTGCTACTGATCGCATATTTATTCGGGCTGGCCATTGGCGTGCATCTCCTCAATTTGCTCGCCGTCTTCTTCATCGCCCTCATCATCTTTTACAAAGAATTTGACGATCCGAAGTGGAATTCGGTACAACGCTGGGTAGGCATCTCAATCGCCGGAGGGCTTGCCATCACGACTTTTTTCGTAATCTATCCATTCATTATTCAGTGGATTCCGGATTGGGCCGGCAAGAGCGGCTCCCCGCTCTTGTTTACCCTTGGTTTGGTCGCCCTTATCACTTACGCGGTTTACTACACGCATTCTCGCGGTTATCAGGCGCTCAACCTTGTTATGCTCAGTGTCACGCTGGTATTGATAGGGTATTCGACCTATGCATTGATCTTCGTTCGGAGTGCCGCTGACCCACCCATCGATGAAAACGACCCTGAAAACGCCGAGGAAATCGTCTATTACCTTAAGCGGGAGCAATACGGATCCACGCCCCTGCTAAAGGGACCTGACTACGACAACCGTCTAAAAAGAGTGGATTCTCGACATGAATCACTCTTCCCGCGCCGGTATTCACCCGATCCGAACCACGAGCGCGTCTACGGGCAGTACGGCTCCGACCTGTCGTTCTTCTTTCGGTATCAACTCGGCCACATGTACTTCCGCTATTTGATGTGGAATTTTGTTGGCAAGGCGAGCGACGTTCAGGATGCGCCTGCCATTGTCACTTTTTCCGATAGACGGGCAGACTCGTATTTGCAACAGACACCGAGCGAAAAAGCAAGTCGAAATGCCTATTACGGCTTGCCTCTTCTGCTTGGGCTTCTGGGTATGTCGTATCAATTCTGGCGTGATTGGCGTAGGGGATTTGCGGTCTTCATCTTCTTCTTCGTTTCAGGTATTGGGATTATTCTATACCTCAATCAGACCCCATTACAGCCCCGTGAACGCGATTATTCGTATGTCGCCAGTTTCTTCGCGTTTAGTTTTTGGATTGGATTAGGCGCAGCAGGCATCATCGAAATGACAACCGAAGTCATTCGGACACGGTTAAAAAACATCTCCATTGAACGGTGGGCCTCCTTCGGGGTCGCGGGGCTTCTGCTAGCGGCCGTGCCATTCTGGATGGCATCTGTGAACTACGACGACCACGATCGATCGGGAAGATACGTAGCACCGGACTATGCCTACAATATGCTGGCGAGCCTCGACAAAAATGCCATCATCTTCACCAACGGAGACAACGACACGTTTCCGCTTTGGTACCTTCAAGAAGTCGAGCGGGTGCGAACGGACGTACGGGTCGTGAACTTGTCGCTGCTTAATACGACGTGGTACATCCGCCAACTGAAGAAGCAGTGGTCGCGAAATTCTTCTCCGCTACCAATCTCGTTGTCCGATTCCCAAATTGACAAACTGAATATTGTACGGTGGCGCCCAAGAGAAGTCACGCTCCCGGTAGACAAAGCGAAGTTATTCAACAATCCGGAAGTGCCTCTTGCTCTTGACGATTCCAGTATTGTTGAAAGCCCCATGCGCTGGCGACTTCGTGGCCGGCCATACGGGAAAGATGAAAACGGAAAGGACCTCAGCATTCTATATATCGCAGACCAGATAGCTCTGAACATGCTTCAGACAAATGCGCGGCAAGACTGGAAGCGACCTATTTATTTCGCTGTAACCGTAAGTCCTGATGGGCAATTGGACCTGAATGGTCACTTCCAACTTGAGGGGCAAGCGTACCGAGTGGTACCCATTGCGAGTCGGGAACCGTTGGGCCGAGTCGTGCCCTCAATTACGCCGGAGCGGCTGAAACATTTTCGATTTCGAGGCCTGAATGACCCGAAGGTTTATTTCGATGAAAACATTCGGCGCATGGTCGACAATTACCGCAACATCTATTCACATACCGCCCAGAGCCTGGCCGAAGACGGGCAAAAAGCGGAAGCTAAAAAACTGTTGGACAAGTTCATGGTTGATGTCCCCTTCTCAACCATTCCTGGTGACGAACGATCCTTCCTGTTCATTGCTCAGGCTTACCAGGCCATTGGAGACAGCACGCGCATGCTGGATGTTATGCAGCAAGCCGAACCAGTTGTATTGCACCGTTTGGCGCATCCACGTGGCGACCGGGATCTAAACATCGCTGCTCGCTACGTGCAATTGATTCAACTCGCCTACTTAGATGCGCGCGACTTTGGCGCAGCAGCGGCCTTCAGCAACCGCATCGCCGACGTTTTGCAGGATTCGACGTATCGACAGACACCAGAAGACCTGAAAAGGCTTTATAAGAAATCCCTTGAAAGCGGGAATCCTCCCGGATCTTGATGCCGGTCATTACATTTTTTGGGCGATGATTTATGGGGACTTCTGAGATTCATGCATTTTGCAAATCGCCGAGGATCACGCTTCTCTATTCTGCACAGTATGCCCTCGTACTGCGAATGTTGAATTCTGTCCACATTGTCTCTAAATAGCGTAATCCTTTCGATTGCTTCCGTCTACTATGGGGCTGAATCCTGGCGGAACGTAGCTCAGCCCTTATTATCGACCGGCCGACCACGCACAACGAACGGGTGGACGATATCATTGATTTTGAGGGTATAGGACCCCGGTTCGAAGACTCCGTCTAGCCGGAGATAAAATCGATATGGCCGCATCACACTGGCACAGAGGGCACCCTGCGGACGCCGCATCCTGAGGGTCACTACGATGAGGTGCTCCGAACGGTCTTGTTCGGCGTCATGAAGCTGCATGCAGCCGTCGGGAAACGCCCCTTTAAGCAAGGCTTCGACAGCGACAGCAGACTGTCCCGGCTGAAAGGCAGCCGGTTGAATAATAACCGAGTCGATAACAGCCGGATAATAGCTATAGTGCTTGGAGGAGTCCGCAGGAGTGATGTCAATAGTTCTGCGGCCATCACTAGAAGGATTTTCTGAACGTTTACCAAAAGTGTCGGTGGGCAGGGGCTTTGATGGCCGAGCGATGATACATCCGCTCCATAAGATTAGAAACGAGACCGAGAGAATTATCGCCAACCACCTATGGCCTCGCATATATCAATCCTCCAGGGAGTCATCGTCTGACGCTTTCGGGCCCCGAAGGATTTGCACGTCCGCAGCTTCTCCTTCAGCCGGTACGGTCTCCACGATCGCATCGCCCCAAAGTCGTTCGAGGTCATAAAAAGCTCGTTTTTCACGCGTGAACGCATGAAAGACCAGATCAACATAGTCTACCACGGCCCATTGTCGATGTTCATAACCTTCCAGGTGCCAGGCGCGCTCATCGAAACGTTCCCGGATCCTGGCACGGACGGCATCAACGATGGCTTTTATCTGCAGGTCAGAATCGCCAGAACAAATGACGAAGAAATCGGCGATGCCGCTTACCTGCCGCATATCCATCACCACCACATCGTGGGCCTTTTTCTCCAGAGCGGCATCAATTGCGCAGGCGGCCAGTAGTCGGGCAGGGGTCGTAGTCGTCCTATTTTTAGCCTCAGTTGGAGGCGGCATGAATTGCTCTCGGAGGCCCTTCATAGGCGATTTTATTCCGTTTTTCCTTTGGTTCACACCGCTTTCACGGCCATTCCTTCATTCAGACGCGACAAATGCGCTGAGGTTCACCACCAAGTTGTTCATCAAGGCGATTGAAACGGGTGGAGGCTCACATAATCTTTTCCTAGAATAACGGACACGTCAAGAAAAAAGTCGGGGCTAATTTCTTGCAGTACATGTGTGTCCGATACGCCCATAATGCGTGCGACTTTCTTGGCCGCTTTCAGATCCCCAACGCGATCAATAATAAGCGTGCTGTCTTCGTCGAATGACGTAAAGTCGCCCACCTCAACTACATCGAAGCCGTGCCGGCGTAGAAATTCAGTAGTCTGAGCCACAATCCCTGTAACACCGCATCCGTTGCGGACTTCAACTTGAATTATCTCCCCGACCAAATGTGCCGGATTGTCTACTCTTCCCGGATCGGTAGGCGGAAGGACATGGGGGATGATCAAAGCATAGAGTAGGATGAGAACCATCAGCCCCAATACAACCACGACCATATTCATCAACAGATTTCTATTCTCCTTTTCGCTCATTTGAATTGAAGACGAATCCCTCATGAAACGGATTTGATCAAATTACAATAAATCAAAACTTGACTGTTATTTCGATTGAATGAACGGACCCGTATAAATGATAAACAATTACGACAATTGAAAACAGCAAAGGCGCGCCTCCATTGCGGGGAGGTCGCGCCTTCGACTACTACGTCGAGTCTAAATCACCTCAAATGATCGTTCCAAAAGAGGCGATTCGATCCACCGTAGTAACCAGTATTAAAAGAGCTATATCCGTACGGATTATAGTATCCGTATGGATTCAGATAAGATCCATACGGATTTTGTCGAATGGAAAGGTGCAATTCGGTATTTTTTGACGGCCGATAGGCGACTTCAAGGTTTCGCAAAAAGACGCGCCCCGAATTGCCGCGGGAAAATCCATTGAGGTTAGAATTGCCGAGGGGTGAGAATGCGAGCGCGATGTCGGCGCGAGCGGCAAGCTTAGAACTAAATTGCCATTGAAGGGAGTTGGTATACATCGCAAGCGATGAAGTCCCCCCACCAAATGACCCCGCCGAAAGATCAAACGAATGGCTCATCTTAAAATGTGCCGGGTCAAAAAATTTGTTCAGCGAGAAATTTCCTTTGTCGTAGAGCCGCGTCGTAGCGTCCAACTGGGGCACGTCCTGGCGGAGCTGGGCCTCTGCGGGTACGGTAATGCCAAGTAGCATAACCAGGCAGAAAATCGAAAACACCGTTCTCATAAAAACGCCTCTCTTGCGAATTACCGGAATGTTTTAGTATAGAACCGGTATGATGGTTTGTCAAGAACGTTTTGCGTACCCCTTTGTTCTTCTCAAATTCGCGATATCATACTGGCGGATCTCTTTGGATCGAGTACGAAACCTCCCTCCACTTCCAGGCATTCATTGGTGGCTTATGGACGCGCACTGGTTACAGGCAATCCTGTATACCCCTAAGTTATTTTTGGTATGGAGCCTCATTTACCCATTGTTTTGGGCATCGAAAGTTCATGCGACGACACGTCAGCGGCCGTTGTCGTGGGGAGCGAAGTACGATCCAATTGCACGGCTTCCCAGCGCGTTCATGCCGATTTTGGTGGGGTCGTACCTGAGTTAGCTTCTCGGGCCCATCAGCTACTCATCGTGCCGGTCGTCGAGGCTGCTCTCGCCGAGGCCGGAATCGGCAAGCATGAATTAGATGCCGTGGCGGTTACCTACGGTCCGGGCCTGGCAGGTTCGTTGCTTGTTGGGCTCAGTTTCGCTAAAGCCTTTGCCCTCGGCCTCGGCAAAACACTTGTCGGGATCAACCACCTCGAAGGACATATGTATTCTACCTTCATTGAGCCACCCGGCCCCGCATTTCCCTATTTGTGCCTGATCGTTTCCGGCGGTCATACACAACTCGTGCTCGTAGAAGAGGGTTTCCGCCACACTCTTATGGGTCGGACACGAGATGACGCCGCAGGCGAGGCTTTCGACAAGGTCGGTAAACTCCTCGGCCTCTCCTATCCGGCCGGATCCGAAGTAGATCGACTCGCCCGTGATGGGGACCCCGCGTTTCATGCGTTCCCGCGCACCCGCCTCAAAAGGTATGACTTCTCTTTTAGCGGCATCAAGACCGCCGTTCTTTATTATTTAAACAATTTTTCTGAGACCGAACGCGCCCAGCTTTTGGAGGATCATTTGCCGGATTTATGTGCCGCCTTTCAGGAGGCTGTCGTGGAAATGCTTATTGGGCCACTTAGGGCTGCGATGCGGAAAACCGGCGTCCAACAGGTTGCGCTCGTAGGTGGCGTTTCGGCCAATTCAGTGCTCCGATCTTCGGTCCGGGCGATTTGCGAACGTGCCGAAGTCGCCTTCTTTACGCCCACTACGGCCTTTTGTACTGACAATGCCGCCATGATTGCCGTCACAGCGGCCCACAAGTTTGCCGCCGGATACACCAGCCCCCTCTCGCTAACGGCCGCCCCAGGCCTCGACCTTTGATGAAGACCGAGCCCCTGCCCAAAAATTTTATTGGGAAGGTCCTTTCCGACCTGTCCCCGCTGGGATCTTCGCTACCGGCAGTCACCGATGCGCCGAATCCGGCGGACCTCGCTCCATGGCGACATCGAATCGATGCCCTCGATCGGGCAGTTCTTGCCCTTCTGAACGAGCGATCTCGATGTGCCAATGTAATCGGCCAGCTTAAGAAGAAACTGAGCATGCCAGTCTATGTACCGAGCCGGGAGGAGGCGGTCCTTCAAAATGTGTTCGATTCGAATCCCGGTCCCCTTTCGAATGATGCTGCGCGTCGATTGTTTGAGCGGATAATCGATGAGACCCGCGCCCTCGAACGTCAGAAATATCAGGACGAAGCCGAGGACTGAGCATATGACTGACGCACCTAATCCAGTGTTCAGTCAACATAAATTTGACGACCTATAATAATGTGTCTTGCTGATGTGAAATTTCAAATGCCGAGTCGAGAAGCTGAATCATGTTCAGCACGACACAATTGTTGAGATTATACGTGTATCCCGGGATGAGATACCAGACAATATATCCTTTACTAAACTAGGCTTGGGACCATTTCCCAATGCGTGCCTTTTGTAGCCAAATAAAGCTGTTGATAATCATGTCGCTCAACCTCAACAAAAGGATGGGTAATTCGGACGCCCTCATTAAATTTTAGCGTTGGGTTACCAAAATTCACCCGTCTTTTTTATTAATACAAGTACCATCCGTTCGTTCCATCAGCACCGCATTACATATTGATGACGATATCATTCTTGGCGGGAATGCTAACGCCTCGGCATATCAGACAGACAATCGTGGCATTCGATGGCCACTTGATCAAGGATATGGCGGCGGCTGTCAATAGATGCGGGCTATGTTTTGGTTCATAATTTCTATTTCTTCCCTACAAGTTCGAGGGCCAGAAGCATGTTATTTGAGTCAGTCATAGCGATCCTTCCTTAAGAAGACACATCAATTTATTTACTCTTTGGCGACTTCAACATGACCCCTCGCGAGATCGACGGTCTATACAACGGAAATTCGATTAAATGGACAACGAACAAAATGAACGCCTGCTCTTCGACCAGCTTTTGGGTGAACTGAGACTAATTGACTTATTTGCAGAGTGGCATACTCAGACATCATATTCATTTGAACGTATGAATGGGCGGAAATTGACCCAATTTCCATGTGATCTGGCTCTCGTAGATGCGTAAATGGCTACCGTCTCTGATTTCCGATTTGATCACCAAGTGCACCATGGTGAGACGTGGTTTACAGACCATAGCGCGGTAATAGTGACGATTGAATTATAATTTAGACACTGACTGATACTCATCAACTTGCTTTAGCCGATTATTCTCGAACGGAGTTCTTCCCCGGCAACAAAAGACGCATATGCGACCCAAAGGACGACTTATCGCACTGGTGTTGGTTGTAATGGTATCGATCGTAGGGGGGATGGCCTATTGGATCGTTCTTTCCCCCAATACCCCCGATTATGCCGATGCGCGAACCGTAAAAATTCCCTCCGGCGCAAGTTTTGGCGCCACCGTCGATTCGCTCAGTGCCAACGGCATTCTGCACTCCGCGACCTCTTTTCGATGGTTAGCGACGATCACCGGTTGGCGTCATCAGATCAAAGCCGGACATTATTCGATTGCCTCAGGGGCCACGAATTACGATATGCTGAACATGCTTCGCCGGGGCCTCCAGACACCGGTGCGCCTCACGATCCCACCGGGCTCTCGGCCCGTAGTCGTCGCGCAGGTGGTTGCTCGGGAGATGGCATTCACGCCGGATGATTTCCTTTCCGCCCTCCGCGATACGGCGCTCGTCCATGAACTCGGGACCGATACAACGCAGATTTTCGGCTTTATGCTGCCAGAGACCTATTTCTTTTATTGGCTTGCCGACGCCCCCACCGTAGTGAAAAAGGTAAAGTACCAATTTGACCTCTTTTACGATAAGACGCGGGCAGAAGCGCCTGACCCGCCGGATTTGACGGCAGATGAGGTGGCGAGGTTGGCCGGGATTGTCGAGTGGGAATCGGGATTTGCGCCCGAGAAACCACGTATTGCAGGAGTGTACCTGAATCGCCTCCGGCATCATTGGCCATTGCAGGCCGATCCGACGGTGCAATACGCCATCATGCAGAGAGAGGGCAAAAAACGGCGGCTCCTATTTGCCGATTACAAGATTGACCACCCCTATAATACATACAATTATCAGGGGCTTCCCCCGGGTCCCATCACGAATCCATCGACCTCATCGATTCGGGCTGTGCTCAATGCCGAACACCACAACTTCTATTATTTTGTGGCCAAAGGAGATGGAACCCATATTTTCAGCAAGACTATGAGCGAACATCGGCGAGCCGCTCAGGAATACTATCGACTCATGCGTCAACGCCGCCGCGAACAACAAAGCCAGTAATTCCCGTATGGATACATTTCGCTCGTTCTCAGCCAGGCTAGAATAGGAGTTTGAAGCCAAGAGAAAAACGATTTCGGGTCACCTGCTCATTTACTACCGGTGCGTTGGTGACTTCGCTATACGGCAGGTACCGATCGTCAAAACGCTCCTGCATCCAGCCCAAATCAACCTGGACCTGTTCGTCGAAGCGGTAGCCCAATCCGGCAGAGAAATAGGTCTTATCACGGTCGAGGCCACCGGTCGCTTTTCGCGGATCCGGCTGATAGTCGAAACCACCCCGAAGATCTACATCGCCGAACGTATATTGCACACCGATGCGCGTGTTAATGACGGCATCAAGATTCTGAGTGATAAAACGGTTTTCGTCCGCAAAAGAGGCGTTTTTTGACTTGAGTTCCAATTGCGACCAGTCCACATATTCGGCATCCGCCGATACGGAAATCCGGGCATTTTCTAGCGTAAGACCTGCGCCCAATCGCCAGGGAGTATTAATATCGTATTTGAAAACACCCGACCCAGTATTTTCGTCCGGCTGATCCCCGTAAATGAACGAATCTCCGTTGTCGAAAATCGTCTCCAATCGCGTGTCAAAGGATTCATCGATGTTATAGTATGTTGGCGATTCGACGGTCAACCCGACACGTACCAACCGGTTTAATTGTGCAGTCACGCCCGCCCGTACATTAACGCCGATTAATTCAGATTTGACACGTTCATTGAGGCTAAGGAAATTAAAGTCTGTGGTCCCACCGGTCCCATTGTTGTCGTTTCGAAAGTCGTCTTCCTCGAAGATGCGGTTGAAGCGATACGTTCCGAATGGAATATTTACCGACAATCCGACCATGACACCGGGCGCCGCCTCTCCTGCGCCGCCAATATTCACTTCCTTCATACGGCCCGACTCAACCACATTACCTGTCTGAAGCACCGTACCAGCAGTTACGGCCGGCAGGAAGGGCACGGGATCGCCGGCATCTACAAGCCCTTGATTCAGATCAATTGCGAAGGTTTCGAAACCGATAAACGAAAGATCACGGGTAAAGTTGGGGAATACGCCATCAGATCCATTTTCTAGTGTGAATTCGCCAGGCACCGGCATTAAGAAATCGGTAATGGAGTTCGATGGGTTTTCTCCACTGTAATTGAGGCTTCGCTCGAACGTATTAACTTGTGTGAATGCAGCCCCGATAACGAGCGAGCCGCGGGCCGTCGGAAACTTGTATATATAGGCCAAATGACCCAGCCGGGTATCGTTAACGTTGGTATTTAACCCCGAAGATGCTCCTGAGATACGAAATGCTCCGTCATCGCCCGTACGAAGGGCGCTTAGCGACCCCGTAAATGCCGAACTGTCATAAAAGCCGAGGCCGGCGGGGTTAATTGACATCGCCGAATAGTCGGCGACGCCCGCAATACCTGCACCACCGCGACCGAGCATGACAGCCCCGTTCGCCGGAAATCTACGCGAAAAACGCAGTGCATCTTCTGCAGTCTGTGCGTTCACCCCGGATGCCAAGGCAAACCCGAAGATGATCCACAATACGGCCAACTGACGAATGGCATCGAAAGAAAAGGTTTTCATTGTATGTATATTATAAATTAGTCGCATACTTATGTACTTACATATTTGTCATATGCTCGTTTCATCGTATCACTGGGCCAAAGAAATGGCCCGCACAGGCGCACGGGCCTCTTCTGCTCTTCGACGAGCGCAGTCTCGCACATTTCAATCAGTGGCGGCGGCTAGTTCTTCCAGAAGAACGCGAAGAACGGCTTCTTCCATTGGAACGGCCCGCCGAAGACGACCGTTTAGGTGCACTATAACTCCTCCCGGATGAGGACCGGCTTGGAGCTCTATAACTCCGGCCCGAGGACGACCGGGTCGAAGTGGCGCTACTTCGGCCGGTTGAGGAGGACCGACTGCCGCTGCTTCGTGCGCGGCTCTGAGAGGATCCGGAGGTCCGTCGGTATGTACGTGAGGAGCGACCACCTGAAGACCGAACCGATCTACCAGTTCCACGATACGTAGATCTCGTGGTACTACGAGTTTTCGAAGTAGTCCGATTCGAATCGCCGGTTCGAATCGATCGACCTCTCGTTCGGTTTGTCGATTCGGATTCTCTTTCACGCCCAAAAGCATCCCGGTCTGTGCCGGTCGTACGCCCCAGTGTAGCCCGCGTCGTACGGGTGCGCCCTTCATTCTTCCCAGCCGACGACGTGCCCGGAGACGATGAGCGAACAATATTTCGCCCTCTGGAACGCGTCACGTCCCTCGTATCGCCCGATGTTATGGCATCTCGACCAGCTTCACGGGTATCTCTAACAATCCCTCGTCGATTCCGATCTGGCGTCAAACCGCGCGTTAGGCTGCTTCGCCCTATCGAACTTCGCCTTGGCACAAATTGGCGCTTTGGCGACAAAACATACACCGACCCCCCACCATAATAAAAGGGATCATTGAAATATCGACCTCCATAGGGCGAATAGCTGTAGGGATTGTAATAGTACGGGGAGCCGAATCCGAAGCCGAGAGTGAAACCCGAGCCGTAGTAATAGGGATCGTTATAGAACGGGTCGTAATAATATGGATCGTTGAAATACGAGCCGGAATAATAGAAAGGATCGTAAAATGACGTAAAGTAGTGTCGATAGCGATAACGGCGATCCCTCATATCGTAATAGTAATCATTCTCATCTGAAAATTCCTGATTTTCAACGTCGTCGTCGTATGTGGAATCGTCTGTGTTATAGGCGGACTCGTCTTGCTCATCGACCGTGGCGAGTTGGGTATAGCAACCCGTCAGACCAAAGAGCATGAGCGCCGCAGCGAATAACGGTACATTGAACCACCGAAATATTGACTTTGACTGTCGTTTCATTTTCATACACCCTCTATTTTCGTCAATATCGCTGCGCTGCAGTAGGCTTCTCATCGGTTTGTAATACGAATGAATCATGTCGAAGATTTCCGAGCATCGATCAGGATCAGTTTGCACCGGAGCACATCGGTCGTTCAATATTTTGTCTACCTTTCTGGCTGGGTGTGATGCGACGTTTTCTACTTGTCTGCCGCATTTCCTGTCAAGAAGGTAACACATCCACGACCGTTTGAAATTACGGCAAATACCGGGCCGCCTACTCTTCAACCACCTATCATGTCGTATAAGCAACCTGTTTCTTCTCTCGTGTACTCGAATCGCCTCACATACTGTATACTATGGCTGACGTAATCACCGCCCGCGCAGACGACTATTCACAGTGGTACCTCGATGTGGTGCGCAATGCCAAACTCGCCGATTACTCCCCGGTTCGAGGCTGTATGATTATTCGACCGAACGGGGTAGCCCTATGGGAGCACATGCAGCGCGTACTTGACGGCAAATTCAAAGATACCGGGCACGAGAATGCCTATTTCCCCCTGTTTATCCCTCAGTCCTTTTTGGAGCGTGAGGCAGCACATGTTGAGGGTTTCGCAAAGGAATGTGCTGTCGTTACCCACTCCCGCCTGAAATCTTCCGAGAACGGAGAGGGCTTGGTGCCCGACCCTGACTCACGTCTTGAGGAAAACCTCATCGTTCGCCCCACAAGTGAGACCATAATCTGGGATACTTACAGCCGCTGGATTCAATCGTGGCGGGATTTGCCAATCCTGATCAACCAATGGGCCAACGTAGTGCGATGGGAGATGCGGACGCGCATGTTTCTGCGCACAATGGAATTTCTCTGGCAAGAAGGCCATACCGCCCATGCTACAAAAAATGAGGCCATTGAAGAAACCCTCAAAATCTTGGATGTCTATACTTCATTCGCCGAAGACTTCATGGCTGTGCCGGTGCTTCGTGGCGTGAAGACAGTCAGCGAGCGTTTTGCAGGCGCGGTGGACACCTATTGTATTGAGGCTCTGATGCAGGACGGCAAGGCGCTTCAGGCCGGAACGAGCCATTTCCTCGGTCAGAATTTTGCACGTGCATTCAATTGCCAGTTTCAAAACAAAGAAAACGAACTAGAATACGTTTGGTCGACGTCGTGGGGTGTTTCCACCCGGCTCATCGGTGCGCTCATCATGACCCATTCAGATGATCAAGGGTTGGTTCTTCCGCCCCGGCTTGCCTCCCTACAAGTCGTCATCATACCAATCTATCGAAAGGATGCCGATCGCGTCGCAGTGCTGGATACAGCTGGACGAATCAGTTCTTCACTGAAAGATGCGGGCGTCTCCGCAAGAGTAGATACTCGCGAGGGTTTCAGGCCCGGCTGGAAATTCAACGAATATGAGGTACAAGGCATACCCATCCGGCTAGCCGTCGGCCCGCGAGATGTGCAGAACGGCACAGTAGAAATGGCCCGGCGTGACACCGGAGAGAAAACCATCGTTCCGCAGGATGGTCTGGCAGTGGCCATTTCCGATACACTGGAGGCTATACAACAGAATCTTTTCGATCGAGCTTGTCGGCATCGAGAAACGCATTCAACCCACGTCGATACCTATGAGGAGTTCAAAGCCGTACTCGACGAAAAGGGGGGCTTTGTTTACGCTCACTGGGACGGATCGGCTGAGTCGGAAGCCCGGATTAAAGAAGAATCAAAGGCGACCATTCGGTGCATCCCTCTGAACCAAGAAGCCGAAGACGGAATGGATATGATCACTGGCCGAGCATCGAAAGGCCGGGTTGTTTTTGCACGGGCTTATTAGAGAGCGGAAAGGCTGAATGACGCCACATGTGAAATCAGCAGAAGTGCAAGGGCAAGGGACCTGGATCGACCATAAGAACAGGCATCGACTTGCCGTGTGGTTGTCTTATTTATTTAACCCGCTTGTCCTTCCGGTCGCGCTATTCGCCTTGATTCTTCGTCATTTTGAAGCGCCTCCCTCAGTCCTGGTCGCGGTCTCGCTGATCAGCCTCGTATTCTGGTGCTTGTTGCCATTCGGATACCTGCTTTGGCTCCTTCGACTCCGACGGATCGACTCAATCGAAGTGTGGCAACGAACCCGGCGAACCCGCCCTCTTCTTGTCGGACTGGCATCATATCTCGTTGGATTTGTCACACTCATTTCCTTCGACTATGCGGCACAACCCTTAATAGTCGCCGTGGCCGCGACGATTCTCATAAACACAGGGTTGATAACCGTAATCAACCTACGCACCAAAATCTCACTGCACGTCTCGGGTGTGGCCGGCTTTGTGTCCGTGCTGATATTCGTGGCCGGAACGCCCTGGCCCTCACTGCTTACTGATCAGGCACCGCTGTTTCTACGGCCGGCTTCTATCTCACCCTTGCTCCTTCTCGTCCCGCTCATGATGTGGGCCCGCGTCCGAATCGGAGCACACAATTGGAATCAGGTACTTGGGGGTGCATTATTTGGCCTAATCCTACCCTTTTCGGAGTTATATCTCCTCTTGCAGACAGGCCTCTTGAATTCCTTTTGATAGAATTTTAGCCATTTCATTGTTTATTTATTTCATTGCTGGTCGATATTGGAAGACGGCTACGGGATGTAGAATGCCCTTTCCCATTCCGAAATTTTCAGCTATTTTTTGACGCTGACATTGTTGGAACCTTCATAAAATATGATCGTCAATTTCCGGGCCTCATTTTTTCGTATCTTCCCACGAGCGTCATCCCCTTCAAATCAACTCATCTGAATTGCGCATCGATCATAGATACTACGCTTGTCATCCATTCCTTTCAACGAACAGACGTAGTGTTAAATGCGCAGGCTTCTCGTTGCTCTGGCTGCCCTCCTCTGGCTTGTGCCGCACCCATACGCTCTCGCCCAAAACTGGGGAGATGTAGCGGGCCGCGTCACGGAATACTCATCAGACCTGCCAATCCCCGGCCTCACCGTGTTGGTTGCCGGAACGAATTTCGGGACGGCAACGGACCGGGACGGACATTATTCCTTTCACCTTCCAGCCGGGGGATATCTCCTTCGGTTTTCGGCCATTGGTTTTGAACCCCGTATCGACTCAGTCTTAGTCCGCCGCGACCAAACGACAGAATTAAATGTCGTCATGAAGGCCCAGACGGTCGAGTTGGAAGGGGTTACCGTTGAAGAATCTGCGACACCGACGGAAGTAGGCGTGTATGATCTTAAACCCCGGCATGTAAAGAATATCCCCATGCCCATTAATGATGGGATCCGTGCATTGAAGGTGATGCCGGGTGTGGCCACGAATAATGAACTTTCAAACCAGTATTCGGTCCGGGGCGGCGGCTTCAATGAGAATCTAATTTTTATAAACGGTTTCGAGGTTTTTCTCCCCTTCCGCCCTCGGCAGGGAGAACAAGAAGGATTGAGCCTTCTAAATATCGAACTAACCGATCGAATCACGTTTTACACCGGAGGATTCCCGGCCCGTTATGGAGGTAAGCTGTCATCCGCGCTCGACGTTCAGTATCGCCGTCCGGACCGCGACCGGGAGTCGTTCCGCGGTACGGCCTATGCCTCATTACTCGACGCCGGATTCAGTGGGAGCTCTTCGGCCTTAAATGGCAAAGTTGGATGGCTTCTTGGTGTCAGAAAGTCACAGCCAAGAAAGTTTTTTGCGACGCAGGAATTAAAGGGCAATTATAATCCGGATTACTCTGATATCCAGGGGATGGTAGCGGTCAGGCTTGCTCCGGGACACGAGCTTGAGACCCTCGGCATGTGGGCAAAGCACGATTTTACGCTCGATCCCAATACGCGAAAAACGTTTTTTGGTACCCTCAGTCAGGACAGTCGGCAGGCGCCCTCCAACCTCAAGTCGTTGTGGATCACTTATGCCCCCGGCAACAACGAACACGATGGCTATGAGACCCGATTTGGTGGCGTACGACTCTCGGATAAACTTTCAGCCAAGCTGAAGATCGAGCACAATCTCTCTTATTTTCAAACCGTCGAGGATGAGGCTTTCTTGCTCAGTGGCTCCGCAGTGCTTTTTCAAGTTGATCCGGGCAGTGGCAACCCGCAAGGTGGGCAGGGCCTTTTCCCGATCGGCAACTCTACCCAGGAAGACCGGGCTGCCAATCGTGTTAGCGTATCGACTCTGACTGCGCAGGGGCGCGGATATTTCACCCCTCGACGGCATGCCGCCGAGGCCGGATGGTTCGTGCGCAACCTCCGGTTTGACGACCGAATTAATGAGGGCTCCAGTGTCTCCGGGCGATCGACTGACGGCGATCCCGTAAAGATCGTAGTCAACGAACTCAAGGACAGCGCGCAGTTTGATGCTCAGCAGGCCGGGTTTTATGTTCAGGACGCCTACGACGTCTTTGCCGGGGCGCCAGACAAATTCATCGTGACGGGCGGCTTTCGCACCGATTATTTTTCCTTCAATAAAGAGTTGACGGTATCGCCGAGGCTTTCCGCCCGTTATTTACTGAGCGGTCAGACGACCTTGTCGGGAGCAGCGGGAATTTACTATCAAGCTCCAACGTACCGGGAATTACGTGGTCAGCCCGAACCGGGCGAAACCATCCTTGGTTCGCTCAACCACGGTCTTAAATCCCAGCGATCCATTCAAGTTGTCGGTGGCGTCCAACACTTCCTTCCCAAACAACGTTTTTTTCTGCGAGCAGAAGCGTATTACAAAGCTTTGAGCAACGTCATCACTTACGATATTGATAATGTTCGCGTCAAATATTCAGGCGATAACAACGCGACCGGTAAAGTATACGGTATGGATCTTCAGCTACGTGGCGAGTTTGTGCCGGGGCTCGAAAGCTGGGTGAATTACAGTTACCTCGTAGCCCGAGAAAATTTCCTACCGGCATTCCAGACTGTCCACAATCGCGGTGATATTGCCCGCCCAACCGATCAGCGGCACACCATCTCCTTATTTATTCAGGACTATATTCCGGGGGACGAAACGTGGAAATTCCACATGCGGACACTATTCGGAAGCGGCCTCCCGTACACACCGCCAATTCCCGGACCGGAAGTCGGCAATGTGGTCTCCCAGGTGCCCGGTGATCGCTTCTCTGCCCGGTATCCGCGGTATTTTCGTTTCGACCTTGGGATTACGAAAAACCTCGTCATGTTCAACCACGGCTTGAGCGGCCCCGTTCGGCTCGAGCTCACAGGCGAAATCCTAAATGTCTTCGACATGGTGAACACAGTCGCTTACTCATGGGTGCCAGACGCTTCCGGCATCCGGAATCGGATCCCAACGCGCCTGACTCCGCGCACAGTAAATGTCCGGCTTCGCGTGGCTTTTTGATAACACTATTACGGCTGCTTGCTGAGGAAATGAGCAAGGCGTGTCGGTACTGGAATCCGAAACTGCGGAGAACATAACAGCGTGACCGCTACAGCTTCCTCGAGCGTGATTCGATGCCCGATGCTGACATACACAGGCTTTACACCGGTGCGCGTTCGAACCACCGCGCCAATATGCTCGCCTTTGTGCCTGAGAGGTGTTCGGCTGCCCTTCTCGATCCCCGGTTCCTCATGCGCGCCAACAAGCCGTGATTTTGCAACACCAAATACTGGCCGATCGAGCCATACTCCAAGGTGGCATGCCAGCCCAAACCTGCGTGGATGCGCGACTCCCTGGCTGTCGGTCATGAAAACGTCCGGCCAAGCTTGCAAGCGTTCGAGGGCAGGCAAAATGGCGGGCATCTCCCGAAAACTCAACAAGCCGGAGATATACGGGTAAGATACCGGCCCACGCCAGACTACTTCCTCGACAACACCGAACGATGGAAGACGCACTACGACGATGGCCGTTTGCACCCTATCTCCACGCACACTCGCGTCCACGCCAGCTATGGTCTCAACGGGAACGGTTAATGGCTCACACCGAACTTGTGCCGCCAATCTACGCTGAATTACAATAGCCTCGGTTGGCGTGATATCCCACGGATTAAGGGGATCGGTTTGAACCTCCATCTCTACCTCTCAAGGCCTACGAAAAAGAAAAGTGGAAACCGAATTGCGAGGCGTGTCGGGAATGGCGGAGGGATAACCGTACCAGAATAGACCAACGACGCGTTCCTTGCGAAAATCAATATTGAGTAATTCAAAAAACTGGGGATCTCTTGTCACGCCGCCGGTCGTCCATTTCATACCTATGCCTTCGCTCCACAGATAAAGCATCATGTTCTGTACGGCACAACAGCACGCGGCGTAATCCTCTAAGTCATGACCCGCGTCCTCGGATCGGCTGCAAGTAATGACCAACCAACCCGGCATTCTCCGCCAACGTTCTAGTTTTATCGCTCCTGCCTTGGCACCTCGTGAGGCACGAACGAGTGCGGCATTAAGTGTAGCAACCGCTTCCGCCGTTTCGTGACCCAATAAATAGGCTCGCCATGGTTCCGTCAGGCGGTGGTTGGGCGCCCATCGAGCTAACTCAAGCGCACGTTCTACTATCTGGTCCGGCGGACGGTCGGGATTAAATAAATGAATAGTCCTGCGCGAACGAATCAAAGAAACCACAACATCACGTGCGGCTTCGTCATACGGGTGGGCTGACATATAATCCGAACGGTGAGTTGAAAATGAAATGCCCTTTGGGCCGACTCATCGTACGTTCAAAGCGAGTCGAGGATCTGAACAACTCATACAGCTCGCTGGTATAGGGCTGATTCGGCATTAAACGCCCTGAGATCGATCATCAAGAGGGCCGTCATCACAGTCTGATCCTTGAATGAAGGCAAATCAGAGCTATAAACTTCCTGTACACCAATGGTGGCATCGTAGCCGAGAGAGCGAGAATACGTCGTTAAATCCTGACATATCTTTGCTACGGTCTTGCCCTGTTGAAAAGATTGTGTCGCAAAGGCCGACAGTTGTTGCTCAACGTAAGGGGCCGTCCGGGTGAGGACTTGAAGGACGGGCGGAAAGCGTCGCGTCACGGCCCGGGGGGCGCTCGCTACTCTCTTGAAGCGGTTTTCTTTAGTGTTTTCTGCGCTTTTTCTAGGAGCGCCTTCTATGACTTGTTCGTATCGCATAAAGCTGAAAACCTAATCATTCCCCAGCGGTATCGGCGTCGATCGAACTAACTTAACGGGAAAAGGAGAGATCAAGTACCAGCCAATGTACCCTACTTAAGCGGATTCAAATTTCCATGAAATGGCCCGGGGATTCGTCTATTTTGTTGAATCAGGTGCTGCAGTAAGATAATGGGCTGGATAGCGCTTGACTTGGGTGGCATGGCTATGATATATTGCGACCCCCTAAAAAACAGGGGTCCTTAGCTCAGCTGGTTAGAGCGCTACGTTGACATCGTAGAGGTCGATGGTTCGAGTCCATTAGGACCCACGAGCGAGAATCTTGAAATATTTAGAATTGATTCGCCTCGTTTGTAGTATTTAATGGCAATCATTGCCCCAATTACACTTTAGACCGTTGTCGGGGTATTTATTGGGGCCCGTGTTTTTTATTCGTTCCCTATTGTCCTAAAATTCGTAACATCATAATCTCGGGCTCGCAATTGTTTGCCCGTGGTATCTCGAACACGACGCAATCGGCTCACTGGTACAAATGTTCGTCCAATTGTTTTGGGGAAAACCACGAAAATCGATTATTGATGACAAAGACAGCGATCGAATACGAATGGCCGTTTTTCTTTAAGTGATTTAAAGACAAAGAGCAATGGCTATTATGGGGAGAGTAATTATTTATTAATTGGCCTGAAGTCTGGCAAAATTTGTTCAAGTGCTATATAATTAGCGAACCTCAACGTTATTTTTTTGAATCTTTAGTCGTAATTCCAGCGACGTCCGGGCCAAACTGCCGTTCCACGGAGGATGGAATTGTATGCATGTCCACCCGCTTGCCCGTAAGATCCAGATTTGTCTTTGAAATCGTCGGCCTCCCCGCGTACTATTGTCTGTTCAATAAAGCGTTACTTCTTCGGAGCGTGGTCTAGCGCCTCAGTGGTAGCTTTTCGTTAAATGTTTGGCCTTCAATCAGGCTACGGTTGTGTGAAAATCGACCACCGACTGACGGTCGGTGCTATACTTTAATCATTAAACCCCGGACGGAATCCTTTCGTCAAAACAAAAAAAGTAATGAAGAATCAATTCTGGCTTCTTTTGGCCCTCATTTTGACGGCCACTTCATCACAGGCGCAGAACCTGATCAATGCCTTTCCCAATCTTACTTTTCGCGCTCCTATCGATCTGCGCGACCCCAACGACGGTACCAACCGCCTCTTCGTAGTCGGTGAAGAAGGTCTGATCTGGGTTTTCGATAATAACGAAACTACAACCACCAAATCGGTCTTTTTGGATATTAGGGACCGCGTTAATATTCGGCCGGACAATCCCGGATGCGGCTTGCTTGCCATGTCGCTACACCCGGACTTCGCGAACAACGGTCGATTTTTTGTCACGTATTGCACGGGTGACGTTTTATTAGAAGATGACACGGAGCCACTGTACTCGCGCCTATCTGAGTTCACCGTTTCGAGCACAGACATTAACGTTGCAGATCCAACTAGCGAGATCGTTCTCCTGGAAATCGAGGAACCGAACCCAATTCACAATGTCGGCGATATAAAATTCGGGCCGGACGGCTATTTATACGTAGGCTCGGCCGACGGCGGTCCGGCAAGCGATCCCGACGGCCATGGACAGAATCCGGGAGATTTGCTGGGTACGATCCTTCGCTTGGATGTAGACAACACGGTGGGAAACCTACCGCCGGATTGTGGAACGGGTGGGAATTACCTTGTTCCTGCCGACAATCCATTTGTATCGAGTTCGGAATGCGATGAAATATATGCCTATGGATTACGCAATCCATGGCGTTTTAGTTTTGACTCAACCGGGCGGATATGGGTCGGCGATACGGGTGATTCCAATTTTGAAGAAGTCGATTGGATAAATTCGGGGAAAAACTACGGTTGGAAAACGATGGAAGGCGAATATTGCTTTCCACCGGATCTTGGGAACCCACCGCCTGGGAGTTGCGACACGACCGGACTGGTTCGACCAAAGTACACCTACGACCATTCGGCGCCCGGGTCAGTGGCAATCATTGGCGGGCTGGTTTATGATGGACCGGGTTGCTCTGCTTTTCAGGGCCTATATCTCTATGCAGATGCGGGTCAAAACGATATCTGGGCGCTGCCTTTTAACAGCACTTCCGTTATTGGTGGTGGTGCTACAGAGATCATTGATGCATACAACGATCCGGATGATGTTGACGGGACACTTTTTGAATCACTGGTGGCATTTGGCCAAGATCATACGGGTGAAGTCTTTGTAATGGAGCATGTTTGGTCGGTATGCAATCGTGATAAAGGCAAAATCTTAAAATTTGATTGTACAGGCCAATAATCGGGTTTACCGGTTATCGTGCCAAATACGCTCTCTGATCACTCAAATTGAATTGCAATAAGACGATGGCTCCCCGAATAAATACGAAATCATTCCCTTCCCCCCTCAAGAAGACGGCCCGTACTGCGGCTGCTTTTAGCCTTTGTTTGGGGTTGGGTACAGTTGTGCCGGACTATCACCCAATTCCCGACTCCTCTGTCATGCCGACACAACCGTGGTACCGACAAGCTGCTCCATGGCCATCACCGAGAACTGCCACGTTCTTTTTTTCCGAGCAGACAGGCACTGACAATCCGACCAACGGCGAGATCATTCCATTCCGAAGTGCCCCTGGCTTCATTGACGTTGACGGGGACGGTGATCTCGATATGATTATCGGTGATGTATGTGGTGGCGTCGTTTTGTTTGACAACACCGGCACAGCAAACAGTCCGGCCTTTGACGTCGCTGACCAGAGCGCCAACCCTTTTAGCCTCATCGGGCTCGGGGCAAATGGGTCGCCGGCCCTTGTGGATATCGATGGAGATCTCGATCTCGATGTTTTTGTTGGCGCCGGAGGCGTAAACAACGCGATTAGCGGGGACGTGCGCTATTACGAAAATACGGGCACAATCAACAATCCATCGTATGCTGAGCGAACCGGGACGGACAATCCTCTGGACGTAAACGTCGGCAAGGAGGCCGGCCCCGCTTTCGTCGATATCGATAACGACGGAGATTTCGACGCGTTTGTCGGAGAGGGCGGCGTGACGATTAATTCTGGTCAGATAAATTTCTTCGAGAATACTGGCTCACCAACTGCGCCCGCGTTCATAGAACGAACGGGAACTGACAACCCGCTTTCCTTTGTCGATTTCGGACCCGGCGGGATCGGCGATGCCAAGATTACATTCGTAGACCTTGATAGCGACGGCGATCCCGATGCGTTCGGTGGAGATGAATATGGCTTAATACACTTTTTTGAAAATACAGGATCTGCTGAATCTGCCATGTTCGTCGAACAAACCGGTACATTGAATCCGTTTGATGCAGTTGACGTCGGAGGAAACGCCAACCCCTCATTCGTCGACATCGACAGCGACGGAGACTTCGACCTTTTCATAGGAGAAAACAATTATTATCTCAATTTCTTCCTCAATCTCGACGGCTCCCTTCCCGTCGAAATCGCGAGCTTCGACGCCATAGTTGACGGGGAATCAATTCTCTTGCGGTGGGATACGGCAAGTGAACGCGACAATGCCGGTTTCGAGGTTCAGCAATCGGAATCTGGGACGAACGACACCGATAACTGGGCAACACTCGCCTTCATACCTGGCGCCGGCACGTCGTCAGAAACCCGGCATTACCAATATGCGCGTCGCGAGTCATCTCCCGGTTCCTATCGTTTTCGTCTAAAACAGCTTGATACCGGTGGAAACGCTACTTACAGCGAGATCATTGAAGTCGGCGTTGATCTCGTAGATAATTATCAATTATCGGCGGCTTACCCGGATCCGTTCAAGTCGGGTTCGACGTTCTCTCTGGCCGTTGGACATACGCAACACGTCACCGTGTCGGTCTATAATTCCATCGGTCAGCGCATGGCGGTCCTGTACGACAAAATCCTGTCGACAGGTGCTCCGCATCGATTTACAATCGAATCGAAAGGTTGGCCAAGTGGCGTATATACCTATTATGTATCGGGGGAACAATTCAGTGCTAGCCGGACGGTACTTCTCGTGAAATAGCCTGTGCGTCCAACGAAATGAGATAGCCGGTTTCTCGATTTGTTTGGATCCGGAGAATATGAATTGCCATATTCGTCCACCGCAGACATTCGCAAGTCTGGCACGGATATGCAGAATCCTTCTTCAGTCCCCACTTTCTCTTTCAAATCTGAATTACAAGAACGTGTCCGTCCCGAGTTGTGCACGTTTCAAAAATAATACACGAAACTCGGTTACGTCCATGTATGAGATTCATCTCCCTGATCAGCCGGTTCTTCCCATTATCGATCCGCGAACGGCACTGAGTGCAGTCCTAGTTCGGCTAAAAATGACCAAGCGGCTAGATGCAACCTCTCGGTCCTCTCTTCTCGAACGTCTTCAAATTCAGGGTTCGCTTTCATTGAATAATGAACTGGAGACGGTGGAGATCGTCCGATGCGACTAAGTTAGTGTTTTTATGAACCAGTCGTTTTGGCCCACGTCCGTCCCATATCATCATAGTTGGAACGACGAGCTCTTTCGCTCTAATCCGCTGAATACCTGGGGAGAATAAGTGCAATGCTGAAGATCAGAAGCGCCAGGGAAAACACCACATCGCCAAATACCTGGTCGTAAGGCAACAATCCCAGTTTGCCGAGCATATTCGCCCAATCGTGCCCAACGCGGTTTCCACCCAGGAGGGGCAATACCCGCGCCCTGGCATCCGCTGCATAAACACTGATATTGATAAGGTTTTGTCCCAGCCAAAACAAGGATACTTGAGCACCGGTCCGGTAATCATGGCGCATAAAATGCCAGATCAGGATACCCGGTAAAATCAATTGCATCAGCGTTCCTCCGGCCACGCGAAGGAATGGCCCAAGCGGGGCGAAAAATACGTGTCCGGCCTCATGAATGATCAGGTCTGCATTATCGAGCAATGTGTAGTCGCCCCGGTGAAGGGCGAAGTACAGGCACAGAGGCGTGAGTGCAATCGAAGTGGTCCAAACTTTGAAGTGCGTTTCGTAGGCCGAACGTATACGCGTATCCTGTGCGGTAGTATTCATAACTCAAATGTTCGAACCTCGTGATATTCTATTAGACAATCGTCCATTTCGCACTTCTGCTTAAACAGACAGAACCCTCCTCTTTGGTTCGAATATGCCGTTTCTTCTTCCCTCGCGGCCCGATATGTATGTACATTTTTCTAAGGCGATTGCGCGGCACTTCTGACGACAATGGAACCCAATTCCGCTTCCTATGTGCTATACAACCGACAGACTACGCGACGGGCACTTCACGGACATTGTTGTCCGGTAATTTCCCAAAGTTGGGACGAGGTGTCCATGTAATCGCTATTTTTCGCTCGGCCGCTTACTGTTCAAGCACTTCATCTAAATGCCAAAATCAATCGAACTTACTTTTCCCGACGGATCCACAAAGTCCTTTGAGCAGGGTGTAACCGGGCTTGATGTAGCCGAGAGTATCTCACCCGGCCTCGCGCGGATGGCATTATCCATAGGCGTTGACGGTGAAGTCCGAGACCTGACACGCCCCATTGATCGAGATGCGAACATCAAAATTTACACGTGGAGGGATCCTGAGGGGAAGGCGACCTATTGGCATTCGTCGGCCCATTTGATGGCTGAGGCCCTTGAGGCGATCTATCCGGGTGTAAAATTTGGCATCGGCCCCGCTATCGAAAATGGCTTTTACTATGATGTAGACCTCGGTGAGGGCAAAATTGAACGCGAGGACCTCGACAAAATTGAAGGCAAAATGCGCGAATTGGCGAAAATGAAATCGCTGTTTCGACGTCGGGAAGTTACCAAGCAAGAAGCCCTTGATTATTTTACGAGCAAAGGCGACGAGTACAAGCTCGAGCTCATCAATGAGCTCAAAGACGGAACGATTACTTTTTACAAACAGGGTCAGTTCACCGACCTGTGCCGTGGCCCGCATATTCCAGATACGGGGCGCGTAAAGGCCATCAAATTACTTAACATTGCCGGGGCCTATTGGCGGGGTGATGAAAAACGTCCACAATTGACCCGGATTTATGGCATCACGTTTCCCAAAAAGAAGGAGCTCGATGATCATTTGGAGCGCCTCGAACTAGCTAGGCAGCGAGACCACCGAAGGCTCGGCAAAGAACTGGAATTATTTACTTTTAGTCCGATGGTCGGGCCCGGTCTTCCGATGTGGCTCCCCAACGGCACTATTTTGCGCGAGACGCTGGTCAATTTTCTCAAAGAGGAACAGCTCAGACGTGGCTATCTGCCGGTAATTACGCCACACATCGGCCGGCTTGATCTCTATCGGACAAGTGGGCACTATCCATATTACAAGGATAGTCAGTTTCCTGCAATGGAGGATCGGGAGGGCGACGGTTTTTTGCTAAAGCCCATGAATTGCCCCCACCATACCCAGATTTATGCCGACCGGCAACACTCATACCGAGACCTGCCCATTCGGCTGGCTGAATTTGGCACCGTCTATCGCTATGAACAGTCTGGCGAACTGAGCGGCTTGACTCGAGTACGCAGTTTCACTGTGGACGATGCTCACCTTTTTTGCACTCCCGATCAGGTCAAAGAAGAGTTTAAGAACGTCATTGACCTGACTCTTTACGTATTCAGCACACTGGGCTTCCAAGACTTCAAAGCGCAAGTTTCACTTCGCGACCCCAACAATCGGGACAAATATGTCGGGGACGATACGCAGTGGGATCAAGCCGAAAATGCTATCCGCGAAGCAGCTTCTGAAATGGGGCTCGACACGCTAGAAGTGATCGGTGAAGCTGCCTTTTATGGACCGAAACTCGATTTCATGGTGCGGGACGCGCTCAATCGAGAGTGGCAATTGGGTACCGTCCAACTCGACTACAACCTCCCGGTGCGATTCGACCTTACCTACGTTGGCGAGGACAATCAAAAACACCGTCCGGTGATGATCCACCGAGCGCCCTTTGGTTCGCTCGAACGATTTATCGGCGTGCTCATAGAGCACTGCGGTGGAAATTTCCCAACTTGGTTGGCTCCGGTTCAGGCGATTCTTCTCCCAATCGGGCAAGATCAAAATGGTTATGCGCTCCGCGTGCAATCGAAAATGCGACAATCCGGACTGCGTGTGGATGTTGACTTACGCAATGAAAAAGTGGGCTACAAAATTCGTAACGCCGAGATCAAGAAAATACCTTACATGTTAGTTGTCGGCCAACGGGAGGTCGAATCCGATAGCGTCGCTGTCCGCAGACATGGTCTCGGCGACCAGGGTACGTGTACCTCGGATGCATTTATTAATCGACTTCGAGACGAAGTCGAAGAGGCCATGGAAAGAAGCATTGTGCACGAAGATTGACCAGATCGCGATTCCGGAACCATCCCTTCTCTCCCGCTTATGAGCGCGCCGTATATATATTGGGAAGGGTGAATCAAGGAAGCAAACAAGTGGTATGCGTCAAGTGATAATTGCATGCAGTCATCCTTAGGCAATGCCTGTTTTTTGCGTTAACTTTCCCTCACGCCTCGATTACCCGGGTTTTTAATAACCAAACGAAAAAAGAATCATCGCTAAGCAGCCAAGAATCCGGATCAATGATATGATCCGAGCAAGTCAGGTCCGCGTCGTGGATCCACAAGGAAACCACGGAACGTATCCTATCGAGAAAGCCATTGAGATGGCGGAATCTCAGCACCTGGACCTTGTCGAAATCTCTCCGAATGCGGATCCTCCGGTCTGCAAGATCATCGACTTCGGTAAATTCCGTTACGAACAACAAAAGAAGCAAAAGGAGCAACGGAAAAAGTCACAGTCGGTCGAGCTAAAAGAGATTCGATTCCGGCCACATACCGACACGCACGACTTCAACTTCAAAACGAAGCATGCCAGAAATTTCCTTGAGAGCGGTAATAAAGTACGCGCCTATGTTCAGTTTCGCGGGCGTGATATTATCTACAAGGACCATGGCATGGATGTCCTTCGCCGGTTTATTGAGGCACTTTCGGACCTGGCCAAGATCGATCAGGCCCCGCGTATGGAAGGCCGCAGGATGACTACCATTCTGGCACCCATGAAGAAAAAGTAGGCGACTGCGTCCTCGACACGAGCGACTTCATGTGAAATTCCCTGCTCTGCGGGGTTTCTTGGGCGATATCATCTTGCGCATAGCGTGCACAAATCTTAATTTTTTCGGCTCACGTTAACCTGTGCAACAGGGGTGTTCGTTTTGGAACACCTCTTTTTTTGCACGGTATGACGTTAACTTTTGCCCGAAAGGGCCCGGAACTGATCGGTAAGCACAGGTATTGATATGCCCAAAATGAAATCAAATAGCGGCGCGAAAAAGCGGTTTAAGCTGACCGGTTCTGGTCGTCTACGTCGCAAAAGAGCGTATCACAGCCATATTCTCACGAAGAAGGACCCCAAGCGCAAACGTAGGCTTCGGGAGACCACGCTAGTTGACAAAGCGGACGAGCCCCGTATTAAACGGTTGCTCGGCCTCTAACGAACTATCGGGTGGGTAGGGAATCCCCGCTATTTGCTCACAACAACCCTTTTTGAATACGTCGGTACGAGTACACAGGAGAAAACAATGCCACGCGCAAAAAATAGAGTTGCTTCTCGCGCCCGCCGCAAGCGAATTTTGGCACTAGCCAAAGGTTACTGGGGCCGTCGCGGCAAGGTCTACACCGTCGCCAAACACGCGGTGGAAAAATCCCTGCAATACCAATATCGCGATCGTCGTCAACGTAAGCGCCATTTCCGCCGGTTGTGGATTACTCGCATCAATGCAGCTGCCCGCATTAACGGTACCACTTATTCGCAATTGATGGGCGGGCTCCACAGATCGAATATTACCTTGAATCGCAAGGTCCTTGCAGATCTTGCCGTCAATGATCCGAATGCGTTCGCTCGCGTGGTGGAAGAGTCGAAATGATGACGATGCTGCGTCCCCTTCGATTTTTTATCGGTGCTTCCCTGACTCGCTTGTAGACAGGGGCGCAGGCCGATACCGGCCCAGCGTTCGACGCAAATAACGTCCCGCCCCTGTTCTACAGGCCTGGCGGGATTTTTTTTATCTAACTTACATCCGCTTCTGGTCTAATACCCAACCAACGATATTACTCGAAAACGCGTTATGTCAACCAATTTACTGGTCCAATTCGAAGAACTCGGGCGGGAGATTGACTCCGAACCACTCGATTCCCATGACGCAGTGGACCAGTTTCGCATCCGCTTCCTGAGCCGCAAACAGGGGCAGATCACTCAATTACTGAAACAAATACCTGCCGTAGCACAGGAGCAGCGGAAAGAATTCGGTAAACAGGTAAACCGGCTCAAACAGCGCGTCGAAGACCGGATCACTATCGCTCGCTCTGCGCTTCAGGCGACGACCAAGACCCTAGATTCGGGTATCGACCTTTCTCTTCCCGGGCGGCGGCCTCTACAGGGGTCCATCCATCCACTGACTCAGACGCTGGAGGACATCAAGCGGGTGTTCGCCTCCTATGGCTTCTCCGTCGCTGAAGGACCTGAGATCGAAGACGATTGGCACAATTTCACCGCACTGAATTTTCCCCCGGATCATCCGGCTCGGGACATGCAGGATACGTTCTTCCTCGAACCGCCGGAGAGTGAGAGGGGCGGAATCCTCTTGCGCACGCATACCTCGCCCGTCCAGATTCGCACGATGGAGTCTCAGCAGCCCCCATACCGGGTAATCGTACCCGGAAGGGTTTACCGCAATGAGGCCATCTCGTACAAGTCATACTGCCTGTTCCATCAGGTCGAGGGGCTCTGTGTGGACGAACACATCACGCTAGGAGATCTGAAGCAGATGCTGTATGTATTCTCCCGGGCGATGTTTGGCCAGAACGTAAAGATGCGTTTCAGACCAAGTTTTTTCCCGTTCACTGAACCGAGCGCTGAAGTCGACATATGGTGGCCGGATGCCAAACTTCCTCGCGGAGGCCGCTGGCTTGAAATCCTCGGATGCGGCATGGTCGATCCCAATGTCTTCGCTTCGGTCGATGTCGATCCGGAAAAATACACTGGATATGCGTTCGGAATGGGCATTGAACGCATCGCGATGCTTCGCCATGACATTAGTGACATTCGCATCCTGTACGAAAATGACACGCGATTTCTCGAGCAATTCTGACAGTTTCAACGCGATTGGAGATGATAGCCCTCGATTTCCTGAAAGGAATTCATTCTGTGTGAAAACCAGTGGCCTACCCCTATGAAAATCAGTTACGCCTGGCTCCAAGATTACGTTAAACACAACCTTTCTCCAGAAGCGCTCGATGAGCTCCTAACCATGAGTGGTCTAGAGGTCGAAGAGATAGCGACCGTTGGAGAATCGCTCGATGGTGTAATCGTAGGCCATGTACTTGAGGCCGCTCAACACCCCAATGCGGACCGGCTACGCGTATGCCGCGTCGAGCTCGGAGACGAGGAAACGGTTCAAATTGTGTGCGGCGCTCCCAACGTTGCCTCCGGACAGAAAGTAGCGGTGGCCTTGGTCGGCTCCCAATTGCCGAATCCAGAAAAACCAGAGAAGCCAATCCGAATAAAAAAAGCCAAGATGCGTGGGGAAGTTTCGATGGGGATGATCTGTGCGGAAGATGAGCTCGGCCTTTCCGACAACCACTCCGGTATCATGGTACTTCCCGATGACGCCCTTGTCGGGCAGCCTTTTGCGACCTATCTCGCGTCCCATGGTCGCTCGATGAGCGATCATGTCCTCGACATTGCCATCACGCCCAACCGGCCCGATGCGATCAGTCATGTTGGCGTGGCACGCGATGTGGCCGCTCTACAGCGGACGCCGCTAATTCGCCCGGACGTTTTGCTGCCTGCCGCAGGAGGTGAGGCCGCACAGCATATTACGGTAGACATCCACGCTCCCGAAGGGTGCGGTCGTTATGTGGCAATGGTCGTACGGGATATCAGGGTCCAAGAATCTCCCAATTGGCTCAAACGGCGCCTTGAAGTTATCGGGCTAAGACCTCGGAATAATGTCGTCGACATCACGAATTATGTGATGCATGAATGTGGCCAACCGCTTCATGCATTCGACTATGACCAGATTGCGGACAAGCGCATCATCGTCCGCTTCACCGAGCAAGAGCATCCTTTCACTACCCTCGACGCCAAGAGACGTACCCTCCCCACGGGCACACTTATGATCGCCGACGCAGAGCGGGATGTGGCCATAGCCGGTATCATGGGCGGTGAAAACTCCGAGGTAACGGATGGGACTACCAACGTCTTAATTGAAAGCGCGTATTTTGACCCGTCGACGATTCGCCGAACGTCAAAATTGCTTCAGCTTCAGACCGACGCTTCATATCGATTTGAGCGGGGGGTCGATTCTGACGGGCAAGTATGGGCTGCCGCCCGGGCTGCACAGCTTATGCACGAATATGGCGGGGGAGAAATCGTCCCGGGAATGGTCGACGAACATCCACGCCCAACCCCAATTAAGCATGTCAGTCTCCGAATTGCGCGTATCCCACGTATCCTTGGAGTAGAGATCGATGCCCACACGGCCAAGCGGCTCCTTACGGCCATAGGCTTTGAGGTATCCGTACAGGCATCGGGTATTTTATCCTGTTCTGTTCCTTCCTTTCGCCCGGATGTAACCCGCGAAATAGACCTCATTGAAGAGGTTGGGCGTCTGTTTGGCTACGATCGAGTCCCGGAGACTACCCACTCTCTCGTTCCGTCGCATACGCCCTTGGAGCTTCCTTCCCACACGATTCGACGCATGGTCTTTTCGTTGCTAACGGGCCTGGGTATTAGGGAAATTTATACGAACAGCATGCTGCCGAAAGCGAAAGCCGAGCATTTTTTGCTCCCGGCCCTCCAGGGATTTGCGGACGATGCGGGCGTCGTCGAGACGCTCAACCCTATCTCTCAAGAGATGGCCGCTCTTCGCCCAACGTTGCTTCCCGGCATGCTTCAGGTAATGAGCCATAATTGGAATCATGGGCAACGTGTCCTTCGGTTCGCGGAAGTCGGTCACGTGTTTCATCGGACGCGCGGAGATACGTCGTATATACCCGGCTACGGTGAGCGTGAGTCGGCGCTCATCGCCATGAGTGGCGAACAAACTACGGGCGCTTGGGATACGCCACCACGGCCCGCTGATCTTTTCGACATGAAGGGACTCGTCGAACATTTACTCAGCTCGCTCCGCATTCCCCGCGTTCGCATGACTGAAGGAGAAGCGCCCACCACCCTGACCGCCTATCATCTAAACATTGTTTCGGGCAAACGACCACTCGGCTATGTTGCCCGGCTCTCGGATCATCTTGCAGAAGAGCATGATCTGAAAGAGCCCGTGTTTTTCGCCGAACTGGACTGGCAAGCTGTGGTTGAAGCGGCTACGCCGCATCTTATGGTCCGATACCGAGACGTGAGTCGATTCCCCGTTGTCGATCGTGATCTGGCTTTTCTCGTCGACGCCACGACGCCTGCCGGCCGCATGCTCGATACTATCCGAAAAGCGGGTCAGCCCTTGCTTCAAAATGCCTCGGTCTTCGATCTTTATCAGGGCGAAGGCATCGAAGCACAGAAGAAAAGTATTGCCTTTTCACTCCGTTTTGCCTCCAAGCGGACGTTAAAGGATGCAGAGGTTGATGCGCGGATCAAAGCAATCGTAGGGCAATTGGAGATCCGCCACCAAGCCATTCTGCGCCGGAAATAGTCAGGCGCACGTGTTTGTTCGCGGTATCAGTTTCAAAATCTTTCTCACGTTGATTCTCGCATCATAGATATTTTTGATTATTTTCGAGTCAAAGGGATTGGAGCATGCATATGAGCAACCATCCAGACAGAAAAATGGAGTCCGGCGGGAATGTTGAAAAAAACTTGTCGCAGTCGTCACAGGATCGCGACGACAACGGTTCCCAGGCACACGCGCATTTGACGCTCAACCCCTCGAATTCCCTTGCCCGATTACGTGACAAGGTTGAGGAGGCGGCCCATGAATTGATCCGACTCAGGGACGAGAATAGCCGTCTGTCGCGGCGCCTTCAAAACCTTGAGTCGAAGTATTCAGTTCAACCTGGTGAGACCCAAATTACCCTTGATGAAACCACTGATTCCTTCCAGCACCGCGTCAAGAGCTTTATCAGGTCTATCGACAAGTATCTAGACAACGATGATCAGGATCCAGCAAGCTCGGAGCCTTGATTTGTTGTTCTCTATGCATATAAAATTCGAGCGTACAGCCATCGGCATACACAACGCAGAGACGCCATGGAAAAATCGATTCGCATTCAATTGCTCGGCCGCGAGTATCCATTGCGCATCTCCGAGGAAAACGAAGGACATACGAAAACAATTGCCTCAGTCGTCGATAAACGGCTAAGGGCCTTTCGAGAAGCCCACCCCGATCAGTCGGATACTACGGCAGCCACTATTACCTGTCTGGCCCAGGCCGACGAACTTTGCACACTTCGCGACGAACTCTCGCAGCTCCAAAGGCTTGTCTTGGAACAAACTGCTTTGATGAAATTGCGCCTCGAAAACGTACTCGACAAGAAACTTCCGGCGAACCAACCCGCCGAAGAAAATCCAGGGAACCCTTGACACTACCGGTTCCAGCGAGTATATATTTCAGGAAGGTACGGTCCCGCACCGAATGCATAAGTAAGAACCTAACAATTTTACTTAGGGAGCTTCTCTTCGAATCTGGATGACAGGCCTCGCCCGGTAAATCCGGGTTTGCTCTTTCAAGAGCAGCCGAGGAAATCGCGAAGGATTTGAGCGGTACCCACCGTTTTGAAAAGGAGGTTCTTCGAACCATCGGGTGCGAGACTGTCCTCGCCTATAGGCACGCCCCGTTTAGGCAACCGGCTTATTCCCGGAACCTATCGGGGCGTTTTTATTTGTAGCATTGTTACCTGGAATTTCACCCCTAATCGACCCAACCATTAACCATTATATCGACCATGGACCTATCCGTTATAGTGATAGGCGCTATTGGAGTGGTCGCCCTTGGCATTGCCATTGGAATTTTTTTAGATAGATTCCTGCTCAAACGGCTCGGTCTTAACCAGCTGGCTAACGCGAAAGATGAAGCGCGACGCCTACTGTCGGATGCGGAAGAAGAAGTGGAGCGTTTCCGCTTCGAACGTATAGAAAAAGTAGAAACCGAATTGGAGCAGCGCGAGAAGGATCTCGCGGAAGAAACGGCAGAAGCCAGGCGCATTCTACAGCGCAAAAGAGAGAAACTGGAGCAACGGCGTTCGAAACTTGACCGTAGAATCCGACGAGTCAATGACCGCGAAAACCTGCATCTAAAGACATCCGAAGTCTTAGATGTCTTGCGCAAGGAGACCGAGCATACTCGGCTCAAAGCTGATTTGCTTCATAGCAAAGCAACTGCCTTCACGGAAGAGGCGCAAGAGCGGCGACAACAGGTCATGGTGAAAGAGAAGCGCCTGGAACAGATCGAAACGAAACTGATCGCCGAACGGGAAGAGCTTGCTCGTATGAGGCCGGAATTCATTCGGAAGCTCGAACAGGTCTCGGGCCTCACCCAGGAAGAAGCCCGTACGGCCCTCCGAGAGCAGTTCATCGAAGAGTGCAAATTGGCGGCTGCATCCCAGGTGAAGGAGATCCGAGATGAAGCTAAGATTCGAGCAAATCGCGAAGCTCGAAAAATCATCCTTACGGCTATTCAACGAACGGCGGCAAGCCATGCGATTGAAAACACCGTTTCGGTTGTCAACATTCAGTCGGACGAAATGAAGGGGCGGATCATTGGACGCGAAGGGCGAAATATACGGGCATTTGAAGCGGCAACCGGTATCGAAGTAATCGTTGACGATACGCCGGAAGCCGTAATACTTTCAGGCTTCAATCCAGTCCGTAGAGAAATTGCGCGCCTCTCGCTTACGCGTCTAATCCAAGATGGTCGAATTCATCCAGCCCGCATCGAAGAAATCGTCGAGAAGACCCGTTCTGAAATCGAAGACGAAATTATTGAAATTGGCGAGCGCGCGGTCATCGAACTAAGTCTTCACGGGTTGCATCCGGAACTTATCCGCATGGTTGGGCGCATGCGTTATCGCTCAAGCTACGGACAGAATCTTTTGGCCCACTCCATTGAAACAGCCCGTATCGCCTCGCTTATGGCATCAGAACTAGGTTTAGATCCAGCTACGGCCCGGCGCGCAGGATTACTTCATGATATTGGTAAAGTGGTTGAAGAACAAATCGAGAGCCCGCACGCGATCGTTGGAATGGAGATGTGCCGCAAGTATAAAGAGGACGATGCCGTCTGCAATGCAGTAGGTGCCCACCACGATGAGATCGAGATGACTTCGCTTATCTCTCCTATTGTACAGGCTTCCGACGCAATTTCGGGCGCAAGACCAGGCGCACGACGAGAGGCACTTGAAGCTTACATCAAACGACTAGAGAAACTAGAATCACTCGCCGCTTCGTTCAAAGGTGTGGAGCGGGTCTTTGCAATTCAAGCAGGGCGTGAAATCCGGGTCCTCGTCAATCACGACCTCATTTCAGATGCCCTTGCGGAACAATTGGCCAATGACGTCTCCAAGAAAATTCAGGCAGAGATGCAGTACCCTGGTCAAATTAAAGTTACAGTTATACGTGAAGTGAGGTCAGTATCGTATGCCAACTGACGCGGCCGGGTAGACGTGCAAAGGGCTAGAAATATGTCAGGGATCCGGTCACGGAGGTTCTTGTCTCTTTGTGCTCGCCGGGCTATACCGTCTAGCAGTATTGTTCTTGGGCAAAGCTCGTGATATTATGTGCGTATTCCGTGTATTCATAACCTAGCTCGGAAATTACTGCCCGTTTCAAATGGCACTTCTACATATTCCCAGCCATCGTTCTCCTTCCCTCCAATTGAATCCCATTTGTAGGCCGTCCTCTTATGTAGCCCGAAAAACACGCAAAAATACCATGAAAACACGTTCTTACACTCAAGGTGTACGTGCTCTGGGGGAACTACATAGGCACCATTAATTTCAAACCAAGCATATTCTGCGTTTGAATTTTCGCTTGGGAATCGCCGCCTAAATCGGTGACCCACCATACTCAAATACTATGATTGGTACCATCGGTCAATTACTAATCCTTACAGCATTCGTGGCTTGTGGGCTTGCGGGTTTTGCCTTTTTGCGCGCCTCGCAACTCCTTCACGACGCCCATACGGACTGGAAACGCATCGGCCGGGCCGCCTGGAGCGTGATGCTTGTCTCGGTTCTGATTTCGATGGGACTCCTCATCTTCCTGATTCTGACCCACCAGTACCAATACGCGTACGTCTACAAATATTCCTCAAATGACCTTCCCATTTTTTATCTCATTTCCTCGTCGTGGGCCGGTCAGGAGGGATCTTTTCTCCTTTGGATCATCTTGAATGGCCTTTTTGGCGTGGGCCTCATTCGATGGGCAAAGAATTTCGAGGCTCCGGTACTGGCCATAATGTCTCTATGCCAGTTTTTCTTGATCTCCATGATCGTTGGGCTCAAAATCAGCTCCCTTGGAATCGGCGCATCTCCCTTCGTTTCACTCGCCGAGGAATTTCCTGACGCACCTATGATCCAGGCCGGTCTCATTCCCAGCGATGGCCAGGGCCTCAACGATCTTCTACAAAATTATTGGATGGTCATCCATCCGCCCATGTTGTTTACGGGATTCGCAGCCATGTTGGTGCCCTTTTCATTCGCTGTCACCGCGCTTTGGAAGAAGCATTATACATCATGGGTGCGCCCTGCTTTGCCCTGGGCACTTTTCGCCGTAATGATTCTGGGTTTCGCCATCGCACTCGGTGGTTATTGGGCATATGTCACCCTTTCGTTTGGCGGTTATTGGGCCTGGGATCCCGTAGAAAACTCTTCGTTGGTCCCGTGGCTCATAGGCATTGCCGCCCTTCATATGATGATTGTTCAAAAGAAAAGCGGCTCCAGCCACAAAGCAGCTATTGCCCTGAATATTTTCGCCTATATGATGGTGATTTATTCTACGTTCCTCACGCGAAGCGGCATACTTGGCGACACTTCTGTACATGCTTTTGTGGACCTAGATCTATATAGCCAGCTGCTGCTCTGGATCGCCGTGATGGGCGGGTTGGGTTTTGGGCTTTTTGCATACCGATATCGGGAGTTACCCGTACCCGACCACAACGCCGACCTACTATCGCGGGAATTTATGATTTTCTCGGGCGCGGTACTGCTCTGCGCGGTCGCAACGGTAATTCTGATGGGAACCAGTGCTCCCATTCTGGGGAGATTGTTTCGAGACAGCCCCTCTACGGTTCCAATCTCGTTTTATAATAAGTGGACCCTTCCGCTCACAGTCGGACTGGTCTTCCTGGCAGGCCTAGGTCAGCTTTTTTGGTGGAATAAAATGAGCGTAGAAAGCGTGAATCGGGTTCTGCTCAAGCCCATCGTTCTCTCGGTGGTGAGCACGCTGCTCGTGCTTTTATTCACACCATTCGTCGAACAGACGGCCCGGCCCGCAACCGAGGTTAAATTGGCAACAGTCCAGGCAGGCTTCTTTGGCGGAATTGAGTCATTCTTTTCAATATACGGCGTCGGGCTGATGATGCTGCTGCTTGTATTTGTCGCGTTCTTTTCCCTCTATGGCAATGGATTCGTTATTTGGCGGATCGGGCGTGGAAATCCTCGGCTCGCCGGTGGTGCCCTGGCCCATGTGGGCTTCGCTATAATGCTCCTTGGCGTAGTGGCGTCCAGTGGGTTCAGTACTACGCTGGGCACAGATCCCAGCGGCCAGGGCCGAAATAACTTTGTTGTAGACCGAGGCCAGACAGTTCTTGTGGACGATTATCGCGTGACGTATGCCGACATGAAACCGAACGATATTGGACGCCCGGTTTATCAGCTTGATTTCGTCGATCCGAATGGACAGTCCTTTTCAGTTCACCCCGTTGTTTACAAAAGCAACAAAAACCAATGGATACAAAATCCGGATGTGAAACTGGGCTTATTCAGGGATCTCTTTGTCGCCGTTACTCCCAATAAAATGTTCCAGAACGATCAAGAAGCCAACACGATCAGCCTGGGGCGAGGAGACTCGACCCGTCTTGGTGGCGACAAATTCGAAGTGACATTTGTTGACTTTGAGCTCAATCAAGACCCTCGCGTCATGACGGATACTACGCACCTAGCTGTGACGGCCGTGCTGCGTGTTCGGAATTTAAAGAGTGGTGGCTTGCGCATTTTGAAACCTGTTTACCATCTCGAACCTGGTACCGGAGTGGTAAATTTGGAACCGGCCGTGGCTAAGGAGTGGGGCTTGACGATTACCTTCCAACGGATGGACGTAGAATCCAAGAAAATTGAACTCGGAATAGAAGGAGCCGCGATCGCCCCCGAAGATTGGCTTGTGGTGCAAGCCTATGAGAAGCCCCTTATTGACCTCGTCTGGTTGGGTATCATTCTCTTTACAATTGGATTCGGCATCTCTCTATTCCGCCGAGCGAAGGACTATAGAAACAGTCTTTCTCGAGCCTAACCAGGCAGTTTCTACCCCCTGTTCGTATTTTCATTTCCGTCCGGCGTAATTTTCCCGTCGCGGCATAATATGCCCGCTCCTGGACGGGTCATACCGCTTTTTCGGTCCACTAAATGCCGCCTGCATACTCTTTTCAGGCTATTCAGGCTTGATTGGCATAGCACCGTTCTTACATCTTTTTCGGCGCGTGGATTGCAACTCCTTTGCACATAAAGCCCTCTTATGTGCCGATGGGATCATGCATCCATGCTGAGACTACGCAGAAAAAATAGAGAAGACCGAAGCCCGTCAAGTTTAAGGGAAGCACTGAGCCGTGCAGAACTAGATCTGGAAAAATATCGGCGTGCTTTTGGTCCGTTGGACGCTGAAGGTGTTCCGTCGTTAGAGCCCGACCCAGCATCTGACATCATCCGCACGGTTTCCGCCGGAGCATCTCGCGCCTATGGCAAAGATGGCGTCATTTTGCGTACTGTTGAAGTGCTTCATAGTCACTTTTCTTCATTCCGCGTTCAATACGCTACGCTGAATAGCGATGGGTCCTGGAATTCTATTCATTCACTGGGGCCGGCATCCCTTCCCCCAAAAAGTTTACAACTGGGCGACATTTCCGCGGCACCCGCTTATCTTGCCGCACTCTGTAGGGAAGAAACGCAAGTGATCCCGAACATAGGTCGTGACAAGCGAATTACTTCCATTCTGACCAAATTTAAAGAGGCGGGAATCAGCGGCGTTGTAGACGTTCCAATTCGCCATGCGCCGGACTTACTTGGCGTACTAAGCCTCCAAACGGGTGGCGGGCAGAATTGGAACACGGAAGCAGTGATGATCCTTGAGAAATCAGCGGCCTGTCTAGAGCATCTCCTTAAACAATTGCCGGAAGGCAGCCCAATTAGTACAGAGGATGCCCTTCGCGAGAGTGAATCGCGCTTTCGTGCCCTTGTAGAAGCTTCGTTCGAAGGCATTGCCGTCAATGTAGACGGCATCATCGTGGAGGCAAACCTGGCACTCGCACGTCTCTTCGGATATGCTTCTCCTGCGAACATGATTGGGCTCCATGCTCGAGTCCTTTGTGCTCCAGAAAGTGTGGAGGATGCGATGGCGAATATCAAGAATGCGATTGAAGAGCCATTTGAATACGTTGGGATCAAAAATGATGGTACGTGTTTTCCGATGGAAGTCATTGGGAAGAACAGCCAATATCAGGGGTGTTCTGCCCGGGTGACGGGCTTTCGCGATTTGACGCGCCAGCGTGAGGCAGAGCATGAACGATCGCGACTCTTGCTTGAGACGCAAAAGGCACTGGCCCGAACTGACGGCCTCTATCAGATAAGTCGGACACTCATCAATTTTAAAGATCTTGACGAAGTTCTCCAAGCCATGGTCGACAATCTGGCCCATATTCTGCCGGCCAGTCGGATTGCTGCGTTGACACTTGAGCTAGATGCTGAGACCGTACTCCATTTCGTCCAAGGAGGAAATACGAGAGATGCATTATTGCCGTTGCCGGAATTTGAGAATATTCGACGCGGATTAATCGGAAAGACCATTGAAGGTCGCCACGCACTGCTTCTTACTAGGGACACGCCGGATCCCACCGGGTCCCTTCAGGAAGACAGGCGCCGTGAGATGGATTATGGGTCGATTTTGGCAGTACCGATGCAGTCGAAGGACCGCGTTCTGGGTGCTATGATCGCCCTCAACGGGTTCAATGAAAGAGATTTCACATCCGTTGACGTAGCTCTGATGTTGGCCGTGGCAAATCAAGCGGCGATTGCTATCGAAAATGCACATCTTTTTGGCAGCCAGGCAAGGCATGCAAAGGAACTCGAGAATGCAAAACAGACCCTTGAACGGCAGGCTATCGACCTCGAAGCAACTGTAAAAGAACTTGAACTGGCCCGAAAATCGGCAGAGGAGGCCACGAAGGCAAAAAGCGATTTTCTGGCTAGCATGAGTCATGAGATCAGAACCCCTATGAATGGGGTCATCGGCATGATCGAACTTCTGCGAGATACGGTGCTCACTTCGGAGCAAAGCCAGTATCTTGACACGATTAATGCGAGTGGCAAAGCCCTTCTTTCGTTGATAAATGACATACTTGATCTTTCAAAAATTGAAGCCGAACGCGTCGAATTGGAACACGTGCCATTCCTCATTCGCGACGTTGTGGAGGACGCTCTTGATGTCGTGGCATTAAAAGCAACCAAAAAGGACATCCGCCTTTCCTATCTCCTCGATTCGTCATTGCCTAGCGGAATTGAGGGTGATCGTACCCGGCTTCACCAGATCTTGCTCAATTTGCTTGGCAATGCAGTGAAATTTACCGATACGGGTAAGATATCGATCAACGTTAAAGCGGTGAAAGACGATTCGGTCACTCCGACGCTTCAGTTCAGCATCCGAGATACCGGGGTCGGCATTCCTGAAAGTCGATTGGGACACATTTTCGATTCATTTACACAGGTAGATGCCTCTACAACGCGAAAATATGGGGGAACTGGACTAGGATTAACGATTTGCCGACGCCTGTGCGAAATGATGGGTGGACGAATCTGGGTGGAAAGCGAGCTCAATTCGGGTTCAACATTTCATTTTACAATCCAATTCTGTCCAACCCCCCTACTCGATTCAAGTCCGTGTTTTTCGGGGATCCGTATGCTGGCCTCTACTCCCCACGTTGGTATGCAAGAGATGCTAACCGAGCAACTCAGGGATACAAATCTTTCCCTTCAGTTCGTGACCAAAGTCTCCGAAATTAGTCCGCTGCTCGGTGCCCACAGCTTCGATCTTCTGCTCGTGGATTTACCGTTTTCGGACCATGATCAACAAGAAGTACTTCAGACCTTTGCCGACGACCAGAGATTTGCCGAATTACCGGCTATCTTGTTATTTCCGGTTGGCCAAACCTTAAAGCCAGGTACAAATTCGAGTCATGGCAGACTCACCAAACCACTCCGAAGAACCCAACTGCTCGACCAACTTACATTAGTCCTCAACGCATCGCCTGCGCAAGAGGTGAGTCCATCGCCACCTGACGACGTGACCCCACCGGAATCGACTGAAAAAACGCTTCGCATATTACTCGCCGAGGACAATCCGGTAAATCAACAAGTTGCATCACGGATGCTACAGCGATTAGGATATCAAATTGATATCGCCTCAAATGGTCGAGAGGCGATAGAAGCGATGAAAAACAAACGTTATGATGTGCTATTCATGGATGTTCAAATGCCGGTCATGGATGGGCTGGCGGCCACTCGTCTTATTGTGAGCACGTATGCACCGGACGATCGCCCTCGGATAATAGCCCTTACGGCTAATGCCATGCAAAGTGACCGGCAACGGTGCATGGAAGCCGGAATGGACGGTTTCATAAGTAAACCGTTTCATCTGGATGCCATTGATGGAGTCCTTCGAGACATCGCGCCATCTTCGCAGAATCGTGAAGTCCCTCGGGTACCCACTGATAACGAGATTGAGCCCACGGCAATTGATCCTGATGTTTTTGAGGAGCTCCGCACGATGCTAGGTGACGATGATCCATCGTTTCTCAACAGCCTCATAGACGATTTCATCAGCGACACTCGAAATCTACTTGACAGTCTGGGTGTGGCTATTGAAACGGGAAATGCAAAAAAACTCGAACACGCCGCCCACACGCTGAAATCCAGCAGTGCCATGTTTGGTGCGGTTGCATTTTCAGCCACTTGTTCTAAGTTGGAGACGATGGGCACCTCGGGCGCGACAGACGATGCCGGATCGATGCTCGAAACGCTCGAAACCCTTTACACGAAGATTTGCATCGAACTTGACCAAGCCCGTGATTGACGAGGTATCATTCGATCAGGGCCGGCTCTTCGGCGAGCTCGAATACAAGCTTCGAACGTGCGCACCGGCGACGCAATTCAAAACGCCAAGCTCGATTAAGATTACCATACTCCCGAGTTTCTGACGCATCATCGCCGGTCTGACTACACATAAAGCCATAATCTACGGGGGAAAGGCTGGCCCGCGGGGCACTACTCATGTTGAAAAGCCCCGCGCGTGAGAGACCCTGTAGAAACGTGCCGTGAAGTTGCCCGAGCACACAGCATCCGCCATCTGCCAGCGATAGTAATTCAGGATCAATGCGTATGTACCAATCCGGATCAACGTCGTCGAGATACGTTGCCCCCCTAGCCGCCCGTTCAGAAGCAACGTCCGGGGACGCTTGTATTTTCTTGTGTCGAACAAGCCATTTTCGAAGGAACTGCATCTTGATTAGCCTCGGTCAGTGAGCGGTAGCCAAAATAGGATACCTGACCTTTTCCACCTCGTCCGGTTCCGATCATCGCGATGAAACAAAATTCTCGTCAACGGGCTCGGGGGAATCCACCCAATCAGCAACGAAAATGTTCGTGTCATGGGTCTCCATTCGGGCACCATTGCGGTTGGATGAAAAGGCCAGCTTATTTCCATCGAAGGAAAACATAGGAAAGGCATCGAAAGTGCCCGAATACGTGATTTGTTCTAACCCGGTACCGTCAGTATTGACCATGAAGATATCGAAGAGTCGCCCGCCCTTGTCAAGCGTATGATGATTCGACACAAAGAGAATGCGCTTGCCGTCGGGATGAAAAAACGGTGCCCAATTCGCGCCGGGAAGATGCGTAACCTGTCGTTCATTTCCCCCATCAATATCGGAGACGAAAAGATTGAGTGCTTTGGGCTCAACCAGCCCCTTCGAAAGTAACTCCATATAGATCGTAGCAGCGTCGCCGGTGGGTCGGCTGGCTCGCCAAACAATCTGCTTCGAGTCACGGGAAAAAAAGGCCCCGCCGTCGTAACCGAGTTCATCAGTGAGTTGAAGCAAGTCGCCAGTGGCGATTTCGTAGCGCCACAGCTCGATGTCTCCCGATCGAGTTGACGTGAAGACGATGTATTTACCGTCGGGAGAAACGGTGGCTTCGGCATCGTAGCCTTCCCCACCGATAAGGAGTTCAGGATTTGTACCATCGCTTTCAGCGGTGTAAATATCGTACGAAGCGTAGAGCGGCCACACATAACGACCCGCCTCAAAAGTCACAGGAGCCGGGCACCCGGCCGCCGCGGCATGAGTGGAGGCGTAGAGAATGCGGCCATCGGGCATGAAATAACTGCAAGTCGTGCGTCCTTTGCCGGTCGAGACGAGTCCATATTCGTCTCCGCCCTCGTTCAGCGGCGTGCCGTCAGCATTCATAACGAAAATTTGATCACAACCCTGATGGTTAATCTTACTCCAATCGCTTTGGAAGATGAGTTTCTTGTCGTCGAAGCTCCAATAAGCCTCAGCGTTGTTTCCCCCAAACGTTAACTGACGAATATTTCGAAGATGCACTTCTCCGCTATACCGAAGACTATCATTTTTTGGATGATATGCGCTTGACTCATCTGAGGCAGCACCGCATCCCGACATGGCGACGAGACTATAAAAAGACGTGAAGACGAATCCAATCGTAACAATTCGGGTTAGCATGGCCGATTTCGCTCTTTGTGGGCGGGTCAATTGATCACGTTGAAGTGGGCGAATAAACCTTTGTTACCGTCTAAATGTTGCCTAAACCTTAGCGAAGTTACCTAATCCTCATAGTTGCCATGTCATACGAAGTTCAGTCCTTTGAAGAAGACGTCCTAGAATTAAGTTGCAAGACACCTGTGCTGGTTGATTTTTGGGCCCCGTGGTGTGGTCCTTGCCGAATGCTCGGACCCGTTCTCGAGAAATTGGCCGCCGAGCAAGAAGAAAACTGGCAGTTGGTTAAAGTAAACTCCGACGAACACCCCGAACTCTCCTCCAAGTATGGGATTCGGGGTATCCCGGCCGTAAAGCTATTTGTCGATGGCGAAGTCGCCGATGAATTTACCGGCGCCCTGCCCGAGTCTACGGTGCGGCAGTGGCTGGAAAAGGCGCTGCCGAGCGAGAACAAAGCACGGGTTGCCGAGGCCAAGGAATTTATACTAGCCGGGGATCCTGAGACAGCCGAGAATTTACTCCGCACGGTCCTCGAAGAGGAACCCACCAATGTGCGCGCCAATGCGCTGCTTGCTGAAATGGTGGTCTTCACCTCCCCGGAGGAAGCTACAACGCTTGCCGGTCGGGCCGCAAGTGTTGAGCCCAGTTTCATCCACATGGCCGAAGCTGTAAAGACCATCGCTCGACTCCTGTCGCTTGCCAATAGGCCCGATGAGCTCCCGGACGAGCCAGGACATACGGCCTATCTTGAAGCGCTCTCTGCCCTCACTGAAAGAGATTTCGAACAGGCCATTGCATTATTCATCAACGTTATTCAAACCAACAGATTTTATGATGACGATGGTGCGCGAAAGGCCTGTGTGGCATTGTTTACGCTCCTCGGCTCCGACCATGACGTAACAGGGAAGTACCGTCGGACCTTTGACCGAGCCCTTTACTGACACACGTAGTCGTAATCAGGAGATGGCACCGCCACATCCGCTTCCGGCGCCGGCCGTGCAACCGTAACAATGGCGGTCCGTGCGGATGACGTGCTGTTTCCATTTCGTGGGGTCGAATTCACTCACATGAGGACGCGCCCCGGCGAGGTCCATCTTCATGTCGAGCTGTTGGTTGAAGTCGCAGTCGTAGAGATAGCCTTCCCACGACACCGACAGGGTGTTGCGGCACATCAACCCCGCTATCGTAGACGGGTTGAAAGCTTCGAGGAGGCGCGCCTGATATTCAGCGACCATTCCCTTCTCTTCGAGCCACTCGAGATAACGCGAGATGGGCATGTTGTTGAGCGCCAACAAGCGGTCGAATGTGACACCATGATGCTTCCATAGTGCAGCTTTCCACTCAGACTCGAGCGAGCCCTGATTGCCAGCGAGGAAGGCGCCAACCGGATTGGTCACCAGGGTCAGTACCCGTGCCGGATCACCCTGTCCATAACCCACCTTATTGAGGGCGCGCAGTGCGACGAGCGATTTTTCGTACGTCCCATCCCCACGTTGCGCATCGGTGCCCAGTTTGCGATAGTGAGGAAGCGAACAGACCACCTCCACTTCCCTTTCGGCGAACCATTCTGAAAGATGCCGATAGCGCTGCACGGTGAGAATGGTGAGATTGCATCGATCAATTACGTGAAGTCCACGCGCGACACATTCGTCCACGAGGTACGTAAAGTGCGGATTTAATTCGGGCGCACCGCCGGTCAGATCCACCGTGTGCGCCCCGGAGCGGTCGATGGCCGCCAGGCACGCATCCACGGTCTCGCGGTCCATGTTCTCCTCGGTCCGGTTAGGCCCGGCATCGACGTGGCAATGGCGGCACGTCATATTGCACAACTTTCCCAGATTGATCTGGAAGATGTCGAGCGTTTCGGGCTGAAGCCGATCCCATCCGGAGGCCGTCAGGTCGGTGTCGAAATCACCGGTGCCGGAAGGTCCCCCCTTTAAGACCACGCTATGAAGGAGATCAAACTGTGCCTGTGGGTTTGCCAACGGGACATGACGGTTGAACAGACTCGTCGTCGCACGCGGCCCTTCGACGGCCTCGCCGGACCCGTCGCCGCTGACGACATCCAACTCAATAAACTTTGCGGTGTTATTACTCATCTTAAGATTTCCAGTTATTGAATCCGGTCTTCGAAAAAACCAGCCGTCTCACATCGTCATCTTCTTCACCTTGTCCAACATCTGCACGCCGTGGACGAGCGATGCGCCTCCTCGAATAGCTGTTGCTACATGTACCGCTTCCGTCATTTGCTCGAGGTCCGAGCCCTTTTCTAGACACGCTGTGGTATAAGCATCGATACAATACGGGCATTGTACGGTGTGCGCTACCGCGAGTGCGATTAAGGCCTTTTCTCTGGCCGATAAGGCGCCGTCTTTGAACACCTTCCCGTAGTACGCAAAAAAGGCATCAGCCAATTCCTGATTTCCCTCGGCAATCTCGCCGAAGCGTGGCAGGTGTTCTGGTTTATAATACGTGTCCATGGAAGGCGTCTTGATCTTTATCGGAATGAATATGTTCGTCTTATGAGAGGGGTGTTACAGCACGGCGCATGATCCTACATGAAGACGCCAGAGATCGGCCTTTCTCAGCACGATCTACATTGCATGGACTCAAAATTGCCACCCTTCACCTGTAACACAGCATCGTCCAGTGCGACCAAGTCAGAACTATCACGATGCGTCCGGCGTCTATCGTTTTTTGTATCGGCCCGGCTTGCTCCCGTCGCGCTATGACGAATCATTCCATCTATTAGTTCTGAATCATGCAAGTTCTTCCTTTCACCCTCGATGCCGTCAGAGATTATTATGGGCGGGTACTCCAGAGTAGTCATGACCTGAAAACGAGTGCCTGCTGTTCGACCAAATCGATGCCGCTGCATATCCGCACGATCCTCGGCGAAATCAACGAAGAGGTAATGGACCGTTTTTACGGATGCGGCTCTCCCCTCCCGCTTGCCCTTGATGGCGCCACCGTGCTCGACCTCGGCTGCGGCAGCGGCCGCGATGTCTTCGTCGCCTCGAAGCTCGTGGGACCCGCCGGCAACGTCATCGGCGTCGATATGACGGCGGAACAGTTGGATGTGGCGCGCCGGAATGTGGAGAGCCAGATGAAGCGGTTTGGATATTCCGAACCCAACGTTGATTTCCGCCACGGATATATCGAAGATCTGCATACGGCCGACCTCGAAGACGATTCCGTCGATGTTGTCATTTCCAATTGCGTACTCAACCTCTCACCCGACAAACCGGCAGCCTTTCGGGAGATTTTCCGCGTCCTTAAGCCGGGCGGTGAACTCTATTTCTCCGATATCTTTGCCGACCGGCGCATCCCGGCACATCTTAGCCAGGACCCGATCCTCCACGGCGAATGCCTGGCCGGCGCCCTCTATATCGAAGATTTCCGACGCCTGCTCCGAGACCTGAACTGCCTCGATTATCGCGTGGTTGCGCAGAGCCCGATTGACTTGATTGACCCCGACATCGAACAACGAATTGGCCATATCGGCTTCTCATCGATGACGATCCGGGCGTTCAAGTTGCCCGATAGCGTGGAAGATTTGTGCGAGGACTATGGACAGGTCGCGTACTATCTCGGCACCATCCCCGAGGCGCCACATACGTTCACGCTCGACGACCACCATGTCTTCGAGACGAATCGTCCGATGCTCGTTTGCGGCAACACGGCAGCCATGATCTCCGAGACGCGGTACGGCGAGCATTTCCGCGTCATCGGCGACCGTAGCACCCATTTCGGATTGTTTGGCTGTACGACGACAGATGAGCACACCGAAAATGCCTGTGCCTCCGGCAGTTGCTGTTAAATTACCGAATTTGATACCCGCTTCAACTCCACCATGATTTTCATTTTTCTCGTCCTCGGCGTTTTCTTTCTCGCTTATTCCAACGGGGCGAATGATAACTTTAAGGGCGTTGCTACCCTTTTCGGCAGCGACACAACCCCATACCGATCCGCCATCGGATGGGCGACGGTGATGACGCTGGCCGGTTCGCTCAGTTCGCTCGTATTTGCCGATGCCCTTGTGAGCCGATTCTCCGGAAAAGGGCTCGTGCCCGATGCGCTCGTGTCGTCGCCGCACTTTCTGCTCGCCGTCGCGCTCGGCGCGGGGCTTACCGTCATCCTTGCCACGTGGACGGGTTTCCCCATCTCCACCACCCACAGCCTTACCGGCGCGCTCGTCGGAGCCGGGCTCGCTGCCGTCGGGATGAAGATCAATCTCGACGTCCTCGGTACAGTCTTTTTTCTCCCGCTCCTCATCAGCCCGATTTTGGCCATGGCGATGGCGGCCGGGGGATATCTCTTCTTTCGGAGGATGCGGCTCCAAATGGGCGTGACGGAAGAAACTTGCCTGTGCGTCGGTGAAACGACGCCGGCGCCCGCCCTCCAGCCGGATATGTTCCTCGCCGCTACCGGCACCGCGCCAATTGGAGCCACGATAAGCGACGATGCCGCCTGTACCTCGCAGTATTCCGGAACCATCGTAGGGCTGAACGCACAGAAGGTACTCGATTCGGCTCATTACCTGAGTTCAGGCATCGTGAGCTATGCCCGCGGCCTGAACGATACGCCGAAGATCGTTGCTTTAATTCTTGCTGTGAAGGGCCTCGGCATTCAGTGGGGGTTCCTCGCCGTCGGCTTGGCCATGGCAATGGGCGGCCTGCTCAACGCACGAAAAGTGGCCGAGACGATGAGCCGGAAAATCACCCCCATGAATCCGGGGCAAGGCTTCACGGCCAATCTCGTCACCGGCGTGCTCGTCGTCTTCGCCACACGCCTCGGCGTACCGGTTTCCACGACACACGTCTCCGTCGGTTCGCTCTTCGGTATTGGCACGGTAACCCGGGAAGCCAATACGAAAATGGTGAAGGAGATTAGCCTGTCATGGGTACTCACCCTCCCCGTTGCCGCTTTCTTTAGCGCGCTTGTTTTCTGGATTGCCTGATCCGCCGAGTCGGAAACGGAGTCCGGTCGGACTACGTCATCCCACGCGCTCTCCATGAACCGTAACACTCACAATGCCATCGCCAGCACGCCGAAAGGCCTCAATCTCCGCCGCTGAGGCCCACTTTCGTAGCGTTTCATCCGGGACAACGATGGGCTTTTCTTTGAGGACACGCACGGACGAGAACCCCGCCTCGCGAAGCAGATCGAGATAGGCGGATTCCTGGATGGCCCCGGCAACACACCCTGCGTAAAGTGCCGCAGAGTCCCGTATTGAAGCCGGCAGTTCGCCGCGTACGACGATGTCAGACACGGTGAAATGACCGCCGGGCTTAAGTACACGGTACATCTCGGAAAAGGCGGCGGCCTTGTCCGGAACGAGGTTCAGCACACAATTGCTGACCACGACATCCACGAGGCCGTCATCAAGGGGGAGCGATTCAATATCGCCCTGCAAAAATTCCACGTTCCCGAAGCCTAATTCCGCTGCATTGTTGCGGGCTTTGTCGATCATCTCCGGGGTCATATCCACGCCGATCACGCGGCCGTGCTCGCCGACGACCGTGCGGGCGATGAAGGCATCGATGCCGGCGCCGGCACCGAGATCCAGCACCGTATCGCCTAGCTTCATGCCGGCAAGGTCTGTCGGAAGGCCGCAGCCCAGTCCGAGGTCCGCGTCGGCCACATACCCCTCCTTTCCCTCATAGGCGTCACCGATCATGGTGAGGTTCTCACCACAACAGTCGTCGGAACACCCGCACGAGGCATCGGCTTCACGCGCAATGGCGGCATACTTTTCTCGCACCATTGTCTTGATCGCCTCCGGGCTGAGCGCTTCGGTCTGCTCACCTGCATCTTCACAACACGTGGTCCCACAACATGTGGTCTTCGATATTTCGGTGGCGCCGCCATTGCGTTGCGCCTGTATGGTTACGGTCATAATGATCCTCTCTTTGGTTTTTGACTTCGGGCGGGGGCATTGGTCGTCGTGACCAGAAGCCCCAATCCGATGATAAAAGTACTCATACAAAGGTAATTCGCCCTTTTCGTGGTTGGCTATCGGCTATTGGCTGAATGCTTCTTTTTTAATGCCAATAGCTCATAGCCTGCAGCCCATAGCCCTGAAACAAGAGAGCAATTTTCTCTTGCTTCAGTACTTAACAACATGAGCCGGGTCGATCGAGCGTATCGAAAAGCGCCTTCAGTGCCCCGGCAATGCGGCTGAGTGCCTCTCGATTGAGACAATAACAAGTCCGAGGTCCATCGACGGTACCGGAGATCAACCCGGCCGCCTTCAGGGCTTTCAGATGTTGTGAGACGGTGGCTTGTGCCAACGGCAGGACCTCCACGAGTTCGCCGCAGATGCACGTCTCGCGCGCGGCAAGTTCTCGCAACACGGCTATCCGTGCCGGATGGGCAAGCGCCTTTGCCGCCGAAGCCAACAACGCATCCCCTTCCGAAAACACCTCTTCCTTCGATACTGCCATTGATTCGCCTCGATTTATCGTTTATCGCCAATATACGATTAATAGAAACTAAGTTCCGTCTTTCACAAAGATTTTTTTCGCGGTATGTCTCCGGACCTGCGTACGCTGTCGCCACACGACAGCCTGCCGTCGTATCTTCCCGCCGCTTGCCGTATTGACCTATCCTCTCCTTCCGTTGACCGAAGCCACCGCTCATCCGTTCACGCATGCGCCCCATCGTACCCTCGTAACGCTGGCCTTCCCGGTGCTTCTGTCGCTCATTGCGGAGCCGCTCACCGGCCTCGTGGACACGGCGTTCGTCTCCCGGCTGGGCGCGACATCGCTCGGTGCACTCGGCGTGGGCACGATGGTGCTTTCGAGTGTCATCTGGATTTTCAACTTCCTCGGCATCGGAACGCAAACCGAAGTAGGACAGTCCATCGGCGGCGGGGATCGAGACCGAACACGCCGGGTGAACGGACTGGCACTCACGCTGAGCGGCCTTTTCGGTCTCATGCTTCTGGTCGTCGGGCTGCCGGCCACGTCTTTGCTCGCTACCTTGATGGGTGCCACGGGCGATATGCATGCTGATGCCGTAACGTATATCCAGATTCGGTGGTTTGGTGCGCCGGCCGTACTCATCACGGTGGCCGCCTTTGGTACCTTGCGCGGCCTTCAGGATATGCGCGTGCCGTTGTGGATAGCCGTGGGCGTCAACGTAGCCAATATCGCCCTCGATGCCGCCCTCATCTTCGGCGTGGGCCCCGTGCCCGCCCTCGGCGTCGCCGGGGCCGCATTGGCCACCGTCATCAGCCAATGGCTCGGCGCCGTCTGTGCCGGCGGGCTCGTCTTTGCCCGTCTCGGCCGCCCCGACCGGTTTCGTTTTGCGGAGGCCGGTCGGCTGCTTCGCGTCGGAAGCGACCTTTTCGTTCGCACCGGCATGCTCACGCTTTTTCTCCTCCTCGCCGCCCGGGCGGCGACGCGCATTGGCGCCGAGAGCGCGGCGGCCCATCAGGCCATTCGCCAATTTTGGATTTTCACGGCCCTCTTTCTCGACGCTTTCGGAATCACCGGACAGAGCCTTGTGGCTTACTTCATGGGCGCGGGAAGCCGGAATACCGCGCGGCGCGTGGCCGGGGTGGTGTGTGCGTGGAGCGTCGGCGTGGGCGTGGCCCTTGCCCTGGCAATGTGGCTCGGACAAGGCGTGGTGATCCGCCTGCTCGTGCCGGCCTCCGCCGTCGCCGTTTTTATTCCGGCATGGCTCATATCCGCCCTTTCGCAACCCATAAACGCGCTCTCATTTGCCACGGATGGGCTCCACTGGGGCACAGGTGATTTCCGGTTTCTGAGAAATGTGATGCTCCTCAGTACCGGCGTCGGCGCCGCTGTACTTTTCCTTTTTGGCTCCGAGACGCTGACCGCCGTATGGGTCGTCACCTTCGGCTGGATCATCCTCCGGGCCACCTTTGGCGTCCTCCGAATCTGGCCCGGTATCGGTGCCCATGCGCCCCTCCGAAAACCGGCCCGTTCCTCCGCCTGACCTCACGCCGCGCTGGCGCGTTCCTGTTCCTTGTACTGGAGTTCATAGAGCTTGCGATAGAGCCCATCCATCCGGAGGAGTTCCTGATGATTGCCCTGCTCGCGGATCTTGCCCCGGTGCATGACGAGGATCATTTCAGCGTGTTGTATGGTGGAGAGCCGATGCGCTATGACAATGGATGTGCGTCCGTGCATGAGCCGCTCAAGCGCATTCTGAATGAGTTGCTCCGTCTCCGTATCAACGCTCGATGTGGCTTCGTCGAGGACGAGGATCTCCGGGTCGTAGACGAGGGCCCGAACGAATGAGAGCAATTGCCGCTGTCCGTGGGAGAGCGAGGCCCCCCGTTCGCGCACGTCGTGATTATACCGGGCCGGCAGGCGATTGATGAATTCGTCGGCGCCGATGAGGCCCGCGGCCCGCTCCACCTTTGCCATCTCAATACCGGGCGCATCGAGGGTAATATTGCGTTCGATCGATCCCGAAAAGAGAAACACATCTTGAAGCACGAGCCCAATGTGCCTCCGCAAGTCGGCCAGGGCATACGCATGAAGTTCGATGCCATCAATGAGAATATGGCCCCGCTGAATTTCATAAAAGCGAAGCAACAGGCTGATAATCGTGGTCTTCCCCGCACCGGTGGCGCCGACAATGGCCACCGTCTTTCCGGGTTCCGCGACGAAGGAAACATTCCGCAAAATCCAGTTTGGCTCCTCTCCCTCGGCGACCTCCTCATCATAAGAAAACCAGACGTTTTGAAATTCAATCCGACCATTGAATCTCTCTACATGGACGGGATCAGCGGCTTCGGCAATGGCGTGATCCTCGTCGAGGAGATTAAAAATACGCTCGGCGCCGGCCATGGCGCTCTGAAGCGTATTGAATTGATCGGAAAGGTTGCGGATCGGCTCGAAAAACTGACGCGCATACTGGATGAAGGCAATGAGCACACCCAGGGTGAGTGCCTCACTCATGGCACCGAGACCGCCAACCCAAATGAGTAGTCCGAGCGCAGTTGAGGCCACGATATCGATGGCAGGCCAGAAGAGGGCGAAGTAAAAGATGGTCTTGATGTGCGCCTGCCGGTGATCATCGTTGATGCCCCTGAATCGCCGCATTTCCTCCGCCTCGCGGTTGAAGACCTGCACGATGCGCATTCCCGTGACGTGCTCCTGAAGGAATGAATTCAGACGGGCCACCTGTTTGCGCGTCTCACGATATTGATCGCGCACTTTTCGCTTGAACCACATCGAAGCCCATAACATCAGTGGCATCACGGCGAGCGTCACGAGCGCCAGCATCCAATTCAGAGTGAACATGAAATAGGATATGAAAATCAACCGGAAGAGGTCGCCGAGGATCGTCACGATACCGGCTGAAAGCACCTGGCTGAGCGACTCGACATCACTCGTGACGCGGGTGATGAGTTTGCCAATGGGCGTGCGGTCGAAGAAGTGGAGCGACTGGCGCTGTATGTGGCGATAGACCCGGGTGCGCAGATCATAAATAGCTTGTTGACCTATCCACTGGGTAAGGTATGCGTTGACGAATGAAAGGAGGCCTTCTCCGATAAGCACCAGAAACAGATACAGGATAATCTGCTTCAGCCCTGCGTAGTCGCCGATGACGATGTGCTGGTCAATGGCCAGTTGGACCAACTTCGGGCGGAGAGGACCAAGAAATGCCACCGTCATAACGGAAAAGAATGCGACCATCACCCAGCTCCGGTAGGGCTTCAACAACGTGATGATGCGCCGGAGCAGTTTGCCGTCGAGTGTCGGGGCTGCGTCCTTCCCAGGTTCACGTTTTTCGGTAGTGTCTTTTCCCAATGGGTGGAAGCTGATGGGCCACATTCCAATTCGAAACAGATAGAATCGGTGCCGGAGTCGTGGCGAGTGTCAAAAAATTATTCGGTCGCGGCCCGTTCGATGGGGCTCAAAAGATAGGGCTTTAATTCCTCAACGGCTTCGGTGTTCTTAAATACCTCTCTTGCCTCGGAGACCAACTCGGTCACGTCCGCATATCGTGCACTGAAGTGGCTCAGGAGTAATTTCTTTGCCCCGGCATCGTGGGCCACTTCGGCCGCCTCCCGGGCTGTTGAATGGCCCGTTTGCACAGCTCGATCGTGCCGATCCTCCATAAAAGTTGCTTCGTGATAGAGGATATCCGCCTCCTTTGCCAGACGGCGCCCGCCGTCACATGGGCGGGTATCGGTGACGTATGCAAACGAAGCTCCCGCTTTTGGTGGCCCCACCACCTCCTCAGGCCTGACCAATTGCCCGTCGGCACCGCTTACTACGCGGCCGGCTTTCAAGGCCCGGAACATCCTGAAATCCGTAACGCCAAGCTCATGGGCCCGCCCCACATCGAGATTTCCCGGACGTTGCCTTTCCTGGTAGCGGTAGCCAAGGCAGGTACTACTATGCTCGAGCGGGCAAGCCTCCACCCGGAAATCGAGTTCTTCATATACAACACCGTGCGCAGTATCCGGACCAACTTCCTTCACAGCGAGCGAAAGCCCCTTTGCTGCCGGAGCTATGGGGGTAAGGCATTGAATTGCTCGTCGCAGCCCTGTGGGGCCGATCAGGGTAATTTGATGGGGGAATTGAAGCAAGCTTAAGCTAGACAGCAACCCGGGAAGACCAAAAAAATGGTCTCCATGAAAGTGGGAGATGAAAATGGCCTCGATGCGAGGGCTCTTGAGACCGGCACGAAGAAGCTGAAACTGGGTCCCCTCCCCACAATCAAACAACAGCATCCCTCCGGCTCGTTTCAATACGCAGGCCGAGAAATGCCGGTCACGAACCGGAATCGCCGAAGCAACCCCTAAAGGAATAATCTGAGCATCCAATTGTATCTGTATTTTCAGATATCCGTTCTTACGAGGATCCAAACACGGACAAAATTTTACGCGAGCGCAGCAATTTCTTGCTCGAGGAGCTGTTTCCGATGCAGACTAGCATAAAGCCCATCCTCCAGAATCAATTCCTCATGCGTGCCTCGCTCGGTGATACGTCCAGCGTCGAGTACGAGGATGAGATCCGCATCCTGTACGGTCGATATGCGGTGGCTGATAAGCACGATAGTGCGCCGACCGTAATGGTCACGCAAATGCCCCAGGATTTTGCCCTCGGTGCCTACGTCCACTGAGGATAGTGCATCATCAAGGATAAGGATGCGCGGGTCACGTATGAGCGCCCGGGCGATCGACGTTCGCTGTTTCTGCCCACCTGACAAAGTGATGCCGCGTTCGCCGACAAACGTCTCGAAACCCCCGGGAAAGTCGCCGATGTTATCAAGCAACTCCGCCTGCGCCGTCGCCTCCTCCACTTCTTGCAGGGATGCATCCATCTTCCCAAAAGAAATATTTCCCGTAACCGTATCGCTAAAGAGGAACACTTCCTGAGGCACGTATCCTATGTTACTTCGGAGCGTTTCGATGGGAATATCTCGGACATCGTACCCGTCAATTTCGACTACACCGTGCACTGAATCGAGCAGGCGCGGAATCATCTCCACGAGGGTGGTCTTGCCGGCCCCGGTACGCCCAACAATGGCAAGCGTTTGTCCCGCTTCCACTTCAAAGTCAATGTCGTTCAGGATATCCGGCCCTTCATCACTATAACGAAATGAAACGTGACGAAACGCGAGTTTCCCAGTGATATCCCGGATGGAGGATTTGGTGCGCTCCCCGTCGAAGACTTCCGGTTCAGTATCGAAGATGCGATTCAGCCGGGCCATTGACGCCGAAGCACGCTGAACCATAGTGATGACAAATCCCATCGAGGCCACGGGCCACGTCATGAGCGCCACGTAAATAATGTATTCCGCAATATTTCCGATGGTAATTGCGCCTTCCATTACGAGCCTGCCACCGACCCACACTACGATGATAGTGGCCATCCCAACCAATACCAAAAAAACGGGCCGCCATGCGGCTTCCAGCCTTGCCAGTCCCAACATTTTTTCGCGGTATCCGGCACTCTCAGTTTCAAAGGCCTGAGCCTCGTCCTCTTCGCGGGTGTAGGCTTTTAGAACGCGAATGCCCGAAAGCGCCTCCTGAACCCGGCTAGTCAGTACGGAATATTGCTCCTGAAGGGCATCGCTCCTGCTGTGGACCATACGTGCGACAAAGAAAACCGAGACCCCTAACAGGGGCATCGGGATAAGGGCATATAGCGTCAGTTCCGGTGAGATAACGAACATGGTAGTCATCGCCACCATGACAATGACGGCGGCACGCGTCACATACATAATCGCAGGGCCGATATATCGTCGAACCTGCTCGATGTCACTCGTGGCCCTCGTGATCAGGTCGCCCGTAGCGTGAGCGACATAAAAGCCATAGCTTAGCTTTTGGAGATGATTGTAAAGTCGATTCCGCAGGTCAAATTCGATATGCCGCGAGGCCACCACCACCGTCTGCCGCATGATGAAGGAAAACACACCGCTGACCATACTCAGGGCGATGATGATCCCGCCAAAAAAAACCAGGGTTGTAAAAAAGTCCCCAAGAAGATCGGCCTGTACGGGTGTGCCTGCGAAGATGCTGTAGAGTGCAACCATGCGTGGGACGGTGTCGACGGCCTGCCGGACCACTACGGGTACGAGGATCGAAAATGATGCCGACGCCACGGTACAAAGCAATCCCGGTACAAATAGGTGCTTGTATTTCCAGTAATAGGGATTGAGTCGGGAAAGGGGACCCATTTATTTAAACGTTTTCCTGAATACGAACTGGCATGCTTGAAAAAAGAAGCGGGATTCAAACGCGAAAACGGGGTATCGGATCCTCCAAATGCATTCCCCTAATCCAGCGAGCGCATGCGAATCACAACACATTATTGCCCATTCGCGGCTCCCTTCTGGCAGAAAATTTTATCATCTTTGCACGTTCCTGCACTGCTTCACACGATCGAAACACGGCCCTCTCACGATCCCATTGCGCCCTCTGCATCTCACTTCCCCAAACAATCAAATGCAACGCCTCAATATTTCAAATAATTTTTCAGATCATGTAAATCTGGAATATGGCTTGATTTACAATTCCGATACCCCGGGTAAGGAGGACAATCCCTAACGATTTTTTGAATCTGCGCCATTACTGGGTCTTTGTCGGAACGAAACTTACCAGATCTTACACTAGATCTCCCAGCGTCATTATGTTTCCGTGAGAAAGGATATTCCTCATGAGGTCAAATCGGTTCAAGTATGTTGGGGCAATTTTTTTCCTGATTCTACGACTGATTTCCTTTGCTGTGGCCGGCTTCCCGCACGCGTAGGAGGCCCAACACCTACACGCGTTGGATCACAAGCCAAAGATGCTGACAAAGGTTATATCTCTGTGGCGGGGGATCGGACTTGAAAACGATCAATACTATAGTATCGGCCTCACGATCGAATACGCCATGCAAGACCTGAAAATACCGCTGAAGCCGCCACAACGGTTAACGGTGAGTTTCTGGCCAATATGAGCTTCGAAGTTTCCCGATGAATGGTAACATTGGCATGACCAGTTCGGACGATCTCAAGCGCTACGTGGCCGACACGCCGGGAGCCATCACATTATCGCCTCCAGTGATGCGGATGCAAGAGTGTGCTTCATCCCGATTGACGGCAAGGACATTGGCAGTCTCCATTGGCAGGATTCCTCGAAATACATGGCCAATCGTTAGGCGATGACGGGGTTGTTTCTTGATTGTTGAAAAACCGCGAAGACCGATACCCAAGTTGACATGACTCCCCCAACGGACCATTGCAGAATCAACATTAGCCAAGTTGCCACAAAAGTAATACATTACTCTACGAGTCGAATCCTGTCATTTCATACGCTACGCTTTGCCTACAATCGGAACAGCTAACACGCAAATTCAAACGCTTCAGAAAGAAAATGGGCGTCTACGCCGCGCCGTCGAAGAGCTTTCTATACTGAATGAGTTGGCACGGAATATCGGCGCATCTCATGATGTGCAGCAGATTATCCACACAATCATCCGTGGATCGCTCAAGGCACTGCGTGCCGAACAGGGGGTCATAACGCTTGTCGGCGAAGAGGCCTCGGACCCCACCCAAACGCTCATCCGCACAACTGCTAGTTCTGGGGACCACGAGTCGTTTCACCCGGAACAGAGCCTGTTGGGATGGATGCACCTCCACAAAGCACCTCTTCTAGTAAACGATCCTGGCAACGACCCCCGATTTAAAGGTACAGATTGGAATACGGCTATACGGTCTATTCTGTGCGTCCCGCTCATTGTCCACGCCCGTTTGACGGGAATCCTGACACTTTATAACAAGAAAACCCCCGGCGGATTTACGACCGAAGACCAACGGTTACAATCCATTCTGGCCGCACAGTCGGCTCAGATCATTGAGAACGCCCGCCTCCATGTCGACGCTCTTAAGCTTCAGCGGCTGCAGGAAGAACACCGGCTAGCCTTTGAGATACAGACGAATCTTCTGCCGCGTGATTGCCCCGATTTCCCCGGCTATGATCTGGCCGGAAGTAGTCATCCCGCCAGCAGTGTTGGGGGAGACTATTTCGATTTCATCTCAATGGATGATCATCGCCTTGCCCTTTGCGTGGGCGATGTTTCGGGTAAAGGAATCCCGGCGGCGCTCTTGATGTCCAATCTTCAGGCTACGTTGCGTGGTCAAACGTTGGTCGTCGGCGACACCATCACTACGTGTATTGAACACACCAATCGGTTGCTATGCCAGCGCATACGTAAAGGATCTTTCGTAACGCTCTTTTACGGTGTCCTCAATAATCGAACGCATCGTTTTCAGTATGTGAATGCCGGCCATAACCGCCCACTTCTCTTTACGGCGGACGGGCGAATCAAGGAGCTGTCGAGTAGTGGGCTCGTGCTTGGTTTCAAGCCCGACTTCGCCTATGCCGCTTCCGAACTAATCCTTAATCCCGGCGATACCCTTCTGATCTATTCGGACGGTGTTTGCGAGGCCATGAATCTGCAGCGCGAACAGTATGGCACCGACCGAATCGTTGAACTATTCCGAGCCCATCAAGACAAGCCGGTATCCAAATTAATCGAGCACATTCATATGTCGGTTCAACGCCATACCGGGGCCGCCGAACAGTCCGACGATATCACTTTCCTTGCCGTTCGCCGGCATCCCAACTAGGGGTCAAGGAATCTCTCGGTAAGAGCCAGGGCAAGCCAGATATGATTATTAATCACACCGGGAACGCGGTCAGGATTCAACTATCAGTGCTGAGTAATCACCCTCGTTATCAAGGGATCGATTTGTAGTAACGAAATAAGGGGAAATCCTGCGATTATCGCGAGTCGCTCGTTCCGGTCCAGATCGTGTCAGGACTACCCGTGATCAGGGATAGCGCAGAGAAACGCTGCATGATCGATACGAAAACGAAGTTGGCAATCTAAGCCACTTGATTTACATTTAGATAGACCCTACTGTGGGGATGTCCAGTCATCGTCAATTCGATTCGAACATCACGAAAGAGGTCAGCCATGTCTATTCAGTTAATTGAACACAGTCAAACCGCCGAGATTCGTATTGCCGGCAAGTTTCTCGGAGCCCTTCATGGGGAGGCGTTTAACGACCTTTTTAATCAAGTTAAGGCAAAGAAGCTTACCAATGTCGTAATTAACCTCTCGAACACCGACATGATCGATTCGACCGGCATTGGTCTGTTTATCAGTGCACTGACGTCGTTGAGGCGCGAGAACGGAGATATCCGACTTGCCGGAATGCATACACGAATCAAGAACGTCTTTTTGATGACCCGCCTGCTCGGCCCTGTTTTCAAGAATTATGAAACCCTCGACGAAGCGTTGGAGAGTTTCACTTCTGCGGCAGAGGTATAAACCAAGTTGCCAGGAACACCCTCGTAGGTGACCCGAGCCTTTTTGCCGTATTCGTTTACGAACTGTTAGGCAAAATTTTACTATTGGCTAGTTCTTCGCCCCAAACAAAAAACGCAAACTAACAGCGCGAGGATCACATGCATATGCGATTCGTCCGGCTGCGTGTACGGCCAGAGAAAGTGGGTGTGCTCGAACAGATATATGACCTTCGTGTCTTGCCTATTTTGCGAGAAATGGAAGGATGTCTCAATGCGGGACTTTTCGAACAGGACGCCCATCCGGGAGCCTGTCTTTCTCTAACGTTGTGGAGGTCGCGGGTCGACGAAAAAGCTTACGAAAAAAGTGGCACGTTCGAGAGACTGATCAGTGAGAATGAAAATTCTTTTTCTGATTCGTTCGAATGGAAAATCCAACTCTCCGATGATCTTACGTTGGAATACCTTCCAATAAAAACGCGACCGGAGGTGGAAGCCGTAATGATCTCCGGCGATAAAGATGAAGCTTTTCTCTGGGCCCGTAGCCCGTTGTTTTTCCGAATGGTTTCGGTACCCGTTCAACCTGGTCAATTTTCAACTTTCGAAGCGGCATATGAACGTGAAATTATCCCGGCCCTCAAGCAGGTGGACGGATGCCGGCACGCTTATCTTGGACGGGCGCTCAAAGACGGCAATATCCGATCGATGACCTTCTGGGACCACAAGGATGCGGCCATCGCTTATGAACAAAGTGGACGCTTTGAGAGACTGACCGAATCCCTTTTGCCCATGCTTTCGTCTCTTTTCCAGCGTAAAGTAGCCCTAGATGCCTCTTTCGAAGGCGATGTCGCTACAAGTGAAGACATGACCGTAGAAGGCTTTCACTTGCTCACCGGTACCACGCCTTGATCTTCTTCGGCCGGGTGCTTCCGAAGGGTACGTCGGACGAGCTTTTCGACTGTCAATCCCTGCACAACGATGGAGAAGAGCACGGTGGCATAGGTCATGGGGAGAATGATGTCGCGGGCGGGGCCAGGCGCAATTGACAGGGCAAGAGCCACCGATATGCCGCCACGTAGACCGCCCCAAGTCATTATTCGGATGGCACCTGGACTGAAATTAGCGAATGGCCTGAGAATCGAAACAGGTAAGCCCACGGTGACCAACCGCGCTAGAAGAACGAACGGGATGATTATCAGCCCCGCGGCCAAAGTGGCTCCGGTAAAAGATAGAACCAGGACTTCCAGCCCGATTAACAGAAACAAAACTGCGTTTAATACCTCGTCAACTAGTTCCCAGAATATGTCGAGATGATGGCGGGTCTCTTTGGACATGGCAAACAGGCGCCCGTGATTGCCGATCAAGAGACCGGCCACGACGACGGCGATGGGTCCGGAAAGATGCAGCGCCGCCGCCAAGGCGTAACCGCCGGTCACGAGCGCGAGCGTAATCAGAATCTCGACCTGATAATGGTCGACACTCCGCAGCATCCAAAAGGCGATATATCCGACGACAAGGCCGAAAAGACCACCACCGATGGCCTCACGCAGAAACAGGACCGCTACATCGCTAAAGTGCGGAGACGAGCCACCGGACGCAAATTCCATCACCACCAAAAAGACCACAACACCCACTCCATCGTTAAAAAGGGATTCCCCGGCGATGTTCATTTCCAGGCTTTTTGGCGCACCGGCGGTCTTCAAAATACCCAGTACAGCAATCGGGTCCGTGGGTGAGATCAAGGCGCCAAAGAGCACACAGTAAATGAAGGGGAGCGACAGACCGAGCCAGCCCAACAATACCCACGACATACCCGCTACCAGAAAAGTGGAGAGCAATACCCCTACAGATGCGAGCACGCCAATGACCCATTTTCGGGCCATAAGTTGATTGACATTGATGTGCAATGCGCCTGCGAATAGCAGAAAACTGAGCATTCCCTGCAAAAGTGTGTCGCTGAAATTAATCTGACCCAATACGATCTGGATTCGTTCAGCGAGCCCCACCCCGGCAGCATCCAGCACGATTAACCCGAGCGACATGACAAGCGCCATCAAAGTGACACCGATGCTGACCGGCAACCCTATATATTGATGATTGATATAGCTAAAAACGGCCGCCAGCGTGAGTAGAATGGCGATGATATTAAATAGCTCCATTACGGAATTTAAGGGGCAATGATAAGCGCGGGAAATGCCTTGGCATCGCAAACATAGACCTTTCGTACCAACATTTAAAGCGTATTGCTGCTATATTCATCGCGTATGCAAACCGTGAGATCGCCCGCATGGTCAATCCGCTATCCATTCTATGCTACACCAAGGGTGCCTTTATGCGCTATTACGTCATTGTTGCTTGCCTCTCCATTTGCATTGCAAAGCCATCCTTGGCGCAACGAACTGACGACGTGGCTTACGGCGATTCGATTAAGACATTTACGACCGACCCCCGTTTCGTCAATGAGCTCGTGGACCATCTCCCAGCCTCCGAGAAAGTGCCGTCGCCGCTCGACTATTTCGGGACGATTATCGGCTCGCCGGGTCGCCTGCATTATACGTCTGAGATTTACGGCTATCTCCATGCCCTCGCCGATGCCTCACCCCGCGTTATGGTACGCTCGATCGGCATTACGGAGGAAGGGCGGGAGATGATCGAGGTGATCGTCGCCGATAAGCGTACCCTCAACAATGTGGAGACGTTTCGCGGCCGTCTGAATCGCCTCGCGGATCCACGTGGGCTCGACGAGCACGAGGCGGAGGCCCTTATCAACGCGGCCAAGCCGGTTTATTACATTACGGCGGGCTTACACTCGCCCGAAACCGGACCACCGGAAATGGTCATGGAGCTTGCCTATCGGCTGGCCGTCGAGAACAGTCCTATGATCCAGACCATTCGAAATCGGATCATCTTTGTTTTTACCCCCGTCGCTGAGCCGGACGGCCGGGACCGCGTGGTCGATACCTATCGGTACCGGGCCGATCATCGGGATGTCGGACCACCGCTCGTATATTGGGGGCATTATGTGGCCCACGATAACAATCGTGACGGCTTCGGGCTCGGACTTAACCTCACGCACAACATTCTCGCATCTTTCCTCTACTGGAAGCCGCAGGTCTTGCACGACCTCCATGAGTCGGTTTCCTATCTTTATACGTCCACGGGCCTCGGGCCGTACAACGAATACCTCGACCCAATTACCATCGACGAGTGGCACAACCTTGCGCATGAGGAGGTGAGCGAACTCACCCGGCGCGACATGCCCGGTGTGTGGACGCACGGGTTCTACAATGGCTGGGCGGCCAATTATCTCATCTGGATCGCCAACACACGTAATAGTACAGGGCGTTTTTACGAGACGTTCGGCAATTCCATTCCCGATACCAAAGAGCGCAAACTGACCAAGAAGCAGACGTCCCGAGAATGGTACCGCTCGAACCCTCCGCTCAAGAAGGCGATGTGGTCACTCCGAAATAATACCAATTATATGGAGAGCGGTGTCCTCGTAGCCCTAAAATACACGGCTGACCACAGCCGGGAGTTTGTGGAAAACTTCTATCTCAAATCACGACGGGCAGTCGAAAAGGGTCGCTCCGAGGCGCCGTATGCCTGGGTCATTCCTCAGGATCAAAGGCGTACGCTCGCCACTATCAATCTCGTCAATCTGTTGATGGAACAAGGCCTGGAGGTGCATCAAGCTACCGAAGATTTATCGTGGAACACGGGCGCATCCGAAGACGACAAAAAGGAGGAAAAGGCCGACAAGCAGAATGCCAACTTGAAAACGGTCCCGAAAGGCGCTTATGTCGTGCGGCTTGACCAACCCTACCGCACCCTTGCACGTGTGCTGCTCGACCGCCAAAACTTCCCCAAAGGCGCAAAGCCCCCTTACGACGATACCGGATGGACTCTCCCCCTCCTCCACCAAGTGGAGGCGTTCAAAGTTGATGATTCGGCTATCCTAAATGCCGACATGAAGCGGCTCACGAGACCGGTCTTGGCCACGGGCAGGCTTGAAAATGAGCGTCGCCCATATTATCTCCTTGATAACACGACCGACGACAACGTCTCGGTCTTTCGTTTTCGGCTCGCCGATTTGAAGATGGCAGCCGCCGAAGCGTCGTTTGAGGTCAGTGGCAAGAAATACCATGCAGGCTCGTTCATCATTCCCGCAAAGGGGAATGGGACGAAACTGACGGCAAAGTTAAAGCGCGCGGCAGCCGATCTCGGCCTCACGGTACATGGGGTCAAGAAGCGGCCGGAGGTGGCTTCACACCCCGTCGGCACCCCTCGCGTGGGGCTGATTCACACCTGGGTGGCCACCCCACAGGACGCCGGCTGGTGGCGCCTCGCCTTCGACAATATCGGCATTCCGTACACTTATCTTTCCGAACAGGATCTGGCGTCTACCGACCTCAAGGCCTTCGACGTACTCATCATGCCGCGGACTTTTGCTTCGCCGCAAACGCTCGTCGGTGGTCTTTCACGGACCGGCGACCCGATCCCCTGGCAACGAACGGAAGCATACCAGAATATCGGCGTGATCGACAGCACCGACGATGTGCGGCGTGGAATGGGTTTCGATGGGCTCGAAAAATTAAAATCCTTCATTGATCGCGGCGGCGTATTTATAACCGAAGGAAATACCGCGGCGCTTCCCATAGACTTCGGCATTACGCGCCACATAAGCATCACACGCACGAAAAAATTACAGGCGCGTGGCGCCGTCGTTAAGACAACCGTGGCCGACTCAACCAGCCCTATCATTTATGGATATGAAAACACGCTCCCTGTCTATTTCAATCAGTCGCCTATTTTCAAAATCGACAAGCGCACCGGTGATTTCCGGACGCCGGACTGGCGGAAGGACGAGGTTTGGGCCCGTGAAATCCCGCGCGTCATTCTGAAATTTGCGAAGAAAGGTGTCTTGATGAGCGGAATGCTCACAAACGAGGCTGAGATGACGGGCGCCCCCGCTGTCGTCGATGTGCCAGTGGGAGACGGGCACGTCGTGCTTTTTGCGAATCGCCCGTTCCGGCGCTGGAGCACCTACGGCAGTCATGCGCTGGTATTTAATACCATGCTCCACTGGGATCACCTCCGTACCGGATGGCCGGATCGCCCCGACGAAGAACCTGCTCCGGCTTCGAGTATCTTTCAGGAATGAGTTGTTTTGACAACACATACTCTCTTAACATCATCTCTCACTTGAAAAATGAAGTTCCTCCTGACCCTGCTATTGGTTTTCTCATCTTCATCGGTTGCGTTCGCCCGGCAACATCATGACCCGAACCAGCCTGATCCGCGAGTAGATGTGACACACTATGTGTTCAACCTCACCCTCAGTGATGCTTCGGACGAGATCAACGGCAATGCGGAAATCACGGCTCGCTTTCGCACGTCCGGCGTCAAGCAGTTGAGACTCGACCTGGCTTCAGCCAAAAACGAGCACGGGATGACCGTGGAGTCAGTGCGCGCGGGAGAATCCAGAATGGTTTTCCATCATTCAGACGATAGGCTGGCTATCAAACTATCGTCCCCGTCGCAAGAGGGCGAGACGAAGACTTTCACCATTGATTACCACGGCGTCCCGGCGGACGGACTCATCATCTCTACCAATAAACACGGCGATCGCACCTTCTTCGGTGATAACTGGCCCAATCGGGCACATCAGTGGCTTCCAACGGTCGATCATCCTGCCGACAAAGCGCTGTGCGATTTCGTCGTTACGGCACCGGATCATTACCAGGTCATTGGGAATGGCGAAATCGTCGAAGAGACGGACCTCGACGGCGATAGGCGTCTGACACACTGGCGCTCTACGGTAGATCTGGCGACCAAGGTCATGGTTATAGGCGCTGCACGATTTGCGGTACAATATGTGGGAGAAATCTCCGGAACTCCCGTAGAAAGTTGGGTTTACCCACAGGACCGGGACGCAGGGTTTTACGATTACGCGTTGGCCGAGCGCATTCTTGCCTTCTTCGTGGAGCATATCGGGCCCTTCCCTTATGCCAAACTTGCCAATGTGCAGTCAAAGACCCGGTACGGAGGTATGGAAAACGCGAGCAACATTTTTTACAATGAGAGCTCAGTGTCCGGAAACAGGCAGAGTGAAGCGCTTCTCGCCCATGAAATTGCTCATCAGTGGTTCGGCGACTCAGTGACTGAGGACGACTGGCACCACATCTGGCTTAGCGAAGGCTTCGCGACATATTTTACACAGCTATACCTCGAGGCCATCTACGGGCGCGACCGGTTGGTTGCAGGAATGGCTGCTGCCCGAAAACGCGTGTTGGCCTTTTATCAAAAGAATCCTAATCTGTCCATAGTAGACTCGACCATTACCGATTTAAACGCGCTTCTTAGCCCAAACAGTTATCAAAAAGGTGCCTGGGTTCTACATATGCTTCGCCATCAAATAGGCGATGAAGCCTTCTGGAAGGGGATAAGAGGTTATTATGCCCAATACAGAGATGGTAATGCTCTTTCAAGGGACTTCGAATCAGCCATGGAATCTGCATCGGGGAAAAAGTTGAACTGGTTTTTCCGCGAATGGCTTAGCCGACCGGGACAGCTCAATCTGAAGGGCCATTGGCGCTATGACAAGCGCAAAAAAAGACTCGTCGTCGAGATACGTCAAGTAGGCGATCCTTATCGTATGCCTGTCGAATTGGGAATTTATGGAGAGAAGGAAGAACCGCGTATTGAAATAATGGCGCTAGACGGGACTACGAACACTTATACGTTTCCCATGGATGCGAAGCCTTCTCATGTAGACCTTGACCCAAACGGGTGGGTACTTATGCAGTCCGAATGGAATGAACAATGAAGTGAATATCAGCCCTATAAATTAACCCGCAGTCCAGTCCGGAGCACCCACCACAGGACCCCGGACCGGACCGACTTGCGGGCAAAGAGGTGGCCTTCGCAACCACTGCTCGACATCCGAAAGAATAATCTTCAATCCATCTGACCCGATTTTGAAGATGTCGAATAGGGCGGTTCCAACCACCACTAGTAAATATGTTACGCAATCGAGCACGAGTACATACAGTATCGCAGTTCCAGCGACCGGCCATGTTTCAGTCAGTTGCACCTTTGAGCGGGACAATGATCCTGAAACCGATGCGCCATGATTCCAATAACGCTCCGTCGCCGATATCGCAATTATTTGTTCATTGTCAAATAGCGCACTGAAGGACAATTTAATCCATTTGCTTCAGGAGATCCCTACTTCAGTGGCCAAATTTGGTCCAATCGCCATTGTAGTTTTTCTTCCTAACTCGTATTATAAAAGCTCATGGTCGATTCCTGCGCAGTATATCTGCATCCTTTCCTCTTACCCCTTAATACGACAATCTCGACGCAGATGGCTCATCGCGTCGATATTTAGTTCGTCGGATTCCTGTCCCCACCCCACCAGTGCCGTCCGGTGAACAGTATCAGCCTCATATGGAGTATTCTGAGCAACTGACGGCTACGCGACTGCTCGAAGCAGTACGCGCGGGTGATCGAGACGCGCTCAACGACTTGTTTCCCCTCGTCTACGAGGAATTACGTGACCAGGCGCGTTCCCAACGTCGAAACTGGAAGGGTGACTATACGCTTAACACGACGGCGATGGTACATGAAGCCTACCTGAAACTCGTCGAACAATCTCGAATGAATTGGCAAAACCGGGCTCATTTTCTCTCAGTTGCGGCTCGGGCCATGCGTTACATCCTGTTGGATTACGCCAAACACCGACAGGCCAAGAAACGCGGGGGAGAATTCAAGAAAGTATCCATTGACTTAGTTCCGGTAGCCGGGGATTTTGATATTCCTGAAGAGAAGGCGGATGCATTAGTCGCGTTAAATGAAGCTCTTGATCAACTTGCCGATCTGAGCAAGAGGCAGAGTCAAGTTGTGGAATGCCGGTTTTTCGGGGGAATGACGATTGCCGACACGGCGATAGCACTAGAGATTTCTACTGCTACGGTGAAACGTGATTGGTTAATTGCCCAAGCATGGTTGTATCGGAAAATGATTGGATAGTGAATCGCTCGACAGAGGACGCATATCCAATATCATCATCTGTTTTTGTCATTTTGTGCCATGAGGTGTGACCTGTTTGAGGTCGGAATTTCGTGATAAAGGAAAGCGAAACCCATTTTATTTTGCACCTCTACCCATGTAATCACATTCTTTGTTCTCTAAATGAAGGCCACGGTCTGGAATAATCTTGTCACACTGGTTGCGGAGGCACTCGAACTGCCCCCTGGCGAGCGCTCGTCATTCCTCGACCGCGCCTGCGAGGGAGACACATCTAAGCGGGCGGAGGTTGATTCGCTGCTCGATGCGTGTGACTCGGCCCCTGACTTTTTTGCCCACCTAGCTGAAAACCTTCTCCCTGGCATCAATGATGATCCAGAGGATCCGACTTCCCCGAGAGACTTGGACGATGATCCTTTTGGCTTAATCGGTAAGAAATTATACCAGTACAAGGTACTCGATATGCTAGGCGGCGGGGGTATGGGCATCGTATATCGAGCCAAAGACACTCTCCTCAAACGCACGGTTGCCCTAAAATTTTTACCACCGCTCCTGGGAGAACGAGAAGAAGTCAAACAACGATTTTTCCTCGAAGCACAGGCGGCGTCGGCGCTCGATCACCCCAATATATGTACGATTTTTGAGATCAAAGAAGCGGTTTCGGGACAGTGGTTTATTGCGATGGCCTATTACGAAGGAGAAACGCTCAAACAGGTTATCAAGCGAGGCGCCCTTCCTGTAGAAACGGCCGTCGACTATGCCTTGCAAATTGCCCGCGGACTCTGGGCTGCTCATCAACGCAATATCATACACCGGGACATTAAGCCTGCCAACCTGATCGTCACCGGTCTTGGGGAGGGTCATAATACGGTCAAAATTGTTGATTTTGGACTGGCACGGCTCGGAAGCGGAGTCGATTTGACGCGTACAGGTGCGGCTATGGGAACGGCCGCCTATATGTCACCCGAACAATCTCGCAGCGCACAGACAGACCATCGCACTGACATTTGGTCGTTTGGCGTCGTGCTTTTTGAAATGCTTGCGGGTGAGCGCCCATTTCGAGGCGATTATGCCCAGGCCGTGCTATACGCAATAGCGCATGAAGAGCCGCAGTCGTTGTCTGTCCTCAAACCGGAAATCCCCTCCGGCTTAGCAAATATTGTATATAAAGCACTCGCTAAGGACCATCATGAACGCTTTTCTGACATGGGCACGGTCGTAGATGCCCTGGTTTCATTTTCCCAAGACCCGTCATCTTCGTCCTTTGTTGTCAAGCAACCGGCCAATACCTCCGCCACCGGAATCGTCATTTTGCCGTTCGTCAATATGAGCGCCAATGCCGATCAAGAATACTTTTGCGATGGATTGACCGAGGAATTGATCATAGATCTCTCCCAGGTTGAATCACTCCGCGTAATCTCGCGAACCTCAACCATGATGCTGAAAGGAGCCGACAAGGATCCGCTCGTCATCGGACGGGAATTGCAAGTCCCTTATGCACTCGAAGGAAGCGTTCGGAGGGCCGGTGAGAGAATTCGCGTCACAGCGCAACTTGTTGATACGCAAAACAACAAGGCCGTTTGGGCAGGGAAATACAACGGTACCCTTGAGGATGTCTTCGATATACAAGAGCAAGTGTCGCATTCTATTGTTGATGCGCTCAAACTAAAACTCAGCCCTGAAGAACAAGATCGAATTGCTCAACGGCCCATCCCCGATGCCCGTGCATACGAATTCTATTTACAGGCTCGTCAATATATCTGGCAGTACACGGAGGAAGCGCTAAGCCATGCTCTTCGACTTCTCCAGAACGGTCTCAACATTGTCGGGGACAACATATTACTTTTCGCCGGGATTGGATACGTACACTGGCAGTTTGTAAATATTGGCATAAAGCCGGTAGAATACTTAAAAATAGCTGATCCCTACGTTGAGAAGATTTTCAAAATCGAGCCGGATTCGGCTCACGGGCATTACCTACTCGGTGTCATCCAACTCTCCCGGGGCAAGGTATTTGACGCGGTCAAACATCTTCAGAAAACGGTTGATGATGATCCAAACAACGCGGATGCTCTACTGTGGCTCAGCATACTCTATGGCTGTTTTGGCAGATCGAAAGAAGCCTATCCGCTCGCACAACGCCTCATAGAAATCGATCCACTGACGCCGCTAAATCAGGGGCTGCCTGGGTGGCTGCATTTCATGGAGGGCGATTTTGAAGAAGCATGTGACCACTACAAGACAATGGTCGCAATGGAACCGTCAAACCCGGTTTATGCCTTCTTCCTGGTACAGGGCCTCGCCTACGCCGGTCATTTTGAGGAGGCACATAGGGTAATTAATGGAATGGTTGAAAATGCACCAGAGCATCCCTTTACGACAATGTGTCTGTTTTTCAAATATGCGCTTGCAAATAACAAGGACGATGCTCTTTCCATTGTTACACCTGAGTTGGAAAGTATGGCAGCCGACGACATGCAGTATGCCTGGTTTATGTCCGTCTGCTATTCTTTACTAAAAGAAATGGATAATGCCATGACTTGGTTGGAAATAGCCGTTCGCCGTGGATTTTCAAACCATTTATTCCTCTCTAAATTGGATCCGTTCCTGGACAATGTGCGTGGGGATGATCGGTTTCCCCTCCTAATGAGAAAAGCGGAAGACACGTCATTCCTTCTAGGTAAGTGATGGTACCAACGTTAGTAAAGGCCAATTTTCAGTGACTGCCCCCGTCCACATTGTGCGGGTATCGATAATCAAGGAAAAATATTGCGTCATGGAGCGCTATATCAACTTCCCAAGTTTACGAGATTTTCGTTGTTTCTCGACGCGCGTTTTCTCGACGATTCCCTTTTTACCACATTTGTTTGCCGTTTACTCGTACCCGTTGTCTCGAAGCAAATTAGTACGTCAGCTTTTCGATTCCCCCAACACAAGAGGTGATCAAGATGAGCACATCCAATTCCGGCTTGTTTGAAATGCTGGCCGACATGGCCAAGAATCCTGAGGTAAAAGCCAGCTTCATTGCCGATCGGGATGCCGTGATGAGCCAATATGGCCTCACGTATGCACAACAAGCGTTAATCAAGAGCTCGATGGACAACAATGCCCAGCATGATTTCCACAAGGCGCTAGGAGATGCTGCACAGAGTGCCCTGACAGACGAGAATGGCCTGTTTCTCACATGCTAATCTAACTGCTTGCGAGGGTACACGTGTCGCAGCCGAATCTATTGATCGTCGGCGTCGGATTCGATGCTGACGCGCATCTAAATGATGGCACTCGGCAGGCTATAGAAGGAGCAGAAGACGTTTTCCTGGTCCTTGGAGATTCGTCTCTCATCGCGCGCGTTCGCCGCCTAAAGCAAGGGGCAGAAATACTTCCCTTTCAACGTGGGCCCCTCGTTAATTACAGTGTCGCATCCTGGCATTCCGTGATCGTCAATTGGTGCGATCGTGTTCTCTCACCGCTCCTCCGGGGTCGGTCGGTCTGCGTAGTATTTCAAGGCCACCCTGCGATCGGATTGTCTCCGGCGCACGTGCTCGGCTCGCGTGCACGTGCCGCCGGGTTTTCTGTGAGAATGCTCCCGGCGGTGTCCGCAGCTGATGTGCTGTATGCATGTCTTGGCTTCGATCCACTCTCATCGGGATGTCAGCATTTTGATGCAATGGATTTCCTCGTCCGCCCGCGAGATGTTTCCGCCTCAACCCCGCTGATCTTGTGGCAAGTGGGTATTATCGGCGCACCGGCACAGGGGAGACAATGTATAGATCAACGTAGATTTACCGTGCTTTGTAGCGTACTGTCGCAGAAATATGGACCGAACCACGAGGTAATCCTTTTTGAGATTACCACTGATCTGTCTCGTCCAACCGCCTTGCGTGTCCCTCTTCGAAACCTTGTGAAGCATCGAGTAACGGAATGCAGTACTTTATTCGTCCCGCCTCTCGCGACTCCCGATATTGACGCGACAATGCTCGATCGCCTCAAGCTGTCAGCGGAACAATTGCCCTATGCCTCAGATTTCCTCCTCCCCGTCTGTTACCTCACGAGTTGACGGGGACGAAATTGGTTTTTCGAAATCGATTGTCGACCCGAGCCTCCTTCTGAACGTTTTGGAGCACCAGAACACCGATTTCAATGGCGCACATATTCGGGAGCATGCATATGCAGGAAGAAATCAGTTATTCGACATCGAAGATCGAACTGGAAAACGATGGGTCGCGAAACAAAACCTGTGGTTTGGAAGCACGGAACGCTGGTTTTATGAGAATTGTGCTCCAACGTATTCCGCTGCTCCCGCATGTCTCTTTTCCGACGAGACATGGGACCTTGTCGTTGTAGAGCATATAGCGGATGCCGTTTCACTCTCAAAACTTTTCGTCGACAATCTGGAAGCGCTGCTCCCAATCCTGGATGAAGTGGGTGCTAACCTGGCTCGGCTTCACAATATTGACGCAACACAAATCCCGCGGGCGAGCATTCCGTTCCCGAGTCTCGATCCGGTCGATGTAAAGGCGTGGGAGCATGGCAGCCCCGCGTCCCGCGCCGTAATCCGCGAACTTCAGAGGCAGCCATTGCTTTCGTCGGTCTATCACGATTCCTTGGGACATCCGGGACGTCGCTCCCTGATCCACGGCGACCTGCGCGGCCCGAATATTTTGTGCTCCATCAATGGGCAGTATCTCATTGATTGGGAATGTTGTGGGTTGGGTTCACCTGGGTGGGACCTTGGGGCCATCCTTGGTGATTTATTAATGGCTGCATCTAGTCCGTGGACACATGTTCTTCGTATTGACCAGTTAGGACACCCTCTCCCGCCGTCTCTTCCAATTGCGGATCTTCAGCTTGCATCGCGTAGATTTTTGTCATCCTACCGTACGAATGTGAAGCATGGCGATGCCGACGCAGCATATGCAGCGCGATATACTGCTGCCAGTATCATTGGCCGTACATACGCACGTGCCATGCAATCGTATCAAGTCCCCAACGACATGTGGTTGAGAATGCTCATTGCCGAGACTGTGCTTTCTTCGCCTGCCGAATTGTTCGGGAGCGACACGTGGTAGTAATTCCTGATCATATCCTGCGAGCCTCGGCAACAATGGCACGAATTGCCCGGCTGACCCCAGACCATATGCAGCGATTCAGGCTCGCCTATTATGCACTCTATGCCTGTGACTGCGGTCCAAATAACGATCCCGCTGCCTGCGTTGCTGCCTGTTCAATTCCTTTCGATATGGCCTTTGTCCTAACCCTGACCCAAAATATCCCGGATCGTGAACCGGTTAGAGGGTGGATCTTTGGAGGTGTCGATGGGGATCGAGTTCCGATAGAAAAAGACGGCATTCGATCTTCAGTAGCAAAAGGACTCATTACCCACCTTCCCTCAGCAATTGGGCATGAGGTTTCCTTCACCCTTCCATCTCTCTCGGTGTGGAGCATGCCCGGATTCGTCCTACGACACGGGCGATGTAAGAATCTCGGTGTCCCGTTCTCAAGAATTTATCTGAATATTGCACCTCACAATGCAATTTGGGCGCTAGGTGATCTTGCGCGTAGATTTGACAACCTTGGTCATAATTTCTCGGTCAAGGTTCTTGCGCACCCACGGGCCTACGTACGCAGAGACGCGTGCTTAATGTATATAGCCTCAGATGAGGCCGAGGGGGCGTTGGGGCATATATATGATAGCCTGTCGCGGAATACCATCGTGCTTAGAGAAGGTGTTCCTCTTTTTACACAAACCCTGTCCACGGGTCTCGGATTTGCAGATGATCCCGCCGAGTTTCGATGGGGACAAATCAGTCATGGTGAGTGGGTCTGCAACCTCTTCGTCGAGGCCGCCCGTGAAACAGAAGATGCACGCGTTATTGCGAAAGAGATTCTATGGTCTTTAGATGCAAGTGGGCGTGATCCGGCATGCCCAGGTCTCCGCTCCGGGCGAACAATTTCCGAATTCTCCGCTTAGCCTGAATGCCTTTGATGAACGACGTCACCTCTCGGGAATTGCTCATTCATGCGCTCACCGGCGCTGCTGACTTCGAGCACGCCGTGATGTGCCAGTACCTATTTGCAGCCTTTTCAATCAAGAGCGATCCCTCGGAAGGCGGTCTTTCATGGCCACAGGCCGAAACTCTTCGCGAATGGAAAGCCTCTCTATTGCTCGTTGCCCGGCAAGAGATGGAGCATCTCGGACTCGTCTGTAATTTACTGACGGCTATCGGAGGGATGCCTGCATTTCGCCCCCCCGCTTTCCCCTCGCAGGCAATCCTATGTCCTGAAATTGACGCATTCGACCTCCGGCCTCTCTCGGTGGAAACACTCGTGCGCTTTATGCACATTGAAAAGATGCACAGCGATACTGCCAACAGCGACCAAAGGACCATCGCCTCGCTATATGCCGATATCAAAGAGGGGTTCAAACGGCTGGCACAAGAGAATGCGTTGACGTTCGTAGGAGCGTCACAAGGGCAAGTGACCAACGCGACTATGGGTCTTCGCCAGGGATTGTATGATGTACGCATGACGGCTGTGGTGGACTTGGCATCGGCAAACCGAGCTATCGACCAGATCGTGGAAGCAGGTGACGGTCCCGTTGATCCGGAGGAATTGACCCACTACCGTCGCTTTGAATGCGTCCGAGATGAGTTCGGTATTCTTTCGTCCCAAGATCCCCTTTTTCGACCAACACGCGAAGTAGCAATTAACCCCAGTACCTTTTCGGGACAGGGCAAGTCAGAGATTTTGCACCCGGTAACCCGGTTGGCGGCGAAGCTTTTTAATATGGCATTCTCAACCCAGTTGTTGTTACTCACCCGCTTTTTCACCCCGACCGATGAGACGCCAGCAGAGCGCGATGGGCTGAGGAAATTGGCCTTCTTTCCAATGATGACAATGATCCTTCGCCCTCTCGGCGAGATGCTCACTCTGATGCCGCTCGGAGAGACGGAGGCCCATCCGACCGCCGGCCCATGCTTCGAACCCTATCTCGATCTCGTCTTGCCGCCCAACAAGGAGATGGCGTGGATTCTTCTTCATGAACGACTCAAGAACATGGCCCGTACCTGTTCATTGCTCTGCACGGCGCTCGAAAATCATCCTACTTTGCCGGTGAAACGCTTCCTATTTCTGCATCAAAACATCGAGCGAATGGCGATAAACTTCGAACACTTCGCGAATCTACGGGAATCGAATCTTACCTACCTCTTGAAACATCTCATTTGAATGCTCTCAGTCCATTTTAACGGCTGGTTTCAGTGCCGCCTTGCCACTAATCCCGATCCATCGGATGAGCCGCGTGGGGTCAGCGGATATACTTTTGCCATGCCGGGCGAACCCGACCTCGACCGGATCATCCGATTCCAGCATCCTCGCTCGCCGCGGTCACATGGTCCGTCGGTTGGCGTCGGGGTAGACGCTGTCTTCGATGATGATAGCCCGATGCCCGACCACCCGTTGCTCCACGCACGTGTCGAACTACTCGAAGCCCCCCGCTTCGAATCTCGCAATCTCCTCTTGACGGATGATGAGTCCGGTATCGGCCTGGTTTTCCCGTTCCACCTTCAGTTCTCCCGGAATGGCCTTGTGCTGCGGCGAAAAGATGTAATTTATCCCGCTCAACCTGACCTGCCCCTCCACTTGGTGCCTCCCGATATTTTCCGGCGCCGCTCCGCCACCATCCTCGCTGGAATGCAGCGCGATCCACTCCGCATCGCCGAGATGACCGGAATTGCTGATGCCCTTGCCTTTCGTAAGAACCGGCGGACCACACTCGAGCAAGATCTTGCAGTAACCTCTGATCCGGTGACAAAATCGGCTCTAAAAAAGCGTATCCGAGAGCTTTCAATCGAGGCACCAATGGATATGCGCGTACTTTCAATGAGCCTGATCCAGTCGTGGCAATTTGGCATAAACGGCCCCGTGGAAGTGATCCATCCCGGAGGTGGGCCATCGGATAAATATGACGATCCCGCGCCGTGGCCCCTATTTTTCTGGATGGGTGCGTGGGATGCCGACGCGCTCTGCGGCTTTATGAAGGGTATGATTCAAATTCCAAGCGAGATCGTTCGAGTCTCACCCCCAAATTTCGATCAGGCAACCTGAACGGCCAAATTGTTGGCAACCGGCATGGTACGAGCTTCAAGAAATGCCCAAAGTGCCTCACGGTCCATTGTTCCTAACCCAATCACGACATCACCGCTTGCCGTTTTAATGAGCAAGACATCCTCTTCAAGTCGATTGACAAACGCTTTCGTCTGCGCGTACAAGGCATAATGACGATAAAAAACAGTGGGAGTGCATTCAGAAATACGCTCCACGTCGGAGTAGGCAATGAAATGCGTGGCACCTGCTCTTCGAATGATGAGCCCATCCGCCGTTCCGAAGATCCGGATGGCGGGTTGAAATCCAAGAATGCTCGTGAGGAAAAAGAGAAAGCCTGCACCAAGTTGACCATACCAGAATATTTGTGCCTCCAGGCCTCCCGGTGCTGCCTTAATTGTGGGGCTAAGAATTGCCCAGGCGAGGTATTGTGCAATCACCAGGCCGGCCAACAATCCGGCAAACACGACGATAAAACGAGCACTCGCGCGGCGATGGTCGCGAAGACGGCGTTGCAACCAACGTCCAAGCAGCGAATAGCCGACATGAAACCGACCCGATATCAAAAACTGCACAGTCAAACGATTTATTCGATGGGTCAACAGCTTATAGTGCTGACGTTGTTAAATACTATGCTATTCGTGGAGAGGCCGGCTTTCAGGCTGTTCCTGTCCAAACTTACGATCTCAACACTCCACCGCTTCGTTGTCGTAGTCCGGTGAACGTTTCAGGTATCCTTTGGTGCCACCTTCTATTGAATCTGTATTGGTCTTATGGCATGTTTTGGTCTTCTGTGTCAGAGGAAGAGGTGGGCGGCTTCCCGGGGCTTTCGTTAAGTCGAGCTTCCAATGCTTTAAGTCGTTGTTCCCACTCAAAGAGTTCCAGTTCCTTTTTTTGCAGTTGCTTGTGAGACTCTGCCAGCGCTTGTTCGCGCGTCTCGAAAGGGGCTTGCTCTACATAGCCTCTTTCTTCAAAATAGCGTTTAAAAAGCCAATTGTGCTTGCCGGCCTCCATTAGCTCAGCGAAGCGAAAAGCCCCGAGAGTCCCCCAGTTGGTCATATTTTCTGCATTTTTGGTCACGACGCGTAAATCACTTGTTATCGTTTTCAGCGAATCCACGGTGGCAAGCATTGCCTCATAGACCGACGGGTCATTGAGCATCCGGGCCACGGTTCCGTCACCATGATCCACTTTGTCGAGGATGTGCTGCACACCTTGCGTCGCCTCGCCGGCGAGCCCCACGAGGGCCTCCGCATTGTCGGCCAGGTTATTGAGCACCCTTCGCGATTCATCGGTGGTGGCCACCAAAGACGTATAAAGTGTTGAATCGTAGATAACCTTTCCCAAAGTGCCCTCTCCGCGGCGAACGTCGTTCATGATTTGCTCAAAAGACTGTGCCGCATACTCGAAACGCTGTACGGAAGCGAGGGCTTTGTCAGTAATTTCGAACAGATCAAATGGTTCAACACCTTCGATTAAATCGTCTTCTGCGACGGGTTCGCCTACTTCCAACGAGGGGACAAGTACCACAATCTGGTTTCCTACCAGGCCATCGCTCTTAATTTGGGCCTGCGTATTCTTGCGCACCAGATGACGGGCCTGCACTGAGATTGACATCGTTACTACGATCTTTTCGCCGGGTGCAGAGGGAAGATGTACACTCTCAACCCGTCCTACGTCGATCCCTTGATACTGTACTGAAGCCCCCGGTTCAAGACCTGCCACCCTACTGAACTGTGAGCGGACATAAAATGTATCCCCGAACAGAAATGACCGATTGGCCATGGCAAAAAGAGCCAGGATGAACAGCAGGCTTCCGGCCAGCATGAGCAGCCCTACACGCGCCTGTCGAGACATATTCTCACCTCAGTTTGGAATGATGGGGCCACACGATAAATGACTGGCCTCCATTTCCTTAATGATTGTCGATGGACGTTTCCGGGTATTCCTACTCAACATTCACCTACCGAAGAAGTTGCTAAGAGCAGGATGATCGGACCGGGCCAATTCCGCCAGACTACCTTCTTCAGCGATCACTCCATCGCTGAGGAAGTGAACCCGGTCGGCAACAATTTCGGCACACAACAGATCGTGAGTGATAGCCACGGACGTGATATTTCGCTCATCTTTGAGTCGCGAGATAAGTCGTGAAACACTGCGCACGGAAACAGGATCTAGCCCCGTCGTCGGTTCGTCGTAAAGCAAGAGGCGGGGTTCAAGAATAATGGCCCGGGCCAGACCGATCCGCTTCTTTTGGCCACCAGAGAGCTCCGACGGTGCACTTTCTCTTTTGTCCGCCAAATCGACCCACTCGAGTGTTTCTTCTATCCTTGCCTGGCGTTCTTGTCGATTGAGGGTTGTGTGCCGGTCGAGGATAAAATCAATATTCTGAAATACGGTCATGGAATCGAATAGAGCCCCACCCTGAAAGAGATAACCGATAGAAAGGCGGAGTTCATCCAGTGCATCGCCCTTGAGTAGGTCCACACGGCGACCCATCACCCAAACCTCTCCCCTGTCAGGGTGGAGTAATTGAACAAGATGCTTGATGAGTACACTCTTTCCGGAACCCGATCCGCCCATTACTACCGCCGTTTTTCCCTCCTCAACTGAGAACGAAACACCCCGCAAGACTTCATTCCGCCCGAAAGCTTTATGCACACCACGCATCTCAATGAGGATCGAAGCGTCCGGTGCATTGGGAGCCTCCTCCATATCATGAATCTGCGTATCGGCAACAGCCATACTATTATGCTCTTTAAACTTGAGGAAATTCCTGGGTTATATCGGTCAGACACCACCGAAAATCATGAGTGACAGCCGGACAATGACCACATCGGCAAGCAGGATGAGCAGCGATGAGGTCACCACGGCCTGCATAGTCGCCTGCCCGACTTCTCGGGTACCCGCCCGCACGTAATAGCCCAAATAGCAACTGACGACACCCACGATGAATCCGAAAATTCCGGTCTTAAGAGTGTCAACGATAATGTCCGAAAAACGGAGCGCTGAGAGGGCCGAATTGAAGAAAATCCGGTAATCCATATCGGTAGCAAGAACGGATTCGAGATACCCGCCGAGCATGGCGATACAATCTGTCCAAACCGTTAGGATTGGGAAAACCAGTATGCAAGCCATGACTCGCGTGACAACGAGGTAGTGGTATGGCTTCAGCGCCGCAACTTCAAGGGCATCGATCTGTTCGGTCACCCGCATCGAGCCAATTTCAGCCCCGATCCCGGCGCCAAGGCGACCTGCCAGCACAAGCGACGTAATAACCGGCCCAATTTCCTTCACTACGGACAGCGACAACATGCTCGGCAACATGGCTTCCGCACCAAACCGCGACATTGTCCCGCGACTTTGCATCGATAGCACGATTCCGATAGCCAATCCGGTCATGCCTGTGAGAAGAAAGCTCTTCGTCCCCACTTCGTCCATTTGATTCAGTAATTCTCGCCATTCATAGGGCGGTCGCCAAAACCGTTTGAAAAAAGTAAAAGCAAAGTCGACCAGTTCCCCGGTGCGTTCAAGGATGCTATATATCAAGCCCGGAGGTTCCGGAGACGTGGTATCCATGAGCCCGAGAGTGTTTAAATGACTGACCCGTTAAGTCGACTAAATACTATGTAAAACCATGAAGATCGGCGGTGTCCCCGTTAAATGGTCGACACATCGGCGAAATATGGATCGCGTGACAACAAATCTATGGGTCCAAAACGTTATTAATAAAATTGAATCGATGTAATACCTGCACCTGAATTGTGCCAATTCAATAAACGTTGCCAATCCAAGGTACTTCCTCGGATAGGACACATACCACCCGCGAAGATCTCAGAATGCATATTGCCACTGAAGGCTAATGTGAAGGACGGGCTCACGGCGAAGAAGCCGCAAGAGCAAATGGTTAAACACCTCATATTCGAGTGTATACTGCGGACGTACTTCCTCCCCGGTACCGGTCGTATTTTTGCGGAAAGAAATAGGCTGGCTCATCGCCACATACAGGCGGGGCGAGATATATTTGCCGGCAGTAATAGTCGTCCCTTCGAGTCCGTTTTGGTCTATCTCTATCACGTCAAGCCCGAGCCCTGTGCCGGCAAGGTTTTCTACGAGGCTTGTGATCTGCCCGAGGGCAACGCCCGCCGCCGGATCAAGCATGGAATTGTTGCCACCGGTGCCTTGCCCTAGTTGAAGCGCCTCACTCGCTGGTCGCCCGAACGCGAGATACGACAATATGTCGGCCAGTTCCATTTGTGGGTCTGATCCTAACTTGAGATCAAGGTTTTCGACCTTGCCGCTGACGGCCATGGTAATGGTAACTTCATTTTCGCGGCTTCCTCGTGACCTTACCACGTAAAATGCGCTTACGTCCATTTCGGGGTCGGTAGGGGGCCCGTTAAAGTTCAGCGTCCCCCGCTCGATGCTAAAACGTTTGCCGAGTTCGTCGATGTGGCTCCGCTCGGGAATTACTGTAATCGAGCCAAAGACGAGCGGGTCGGCGGCAGGCCGCTTTTGAACTTCAAGGTCTCCCGTAAACTGAATGTCCATTTTAGGATCGGATCGGGAACGCAGCCATGTGTCTCGAGCCAGGTTGACGGTCAACTGGCTTATAGTGAGGGCATCATAAAAATCAAAGGTCGTCGTATCAGCCCGGGTCAGGCGCAGGCCAAAGCGCTGTTCGAGTACTTGTTGATCCGCCTCGGTAAGTTGGACAGTCTCAAACTCCTTGTCACTCGCTTTTTCAATGAAAAATATGTCGGCACTGATTAGCCGTACATCTCCACTGAGTTCGGGTTGGTCGGTGGTACCGCGAATCGACAGGTCAGCATCGGCTTTCGCTCGATACTCTCGCGAATCAATGGCGAGAAAGTCTTTCCCTTTGCACGAGATGTCGTAGTCCCCGAGCGTCAGTTCCTTCAGGTTGATGGTGCCGTTACAACGAACGGATCCTCCACCCGCGGTCATTTCGACGTTGTTGACGCGGATTTGATGCTCATCAAATTGAGCATCGAATGAGACATCGCCGTAGACAAGCCCCTGCCCTCGCCCGAGAAACGGAATGCCCACACGTCCTTCGGTAAGGAAGGCGGCTCCGCTGACCACCGGACGACTCACGGTCCCATGGACCTCGATATCGGCATTAAGCTTACCCTCCAGCTTGTCCACGAGCGAACGATTCACAAGTGGCAGAGCCCAGTCTACCTCAAACGCTTCCGCCTGAATCTCCAAATCCACACCGGAATCAGGAGCCGCTTTTCCCGTTGCCACCCGTACGCCGGTCTTTCCCTCTTCAACGGGTGACACCAGTCTTAGATCGACCGGAATGGTACCATCAATGGTGAGCGCATTGTCGTCCCGATCTTTGAGATTGGCTTCAATGAGCATGTGAAGGTCCTTATACGCCAGACTCACATGCCCCTTACCCCCCGGCTTTCCAAAAGCGATGAGATCCAGATCAAGTTCGCCGTTGACAACAGGGGCCGTCGCGTCCCCTTCCATGACCAACCATCCGTCGAGTGTGCCTCCCAATCCTCTATAACCAGACAAATCTGCGATCGAGGCAATGGGGAAGCGCTCGATGGTCAGGATGAGGCTCTGCTCTCCGTTGAGATCAATTTCTCCATCGAGAGCTATTTGCTTTTCATCCTCGGTGAATAACACCATGTTTCGAATTTGATAGACAGCTCCGTACGAAATTGTGGCCGGCTGAAGGAGACTCCACCGGTCACTGTCCAGGCGAAGTAGCAGACTGTCCACAGAGATTTCCCGATGTGCAGGATCGAGGTTTACATCACCCTTCACAAATCCATTCCGCCGTTCATCCATCCGAATGTTTGCGCTGAAGCTAACATTGCCCGGCTGATATCCAAGGACTGCTTCCGTGCGCTCAACCGTCAGGCTCCGGGTGGAAAGAAAATGGGTGGTGGCACGAAACTCGGCCTGCGCAAGCGACCGATCCGGTGCAAATTCACCAACCAGCCGCCCATCGAGCCGGGCCAGTCGAGTATCGTTGTAAACCAGGCTGCTGAGGTGCACGCGTGTATTCAAACCAAGTTTTCCCGTTGGCCCGCGCAAAACCCCCTGAATCTCGCCTTTTGAAAGTCCGATATGCTCAACATTTATAATGGTTTCGAGTGGTGTCAGATCAGAAAGGCTCAGGTCAAATTGAAGGTTCGATACGTCGGCGTCAGGTGAATCTGAGATGGCCACAGGTCCACTTCCAGTCAAGATACCCACGTTGGACAAAATACGGAGCGTATCCACATGGGCAGCCCCGTGATCGATCGAAATATTGGCAAGCGCTTCTTTTACACTCACTGCACCATATTGACTGTCCCGCATGCTCAACTGCCCATCGAATTGCATGGTTTCGGGATCCAACCCCGTCCCTTTCACAGCGAAGTCCATTGATAATTTTGCAACAAGCGAATCAAGCCCGAGGAGGCTCCCGAGATCCATATTATCTAGGGCCACCGAGGCAGAATATCCAGGGTCATCGTCAAAGAATCGTCCTCCCGCGCGAGCCGTCATTCTCCCATGCGCTGTGCGTATCGAGCCATCGACGTTCATGACACCACCCGCCATTTCGGCGACCAATTCTCCCGAAGTTAAAGATGCTGTGTTGATTCGCGAGGCGGCAAGATCCAGCCGTGATGTAAGATGCATAACTTTCGGGTTGACGCCATTGGCCGACAGCGTCACCGTTCCATTGAGATCTGTATCCACGTTGTCAAGTCCGAGAAGGTTGCCAAGGTTGATTCCGGAGAATCGGCCCTCATCCAAACCCACGAACGAACGGTTTCCAATGCGTGCCCGCCCGTCGAGTTGTACCGCTCCATTCCGCAAGTCTATCTCAGTTTGGAACTGAATCTCTCCGCCATGCATGGCGGCTTCGAATGCCGCGGCATTGACCACCTGATCATTTACTTGCGAATTGGCGAGATTCCCTGTCACCGATAAATTCATCTTCTCAGGATCGGTGCCGCTAGCCGTAAGGGCGATCGTCCCTCCAAGTTGAGTATTCATTGATGCCAATCCAGCAAGCTTCCCGAGATCAATGTCGCGAAAAACGCCTCGCGTCAGGCGCACTGTCGGAAGATCATCGAACGGGCGAGCAGTTGCCTCGACATCGAACACGCCACCTTCCATATTAGCCTTTGAGGTTACGCGCACCGTTCCATTCTGAACGCGGAAGCCGATCCTCCCGCTATGGAGCCGAAATCGCCCGTAGATGCTCTCGCCCAGTCTTGCATCGCCGGATAACTGAAGCGATCCCGTTTCGCCCCCCTGACCCGAGAGGGCAAATGTAGCGGAGAGCGCACTCGTCGTGGTATCTCCAATTAATCCGGCGAGTGGTACCCGATCCAGCTGTCCATCGTCGATCCGAAACAAAGGTGGGTTTGACATCTCGATCCCCCCTTTGAGGTGGAAACGGCCACTCGAAAAGCGGAGGTCCGTCGTCAAGTCCACTGCTTGCTTTTCCCACCGAGCGTCCAGCGTACCTGCCTCCACGCTTACGGCATTCACAACAGATGGTGCGAGCGTCACATGAGCCGACAGATCCATCATTTCGGGGGTGAACGCCCGGCCCACTATTTTCACGGAACCACGCAAATTACTTGTCGATGAGCCATCTGAGAATTGCCCGATGTCCAACCTCTCAAATTGCCCGTCAATTGAATAAGTTGGCACGGCATCGAGCGGACGCATCCATCCGGACAGCGAAAGGTTGGCTCCACGAAGACCCGTCTTGACATTGATATTTGCCCGCCCGTGAGAGAATGCGGCTACGAGTTCCGTGCGGTCAACCCGATTTCCGTTTAGAGTGGTCGCGTTGAACGTAGCACGAGCGAGGCCGTCGAGGCTATCACTAGAAAGACCATGGAGCTCCACTTCGATGCCCCCATGAATGCGACCAGGAACGGAAGAGAACCTGCCCACGTCGAGGTCATCGAGTTGTGCCGATAATTTATAGTCATACGTTCCCGTAACACCTGACGAAAAAGTGCCATCAATATGGGCCGCTCCCCCATTGTTCAAACGCGCAGAAGCTTGGACGGCCAAATTTTCCGCCGTCCCGCCGACGTGGATGTCGAGGTCGAGAACGGTCGAAGGATCGAGATAGGTTAGGAGTGGGGAAAGGTCGCCGAAGACCAGTGGCTTTGCCGTAATGCTCAGGTTTACGCCGGCCGTGTCCGATTCCGCTTCTCGGGGCACAGGAAATGACCCGTGTGCGTGAACAGCACTTCGTTGCGAGGTGAGGCTAAAGCTATCCAGCGATATTGCACCCCCATCCATAGAAGCGGACATACCCATTTTAACCGGTCCGGTGCCGTTCGGCGAAATCATTCTTGCTGAGAGCGTATCGAGCCGAAAAACCGACTCATCCCCCCAACGCAATGACCGTAACCGCACGTTCATATTGTCAATCAGAAAAAGCTCTGACGACCCAACACGCTGCGCACGTACGCTTCCTTCCACGATTGCGGCGCGATCCACGATGATATTGATCGCCCGCGGAGATTTCTCGGATGATGTCGTGTCGCGCGGCATCAAATGAGACAGGTCCCACGTGCCATCCTCGTTTCTCCGAAACGTACATTTCGGACGGACGAGTTCCACGTCAATCAGGTGCAAATCCTTCCAAAGAAGCGGCAACAAGTTGAACTGCATTGCCACGGTGTCAACTTGGGCTACAATCTGCCCGTCGGCCCGTTCGAGCACTACGCCCGAGAGGACGAGACGGGTTAAAAAGTTGCCTCCGGCAGCGTGTACTTCTATGGTTGCCCCATCAAAGGGATTGAACAAAGTGAGGGCGAATCGAACGGCTCGTGTGGCACCCCACTGGGTCTGGAGAGCGAGTACTATTGCAACGACGAAGAGCCCAATTCCAATCACTCCGCGCCGAATCCATGGCCACGCTCCGCGACGATCGCGGGGGGATTTATTCCCCGGCGTATCCTGAAGTTCAATGTCTGTGGTTCGGTTCATTAACCTATTTTCTACTGCCCAACCGCCTACGGGAAGCCGCTCAACTGGGAAATCGGTTCGGCTTCAAAACCTCTGTCCAATGCTGAAGTGGAGATTATAACGCCTCCCGTTTCGTCGTTTAGGCGGTCCCGTCTCTCCTGATTCGAAACGGAATCGCTCCTCCGGATCCTGGAGGTCCTCGTCTGACGGATTGAGCTTGTATCCTACGTCGAAGCGGAGAAGCCCAATAGGTGTTTGATAACGCAAACCCGCGCCAAGTGCAAAGCGGAGTGTCTTGAGATTGAGCAGGTTTTGCTCGTCGAACCGAGGCAATTCACCGACGGCACCATCAAAGATTACCCGTCCCTGAGCATCACGCTTCAACCTCCCCGAAACAGCACCGAAATCGAGGAATGTGGCTAACCCCCAGAAACGGCTTAGCCCGGGAAACGGCCATCGCACTTCCAGGGAACCGCTGACTTTGGATTCTCCACCCACGGCTTCATAAATAAATGCACTTGAGTCGGGTATTGGATGGGCAAATTTATCACCGAGGAGTTGATTCGGCCATCCCCGCACATCGCCACCGCCACCCGCGTAAAAACGTATCGGGTCGAAGCGAAACTCTACATCCGCCTGCTGTTGGTCGCGACTTTGGCCAAAAGGCCACAATCTGCCCAAAAAGAGACGCCCGTTAAAATTAATCCTCCGGGTCAGTGGCTTAAAAAGAATAAATTCGGTCGAGGTCTTCACATACGACACACCGGAATTCAACCCGCCGGCCGCTTCTAGTGTGGGACGTACAAGAAAGCCGCGCTTGGGGTTCTGGAAGTCATTGAGACGGCCGAGGGTGGCACCAAGCGAAAACACGTTCTTGTTGTGCGCACTCAGCGTGTCCGAAAGGGGCGTATCTCCGAGCGGAAAGACCCGTGCAAACGTGTGTTGAAAACTGATAACGCGGAGGGGAAGGAGTTCATAGAGGAGTGCCGTATTGACACCAGCTTCCCACGACCGAGTGCCTAGTTGGTTTTTGTCATCAAGCCAGTTGGCAAACGGTGACAAAACACCTGACAACTGCGTCGTGAAAATGTACGGCTGACGAACGGATAATGAGGTATTGAAGCTTCGCTCGGAGGCGCGCTCGCTCTGTGGAAGTGCACCGAAACCCGACTGAAAGCCAACCGAAACTGTGAACTGGCGCGCGTCGCCCAAGAAATTGCGATGCTTCCAGTCAATCTGGCCGTTTAGGCCATCTTCGCGGGCATATCCTACTTGCGTAGTGATATAACGTGGGCGGGCCTCTCGCACCCTAAAGCGCACGGCGACGGTGCTGTCTCGGGCTTGCTCGGCGGGTGCCGGCGGCACATCAACTAGTGCAACACGAAAGAGGTTGAGGCCGAAAAGCTCACGTTGGCCCTGGGATATTTTGCGACTGGAAAATCGATCACCACGTTTAAAAGGCAATTCTCGCCGTACCACTCGGTCGCTGACCGAGACATTGCCTTCCACGGTGATTTCATCAAAATACGACATCGGACCAGCATCGACCGTAAAGCGCAATTCGACCTGATGGGCCGTTGAATCAATAACGGTGTGGGGAACAACACGGGCAAAGGCATATCCCCCGTCCTGTAGCCAGTTTAGTAGACGACTTTGAATGAGAATCCTCTGTGGAATGGTATATCGTTTCCCCCGATTTCGACTCAGTTCTCGCTTCAGTTTGTCCCATCGCGGCCGTAATAATTTTGGGAATTGAAGAACTGCAGCGCGTCCACCGGTATCCTCATACTCAAGACTGTCCATGGTTAGTGGCGGGCCTTCACGGACGTTGAATATGATGTGAATGGCATTCTTCGATGTGTCTAATTGGGATACCGGATAATCAATGCTGGAGTTGAGAAACCCGTTTTGTTCATAGAAACGCCGAAGCCGAACAACATCTTTTTGCAATACAACCGGATCGAGACGATATTTGCGGCGATTCATTGAAACGAACGGCAGGATGCGCTTAACACCGTCCCAAAAACCTGGCGCACGAAGCGCGATTTGTGCCTTTAGCTCGTCGTCTTCAAAATGCCTCGTACCGGTAAAGTTGAAAGAGATCTTTCGAACGAAAGTTGAGTCATTGCTCCAAAAGAGATCCGTGGTTGGCTGAGCCCGGACATGCGTCGCCATCGTAGTCATTAGCAGGATGCAAGCCGTCGCCGCGAAAAGGCCGGTGGTATTCCCAAGGGAAGACATCCTGTCCGCCTGCACCTTCATACACCCATCACTTATTGCAAGCAAGAATTGGTCATGCACCCTCATTATCGCCTTCGCTGTTCGGATATCTGGGATGAGGTAGGGTTGGCGACATGGCTCCCGGGCTCAAGTGTTATTTCATGAAGGGGCAAATTCGTATCTGGTGCCTCCTGCCTACACCGCGTTTCATGTAACATCGTGACAAAGGCTCCAATAATAAATACTATGCCCGAATAGTACGTCCAAAAAACCAGCGCTATGACGAGGCCAAACGTCCCGGCAGCGATACCGACGCCGGCAAAACTACCCACCCTCACGGCGTAAAACGTGAGGGCATTCTTTGCGATTTCCCAAAGGACAGCCGCTACAATCGCGCCGAGCCATGCACTTCGGGCGGGAGGATGCGGTCGCGGATTCAAATAGATGAGTTGAAAGAACATGGCCGTGCTCAAAAGAAAGGGGAGCACTAGTCCAAAAAATTTGAAGACGCGCCGCCATCCAGCCTGTAGCCAGACATAATCGAGCCCAATCTGTTGAATAAATTCCGTGCCAGCCACGTTCAAAGTTCGCATAAGAATAGAGAGGCCGATCGTCAAAATAAAAAAGAGACCCACCTGGACCACCATACGCATGTCGAACGCATAGCCCCGAATGATTGACCGGTGCTCGTGCCACTCTTCGCGGAAGACATTCGAGAGTACAGCGCGAAGCGTTGAAAAGAGCGTCATTGTTGTCAGAAACAACGCGGTGGCGCCAATGATGGTTAGGGCGCTGCTAGCCCGCTGAAACTGTTCCAGGAAACCGATCAATTGCCCACTCTCATATACGGGCATAAAGTCTCGAATGAACTGCGAGACGGCATCGAACGGCCGATCCCGACGGAGTACCTGCCCTAACAGACCGGTACCCAGAATGATGACTGGAACAATGGTGACGAGCACTTTGAATGCGATAGCCTGCCCCCATAAGAACACATCTTTTTCTTGCAAATGTTGCCAGACCCCTTTTAGGTAAAAATTTAGGGTCGGCTTTATGAGAGACAATTTGTTTGAGATGCGAACCATATGAGGGCGCAATATTCCAATGATGTCCAGAAGAGAACGTACGATGCGCCAGGAATTGATCCAACAACCAGAAACAACAGTGGAATGCATTAATGAACGATGCCCAAAATTAATGCTCACTCGAAGATGAATGAGCACTTTAGAATGAAATTGAGCTTACGGCATCAGATAGGCTATGCGCTTGCTTTTCGTTCCTCGAATATCGGGTCTGCGTTACCGAGCACGGTGCCGAGAGTAACACGACACGAAGCCACGTCGTTGTGTGAATGGACGTTGTACATGATATCCAACATGGTTTCCTCCATTACGGCCCGGAGCCCTCTGGCGCCTGTACGAAGCTTGTGCGCCCGTTTTACAACTGCATCTAGCGCTTCATCGTCGAAATAGAGGTCTATCCCATCCATCGCAAACAGCTTTTGATACTGTCGAATAAGGGCATTACGCGGCTGCGTGAGGATGCTTTTCATCGCCTCATCCGAGAGGGCATCCAGCGCTGCCGCCACGGGCATCCGACCGATAAGTTCGGGGATCAGGCCAAAATGGAGCAAGTCGTCGGGCTCCACATATTGAAAGATCGACGGGTCGTTCTTGTCGAATTTCCTCTCAATATCTGCCATGAACCCAATCGTGCTCGAAGAGAGTCGGTGGGCGATAATATCCTGGAGACCATCGAAAGCCCCCCCGCAGATGAAAAGAATATTGGTTGTATCGATATTGATGAGACTCTGCTCGGGATGCTTTCGCCCGCCCTTGGGCGGAACTCCGGCGATGGTGCCTTCGAGAATCTTGAGGAGCGCTTGTTGAACGCCCTCGCCTGACACATCACGGGTGATGGAGGCATTGTCACTCTTGCGCGCAACCTTGTCGATCTCGTCAATATATATAATACCCCTTTCGGCCTTTTCTACATTAAAATCGGCTGCATGGAGTAAGTGTGCGAGGATGCTCTCCACATCCTCACCTACATAACCTGCCTCGGTCAGTGCGGTGGCATCCGAGATGGAAAACGGTACGTCGAGGATTCTGGCCAGCGTTCGAGCGAGCAATGTCTTGCCCGTCCCCGTGGGGCCAACCAAAAGAATATTCGATTTTTCAAGCTCTACGTCATCATATTCGTGAAAGAAGTCCCTCGCATCAATGCGCTTGAAATGATTATAAACGGCCACGGCGAGAGCCTTCTTTGCCCGGTCCTGACCGATGACATACTCATCGAGTGATCCCTTTATTTCCTGTGGTGTATGGCTTGGATTCTGCTCGGAATTGGCTCTCCGTGTGGGAACTGTTCCAGTTGGCCCGGGATGATATGCCGCGAGGTCACTTCGTACAATTCCGGCTGCATCATTGATACACCGATCGCAAATGTACACGTCCGGTCCAGCGACCATGGAGGTCACTTCGTGGGCGGTCCGGCCGCAGAAAGAACATCGTATGACATCGTCGCCGCGTCGATTACTCATAATTTCTAGATAAGCCTGAAGATCTATTGTCATCCCGCACTGATACGGGTCAATGGTACATATATCGCGAAACACCTGCAAGCCTTAAACCCACCATTACTTTTTCCGGGACTCGCCGCCCTACTAATCTAAAAGCAGGTTCTTGGATATTCTGTGGCCTATTTTGGGTTTTCGAATGTGTGGCAATTTACGACCTGAACCTGCCCTCCTTGATGGGGTTTTGCACTGTCATTTGGTCTGTTATTGTTCGATACGTAATCGATTCTTCCACTGAGCCTTTCTGTCCAAATACTTGTCTTTCTTGCCCGTGACCATGCTCCCCGACGAATTTGTTCAGCGGCTATATGACATTTACCCTCATTCTCGTAATATTTTGTCTTCCTTCTCGGAACCGCACCCGACAGCGTTTCGCATAAACACGCTTCGCTCACCCGCTGCTTCCTCCCTTCAGAGCCTTCGTGAGGAGGGCATTGAATTACAACCCGTTCGGTGGTTCGATGAAGCGTTCTGGGTTCCAGAACATGCGCGACCCGCATTGCTCTCGTCGAGCGCGTACGAGAAGAAATGGATTTACATACAAAACCTGTCAAGCATGGTACCGGTGCTTGCGCTCGCTCCGGAACCTGGCGAACGCATCCTCGACTTGGCAGCCGCGCCCGGTAGTAAAACCCTTCAGATCGCCTGTCGATTGAACAACGTCGGGGAAATTGCAGCTGTAGAAGTGGTAAAAAAACGGTTTTTCAAGCTCCGAGATAACCTTTCCAGACACGGGGCAACCTGTGTAAAAACGTTTTTTCGAGATGGTACGACAGTATGGCGACACCGGCCAGAATACTTTGACAGAATTCTCCTCGACGCACCCTGCTCAAGTGAGGGCCGATTTCGGACGACCGATCCCGAGACTTTTGCCTACTGGAGCCTGCGCAAGATCAAGGAAATGGCCAACAAGCAAAAGAGACTAATCTATTCGGCATTTCAGAGCCTCCGCCCGGGAGGAATTATTGTTTATTCGACGTGTTCCTTTGCGCCTGAGGAGAATGAGTCAATCATCCACCACCTCGTCAAGAAATTTGGTGATGCCGTCGAGATCGAAAAGATTGACCTTGATATCGACGCGTTCCATCCACCCCTCAAAGAATGGAAGGGTCGGATGTTTAGCCCGGCCCTGTCTTCGGCGCGGCGCATTATCCCCGACGGCGTCATGGAAGGCTTCTTCATCTGTCGTTTGCGAAAGACTGCCAGTACGTATTAGGCCGTGATTCGGCTACACGTTATGACTCATTTCCTGCGAGGATACGATGGTGACAAATTCAAGACAGGGCATTCACCAGCCTACGGAGCCAGCTCTCGATTTACCCTTTCGCTGCCTTCTCAACGCCTTCAATATTCGACGCCAGCGATGAACATCCATCACCGACTATCACCCCCCCACAGCCCGACGCCATATTTCTCGAAGAGGAATCGTTCTCTGTAAAGGTGAAAGGCAGCCTTGCACACGCGGTCGGTATAATAGGCATTGTACCCACCTCCAATGACGGCCCCCGTGACCGGAATAGCCTGCGCTAGCTTGGATTCAGTCAGGCGAAGTCCGAGCGATTGTGCCAGGCGCTCCATGGCATTATTGAAACCTATTTGCTCAATGGCCTGCATGCTTTGTCTCTTTGCCACACGTCCAGCTGCTGTCGTCACAGGGGTGAGTGCCAGATCTTGTGCTTTATTGCGGGAGCGGGAGACATAATCGAGGATTTCCATTGCAAAATACCGCTCTTCCGGACGGCGCGTGTCGATCCCGCAATAAGTTGCATACTCTCCTGTGGCGCGGAGGTTTAGGGCAACGAGTGCGACGAGGTCGGGCACGATGCCCGCAGCCCCCGCGAATCCGGTCGCCGCCCCTTCTAGTGCAGCCAACGTGAGATACTTTTTGTCGAGCCCATCCAAACGCTTGTCCACATCGGACAAATCGAGCCTACGAATGTGATCATGTGTCATCACGGCATGCCCGTTGTCGGCAAACTCAGCAAAGATGGCTTCAGTCCATACGGAATCCTGCGTGATCTCATTAGCCACCTGAAGCAGACCCTTCACTACATTCTCAATGGTCCACTCGACGCCTGGAACTTTGCGGACAAGATCAGTCACTTCACCCCATGCATCTTGCGCCCGATCCACGGCCCGTCCCAACCACGCTTGCTTTGGGTTTTTCCACCGTTGGATATCATCGAAAGCCGTCCGCTCGTATGCTGAAGGTTGGCGGCGAGGCACAGGCAAGGTCTCCATAGTGTGAGCGAATCGGTCCGATTTAGATCGATATACTTATACGGGGCAATCACAAAAGGTTAACTACTCAGTTCATGATAGGCCAGTACACCCCGAAACGAAATCGACGCTGTGGCAGAGGGTAGTCAGGTACGATCAGGTTGCCTATTTGGAATGATGATCCGCTTAGGAAGTTTTCGTAAGCCAGAAAAAGCCGGGCACCACGTATGCTGGATTCGAAAACAAAATCTAGCGTCCCGGACGCCCTAAAAAGACGTGCATCCGTATTGGGCACGACGAGCAGCCCGGTTTGAGGATGGAGCGTTCGGCTCCGCATTTGCGACCAGTATCGCCCACGCAACGAAACGTCGATATCCAAATCACGCTGAAAGACCACGAATCGGGCACCGAAACGGCCATTGGCGAAGAACGCCGGGAGGGCAGCATCCGCCCGCTGACGGTCCGGGTCCTGGCCCACATCAAGAAATTGTTGAACGGTAGGCTGTGCTGTGAAATAAAGACCACGCGTTTCTCCTCGCCGCCAGCCAAAAGTACCCCCCAACCCGGCGCGTCGCCACGTACCATCTCCCACACGCGCTGCGATTGAATCAGTCCCGGACACATACAGTGTGATCGGCCGCGTTCGAACAGTCGCAAAGCCGAAAAGGGTTGCATCAAGTGAATGCCATCGAAGTGAAAAGCCAGCCCTGCCCTGGGAAATTCGCCCGTCGGGTCGTCCAGCAATCGGTTGAACCGTCCCCCCGTAACCAAACTGTTCAATCCACGAGACGGGCTGCCCGGTATGGGACGCTTCTACAAATAGTCCGAAACCGCCCCGCTCCCGCCCAAGCCGGCCGAATCCCGAGGGAAACGTGACGCCGTCGTTATGATGCAACCCGCCTTCAATGACAAATTCAATCCCGGCTACATCGAGGGTGTCTCGGGAAACAAAATCGACCCGGCTGCGGGACAGGCCAAGAGAATCCGGCAATGCTCGCCCCGCGCGTGTATGTTCTCGGGCACCTTCAATACGAAGCCGCAACCGGTGCCCTGCGTGACGTATGTCCTGCTGAATCCGGAGGCCTACGGTCCCGATTCGAGCCGTCAGAGTATCGGACGTATTTCGATACTGAAAGCGTTCCCCACTCGTGGAGCCGGAAATCGTAAAGGGGGTGGAGACACCGGGGAAAAGCCGGGCATTTACCGTGACGAACAAGTCGTTACGGAACGTCTCGCGCTTCGCTTCCGGCTTGTCGACAAGCGCGCCGAGCCGCTGATAAATGGACTCGTAGCCAGCCCCGGGAAAAGGTAAGACGCCACCCTGTGCCCCCACGCGACGGCGATTAAACAAATCTTTTATTTCCAGTGACCAATTCCTTTGTTCGATGCGAATCCTCCCAAGCACTTGACGGGCCCGGCGCAGCCGGCTGCCGCCATATTCGCCCCGAGCGGCATGCCCGCCGTAGCCGAATAGCACATTGACCCGAGTGGGACGCCCAAACCATAATGGATGGCGTTGTTGGACGTGAACCACCGTGACACTTTGAAGCCCCGTATTACTCGTTCGGTAGCGCATTTCAGTGAGTGGCTGTACGACATTGAACTCACGCATCTGCCCCACGACGGTCATCGGGGAGCGGTCGCGGGCGGCCCGTAAACGCAAGGGTTTGAGGAGTGTGAATGGAATGAGGTCATACCTCGGACGGCCGGTAATGAGATCGTTCATCGAGGCGCCGTCGAATAGAAGGGCTACGGTGTTCGGGTCGAGTCCGTACGGGCTCCATCCGTCCGGCCACCCCGGCGTTCCGAAATCATATACAAAAGCTCCGGGAACATTCGAGAGCGCATCCGGGGGCTCCATGGCCAACATTTTGACGGGCAAAACCTTCGTCGTAAGTACCCCGTCGGCAGCACGAGGAAAGCCCACCGGGGCCAAAAGAGAATCTTCCGGTGCCGTGAACAGCGTTTTCACCGAATCAGCCGAAAGATCGACATCCTTCTGGTTTGCCCGCGTCGTATCAGCTACCTGCCCATAGAGGGGTCCTACAACAATGGACAGGAAGAACATCGCGATGCACCGGCGAAGCGCGACACGAATCACATAGACCGGCAGAGACATACGGTGAGCGGGGGCTGACATCAGGTTCGCACCTAGTACGGAAACAACCCGAAGAGGCGGCTCTCAATACGCCCGATAATCTCCATCCGATCCTGGGACTGGTTGACGAAGTCGAGTTCATCCACGTCGACGATCAATTTGGGACCGTTTTCATATCCATCGACCCAAATTTCATAATGCTCATTGAGCCGTTCGAGATAATCGATTCGTATAGTGGACTCGAATTCTCGACCACGTTGTTGAATATGCTGGACGAGCGTCGGAACGGATGCCCGAAGGTAAACAAGGAGATCCGGAGGACGCAGATACGAGGTCATGATCTGGAACAGATCGGTGTAATTATCGAAATCACGCCGGGCCATTAAACCCATTTCATATAGGTTGCGCGCAAAAATTTCTGCGTCCTCATAAATGGAACGATCCTGTACGATCGAATGAGGGGCTTCTTCTATCAGTCGCTGGTGATTGAACCGACTGGATAAAAAAAACACCTGCAAGTTGAATGACCACCGCCGCATATCCTCATAGAAATCGGACAAGTACGGGTTGTCGTCCACCCGCTCGTAATACCCCTCCCACTTGAAATAGTCACTTAGCGTCCTCGTGAGCGAACTTTTTCCGGCCCCGATATTTCCAGCGATTGCGACGTATTTTTTACCCACTGCGGGCGCTTTCAACGTGTTCCCCATGGGATTGATTTGCACGTACACGAATGACGAAAATCCGCGCCAAAGATAAGCATATGCCGCTTCCTCGTTGTGGGTATTGTGCAAAATTCGGGTTGTTATGCGATCCCATCAGCGAGAATCGTTCTCCAATCAAATTCTATGACGACATCTTCCTCGCCACCCCTGACCGACAGGTCGCCACCACCGATCAATCCAGCCGTTATCACCAATCTTCCGGCTCGGCTCCACGCCTTCTTTTTTGCTGATCCGCTGCCATCGGCACTGGATGACAAAAAGGGGTCGGTGCGAGACTGATCCCGGGATGTATCGGCAAGAACCCGGGCACGCCTTGTAGCCTTATCTCACGCCAATGTTACTGACGATCATCCCGGAGATAGCCCAAATTCTCGGACGTAAAGGGGATGTATTCAAGGTCAAAATCGTTATAGAAATCGGTGGAATCGCCGGTATTACCTTCCACGATCATCTCGAATTGATCCGGGGAAATGGGAAGGATCCCGAATTTACCGAGCGTGTGAATTACAGGCCGAATAAGCCAGAGCGGCTGTGGGACCTTGGGTTTTGGTCCCAGACCGAGTCCTCGGGCGATGATGTCAAGGACATCGTTGTACGCAAAACGGTCTTTCCCCGCTGCTACATACGTTTTCCCGACGGAAATTTCCGATGAGAGTGCCTGTACAATAGCCGCCGCCACTTCCTCTACCGATACCGGCTGCATCTCAAAACGACCGTCTCCGAATACGGGCAAAATCGGTAATGGACGGACGAGCGATGAAGCCAATCGACTGGCAAATTCCGGCTTATTCGGTCCGGGATCACCAAAAATGACGGATGGACGAAAGATGACCCATTTAGGAATGCCGGACATCTTGACGTGTTCTTCGGCTTCCCACTTGGTCGTCTGATATCCCGATACGCCGTCGGGGCGGACACCATTCGCACTCATTAGTATGAAGCCTTCGATTTCGCTACGCTGGGCCTCATCAATTACGTGTGCCGCTCCTTCTCGGTGAATGCTTTCGTAAGTGATTCCGTGCCCGGGATCTTCGTCGATGATACCAACAAGATGAATCACGGCGTCACACCCACGCATGGTTCCGGCGAGTGATTTGGGGCGAGTAATGTCGCCTTTGACCCGTTCGATTTGGGCGTCATTCTCGGCAGAAAGAGGCTTTTCTTTGTCACGCATAAGGCATCGCACGGAATGCCCCTGCCGGAGCAATTCGGGCAAGACGTACCCACCCACAAACCCTGTCGCACCGGTCAAATAGATGTGCATGAGATCTCCCTATTTCATAGCCACATATTTCGGAGAATGTCAGGATATGGCAGGCGTCCTTTCAGAACCAATAAAATTGGATCTCAGATCCGACACCCCGAATGACGTTCCGACCGACAGTGCAGCCGCCACCATGGGTGCATCCCGCGGGACCGTTCGGGTCATATTAGCCACTTCCTCAAAAGCTACGCTGGTTACGCGGTTGTCACGGAGAGCGACCATTCGACCGAATTGCCCATCGGAAACCATGGCCGCGGCATAAGCGCCAAAGACGGTTGCGAGGTTACGATCGTAGGCCGTCGGGGTACCACCACGTTGAACATGTCCTAGAATCGTAGTGCGTACTTCGCTTTTGATTCGCTCCCGAAGCTGAAGCTCGAGCATACGCCCGATGCCGCCGAGCCGAATCGGGTCGGGGCTTTCTTTTATTCTGTCGCGCACAACCAATTCCCCGCCACACGGTTTTGCACCTTCGGCTACGACAATGATAGTGAAGCTACGGCCGTAACTCTCCCGATCTCGAATGAGCCGCACAACTTCGTCGATATCGTATTCAAATTCGGGAATGAGGATCACATCCGCCCCGCCGGCAACGCCCGCATAAAGCGCTATCCACCCGGCATAGCGTCCCATCGTTTCGACGATCATTACGCGCTGGTGGCTCTGCGCGGTGGTGTGAAGCCGGTCGATGGCTTCAGTAACGATTCCAACCGCCGTATCGAATCCGAATGTTCGATAGGTTGCCATCAGGTCATTGTCAATGGTCTTGGGGACACCGACAAGATTGAGGCCCATTTGTTGGAGGCGGTGGGAGATGGACATTGTGCCATCCCCGCCAATGGCGACGAGCGCATCGAGGCCGAGCGTCTGAGTATATTTTAGCACCTGTGCCGAAACGTCCGCACCGCCACGCTTGTAATAACTGAAGGGATTTGCTTTGTTGTGTGTACCCAACACCGTCCCACCTCGCATTAAAATTCCGCTCACCTTACCGTAATTGAGGGAGCGAACGCGTCGTTCAATAAGCCCCAGAAATCCATCTTCAAATCCCAACACTTCAGCGTTGTGTTCGAGGATCAGGCTCTTCGTGACGGCGCGAATCACAGCGTTTAATCCGGGGCAATCGCCCCCTCCCGTCAGAATACCTACACGGAGAGCTCGTGACATAATACTTACTGTTGGTTGGTGGAACTCAGACCCAGGGTACTGATCTTCAATATCGCTGCTCGGCATTGATAGCGCCGCTGCGGCCCTTCGAAAGTAAGCATATCCATTTTAGAATTGCCTGAATTTCAAGTTGGAAATAACGAAACCAACCCAATTTTCGCCAAAGCCTGATTCAACTCCTTTCTTATCGATCCGGATACTGAGAAAAGCCCTTCCAAGATTTTACTTGGGTAGTGTAATGCTTTTGATCGTTGAAAATCTAAAGGGGTGAAGCAGTTCCGTCACGGTGATCTTCGTGCGCTTTCCACATTAACTGCCATGAAGCCTTACACCGGCGTCGTCACTTCCCACCCGACGGCAGCTAATTCAGGGATTACCCACAACAAAACGCGAGGGTAGCTCCTGGTTTTAACCAGGTCACCAAGCATTCAAGCGCAATCGTGCCCGGCGCCCAACGGCTACCCTTGGAAATTCGGAGGATGGTTTTATGTCCCATGCAATTCGTGATATGATTATCCGGCGGGGGAAAAGAGCCCGCTTCGTCGTCAATGATTTTCTGGTCCGCTATTCCCGGGTTGAAAATCCGCCCGTCTTTGACCCAGCCTCGTTTTCGTGGGTAGAGAGCCTTGAGAAACATTGGGAGGAAATCGGACAAGAGGCAAGAGCAGTCTGGGAATCACAGACACAAGTACCGCTCGTTACGGAGGTATCGAAAGATCATCGCGGGCTGGATCCGAACCAGCGATGGCGGTCTTTCTTCCTCTGGGGATATGGATATAAAGTACCCGAGAACTGCAATCTCTGTCCGTGCACGGCAGCACTTGCGGAAGAAGTGCCCGGCCTCGTCTCGGCATTCTATTCCATTCTCGAACCAGGGGCCCATCTTCCTCGGCATGTAGGTGTGACGAAAGGGATCATTACTTGTCATCTTGGGCTCAAGATTCCCTCAACGCCAGGATGTCGAATTCAGGTTGAAGACGCGACCTACCATTGGTGCCCCGGGAAGGCCTTTATCTTCGATGACACGTATCACCATGAAGTTTGGAATGAAACGGACGAGACACGGATGATTCTTCTGGTTCAGTTTAGGCGGCCATTACAGTTTCCGGGGTCGCTGGTGAATAGCTTCTTTATGAATCTCATTCGCCACAGTCCATTTGTCCAGGATGCCCGGCGAAATATCACAGCTTTTCAAGCGCCACGAAAAGCGGGGATCGCAAATGCGGAGAGGAGTTGCGCGGAGGGGCGAAAGGCGGAAGTGAATGCCTCCCGTAAGCCAAAGGATCACAATGGGATCCATTCAATGTGAGCTCTCAGCCCGCCATGCTCTTGCGCTTTCGTGTAATGCAAAAGGCCATCTCAAGCGCTTGTTCGCTATTCAAGCGGGGGTCGACGTGCGTCTGATAGGCGCGGGCAAGATCCGCCTCCGTCAATCCCCGTGCGCCTCCGATGCATTCGGTAACGGCTTCACCGGTGAGTTCAAAATGTACGCCTCCCAGATGCGAACCCATTGCCGCATGGATATCGAACGCCCGCTCTAGCTCTTCGAGAATGTTGTCGAAACGCCGCGTTTTCATCCCCGATTCGGTCATCTCTGTGTTGCCGTGCATGGGGTCACAGCACCAAAGTACGGTCTTTCCCGTGGCGCGGACCGCATCAATAAGGGGTGGCAATTCGTCTTCTATACGACCGACGCCAAGGCGCGTTATCAATGTCAACCGGCCCGGTTCACCATTTGGGTTGAGTATGTGCACGAGATCTTTGATCCACGAAGTCGTCATCGACGGCCCAACTTTCACGCCAATGGGATTGGCAAGGCCGCGGAAATATTCGACGTGCGCTCCATCGAGTTGGGCGGTCCGCATACCAATCCACGGGAAATGGGCTGACAGATTGTAGATTCCCGCAAGGTGACTGACAGGACGTGTGAGCGTCGTTTCATACGGCAAAAGCAACGCTTCATGGCTGGTAAAAAAGCCGACGCGTTCGAGGTCGCTTCGTGGGGCACTCGAGACCGTGTCCATAAATTGCAGCGCCTCGGCGATAGATTCTACAATGGAGCGGTATTCAGACCCAAGCGGAGCAAGCCGCATGAAATCCAGGTCCCAGTACTCGGGATGGTGCAGGTCGGCAAATCCCCCTTCAGTCAGTGCCCGTACATAGTTGAGGGTCAACGCTGCGCGGTTGTATGCTTCAAGCATCAAATTAGGGTCGGGTACTCGATCGGCCGCTGTGAAGGCTGCCCTGTTAATAATGTCGCCACGATAACTGGGCAGTGAGCGTCCATCCCGCGTCTCACGGTCGGAGGAGCGCGGTTTAGCATATTGACCAGCCAGACGACCCACGCGTACGACAGGCATTCGAAGCCCATAGATGAGCACGAGGCTCATCTGAAGAAGCACCTTGAGGCGATTGGAGATAATTTCCGCGGAACACTGATCGAATGTCTCTGCACAATCACCGCCTTGAAGGAGAAAGCGCTTGCCCAACGCTGCCTCTGAGAGTTGATTCTTGAGTCGTTCGATCTCCCATGAGGTCACGAGCGGCGGCATAGTCGAGAGCCGACCGAGAACCGACGTGAGGATGCGTTTGTCGGGGTAAACGGGCTGCTGGTGCGCTTCACAATTCTGCCACGATCGTGGGTGCCATTCCCTTGTTGGAGGTATATCGATCATCGTGAGGCACATTTAATCATTCAATGGGCTCCACAAACGTGCAAGGACATTAGTCGTTTCCTACGCCTATTTGCTGAAACGATATCACACGCATGATACATGATGATGTCTCTCGGAGAAAGTCAATCGGATGAGGGCCGCCATCGAGTCCGAGCTATAGCAATTTCCCTTCCATTTTCTTCAAGCCGGAGACGATGACCAAGCACCATCTCCTCCGGATTGGGAGAATTGGCCGGCCCAGCATATGCCACAACGGTAGAACCGAAACCAGTTTCCGCGCGAAAATTTACTTCCATGGCCGACAGTTGTCGGCCTCCCTTAAACGCCGGCGGAATACTCTCGACGACCCATTCCACATAGCGAACGTTATTCACATGCCCGTTGAGATCGAGATCGCTCCATCGGACTTCGAATCGGTGCTCAAACTCGTTTACCTCGGGCACCCGCATTTTCGGAAAACTGTCCTTGAGCGCGCGTATCCGGTTAGGAATAAGCAGCTCGAGAATATAATCGGGAAGCCGGACCGGACGCCGCCTAGCGAGATCGATGAGCAGCCAGGCACTCGTAGCGCGTAAAAGCTCGCCACCGTCTCCATCGTGAAGAAGGAATTCACGCGTGGCCAGTAAGCCGCCTTGTCGTGATGGCCAAGTGGTCAAGGTTACGTCGTCTCGCCATATGGGGTAGCTGTCAATTTCCGCATGCAGCCGAGAAAGAACCCACGTCAAGTTACGGTCTACAAGATTCTCCATCGAGAAACCGAGTGCCTTTGCGTGGTTGCTCGCACCTTCCTGAAGGAACTGGCACATAGCCTGCACGGAAGCGCGCCCGTTTGGCTCGACTTCGTATGAACGAATGCGAAACGTCTCATTCCAAGGAGTAATTCCTGTGGGCATGGTTTTGGACAGATGACTAATTGCCGTCGGCCAACAAAAATGGGCCGGGCATTAAATGATTCCTATCCATCAATGTGAAAACCCTTCTGGATAAAGAACTACACGTACACGGTTTGCCGTATGGAGGAACTGCCGGGCGGCATCACGGACGTCATCGAGCGTGAGTTTGTCAAAGAACGGTCCTGCGCCGGACAGGATGTAATCCGGGTCGAGATGGTACTTGTCGTAGAATTGGAGTGAACTGAGCCAGTATCCATTTTCCTCGAGTCCGACCTCGTGTTGCCGTATGGAGGCCTCCTTTGCCTTGTCCAGATATGTCGCGGTCGTCCCGTTGGTCCGAAGACTATCCATCTGCCCGTAGACCGTCCGAGTAAGCTCCTCAACCCGCTGCGGATCACAACCGAAGCTAATGGACACGCGGTATTCCTCCTTTGGCTCACGGGTAAGCGTACCGCTAACCTGTACGCCATAGACGCCACCGAGGTCTTCCCGAAGCACTTCGCGGAGCTTGATACCGAGAATGTCCGTCACTGTACGAAGGAGGCGACGATTTCTGTTGGTCCATTTTGCATTGCCCGTGAGATTGATACGGACCCGGCTCTTAGGCTCCTTACCTTTGTATACTGTTCGCTCCAACTTGCCCGTGGGCGGACGAATCCCGCGATCGACGGCCGCGTCTTTTCGATTCACATGGGGCAAAGCGCCCAAATAAGTCAGCACCAGCGGTTTCATTTCTGCCAGATCAAAGGCGCCGACAATATAAAAGGTAAAGTCACTCGCATCGGCATACCGATCCTTGAAGAAAGCATACGATTGTGCCAGATCCATGGCTTTTAGCGTGGCCGTCGTAAAGGGCCGAGCGCGAAGATTATGTTGCGCCATTGTCACCTGAATCGTATCTCGAAAAGCACTTTCCGGACTATTTTGAAAGCTCTTCAACAGGCTGCTCAGTCTCTGTCGAAACGAGAGAAAAGCCGAACTGTCCGCGCGAGGCCCTGTAAAATAGAGATAGACCAATTGAAATAGAGTCTCAGCATCTTTCGGGGCCGCGCTACCGCTAAATCCTTCGCTTCGCTCTCCGATCCCCGGGTTCAAGCGGACCACCTTCCCCGCCAGTTTTTTTTGTAATTCTATGTTCCCAAAGGCGCCCACTCCACTTTGGGAAACCAACCCGGCTGCGAATAGGGCCGGCGTATAAAGTGAATCCGGTGCAAGGGACGTCCCCCCCGGACTCGTCGCGGAGAGGAGGATCTCGTCATTCTTGAAATCCGTCGGTTTGAGGACGACCTTCACCCCGTTTGTGAGCGTCCACCGAGTCACGTTGAGAAGGCTATCGAACGTGACCGAGACAATCTGACCCGGGGTCGGTACATTTTTCACTAGCGGTGCATCTGTCACTAAATCAACGAAAGGTTTGATTTTTATCGAAGCAACCGTTGAGAATGCTTTTTCAAGCATCGCTCGGGTCGGCAGCGTATGCGTATCCTTCTCAGGGCCATCGACGAGCACCACCCGATCCGACGGTGAGATCCATTCCTTAGCCAGCCCATTTATCTCTGCGAGCGTTACCCCGGGCAAGAGACGCTTGGAGACATCATATTCGTATGCAACGCCGGGTATCGGCTCGCCCGTAAGAAAATGTTGTACATATTCCCCTGCGAATTTGCTCGATCGCGTTTTATCGCGCTCATTGTACGCTTGCTCAATGCGGCGAAGCAGATCCACTTTTTTGCGCGAGAGTTCCGAAGCCGTAAATCCGAACCGGCGTACCCGCTCTCCCTCTTTGAGTAGCGTATCAAGGGCTTGTACGTAACTACTGTCACGCACAGCCGCCTGAAGGACATAGGCCTGTTTTGTCCGAGTCAGCCCAGTACTACCGGAAACGCCAAAGAGGAAGGGCGGGTCTTTTTGTTGCGTCAATTCTGATAGCCGGCTATTGAACATGGCATGGTAGAGGCGCTCCACAAGTTGCCGGCGATAATCTGCTTCGCTTCGTATTTCCTTTCGCCGCTGTAAATAATACACGCCCACTTTGCCAAGCGTAGCCTCAGGATCACCGGCGATAGAAAACAGCGTGGAATCATGATCCGGGACGTCGAAAACAGGACGGGGTCTCGGATTGGGGCTTACGGGAATATCCCCAAAAAGCGACCGGAGTTGCGCTTCGACAGCATCCTGATTAATGTCCCCAACAACGATTACGGCCATGAGATCAGGCCGGTACCAAGTCCGATAGAACCGTTTTACAGCATCGTAGGGAAAATGCTCAAGCAGGTCTTTTTTTCCGATTGGAAGTCGCTGTGCATATCGCGAGCCTTCAAATAAAACGGGGAACTGTTTGTCTCGAATACGTGCCTGGGCCCCTTGGCCGAGTCGCCATTCTTCTATAACCACGCCTCGCTCTTTGTCGATCTCGGTGTCATCGAAACTAACGTCTGACGCCCAATCTCGAAGGATTTGCATGCCCTGTTGAAACTGTTGCACACTGTCCGTGGGGACTTGCAGACGGTAAACGGTTTCATCAAAACTAGTATACGCATTCAAATCCGGCCCCATTCGCATCCCAATGGACTCCAGATAGTCCACGAGCTTTTGCTTCTTGAAATGTGCTGTGCCATTGAAGGCCATGTGCTCCGTAAAATGCGCCAGCCCCTGCTGATCATCGTCTTCGAGCACGGACCCCGCATTTACAACCAACCGGAGTTCGACCCGATGTTCGGGCTTATGATTTGCGCGGATGTAATAAGTAAGCCCGTTCGAAAGGTGCCCGATTCGTACTGCCGGATCCACAGGCAATGGAGCATCATTTTTGACGTCGGTGGATTCCACCGGTGTTTGCAATTTCGCCGGACGAGACGTGGAGCAACCAGTGAGGACAAAGAGCAATAGGATGGTGAACAAACGGCAGTACATAGGCTTGGGGGTTAGGACAATATCGTCGCCCGATTACTGCGGAGAATATACCCCTTTTGTACTCCTGTTCCGCGTTGTTTAAATGCGATCCAACGTGTTCGATTCTTGCGACTTCAAATAAATGAAATGACGTCGGGACCGTCTGATTTATTTTTGTAGTACATTCCCCGATAATAGCGTTGATGCGGCGATCCGTTTTTTGCACGAACGATCTTCCCCCCACGTGCCGCCCAACACTACATGCTCACCGGTTCCATGCCTGATTCGTCGAAAGCAGATCGACTGCGGGCCCTGTTTCTTAAGTTTGGCCAGCAGGAAGGCGCGTCTCTTGAGGCGACGTCCGTGCACACCTCCGAGCCGCAATCACCTTCTCCACTCCGCTCCGAATCCGACCTTCATTCGCCTCGCGTTGGAAAGGAGTTGTCGCCCATAAAAGATCGGATCGTGTTGCGTCTTCTTTCTGAAAATATCGTCACTGACAACCAAGTTCGGAACGCTTGAATAGGTGGCAACACGAGAAGGAAAACCGCTCCATGTATCCACTTTGGCGAGAACTAGTATATGACCCTGCCATATTGAACCGCAGCCGTATATTCGCCATTGCAGCCAATATTTATGGATTTGCGACCATTTCCATTTCCCACCTGGAATCGCTCCGCGCTGTAAACCAAATACGAGACATCTATACGGATTCTAAATGGAAGGAAATGATCGAATACTGCGTCATGCCGGTCGTTGAACAATACCAGCGATATGATTCCAATAGTCGATTAGTATTTGCCACTCCCGATCCTTCCCACCTTCATATTAGGCAACTCGTGGATAGCCTTTGCGAAGATCGATATGAGCTCCGCTTTGCCCATACCGAAGCGTTGCATGCGCTAATCTCTGAGGCATTTCCACATATGAAAAGCCTCCTCCGTCCCCCGGATGCGGTCGCCCCACCATGGCGTTGAGCCGGCACAACCGCACGCGAGGTATTCCGCCCCTCCAGTCAGTCAGTGTCTATTCGGCACTCAACAATTCACGTAAGGAGGGCTCACCTTCCTGCTCCGGTTCTACCAGGACTGAATGACCGTTGGTTTGGGGTGCACCTTCAAGTTTCTGCAGACGCTGTTCTAATTCGTTAAAGTCCGCACTAACCCTATCCGACTGTTCGGAAAGAACACTTCCAATCTCCCTGACGGCGGCCCGCTGCTTTTTGACCTGCTCATTAACTTTGTCAAATGCTACTGAGGCTTCGTGGGTCTCCGTTCTAATTTGCTCCATTTGTTCCTTTAGCGATTGCATTCCACCGTCAAGACTTACGCCAAGTTCGGAGATGGCACCCACCACTCGGGAATTGTCGCCACCATCCGTGCCGGCTCGGGCAAATGCCTCACGTTCCTTGTGGTAGCCCCGGAACATATAAAACAAAAAAACGAGGAGCGCCAGCATCGGCACCTGAGTAATGATCTGTTGTACGATCGGGTCCATAACGTCTCCTTTGTTTGAATCTGCAACACGCGACTGTTACCGGGTTATCGACAGGATGGGGACAGGAATTAATGCGTTTCCGATTGTTTTCTTTGAACACTTTTTCGAATTGTCAAGCCCTTCCTCGCGGCAACGTCCGGAATCTTGTGACGCCAATATCACTTAATCACTGGTCTTTCGAGCCGATAGAGACAATGGGATGATGTGACGCCGGATGGCGTACCCCAAGTGGGATCCATTCGAAGGAAATAGAGGTATGGAAGAAAGACCGGAACCGTTCGACTTGCGGGCCAAGATCCAAAACATCAACCGGCTGCTGGAACAGACCGAAGATGAGCCGATAGATGAATCGGACGGAGGACCTCCGCAAGCGAAGCCTGACAATTTTGCCGGTGACCGTCAGCCGGTTGACACGTCGACTTCAGCCATGTATATCCTTCCGGAAGAAGAATCCGAGGCTGAAGACGCATTTGAAGAATTGACAACCGGTCATGAAAATCCCCCCTCCGCTTCGGAGAATATGGCGTCAAGTGGTCCTCCCAGCGAGGAGCTATTTCAATCAACGATCCCACCTCCCCCCGACATTCAGGCTGATAGTCTCGCCGAAATGCGAAATAAGGATCGCGTCCTGTCGAGACTCCTATCAACGGGAATTGTCCGTGAGTCACAGATCAGAGTAGCCTGGGAAGAGTGGACAAAAATGCGAAAAGAGGGGCTTAGAGCTCCACTCTGGCGTGTGCTCACCCTGAATTCAGAAATCAATCGGGAACTCATCTATTCTGAGGCCGCAAAAGTCTACGCCTTTGATGCAGCGAACATTGATGAAGCCGGAACGCTTTCGTTTCTCCAGGAAATCGCAGATTTCTTTACCGAGGAACAATGGGATCAGATGATCGAGTATTTCATCCTCCCCGTGGCTCAGGAAAAGGAACCGTATCGGGGAGAATTACGCTGGATATTTGCTACGCATGATCCCACGCGCCCCGAAGTTCACAGGCTGCTTCAGCAACTCCTTTTGAAGCGCTTTGAATTACGGTATGCGCCGGAGAATGTGATCGCCTCACTCATCACCGAGGCATTCCTTAGCAAGAACGAATATCTCGAGCGTCTAAATGACGACCCGATGGCATTCGATCTCGGAACGAGCTATGACAATACCGAAAACCAACTGATTGACGAAGATGCGTTGGAGGCCGAAATCAGTCGCTCAACGCTTATAAATCTCTTCGAAGCTTCCCTCGTCGATGCGGTTCACAAGGGCGCATCCGATCTCCATATATTCCCCAATCCGGATCGAAAACTTGAAATCCATTTTAGGATTGACGGTGAACTCGAGCGCTGGCACGTGGAGGACAAGGTACACCCGGAAGCGTTCCTCGCCGTCGTGAAAGACAATGCAGTTAACGTCGACCGCTTCGACCGTGAAATTGCCCAGGACGGATTTATTCAACGCTGGGTCGACGGCGCACTGATCCGTTTTCGCGTTTCCGTCCTCCCTATCGCCTCGGCCGCACAAGAGCTCCGCGCCGAAAGCATCGTTATCCGCGTGCTCGATGATAGAAAGGTGCTTACCGACCTCCGAAAACTCGGCATGTTGGACGTGGCCCTCGACCGTTTCGACAAAGCCATCCGGCAACCCCACGGTATGGTGATCCTTACCGGCCCTACCGGTTCCGGTAAAAGCACGACACTCGTAGCGGCTTTACATATGGTGGTTACGCCAAAGGTTAATGTCCTAACAGTTGAGGACCCGGTTGAGTATATCATCAAAGGTGTTCGCCAGATCAAACTCGGCATGAGACTTAATCTTGAGGGTGCGCTTCGCGCCATTCTACGGCACGATCCTGATGTGGTCATGGTTGGCGAGATGCGCGACAGAGCTACTGCCGAACTCGCTATCAAACTAGCAAATACGGGCCACCTTACTTTTTCAACACTCCATACGAACGATGCACCGAGTGCAGTCAGCCGCCTCTACAAGATGGGCGTTGAGCCCTTTTTAATTGCTTATGCGATCAACCTGATTGTAGCGCAACGCCTCATTCGAAAACTCTGCAGCGAATGCAAGCAGGAAGATCCAGAGCCGGATTACGATCTGATCCAGCATATGGGCATTTCAAAACAGGAAGCCGAAAACATGACGTTCTTCCTCGAAGGCAAGGATTCACATTGCTCCACGTGCCACGGATCCGGATTTAAGGGAAGACGGGCAATTGCCGAAACCATGCTGTTTACAAAAGAAATCAGGCGCATGATTATGGGTACGGAAGATATGGTCGACGAAGATGCGCTCCGCGAAATAGCCGTTGGAGAAGGTATGCTTACCCTGAAAGACTCGGCGATGGAGGTCCTTAGAGAGGGCGATACTACGATCGACGAAGTCATCCGCGTCACGGGTGGTACCCTCTAAAATTTGAAATTCGGAGTGATCATGATCCAAACTGGATGCTCTCGTCGTATTATACTCGGTATCGATTCCACGGCGAACGCCCCCACATTGCCCTTCGATATCGCCCCACCGAATTAAGAGTTTTTTCCGTTTGATGCGATGGACGCTCCACCTATGGGCATCGTACGAATTCTCCTTGTCGAGGACAACCCTGCCCACGCTGATCTAGTCATTCGAAGCCTTGCCCGACTACTACCCTCCCCGCAGGTCATCCATATCTCCGACGGTGAGTCGGCCCTTAACTACATTCTCCGGCAAAAAGATTACACCAGCCCTGAATCGAGTCCGCGCCCCAATTTGATCCTCTTAGACCTCCGCCTTCCACGCGTTAACGGGCTCGACGTACTGCGCACGATCAAGAACACTTCCGACGTGAACGACATTCCCATTGTTGTTCTGACGAGTTCCGCAATGGATGAAGAAGTGAAGGAAGCCGAGCAGGCCGGGGCAGCCAGCTACGTTGTAAAACCGTTCGATTTGAATGGTCTCCCGAAACTAATTTTCAAACTTATTGATGTCCCGAGCGAATAGCTCTTGAATCTCTTTGAGAAAGTGTCGAACCGAAATTACTCAGAAGACTTTTCTGAGCCCGCTTTCAAGTGTTATCCGTAAGTTTTCTGCCTCTTTTGATGCCGCGTCGGCGAAATCGTAACCGGAAGCAGCATAAAGAATCTTGCGACTGCTATTGACGATGACAGGGCCTGTCTCTGTACCGGCGGCGCGTATTACGGCGGCCGCATCGCCACCTTGTGCCCCAACCCCCGGGATCAGGAACGGGAGTGTCGGACAATCTTCTCGAATTGTCGCGAGCGCGGTTTCGTTCGTAGCGCCAACTACTAATCCGCCTTCTCCAGGTGCCTCGGCGACCCACTTGGTAACCTTGCGGGCTACGCTCATATAGAGTTTTTCTCCTTCAGCGTCTCGCTCCTGAAAATCTTTCGATCCAGGATTAGAAGTGCGACAAAGTACAAAGGCAGCCTTTCCGGGAAACTGAAGAAATGGATCAACGGAATCCCGACCCATATACGGCGCCACGGTGCACGCATCGACGTTGAGACGCTCAAAAACGGCCCGCGCATAAAATCGGGCTGAGTTGCCAATATCACCGCGTTTTGCATCGGCGATGATAATAGTGCCGGTAGAAATCATGCGACACGTTGCCAAAAGCACATCCCAACCGTCGGGACCGAGTACCTCGTAGAAGGCGAGGTTCAGCTTAAAGGCACAGGCAGACGCCTGCGTCGCCTCGATGATCGCTGCGTTGAAAGAAAGGACGGCTTCTGCAGGCGAGGTGGCTTCCAAAAGATGGGGTGGGATTCGATCGAGATCGGGGTCCAACCCCACGCACAATGCGGAACGCCGGTCAGACTGAACTGTTTGGAGCTTTTCGCGAAATGAATGGATCACTATAAATTACCAATTGAGGAGCACGGCCATTGGCCGATAAAATAAGCATGTACCCATTGGGGACAACGCAATTCGACATCTTAGCATGAACTATTGCCAATCCGAATATGTGATGGACGGCCGACAAACGCGGAACCCGTACCGTACCATCAGGTATTTGGTGAACCTGATTTCGGAAGCGCTTTTTTCTTGGCTTCAAAACGAAACTTGACATGATGAGCCGGCGAAACAGATTGGTGTTACACGGCACCAACGAGAGCGGCTCTTTTTCATATACATCCAATCAGAGGCTATAAATGGCACTTCAGAACTTGAAATTTAAGAAGGTGTCCGCCAAAGATCAGAAAATGATCCAGGACATCGAAATCATGATGGGACCGGAACCCTCGGAGATGGGTTTTGCGAAGAATTTGTTTTGGGGCCGATTCCGCAATGATCTGGTTTTCCCGTACCCGAGAGATTCGAAGATACAGCGGGAGAAGGCTGACAAAATGCTCGCAGAACTCGAAGATTACTTCGAAAACGAACACCCGTCGATCCAGATCGACCGCGAGCAACGCATCCCGGAATGGTGCTTCAAACGCCTCTTCGAAATCGGAGTCATGGGCATGACGGTGCCCGAAGAATATGGCGGGCTTGGGCTCGGCGTGACCAGCTATAACCGCGCTCTTCAGATGATTGGGAAATACTGTTGTTCCACTTCGGTCGTGGTCTCAGCGCATCAATCCATCGGCTGCAAAGCCATTATGCTGTTTGGCACGGAAGCCCAAAAAAAACACTTCCTCCCAAAAGTCTCGCGTGAATACCTTTCTGGCTTTTGCCTCTCTGAGCCAAACGTGGGTTCCGATGCCGCCGGGCAAGAAACCCGTATCGAAGAATCCGCTGATGGTAAATATTATATCCTCAACGGAGAAAAAAAATGGACTACTAGCGGCGCCATGAGCGGTGTGTTTACCGTAATGGCCAAGCACAAAATGCTGGATCCGAAGACCGGCGAGAAAAAGGACCGGATCACAGCCGTTATCGTTACGCCCGATCTGAAAGGCGTAGATGTCTTTGAAAAAAACCGAAGTAAATGCGGTATTCGGGGGACGTGGCAAGCCCGCCTCCGCTTTACCAATGTAAAGGTGCCCAAGAAAAACCTACTCCACAAAGAAGGAAAGGGACTTAATGTGGCCCTCACGTGCCTCAATTTCGGGCGGTGTACGCTCTCCGCCGGTGTCTTCGGTGGTGCACGACAGGCCATGGACCAGAGTATAAAATATGTCCAGACCCGCTATCAGTTCGACCGACCGTTGGCGGATTTTGAACTGGTACAGCAGCGCATTGCACGCATGTCCGCCTATACGTTTGCCATGGATGCGATGCTTTATATGATGACGGGCATGCTCGACCGGCACGATGAAGACATTATGGTTGAGACGGCCATTACAAAAGTTTTTTGTTCCCAGATGGGATGGGAAGTCATCGATGACGCTATGCAGATCATGGGCGGAGAAGGATACATGACGGAAAACGAATTGGAACGCATCTGGCGGGACAATCGCATTCACCGAATTGTGGAAGGCTCCAACGAGGTCATGCAACCATTCATCTTCGGCTACGGTGGCAAACAACTCGCCGAGCAGATGCTGAACATCCAACAGGCCCTCCTCTGGGACCGTGACGAATCGGTCTCTCTCAACCTCAACCGCATTCTCACGAACGTACTTAATCCAGAGATCTTACGGCGGGCCCTCCCAACAGCGGCGCAGTTATTCCTCGGTATAAAACCAGCGGCACCACAGGTCCTCGGCGTACATCCGTCGCTCGACGGATTTTCTGATCGGTTGTCACTCCTCGTTCAGAAGCATTCGCATTCCTTCAAGATGGCCAGCAAATGGCATAAAGAGGCTATCATCACACGGCAGGCCGTTCAAGCCCGCATTGCTACAAATGCAATTTACCTGTTCGCCCTAGCGGCCTCCCTTTCTAAAATGGATGACCTCATACGCTCCGGAGTTCACGGCGCCGCGTTCGAGCGTGACCGCACTGCCTTCGAACACGCGTTTGATCTGTTTGAATTGAAATTTCTCCTCAATATCGGTGAACTGCGTGAAAATGCGGACGAAACCATGCGAGTCGCTGCGTTCGCCGCACGACGGTACAACGATACCCTCCCCAACGCTGACTATTACGTTCACGAAGCTTCACCGATAGCCAAAGGGATGGGGAAGGCGCTAAATAGTGAACATATTCAGCAATTCCCTGGGGATTCGCACCTGGAGGCCAGTGGTGACGGCCACGCCTTGGCTGCCGATGTAGATTCTCCGTCGAAATTGCCGTCCGGCGTAAAACGAAAAGCGACCTCTAAATGATCGTAGAGAAGTCAAGAATCGAAAGGCGTAGCGTCCGAAGGGGCGATGCGCCTTTTGCTTTGTTTCCGCTTCTGATCCTCCTTTGTTGATGATCGCGAACCGACCACAAAGGTCGGGCGTAATGGGGCTTCGTTTGAAAAACGGGCATCAATATGGAACCCCATCTCATCTACGAGATCATCGGATACATAGCCTCAGCGCTAGTGGCCGTATCACTGATGATGCGCTCCATCCTCCGACTTCGGCTGTTGAATATGCTCGGGGCTATGGCCTTTGCGACCTACGGATTGCTCATCTATGCCTACCCCGTTGCCCTTGTCAATTCCACTATTGCGCTCATCAACATCTATTACCTCCGCGATATATTTACAAAAAAGGAATTCTTCACCCTTCTTGAGGTCCAACCCGAATCCGAGTATCTAATCTCTTTCTTGAATTTTTATTCCGAACAGATCCGGCAATTCATCCCACTCTTTAAATTTGAAATGGAAAAGCGACCATTCGTGTTTTTCGTTCTTCGAGACATGATTCCGGCAGGCGCTTTTATCGGCGAGAGGTATAATGATTCAACGCTCCTTGTTGATCTGGATTTTGTAATCCCGGGATTTCGTGACTTCAAGATTGGCAAATACATATTCTCCGAAAACAAGGATTTCTTCCAGGAGCGAGGGATTCGAAGAGTGTGCACTGAATCCGGGAATGAAGCTCATGAGCGGTATCTCGAGCGGATGGGATTCGCGCCAATGCACACCGACGACGGCCGGAGAATGTTTGCATTGAGTTTGACCTGAGACGATTATTTGATCTTGCACAAATATTTTTTTGCACCCGCCCCGGGCCATCGGTACTTTCTCTCGTTCACGCACGTGCCAAGAGGTAATCGATTTGAAATTCTTAGTGCCGCTCATTGTCATTGCCTTTGCTATACTTCTCCCCGTGAAAGTAGATGCGCAATCATACGGTCCGGAGAATGGCACGCTCGTCCTCGCTGGCGGAAACGTTCATGATGTCGCCATCTTCCGTCGATTTATCGACCTGGCGGGCGGCCCCGATGCCCCTATCGTTGTAATTCCAACTGCCGGTGGCGCCCCCGATTACGGACCATATTGGCAGGGGCTCCTACCCCTCAAGAATGCGGGTGCGACTAACCTGGCACTCCTTCACACTTATGACCGGAAGGTCGCCGACTCAGAAGCATTCGTTTTACCACTTCGCAAAGCCCGAGGGGTCTGGTTTACGGGTGGCCGCCAATGGCGGCTCGCAGACGCTTACCTTCATACACGGGTTCAAACGGAACTAAACGGTCTCCTTTCCCGCGGCGGTGTGATTGGCGGTTCGTCAGCCGGCGCCACCATTCAGGGCTCCTATCTTGCCCGCGGTGATACTCGGACAAACACTATTATGATGGGTGACCACCAGGAGGGAATGGGCTTCCTTCCTATGTCCGCAGTGGATCAGCATCTTCTCCAGCTCAACCGCCAATTCGATCTAATACCCGTGATTGAAGCGCATCCCCACCTCCTAGGCATTGGCTTGGATGAAAACACGGCTATCGTAGTTCATGGCGGCGGGTTCGAGGTCATTGGGCAAAGTTATGTAGCTATTTATGACCACAACCAAATGCTGGACTCTGGTGGGCGCTTTTATTTCCTTTCGCCGGGGGACCAATACGATTTGAAGACACGTCAGGCCAGCCGTATGTACCGAGTGCCTGAACGCTTTGAGCGGATCAAGCCGGACAAATGGCCCGACCAATAAACTGAGGTGCGGTTTGCCTTGGGTTCTACCCGATTACCCGGATTGGCTACCAAACAACATGCGATTTTTTTGAACCCGTTCGCCTGCTCCCCTCCATGACCTTCGTGCCAGGAGCCTATGGACCATCCCCGGATTCGCCCGCGTTTTGTGATCTTTTCGCCTGTGCCTCCGACGCAATTCATCACGATGCTTCGAGAACGCCTCGACGACGGAACGTGCCCGTGCACGGGTCAGGTTGCTGGAACGCACATTCATCTACGTATTCGGCGCTCGGAGCGTCGAATATGGTCGCCGCATCTCAATGTGGACGTTCAGGCAGATAAACAGGGTTGCGTCCTTCGAGGGCACTTTGGTCCACACCCCGATGTATGGACGTTCTTCATCGCCATGTACGCCATCCTGAGTTTCGCAGGTATTGTAGGGCTACTCTTCGGCCTCTCACAGTGGATGATCGAATCTCCACCGGTGGCCCTTTGGATCTTGCCCGGCACCCTCGTGCTCGCCTGCATGTTATATGGATTCGCCATCGCAGGGCAAAGGCTTGGTCAAGATCAGATGCGCCTGCTCCGTGATATCGTCAAACGTACGGCGGCATGAAGCAATTTTTCAAAGCATAGTTTCGCTAGCGCCTCGGAGTTGTACCTGATACTCTCGGATGCTCCCGCCAAACCGCACTCAAATTTTAGCTTAAATCTCAACTCGAAAGTCGTCTTCGGACGTAATGGAGTAAGCGAAAGCTGTTAGCAATTCGATACAGCGTTCGACGTCATAAATGTCCACCATTTCGATGGGCGAATGCATATAGCGCATGGGCAGTGAAACGAGTGCGCTCGGAATTCCCATCTTCGAAACAAATACGTCGTCCGTATCAGTCCCTGTAAACCGGGAAGAGGCTTCGTGCTGAAGTGAAATCCCTTCTTTTTTTGCCACATCCATTAGCCTCGACACAACCTTTGGATGATTGGCAGTACCATGTGTAATTGACGGGCCTGCTCCCAACTTCACGGTGCCGTGTTTGTCTTTATTGATCCCCGGCGTATCGGTAGCGTGCGTCACGTCGATAACGATTGCGACGCTCGGTTGCAGCCGATACGTAACCATTTTTGCTCCATTGCCCCCGATCTCTTCCTGAACAGCATTTACTGCATTGATGGTCGCAAAAGGTCGCTTTTCCATCATACCCAGTTTTTTCACCACTTGTGAAATTACATATCCACCGATTCGGTTGTCGAGGGCTCTTCCAACGAGTCGGTGTTTTGCCAGCATATCTGGTTCACAGGAATATACCGCCGGATGCCCGACACGAATCCCCTTTGCGGCCACATCTTTAGGTTTGGAGGCTCCAATATCTACAAAAAGCTCATGCCACTCGGGAGCATCATCGTCCTTTTTCTCTCGAATGTGGATGGCCGTATTGCCGATTACGCCCGGCACTTCTCCTTTACTTCCTATCACTCGCACACGCCGCCCGCGCGCAATCGCTCGATCCGATCCGCCGATGCGAACAACCCGTAAATATCCCCCTTCCGTAATCTGATTCACCATGAATCCGATCTCATCGGCATGGGCTTCGAGCATGAGCTTTGGACCATTCTCGCCGGCTTGGCCTTGGAGGGTAGCCCAGGTATTGCCATAGTGGTCGCTTTCCACCGAGGGAACAACTGAGCGCATATAGTTTGCCCAAATGCGTTGCCCCAGGACTTCAAAACCTGACGGACTCGCGGTATTAAGAAGGTCAAATAGAAATGACCGTGCAGCATCGTCCATGGATTGGGATTGTTTAAATTAGATGAACCATTGGTCTTCGTCCGCGTTTGCAGGCGCGTAAGATATGGAGTGCCCGGTTCATCTTAAAGATGTTGTCGAGAGCCCCACGTCGTCTGTTCTCCTCAACTGTATCTCACGCCCGACCATGTCCCCTTCCCGTGTAGCCCTGGCCCTGTTCGCGTTGTCTTGCCTTATTTGCAGACCCGTGGCTGCGCAAGAGCCGCTCGTGGTAATGAACCTGGCTGCTCATCCCGATGATGAAGACGGCCGAACGCTGACCTATTATCGTCATGCCAAGAATGCGATCGCATATAGCATTATTTATACGCGTGGTGAAGGCGGTCAAAACGAAACCGGTCCGGAACTCTATCAGGCACTTGGAGCCATCCGAACGCAGGAAACTGAACGTGCCGCACGGGATCTGGGAACGCAAGTATTCTTCCTAAATTTCTATGACTTCGGTTATTCGAAGCACGCTTATGAAGCATTCGATAAATGGGGTGGGAAGGACAAAGTAACTGCCCGAATCGTTTACATGATTCGGAAACTCAAGCCCGACGTGATTTTCACTAATCACGACACGTTAACGGTAGGGCCTCGGCGTCAACACGGTCAACATCAGGCAGTTGGTATCTCGGGGTATGACGCGTTTACCCTTGCCGCCGACCCGTCGTATCACCCCGAGCAACTCCAAGATTCCGGTGTGGACCTCTGGCAGCCGAAACGCTTTTTCTGGCGGCGTTATCGTTCGGCAGACGACTATGACGTGGCCGTTCCGGTCGGGGACGTGGACCCCACCACAGGTGTGCCATATTACCGAAGGGCCGTCGCTGCATTGAAAGAGCACAAGTCGCAGGGAATGGGGCAATTTGCCGGCCGCGTACGTGGCGATGCCACGCACTTTAAATTGATCCGTTCGGCTACGGATGCTCCCCTTTCCGAGACGGATCTTACGGCAAACCTCCCGCCGAATCGGTCCGCTCATCCCGACCTGACTTACCTCATAGACTCGGGACGAATGCCCCGCCTGCCGGATGGGGTCATCTCCGTTGATGATTCCGTTGCCGTCCCCGGTCAGATTGTTCACATATCGTGGAGTGCGGGTGATTTGCCAAACGGGACCGATCGCCTTCAGTTGTGGGGCGCTGTCGATACGACCATTTCGGTGAGTACTTCGGCCAGCACTGCATCTTTGCGCATATCCCGCGGAGCCACCCCATCCGTCCCGAAACCGGTCTTTCAGTATAAAGAGGTATACAACCATGCCCCGGTAGTCTATGCCTTCTTTGGCAAAGCGAGGGATCTACCCTTTGAGGCCGGGTATTTGCCTGTTGAAGTGGCGCCTCCACTTTCCGTCATGAAACGGGCGGACGTGATGCGGTTAATTCCAGGCCCCAATCATATGCCTGTCCGGATCGAGGTCTTTGATCCTAACGTGCGCATGGTAATGGTCGACATGCGCGCGACGCGCAATTTGGATGGCCAACTAATGCGCCATGCAAGCCAATCGTTTGATGTGTCCACTCCCGGCATAATCGCCAAAGATCTGGTCCTGCGCATGCCGCCCGAACTAACGCCGGGCGCCTATACTGTCTCGATGACGACGACCGTGACACCCCCTTCTGCCGCTTCTTCGCCCATTAATACCAGGTTGAATGGGCAGATTTATTATGCAAAAACACCTCGAGATCTGGTGGTTGGCATTATACAGAGTTACGACAACACGCTTCAACAGGCCCTAAAGGTATTGAACGTTCAGCACATCATGATCGATTCACTTGCCCTCGCCCGTGGCGACTTTTCAGGCATCAACACGATCATCGTCGACATTCGTGCCTATCTGGTGCGCTCAGACCTTCGGCGGTACAACCATCACCTCCTCGACTGGGTCAAGCGAGGCGGACATTTGATTGTCAACTATCAGAAGACCTTTGAGTGGAATACGGAATACAACGATCCCTTTGATCACAGTCGCAAGAATCCTGGAAATTTTGCTCCCTATCCCCTCCGATTGAGTCATGATCGGGTAACCTATGAGGATGCACCGGTCCAAATTCTTGAACCGGACAATCCGATTTTTCACGTCCCGAATGAAATTGGGGATAGCGTATGGGACGGATGGGTACAAGAACGGGGGCTCTATTTCCCGCGAGAATACGACAGCCATTACACGGAGCTCCTTGAAACGCACGACCCGGGCGAAGCACCGTTGCGTAGCTCAACCCTGCTTGCACACTATGGTCGGGGCACTTACCTCTATACGGCGCTCGGGTGGTACCGTCAGCTAAAAGTCTTCAATCCGGGCGTATACTACCTTTTCGCCAATATGATTAGCCTTCCGCTCGTTGATGGACGTGGTAGAATGGAATCAACTACGAACTGAGGTGAGGCCGTCCACTGGTCCGGGCACATTTGCTGTTTCGCCGACGCTATGGATCCAGCCACCACCAAGTACGTCGTCGCCCTCATAGAGCACTAGCGCCTGACCAGGCGTGATAGCGCATCTGGGAGAGGCAAATGCCACGGTCCATTCATCGTCACCAGTACCGTGGACGAGACAAGCTCCACCCTCATCGTTATAGCGGATCTTGCCTGTGGCGGAGCATTCCTCACGGATTTCAGGATATTTGATGTGGTTGAGTCCGCGTGCGACCACCACTTGTTTCATTAATTCCTCTCGCGGGCCAACGGTAATGGTATTTGTCTCCGGGTCGATGGCAGTTACGTACGCGGGATAACCGAGCGCCAGATCAAGCCCGTGACGCTGTCCAATTGTATAGAAAGGATAGCCTTCATGATTTCCAATTACGGTTCCATCTTTCATTACAAACTGCCCACCGGCCACTTTTTCATCGAGCCCGGGTACGCGGTCCCGGAGGAAGCGCCGATAATTGTTGTCCGGAACGAAACAGATTTCGTATGAGTCGGGCTTATTGGCAACGCGAAGTAGCCCGAAGTCGGCGGCCATTCTTCTGATTTCCGGCTTGGTGTATTCTCCAAGGGGAAAGAGGGTTCGTGCAAAATGCGCTTGATCGACGCCCCAGAGGGCATAACTCTGATCCTTGTTGTTGTCCCGACCCTTCATCAGGATATGACGGCCCTCTTCAGTCCGGACCCGTGCATAATGACCCGTTGCAATAAACTCACATCCTAGATCGTCGGCTCGGTGCAAAAGCGCGGCCCATTTGATGTGCGTATTACATAACACACAGGGATTCGGCGTGCGCCCCGCGAGATATGCATCCGTAAAGCGCTCAATTACCCATTTGCCAAACTCCTTGCGAATATCTACAACAAAGTGAGTAAAATCTTGCGAAAGCGCCACAGCGCGGGCGTCGTTCATTGAGTCCAGCGTACAGCACCCCACTTCCTTCCCTGATCTTCCGCCACTGGAATCATAGTCCCACGTCTTCATCGTGATGCCAATAACCTCGTAGCCCTGCTGATGCAACAGCACCGCTGCCACCGACGAATCGACGCCGCCACTCATCGCTACAAGTACTCGTCCGCGCTTACTCATTGAAACCTATCTGCCTGTTTTTGTAGGCCGGGTTCAACGGACGGTCTCGGCGCTCCGTTCCGAAATCATCGCTCGAAACTTGCCGGATTCAATCTCAATCCATACGGCCGGAAATGTCTCGACGCTGTTGTCGGCTCACGGCATCCTCGTTTCCGGGTGCCACGGGATCATCCAGATCGAGAAGCGGCGCCGGGCCGGCTTGTAAAGGAGGAAACGATTCTAATTCAGATTGAGCAACGCCTGCGTTCTCTTTTGCCAGAATCGCCATTCGATCCATGAGGTGTTCCAGTTTTTTCTCCCTTTTTTTCGCCGAGATAGAAAAACCGGTACGCGCAAGAAGAAAGAGCATAGGTACGATGACCATCATGATCCCCGTGGCAAGAGGATTTTGCCCGACAAGAAGCACCATGAGGGATATGAGGCCCAAGATGCCACCCGGCAAGTGCCACAAGAATGCCCAACTGTTATATCGCTGCCGGACATAGAGCCGAGTACGGCCGTCTTCAGTATAGGCGCGGATACATACATCGTCGGCGTCGCGTCGCGAAGTTGTCCATTCGAAGGGTTGCCGATTGTTTCGAGACGGCCGCGTGCCGAGGTCAACGTGTCTCGAATTTCTCGTACAATTACTGCAATCGCGGTCTCGTTGAGCGGACTTGCCACCTCTCGCTCCAATTTAAAACTCAGCGGAGCACTCAAAAAAGTACTTCCTGATTCCCCCTCACGTTCATGCCCGAGATTCGCGACCGCCGCTCGCACAAAGTCCGGTTCCACTCCGACTTCGGCAGCCAGACGTTGAATCTCTTCGAGAGACAGACCTTCCTGGTACTGTTGACGCCGGGCAGCCTCTTGTCGCTTAATTGCGCTTGCGATAATCGCGCGAACGTCCTTCTCACTATAGGTTTTTTCGGGTAAATTATCGTTACCCATAGTACGTCTTCATGAGATTGCATGGACGGTGACAACATAAATATAACCGATCAATCAACAGGGTCCATCTTGCGTATTGCTAACGATGTTCAACTTTGAAATCTCGCCTAGCCGGTCCCATATGTCTTACTAATTCTTGCTCTTCAGCTATGGACTTAGCATCCGCATTGTCTGTACGAAGACGAGGACGGTCGATACCTTGCAGGAGCACCGCACCAAGAATAATGGACAATCCGGCCATGAGTTCTAGAAATGATGGTTCGGTACCAATGGTAAGCCAGGCTAGCACCAAGGCAGCTACGGGTACAAGATTTCCGTAAAGCACGACGCGAGTGGGTCCGAGCATATGCAGCGCGCGCACTTTGACCCATTGTCCTACCCCCACCCCGACCCCTCCGCCGACGATAATAGCTATCCAGGTCCATGCGCCAAGCGCAAGCCAAGGTTGGGAGATCAATGAAGGCGAGGCGATGAGAATATAAAAGGCACCACCGATCAGCGTACGGGCCGTAACTATGGGAGTAGCCCCGTATCTGGTGGCTAACGGTTTGATCAAGTGTAATTCGGCAGCCGCCAGAAAAATGGCTGCGAACAACATTAAATCGCCCAACCAGTAGCCTTTGTCGGGATCAAGCCCATCGATAGCCAAGCCCAGTGATCCCAAAGCTGCCAGAACAAGTCCAACTATGCCAATTCGGCCGATTCTTTCAGTACGCAAAAAATAGCCTAACCCCGCACTGACGGCCGGCCCGAGGGCCAACCAGAGCGAAGCGCGAGCGCCATGGGTGATGCTCAGTCCTTCGATACCCAGCCACGGTGCAAGAGTCGCTCCGAGCACAGAAACCACAATGAGACGCGGCCAGTCGACTCTCGAAATCTTTGGAAATAGTCGTGTAGACCCGTATTGACCAGTTCGCACCTGTACATACAAAATGACAACCATGGCAACCGCACCGAGTAAAAACCGCGCGACGCTGAAAGAAATGGGCGCCATTTCGCGAAGTGCTACTTCGGCGAGGACGAAATTACCTCCCCATATAAATATAAAAAGAGTAAGAAGGCTATGGTGCGAGAATGCCGACGCTTGATGATCGTCCCCCAAAGAATTGGTCTTCTTCGTCGTGAACATTTTAGATGATACAAAAGACCCAGGGACAGACATATAAATTTATTTCGGCTCGGGCCGGGTAAGTATGTCGCAAGGCCAAGCCTACGTTCTGTCTGCTCACACGCGGAACGGGGCATCGAGGTTGCACATTTTCATGTAATCGAAACTACGGTCGTATTAATACACCTGAAGTCAGATTCACGGCAACGGCCCTCCATTCGACCGCAAAGCTGTGGATAGAATACTACAAGAGATATTGGCAGACTTATGATTCCTTTACGCCAATATCGGAGGCGTTCTTCGAGCCTTGGTCGGCAGGACTGTGATTGAGACGCGTACAAACGCTGAACTCAGATCACGCGGGAAATGCTACAGCCCACCACGCAACGATAACAAACTACATCCCGAATTTAGGCTGATAACGACAAAGGCAAGACAAATGCCTTCTCAGTCGAGAAGATGTACGTCGGTAGCCTGCAGTCGTCTTGGACTCCCTGAAACGTGTATTCTGCTTCTTCTCCATCTTCGAGTCCGTCATTGATTTCGAGTCCCAGTACTGCTGACCGATGGACAAATACGTCGCGATAGCCTTCTTCCGGGTGAGTGAAAATAAATCCTTTGCCGGCTTTGAACTACTTGACTCTACGTCGCGGCGTGGCAAGGACTCCTTGTTGATATTGACGTATCCGTAAAATATAAAGCAATTGCAAAGGGGTGCGAGCGATCGGTTCGATCCTTAAGTAAACTCAATCCCAGTTTTCTGCTCATTTATGAAAATGTTACCTTCGGCTCAATGCACATACAAGCGAATGCTATTACATACTCATACTGAAGGATTTCAGTACGATGGCTTGCGCGTTAAATTCTAATTTTAGTAGGCCCTACCGCGGTAGTCAAGACCCATGGGACGACTGATTGATTGCACCATCATTGCATGGGTCCACGGATCCATCGAGCATTCGCCAAGCCTATGAACATTTTATGAAGCGGGTTACGAGATTGTAATTTTTTTGCTCGATGCCTTACATAGGGGAAGGCATTCATTTCGTACACCACGTGCGAATTGTCTTCAATACATTTTACCACCTTTAGGAGGATTTCATCCATGAAGAGACTACTTCCCTTGTTTGCCGCAGCCTTATTCATTTTTGCTGCGACGATGGGAGACGCGCCGGTAAAGAAAATTACCGTGACGGGTCATCTCGTAGACACAAAATGCTATGGCATGGGAACCGCCATGGGTAAACCCGGCATGAACTATGGCAATGATCATATGATCAAGAAGGGCGACAAGATGATGAAAGTACCGAACTGCGCTACTGCCTGCGCAAGTATGGGCATTCCGGTCGGCATCGTTGACGGTAGTAAGCCCGGAAACAAAACGTATATCATCATTACTTCCGCGACGGCCCTTAAGGACCACATGGACCAGGAAGCCCGAGTGACAGGAGAAGAAGCGTTCCCGGGTAGTATTATCGCCGGTAAAGTTGAGGTTAAAGTTGACGGCAAGTGGAAAGATGTCACGCCTGGCGCAATGATGTAGTTCGAATTACGTCCAAAAAAGGGTGGCCCTATGGGATCACCCTTTTTTTGTATCTTACAAATATTGTCGACGTTAAGTGTATTCGTCCTTGTTTTTTCGCCCAGTTGTGCCTGACAATTGGTAACGTCCGGTATGTCCGGGACACCGAACCCTGTTTGCTTTTACACCTGTTTCCGTTCAGTCTGTTCTTTCCGCTGAATTTAGATTCGTACTCTTGTATACTGACCAATCATTCCATGAAACGAGCACTTAGTTCTTTTTGTCTCGTGTTATTGACCTTTTGGTTAGCCGCTTGTGGTAAGAATCAAGCAGCCACGGAATCTCCAAAGGATTCCACCCTGGCACAACCTGCTTATGTTCAGGGTGATTCGCTAGACGTCAGTGGGCTGCTTGTAGACACCAACTGTTTTGCCCACAACCACGACAACTTGCATGTCGATCATCCTGATCCGGTGCCGACAAGCCAGACGGGACCGAATTGCGCTCGCTACTGTGCCAAGTTAGGCTTTCCGGTAGCCGTACTCACCGATGGGCAGAAGAATGGAAAGGTCTGGGTCCTTGTAACAGTAGGTCAAGCATTGGCCGATTACATGGGGCAGACCGTTCGCGCTCGGGGCGTTATTCGAGCTGATGGTATACTGATTCCTGAACGAATGGAAGTGAAATCCGACGAAGGATGGACCTTCATCCTTTAATCACTACGAACTGAATAATTCCGCCCTTCTCCGGACGGGGTGTTGCCCTCTCACCTATTCCCATTGAGCCATGGCGACGCTTACACCTTCACTTACGCTCCGCCCCCCGGCGACTCCGCGCCTAGGAAAACGCGATATCTGGCTGGTGAGTCCATTCTATGATCTCACCTTTATCATCTTCTCTTCGGTCCTTCTGGTCTTTCCACATATCAGTTTTGAATTGATTTCCAGCAATATTTTCGTCGATTTGATTGTAACGATGCTTATAGGCGGCCCACATCTGTTTGCGACGTATACCATGACGCTTATGGAGCCCGATTTTCGCAAACGCTATCCCGTTTATTCCCGCGGTGCCCTGCTCCTACCCATCATTATTGTGACCATTGCCGTACTCAACCTGACTTTACTCGTTACAATTTTTTTCTTCTGGGCCTCTGTCCATGTCATTCATCAAGTAGCCTACATATCAGATGCATATCGGATGAAGGACCCACGAGGCTGGCGGTGGTCCTCTCGAATTATCGACTACGGGATCGTTTGTTCGGCAATATACCCCATCGCCACAAGCAAACTCATCCATAGCGAATTTCAGACCGGCGGCCGAACACTCCTTTTCCCGGATTTTTTACGACTGGAATGGGTCCCTGGCGTAATGTGGGGCATCTTCATTTTCTTTACGATCGCATTCATCGTAAAGACCGTTTGGGAATACCGAAATGGGCTGTTTCACGGCCCTAAGACACTTCACATTGCCATGGCGGCTGTGCTATTTCTTTGGACCCCAGCCCTTCAAAATCTTGATGTCGCATTTCAAGGACTTAATGTCTGGCACTCATTTCAATATCTAGCCCTAGTGCTTTATCTGAATCGTCTGAGAGCCGAAAGGGGGTACATGAGTTCGCATGTCGCCGCAGTAGTATCCCGCCGCGGCTATACACTCTATGGGATGTGTTTGGCCTTTACTCTGGGTGCGGGAATCGTATTTCTGAGTGTCCTCGCTATCGTAGTGCATTTAGGTCTGTTTCAGACCGGCGACATGATGAATTCGCTCTTTCACGGTCAAGTTTTTCAAGGACAACATTACTTTGCCTTCTATAGCGTAATCCTTTCGTTCCTTCTTATCCACTATTACTTCGACCACTTCATCTTCCTCGGCATCGACAAGAAGATCACGCCAGACTTCGCACCCTTAAAAGGGGCATGATCCCTCATTGCGACCAATATCGCTCATGTATTGACATCCACCACGATACGACCGATTATCCTGCCAGAGACAATTTCTTCGCTCATATGGGGCACATCGGAGAGGGGAATCACGCGATACATCATAGCCAATGCAGTGCTCGGCAAGACTTTCAACAATTTCTTCCATGCTGTCCGGCGGAGGGGTGTCGGGCAGGTGTTGGAGTCGATTCCGAGAAGATTCACACCTCTTAGGATGAATGGGAAGATGGTCGTCGTCAAATTGTGTCCGCCGGCCAGACCGCAGGCGGCTACGCTCCCGTGCCGCCCTAGCTGGCTGAGAACAGCCGCAAGCGTTGTCCCTCCCACCGAGTCTACTGCGCCAGCCCACCGGGCCTTGTCCATAGCGCGTCGCGGACCCGCCGCCAATTCTCCCCGACCAATGGTTCTTGCGGCGCCCAGTTCGTTTAGGTAGTCATAGGCAAATGCTTTACCTGTTGAGGCCACAACTTGATAGCCGAGACAAGCCAGGAGTGCCACCGACATGCTTCCTACTCCTCCCGACGCACCGGTCACGACGACCTCGCCCCGGTCGGGCGTAAGGCCGTGGGCTTCCAGTGCTATTACCGATAGCATCGCGGTAAATCCGGCCGTTCCGATGCCCATCGCCTCGCGGGGTGTGAGCCCATCAGGCAGCGGCACCAACCAATCCGCCTGGACACGCTGCATTTGGCTATAACCACCCCACGTATTTTCTCCTATCCCCCAGCCGGTACCGATAACCTTGTCCCCTTTTTGCCACCGCTTGTCCTCCGATGATATGACCGTTCCCACCAGATCTATGCCGGGCACGAAGGGGTACGTACCACGAATGATTTTCCCCCTACCCGTCACAGCGAGCCCGTCTTTGTAGTTAAGGCTCGAATAATCGACCGAGACTAAAACGTCGCCATCAGGTAGATCTCCTGGTGTTAATGAGCGAACCTCTGGAACGATAATGTTGTCGGTTCGAGAAAGAAGCAGAGCCTGAAAAGACATCTTTTCTGCAAAGTCATTTGATTAGCGAAGACTGGAAAGTATGATCCGATCAATATAAAGTCAGTGGGTGTTTACATATTTCCCTGGCGCTGCCGAAGATGCCATCTCCTTATCGAGACCGGCAACTTTACGTAGCCGTTGTCGTCAAGAAAGAAAGCGGAATGCGCATCGGTTCGTTCGATATCGCTATGAAAGATGCTACTACGTCTCCTTCCCTCGCTCACAATAAATCGCGTGCTCCGCGCCAAGGCATTTACTCCCTTAGGATAATGGTGTCCCTTGTCGCGAGTTTGCTGTTAATGCTGGCGATTTCACACGCACCGTTCTACCGACACCCCGGACGCGTCGGTTGGAATTTCACGCATCCGGATCAAACGATCACGTTGAACGATTTTGAAGTTGAGAAGACTCTGAAAGCCATTGCCCCGTCCGGAATGCCCATTACGCAGTTCGGCATTTCGGAGGATCCTCAGCAAAAAACTGTCGACATTCGATTGGATGAAACTGCTCCGAGGGCGAAGGATGAAAGCGCTGACGGATCAAGGTTACCAGATATCCCACTTGAGAAAATGGCCCTGGCTTTTGCCGAAGTGATGCCCCGGATTCAAGGCGGTCTAGGTGCATTCTATCTCAACATTAAGTACCCGTCAGCTGCCATTGAAGCCGGTATCGAAGGCCGCCTCATCCTTGATTTTATCGTTTTACCGAACGGCCAGGCCACGAGCATCAGATTGATCAAATCACTTCATCCTCTTTGCGACTCGGCCGCCGTACGGGCCCTCCGCGAAACACTCTTCATGCCGGGTCGCCAAAACGGAGAAAATGTGCCTGTTAGAATGCGTCTTCCAGTCCTCTTTAGACTAGTCGATAAATCCCCTACCCATTCCCCCGATAGCACATCGCTGAGCAAAACCGACCGCTCGTAGCTCGTTACCACGAATGTCTCGGTTGTCCCCGGGGCCGATCATTTGAGAATCGCCTGGCTGGTGCTCGGGATAAATCCGGCGCCGGCAACGAATCCAAAGAGAGGGCAACTCCGTCGATGTGTTGACTCCAGCGTTGCTCAGCCGACTCGTTTCCGTCCAATAGATGAAAAATCGCGCCCGAACCATCTTCATGTACATCCAATCGGCCAGCGATATCAAACCACTTCGCATTGAAAAAAGCCCCTTTCCAGTGCAATTCCATCGTGGTGGAATAGGTACGAGTGGCGGCATCGAACTTCCACTCGTTGATATACACATACGCGTGTCGCCCTCCCAAAAACCGTTTTAATATGCCAACGATTTTCCGTCCAGCAGCCTCCGCAAATTTCGCCACTTCGACCCGACGCTCATTCTCGGTCTTACGTGTGACGAATTTTTCGAAGGAGAGGGACGGCTTACCAAACGGACTAAGATCCGTATAGACATCGAAGTGGACGGCCGCCTGATTTCCGTCAAAAAGGCGGCTATGCAGGGCATATCGAAAATCGCGGTAGTTGTCGAGACTTGCCAGATCGAACCGACCTCGGTTGTGCCTGAATGGCATTTTGACGGCGGCCCTACTCAGTGAATCGACGTATGCGAGTACATAGCCTTCCACAGGTCTTCGGCGATGAATAGGCTCCCATCCCTTGCTGCCAAAATGCATACGTTCCACCTCGAAGTCAAAGTGGTATCGCCCCTGCGCAAATAAAGAATCGGTTGGATACTCAATGGCATCGGAGGCAAGCACACGTTTCGGCGAAGCCGCAAAGGTTTTTTGCTCACACACGAGATGTCCTGGAAAATCGCCGCAAACTTCCAAAAGGATCCGTTCCTCATTACCGAGTTCCTGATCCCGAAGTGGAATTACCAAGGAGCCTCCCGCATAGAGGGTATCAAATGATGCATCAAACAGTGTCACCGTCTGCCTCTCAGGCTCTGCTGGTTTGATGTCACTGAATAGTGGCCGCTCCCCGAATTGAACCTGTACGTAGAGGGTATCCCACCCTGCCCGCCTAACGTCCAACTGGGTCACGACATAGTTCTTCCTGAGCCCACACGCGGACGCGGCGAGCATCAAACCGAAAAGGAAGGGTGCTAAAATAATGGCCTGTATGTGTCTCCCCATCTCTTTCGATTCAATGTCGGTTGCCCTCGACCCAACAAACGCGTGTTGCCATCGGCATATTGCCGTAAGGGCGCGATTGTACGCGTCACGGCGCCGGGTGATGCGGAGACGCGTGCTCGCTTCCCGCGAAGAAACCCTGTTCGTTAGCCATAAATAGCGCGGCCAGTTGAATGCCGTGAAAAATGTCCCCCGAACTCACTTTGTCGAACACAGCCTTTTTCGTGAGTAGACGCGTTGCCATATCTTCGCTCGCATCAAGATTTGGGTCCTGCACCTGGACAGCGCCGTGGGCCACAAAGAGATGAGCATAATGCGCATGTTTACTCGGTTCCGGGGCACATTTTCCTAAGAACACCCATTGCTCGGCTCGATAACCAGTCTCTTCAAGCAATTCGCGCTTCGCACCGGCCAAAGGTGCCTCATCAGCATTCACCGCCCCGGCAGGAAATTCGAGGCTACATCGCCCGATGGCATGCCGGTATTGTTCCACCATTACCAATCTTCCGTCCTCGGCAAAACAAACTACACAAGCCCAATCGGGATACTCGATTACATGAAACTCCGGCAACTCGGTACCATTTGGCAGCCGGACATGATCCTCCCGCAAATTCATCCACCATCTCTTCAATAGATAGCGGCTTTTTAATACGGTCCAGGGTTGAACGGACATAATTCGGCTCCAAGCGTTTGGGGAAAGGGGAAAGATGCCTGCCTCGCCGGATTGTTTCCCACCCTCCAACCCGTCATCGCCCTTCAAGGAGCCCGTTTCCCGTATCATAATTCCGTACGCAGAATGGACAGGAGTAGACTCGTATAGTAATTTCATCATGATCAACGATGATGTGAATCAAGGTTCGCCGGAGTATTTCTCGATATCATTTGACCGGAACGACACGAGACACATTCGGTCTAAGATATCACTTGCCCTCAACCGCTGTGGACGAAGCCCTTGGCGTTCAATAATCCTTTTCTATAAGCTGAACAATACTATGGAAACGACGCCGGTAGTCACACCATACCAACCCGAATCCACCCCGGACGCGTTGCCGCTCAACGGAACCGATTATGTCGAATTTTATGTGGGCAATGCCAAACAGGCCGCCTATTATTATCAAAGTGCTTTCGGATTCAAGATAACGGGATTTCGGGGGCTGAGGACCGGACATCGAAAGGCGGCGAGCTATCTCCTCGAACAGGACAAGATAAGATTCGTCCTCACGACGCCCCTCGAACCCGACTCTCCCATCGCCGACCACATCCGCCGACACGGCGACGGTGTTCGCGACCTCGCATTCTGGGTAGATGATGCCGTGAAATCCTTCGAGGTCGCGGTCAAACGCGGGGCGCCGGCCGTCCACGAGCCCCGCCGAACTGAGGACGAGCACGGCTATATCATCACCGCCGCCATCGGCACCTATGGCGAGACGATCCACACGTTCGTGGAGCGCAAAAATTATCAAGGCCTGTTTATGCCGGGCTTCGAAGCCTGGGAAAATGCCTTCTGGAATCCTGGACCCGTCGGGCTCAAATACGTGGATCATTGCGTGGGCAATGTGCACCTCGGCGACATGAACCGGTACGTGGAATACTATGAACGCGTGCTGGGCTTCACCAATATCCTCACGTTTGACGATAAAGACATCTCCACCGAATACTCGGCTTTGATGTCCAAAGTGATGTCGAACGGAAACGGGCGCATTAAATTCCCGATCAATGAGCCGGCAACCGGGCGAAATAAGAGTCAGATTGAAGAGTATCTCGATTTTTACCACGGCCCCGGTGTGCAGCATGTGGCCATGGCAACGGACGACATCATTCGTACCGTCGATGCACTGCGGCGCCGCGGTGTTGAGTTTCTCGATATTCCCGCCGACTACTACGAAATCCTTTCGGATCGCGTCGGCCCCATCGACGAAGACATTGCCGTGCTTCGGGAGCTGGGCATCCTCGTGGACCGTGACGACGAAGGGTATCTGCTTCAGCTTTTCACCCGGCCCGTCGAAGACCGCCCGACGCTGTTCTATGAGATCATTCAGCGAAAGGGCGCAAAATCGTTTGGGAAGGGCAATTTCAAAGCGCTCTTCGAATCGATCGAGCGCGAACAGGCTCGCCGCGGTAACCTCTAAGGCCCGCCCGAATCCATTTTAGACGAGAAGACCATGCCCCATTACGCCCGACTCGGTCAAGTCCCGCACAAACGCCACACGCAATTTCGGCGTCCCGACGGCGCGCTCTATAGCGAAGAAGTCATCGGCGCCGAAGGCTTCAGCGGTATCTCTTCCATCGCCTACCATCTCCATCCCCCCACGGTCATCGAGCGCGTGGAACCGCCCATCCCGCACGCGATCGCGTATACCGACCTCGACTTTCTCCAGCATCGCCACATAAAGGGGTTCGAGGTGGAGAGCAGCGGCGACTGGCTGGGCTCTCGCCGGTATATCATGGGCAATGAGGATGTGCGCCTGGCCCTCTCGGAGCCGACGGAGCCGATGGACCATTTCTATCGCAATGCCGTGGCCGATGAGGTCGTGTATGTGCATGACGGCGCCGGCGTCCTCGAAAGTCCGTTCGGGAAGGTCCCCTTTTCGCAGGGGGATTACGTCCACATCCCACGCACCATCACGCATCGGTGGCAATTCGATGCCGGCGTCGCACAGCGGTTGCTTGTGATCGAGAGTTTTTCGGAGGTACGGTTCCCCAAGCGCTATCAAAACGGATTCGGACAGTTGCTCGAACATAGCCCATTTTGCGAGCGGGACCTCCGAACGCCGAACGAGCTCGTAACCATCGACGAGGAAGGAGAGTTCGAGGTTAGGATCTATAAGAATGGGTTTTATCACCGGCTATTTTACCGGTATCACCCCTTCGACTACGTGGGCTGGGACGGCTATATGTATCCGTATGCGCTTTCCATCAACGATTTTGAACCGATTACGGGCCGCATCCATCAGCCGCCGCCGGTACACCAGACCTTCGAGGCGCGCAATTTCGTGATCTGTTCCTTCGTTCCCCGCCTGTTCGATTATCACCCCGATTCGATTCCGGCGCCGTACAATCATTCGAACATCGATTCCGATGAGGTGCTCTATTATGCCGAGGGTGATTTCATGAGCCGCCGCGGCATCAGCCGGGGGTCATTCACGCTTCATCCCGGCGGCATCGCTCACGGGCCGCATCCGGGAACCGTGGAAGCATCCATCGGGAAGGCGCGCACGGAGGAACTCGCGGTAATGGTCGACACTTTCCGCCCGCTCCACCTGACCGAGACGGCCGTTCGGAACGAGGATGCCGGCTACATCTATTCGTGGCAGCCGGAGAAATACGATACCCCCCTTCGGTCTAATGGGCTATGACGCGGGTTCACAAACCCACTTTCCCCATCGCATCCTCGAAGCTCAACTCCCACTCTCCCGCGTTTTTCCGAGCCGCCTGAACGAAGGGAGAATACTTGATAAGCGTAAGGACCAGCTTGTTGAGCAGGTTGGCCGGGAATCGGAGGGGCCGGACAACATCGAGGAAGAGCACGACGCGAACGCCATCCGTGTCGTTCCATACCTCGTGGTTATGGGAATCGTCGAAGACCATGCCTTTGCCTTCTTCCCAGTGGCGATATTGGTCGCCGACACGGATGCGGCATCGCTCGTTCGGCTCGGGTACAACGATTCCCATGTGATAGCGCAAAACGCCTTTATAGGGACCGCGGTGGGCCGGGATGTGCTTGCCGGGCGATAAAATCGAGAACATGGCCGTCATCATGCCCGGCACCTGCTCCACCAGCTTCGTCGTCTCCGGGCAGACCTGACAGTTCGCCTCGGCCCGGTAGCCATATCCATAGAGGAAGAAGGTCTTCCAGTCGTTGTCGCGTGTGATCGCAACCTGATCCTTCGAGATATCCTGAAAATTGGGCAGCTCTTCCCGTTTTTCGAGCACCACCTCAAGTTCCTTCCGGATCGTCTGCCAGTTGGCCTCCAGATTCTTGACCCACGGGAAATCCTCGTTGTTGAGGAAAGGAGGATCGCCGTAGGGGGAGAACTTCACGATGACCCGCTCCAGCCATTGGACGGCCTTGAAGCCGACGCGAAGCATCGGGCTGAGTGTGGATTTGCGTTTGGGCGGCGCCTCGGGCGTGGGTATCGCAGGAGCGTGTTGAGCTGTATCCATAATGATCGCACATTCGATGGGGTGAAGACCCGTCCAGTCGGCTGAGCGGTGGATCGTCGCGGAGGGATCATAATGAAGGCCTCCAATTTAGAACAATCACATGGGTTTGCCAACCGGGGGGAATCGCACGATTCAACTCCCGTCTTGGCAGGCGGATCGGCAAATTTTGTGTGCGATTCAGGGCACTTCGTTACCGGGATGATAGGAACGCACGGCATTCGCCTTCACCTCCTCCAGAGAAAGCCAGGCGTTTTTAAAATCCCCTTTTACGTATCGAGTCGATTGATCGAGAAAGTGAGCGGAAGTGGAATCTGCACTTTCGCCAAAGGGATAAAGTGATCGGGCTTCAACTTTCTTTCCGAAGGAAACAACGCTCACATACGTGTTGCCTCCGACTCCGTAGCGCCTTTTCTGACCTGGTGCAGGGCGAGACCAAAATGTAAACATTCCGCCGGCCCACGACGGTGCTCCAGCAACTGACAGACTCGGCGCCTTGTCATTAAAATATTGGGGGTCCCCGTTGGTCGGAATACGCTGAAGGCGATTGACTTCGCCCCAGGGCACATGCCATGTGCCCCATTCATTCGTCAGCTGATCCATTACCTCGGCAAGTACCTTCGTATTGGAATAGCGGTCACTGCTTCCAAATCTGGCCATGCGTTCCGACCAATATACGTATAGCGTCATTGCATCCGAGTCTACGGCAGAACGGCGATCCCATTGTTTTAGCAGTTCGACGGCGTCCTTTACTTTCTCGTTGCGTTCCTTGTTCATCCACGGCAAAACTTCCGCTTCCCTCACGATGGCAGGGACGTCAGTATCAGCCTGGGCAAGATGGGTATCATAAGCCAGATGAGCCCATTCGTCGAAAGTGACGGTTTTCATACGTGACAGAATCCGGCGCGACCGTACGCTCCGGGCATTGTCCCCCTCGGGCACCATATATGCGGGAAAGGCGGCCTGATCGGGATTGTCACGGTTGGTAGCCAGAAACGGGGTTCCGTTGCAGTTCTGGAGCCAGCCCGAGGCCGGATTCAAAACCTGGGGGAGTTCGTCGACGCTATGGTATCCCTCCCAATCGGTGGCCGGATTGCTCCCGTCGAGGGGTGCGCGCCAGTCGAAGGCCTCCGAGCGGCGGGGTACGGCCGCATTGTACACATAGAGAATGTTGCCGTCTTTATCGGCATAGAGATAATTTCCGAAGAGCATATCAAGCCGGGAGGTAGCCGCTTGAAATTCCTTTAGATTGCGCGCTTGTGTCATGGCATACCACTCGTCGATCCAGCCCGGCGCTTCGAGTTTGGCCATGTGGACGGCCATAGGCTGGCCATCCTGATACCCAACGACTGGTCCGTGATGGGTCTTCAGGAAGGTAAAACGGCGATCTTCGACCCCCGACGACATCTTTACTCTAATCACATCGTGCCATTCGTCCGCATCCCGATGCGTTTCCCCATACCGATAGGCAAGCCGGTCCGAAGGATCGTCAAAAGTCTCGAAGTAGACATCGGTGAGATCGGCGGCATTGTCCGTGCTGGCCCACCCGAGATACTCGTTGAACCCTACGTACGGAAGGGGAAAACCGAAGCGCGAATACCCGCTGAAATTCCACCCCTCTTGACTCATCACGTGCCCTTCATAAACCTGAGATGGCCCAAAAAACGGTAGATGAGGGTTAATAAAAAGTAAAGTCGTACTATCGGCACTGTGCGACGGACGTACAGCCCACGAGTTCGATCCCTGCTCTTCACGCGGCAAGACCGGCGGGGTAAACACTGGCGCCAGTACCAGCTGATTTTCAGCCGATCGTTCGAATGCTTCCCGGTAAGCATCCTGTCCGAGCCGAGCCGCCCGCAAGAAGCCCCGTTGATAATATAGATAGCGTATGAGCGCGAGAGGATACCACGGCTCAAAATGCTTGAGAAGCCTCGGATGGACATTTGGATGGGTATCCACATAGTGATTGAGACCGGCAGCAAAGCCATCGAGCAAATCACGCACGCGACTTCCGGAATGTTGGTATTCATTTCGGGCGAGCGACGGAATTCCGAGAGCACGATTGAGCCAGTCGTCCATGAGCATTCGTTCGCCATAAACCTCCGATGCCCTACCTATTGCTCGGATAAAGTTATCCTCTACCTGCCAAAAATTGTCTTCGGCCTGCGCATACCCAAATCCGAACGCAGCCCCGGCATTCGTAGCGGAGGCGACGTGCGGCACGCCAAAGCTATCCCTATAGATGGTGGTCTCCTTCGCCAGTTTTTCCGGCGAATTGAAGGAGCAGCCGGTGAGGCAAAGGAAAGCTACGGGGACAAGTATTATTCCCCGCCATCGGGTTCCCGCAATCGGCCATCTAACGTGATCCGTCAAAATCTATACTTCCTTTTCGAGTGAATCAGGCTGCTGAGTCGGGTCGAAGACCAGCGAAGCGGAATTTATACAAAAACGCAACCCGGTGGGCGGTGGACCGTCCTCAAAAACGTGCCCAAGATGCGCATCGCATTTTGCACAATGGGCTTCCGTCCGTTCCATTCCGAGGGTTTTATCCATCTCGGTTTCCACATTCTCATTCTCCAAAGGCTTGAAAAAACTGGGCCATCCGGATCCGGAATCAAATTTCGTTGTACTTTCAAACAGCGGTGTACCGCAGGCGGCACAGCGGTAGATTCCGTTTTCATGGTGGTCCCAATACACGCCACAGAAGGCCTGTTCGGTCCCTTTCTCACGCATGATTCGAAATCCTTCCGGGCCAAGTTCACGGCGCCATTCGGCATCGCTCTTTTTTACTTTTTGCGTCGGCATGCTGTCTCCTCTCTATGGGGTGGGCGCCACCATTCCCAAACGCTTGGGGAATGAATCACAAACGGACGAAAATACCATTTCGGCAATCACTGAGTTTTTCCCATCTGTTCGCTTTGCAATAATAAGAAAGGCATCCGGTACAAGGAAGTAAAATCCCCGTACCGGATGCCTCCATCGATCAAATAAGGGCTCATTGCCCATCAATCAGGCAGAGAAATCCCCTCACGCTGTTCGAGCACTTCTTCGGCATGGGCGAGCATCTCAGGCGTATCCACATCCTGCCAGAAACCCTCACCAATGTCGAGAATTCGCATCCGATCTGTGGCTGCGAGTTCCGCCACACCATCCGAGAGCGACGCGTCACCCTTTTCCTTGAAAACCACATCAAGTGCATCTATCAACCCCATTGTACAGACGAAGACCCCTGTGTCCACGCAGTCATACCCGATAATCTGCTTGCCGATCGCTGCAATACGGTCGCCATCCGAACGCACCTTTGTGGCATCGTCCATGTCGAAGATCATATTGAGTTTATGATCGACGAGAAGCGTTGCACCGTTCGGGACAGGTTTGTGGGCGCCGGCAACGGTCATTACCTCATCGCCAAACACGTGGTCAGCCATCGAAAGAATAAAAGGCCCCTCGACAAAGGGCCGAGCCGTCAACACGGAGAGACCGTTTTGCAACTCGTAATGCGGGTTTAAAGCGAAAAACAATTTTGCATCGCCCTCATACCGCCTCTCGATTTGCGCCTGCACATCCCCGGCGCCATGACCGAGTACGACTACGATTCGATCACATCCGGCGATCTCCAGGCTTCGCAAAGTACGAAGCAGGAGAGGTTTGCCGGCAACCGGCGTGAGCGGTTTGAGGGACGTGTCGTCACTGACGCCTCGTAGCCGCGAACCGAAGCCGGCAGCCAGGATGACCCCGGTACGTGAAATGGATGCTTTGAGAGGCATCGACACGGCAGATTAATGTTCGTATTCCTCCTGCTCGAAGTTCTCCGAGAGGTGGGTAACAGGCTCCTCGCCCATCATCACACGCAAGGTGTTCTTCAGGCGGAAGTGTTGAATAAAGATGTCGTGCTCCTGCACGTGACCCTGCTTGACGTGAGGCCCCTTGAAGTAGAATGACAGCCACTCCTGAATACCACTCCGTCCAGCGCGACCAGCGAGGTCCATGAACAACGCCAAATCGAGAACAATCGGCGCGGCAAGGATGGAGTCACGGCAAAGGAAATCCACCTTGATTTGCATCGGGTAGCCGAGCCAGCCGAAGATATCGATGTTATCCCATCCCTCTTTGGCATCGCCACGGGGCGGATAGTAATTAATGCGGACCTTGTGGTAGAGATCTTCATACAGGTCCGGATACATTTCAGGCTGCAGCACCGTTCCAAGTACGCCCGATTTCGTGACCTCCTTCGACCTGAAATTGTCTGGGTCGTCGAGGACTTCACCGTCCCGATTTCCGAGGATGTTTGTCGAGAACCAACCCTGGATGCCGAGCATGCGTGCTTTAAATCCGGGTGCCAGGATGGTCTTCATCAGGGTTTGGCCCGTTTTGAAGTCTTTGCCGCAAAGCGGCACGCCGCGGTCGATGGCAAGTTGCTCGAGAGCCGGGAAATCCGCGGATAGATTTGGTGCGCCGTTGGCATAGGGCACGCCTTCCATGATCGCCGCATAAGCATAGAGTTGCGCCGGGGAGATGGCAGGATCGTTGTTACACATCCCCTCTTCGAAAGCCTCTATGGTCATGTGGCAGGGAGCGGGTTGAAGGTATACTTCCGTCGATCCACACCAGACCATCACAGCGCGGTCAGCGCCTTTTTCCTCCATTTGCCGCACGATATCGGCCCGAAGCGCTTCGGCAAGTTCGAATTTATTTGACGCCTGCTTCACATGGTCGCCTTCGAGCCGTTTGGCATACTCTTTCTGGAATGCAGCCGGCATGGGCTTGATGGTGTGCAGAAAATCGCTCATGGCTTCGAGCTGCCCGGTTTCGAGCACCTTGGCACGCGATGCAGCTTCAAAAGCATCATCGGAAAAAACATCCCAACCAGCAAATTCCAGATCTTCAAGCGGCGCAAGGTCGGCAAAATCGCGGATAAGAGGATTCCTGTTCTCGGAGCGCTTGCCGAGCCGGATAGTCTGCATTTGGGTAAGGGAACCGATCGGCTTGGCCATGCCTCGTCGAACGGCCTCCACACCTGCCATGAACGTCGTCGCAACGGCGCCCATGCCCGGAAGCAAGACGAGGAGCTTGCCTTTGTGCGGAGCAATTGTGGAAATGTTCATTGAATTGGTTCTTCTTGAGTAGAACAAAAGGAGGCCGGTTGACCATATTCAGCCATCCGGTAATTCCTAAACGGAGCTTCTATGCGATGGGGTCAATAAGGTTCGTTCATCAAGCGAGATCGGGTCTCGAAAGAATGGCCTCGGACAAAGAGCCGCCTTCGTGGAGAAGATTCGCAAAGATACGGTGGTCTTCTTTAACATTATCGTAAACCATTGCGAACAATAGCTTAATAACATGTAAAGGATGATCATCCCATAGCCCTCAGAGAGTGCTATTAGCATCTCTCGCAATCGTAAACGTGCTCCATTTTACGTTGACATGATCGGTTCTGACCTCTGTTGAAATCGGATTGACGTTATATTCCCGCGGTCATCTTTCTCCGATCCGAAACCTACTGTGACATCCCCTTCCCCACCATTCGATTCCGATACGATTCTCTTTGGCCGGGCCGACACCACCGGCATTGTGGACCTTGAGCCCGTGTTTTCCAATGCTCGACTTCAGGCACGGATGCGGGTCTACACTCGAAGCGACAATGGCTCCATAGCGCATACGGAGGAGCCCTTTTATCCCTTCTTCTTTCTTTCGAATATTCGATCCCTCGGATCGTATCCGCGCCGCCATTATCGTTATAAAGAGCTCCAAGGTAGCCAATACTATCGGTACCTCGTCACGTTCTCTTCGTGGTCGCAGTACCGGGAAGCAATTCGCGTTGTAAAGACCAATGTTGAATTATCCGAGGCCCTTTATCTCATTCGATCTCCCGCACAACAATACCTGATGCAGACCGGGCAGACCTGCTTCAAAGACATGGCTTTTGACAGCCTTCACCGACTTCAACTCGACATTGAGGTGGCGTCCACGAGGGGATTTCCAAACGCGTCTCGTCCCGGTGATGCCATCGTCATCGTCTCGCTTACCGACAACCGCGGGTGGCAATGTCTGCTTCACCTTGCGCCAGACGTCAATCTAACTAACGGCCTTGCATTTGCGGATGAGGCAGCGCTTCTGCGCCACCTCGTGCATGTCCTCCGAGAGCGCGACCCCGATGTAATAGAAGGACACAACATTTTTCGCTTCGATTTCCCGTATATCATCTCTCGATGCCGCCGGCACGGTGTTTCATTCGGCATCGGCCGGGCGGGTGAAGTACCCCGCACCTTCCCGTCGAGCGTGCGGTTTGCCGAGCGTTCAATCGAGTTTGAGGCCCTCGACATTCCCGGGCGCCACATCGTCGACACACTCTTCCTCTTGATGAGCTACGATGTCTTCAAACGCGATCTGCCGGGATATGGTCTGAAAGCGGCTGCACGGTATTTCGGTCTCACCCCCGAAAATCGGACGTATGTCGAAGGAGATCAGATTGGCCGCATCTGGCGAGAAGACCCGGCCAGACTATTGGCCTATGCCCTCGACGACGTAATTGAGACCGAACGACTGGCACGCCATCTCTCGGGCTCCGCTTTTTATCTCACGCAGATGCTCCCGATGCGCTACGGTCGCGTTGCGCGGTCGGGTCCGGCCGCCAAAATCGAATCGCTATTCGTGCGGGAATATCTTCGTCGCAAGCACAGCCTGCCCGCTTCGAGACACGGCACGCAGTCCACAGGCGGGTATACCGACATTTTTGTCACCGGTGTGGCCGGCCCCATCGTCTATGCCGACGTGGAGAGTCTGTATCCTTCGATCATGCTTCGATACGACGTGCGCCCGGCTTCCGATACCCTCGGAATCTTCCCCGCCCTGCTTCGTCGGCTCACCGATTTGCGCTTTGAGGCAAAGGCCGCCATGAATGCGGCGGCGACACCCGAGAAAAGAAGCGAACTCGATGCCCGCCAGACATCATACAAGAACCTGATAAATGCATTCTACGGCTACCTCGGCTTCAGTAAGGCCGTGTTCAATGACTATGCCGAAGCGGAGCGTGTTACCACGACCGGTCAACAGCTTTTGCGCCGCATCATCGGGCTGATTCGCGACGGAGGTGGCAAAGTGATCGAGGTGGATACAGACGGCGTGTTTTTCGTCCCACCCCCGGGAATCGAAGGGGAAGCGGCAGAACGTCAATTCCTGGCGGAGATCAACGATTTCATGCCCGAAGGTATCCGCATCGGGTTCGATGGACGGTTCCGCAAAATGCTCTCGTACAAGAAGAAAAACTACGCCCTCCTCGACTACGAAGACCGGGTCAAAATCAAAGGGTCCTCGCTCGTTTCCCGGTCCACCGAGCGCTTCGGGCGGCAATTTGTCCGAGCGGCTATCATACTATTGCTCGACGGCCGCCTCTCGGTGCTTCACGATCTGTACCTCACCACACGCGCCCGCATCGTTGCGCATGAATGGGACGACGTCGCCGACTTTTCGCGTACGGAGACGCTCAAACAATCCCTCGACCGATACGAGGCCGATGTCGCCGCCGGCAAGCGACCACGGGCCGCTTCATACGAACTCGCCCGGCGACGGATGCGTGAAACCGGGCAACCCGTTCGCAAGGGGGACCGGATTAGCTTTTATCTCACAGGCACCTCGGCACGGATCAATTCGTTCGAAAAAGCCCGCTCCGCCGCTTCATGGGATCCGTCGGCTCCGGACGAAAACACCGCCCACTACCTCCGGCGCCTCGATGAACTCACCCGAAAGTTCACGCCGTTCTTTGCAGAACATCATTTCCGCCTCCTCTTCTCCCCGGAGGACCTCTTCGGCTTCTCGGCCGACGGCATCACGCTCGTCTCGACGGATCACCCGATAGACGAACCTGATACGACCCGCTGACGGTCAGGCGTGCTGAAGTTTGAACACCAACGCCGCCAGTGCCCCGCCCGCAAGCGGACCGGCGAGATACAGCCACGCATGGGCCCACGTACCGCCATTGAAAAGCGCATTGACGACGATGGGCCCCAGCCCCACGGCCGGGTAGAAGGCGCCCCCGGAGATCGCACCACCCGAAAACGTTCCGCCATGACGGTAAATCCGATCGCCAGCACGAAATATGAATTGCCCTCGGTCTCATCCGCCGTGGCCGTATTCAACACCACGAGGACCAGTGCAAAGGTGAAGATGATCTCGACGGCGAGGACTTGCACGGATGAATATGCACTACCGGGCGCCGCAGCGAATGTGTCGCCCCCATGAGCCACCATGCGGTGAGCGCCGCAAGCATGGCTCCCACGAGTTGTGCGACGACATATGGGACAAAATCGGACGTGTCGAGTTTGCCGCGCATCCACACGCCCAGCGAAACGGCCGGATTATAATGGCCACCGGAGACGTGACCGCCCATGTAAACCATCACCATGAGGATCGTGCCGATGGCCAGGGGCGCGAAAAGCATCTTGCCCAGCACGGTCAGCGCGCCGACGAAAACGAGAAAAAACGTGCCGATAAACTCGGTGAGATACCTTTTCATGGCCTGGCTAAAGGGATGTCTGAAAGTGATCAACGGAGTATACACAATCTTACGTACCGTTTTCAATCGCCCTCAGCTCCTTCAGAACGGCAACGGCACGGCCGTGGCACGAACCGCCGCGCCGTGAAGCACGCGCAATCGCTGCGTCACCGGCCCGCAGCGGCCGTCTCCGATGCAACGTCCATCGACCTCGATTACCGGCGATAACTCACCCACGGTGCCGGTCGTGAAGACCTCATCGGCCGTGTAGATTTCCGTCAGTGAAAGATTGCGTTCGCGTACCGGAATTTCTTGATCTTGCGCAATCTGTATCACGCGCGCCCGGGTGATGCCCGGCAGACAACTATCGGCTTGTGGTGTCATCATTTCACCATTCTTGACGACAAAGATGTTGGTCGCGTTGGTCTCCGAGACGAATCCGTTCAGGTCGAGCATGATGGCGTCGTCGACACCGGCGACTTCGGCCTGTATTTTCGCTAGGATATTATTGATAAGATTGTTGTGGTGAATTTTCGAATCGATGCATTGAGGAGAATTACGTCGTATAGCAGAAGTTATGAGCCTGATGCCTTCAGCGTCATAAATCAGTGCTTTCCATTCCGCAAGGACAATGAGTGTAGGGCCGTACCGATTGTGCTTCGTGGTCATCCCCGACGTGACTTTCTTTCCGCGCGTGAGCGTAAGACGCATCCACGCATTATCGCGCATTCCGTTTGCTTCAAGGGTCAGGAAAATGGCACGCTTCACTTCGTCACGAGAGGGGACGTCGGTAAAGGCCATTGCGTGAGCCGAGGCCATAAGGCGATTGAGATGGGCGTCGAGCTCGGCCACTTGTCCGTCATAAATCCGAATACCTTCCCAGACGGCATCGCCCCCTTGAACTACACTGTCGAAAACAGATATCCGGGCCTCCTCTCGAGGATAGAGTATCCCATCGATGTAAATTCTTATGTCGGCATTGCGGGGATCAGGAAGACTGGGATTCATAGCGGCAAGTCCGGGATATGTTTTCAGATGCGGCGCATGATAGAAACGGCAACCGGGGGATGCAAAGCCGATTGGAAATTTCATTTTTCGCGGCGTACAGTGCCCCGCCTACCGCGAGGGATGCCGGGCTGCTAAGACAATGGCTGGGTCGCAATTTCATTGAACAGGGCACAAGCTCTGCGCCGATATTTCCAAAATCCGTTTACGAAAGTCCACTCACCCGGCACCTCTGCCCAAAAGCCGGCTACCCAGCGGGCACCCATGCGTGCAATCGTGATGGTCGATGAGGGCGCTTCACTTGCCGCATGACCTGCGGTACTCGAGGACAAACACGAGGCCGCGTATCCCGCTGTCGCTATTTGCGATCACCCGTTTCGAATTCTTGTTCGAAGCCGGTCTAATGGTTGCACATCCGAGAGTTGATATGAGGACGCTCCCAAGGTCCAATAGGGGAATACAATTCCCTCTTTCCATGATCTATGTCCTCCATGATTCCTAATCGTCGATAAGATCAAAGCCTAGAATACACCCATCGTTAAGCGTCTTCGTCCGGGAAACCGTAGTGAAAGCCAATCGAGCGATTGGAGGCAAAACCGACGCGGTTGTGTCGCGAATCGGCGGACAAACGTTAACCAAAAAAACACCCCGGCTACCATGGCGGTAGATGGGGTGTTTGAAGAATATACCTATAATTTATTCTCGACAAAAGAGACCGGGAATATCAGGGAGTAGCTTCGACAGAAGTCTCGCTTACTTCTCCGTCGCCCGTTCCGAGGGCAGCCTGGAGTTCGGCTAATTCTTTTTTCGAGCCGACAACGATGTCGCGGAAGTGACGCTGGCCGGTTCCGGCAGGAATCAGATGACCGACGATTACATTCTCTTTCAACCCGAAGAGATGATCAGTCTTTGCTTGGATGGCTGCGTTGGTAAGGACCTTTGTCGTCTCTTGAAAAGAAGCCGCTGAAACGAAAGAATTCGTCGAAAGCGCGGCTTGCGTAATACCCAACAGAATAGGCTCGGCAACTGCAGGCTGCGATTCACGAACATGAACCGTTCGCATATCACGACGCTTCATCTCGGAGTTGGCTTCCCTCAACCGACGACGATCCACAATTTCCCCAATTGCAAGACCTGAATCACCCGGATCAGTGACTACAAATTTGTCATAGAGGTCGTCATTCATCTCCTCAAGTATGAAGCGATCGACGAGATTATTCTCTAGCAAAGTAGTGTCGCCCGGATCGGTAGTGCGCACTTTGTGCATCATCTGGCGGACGATGCACTCAATATGTTTGTCGTTTAGGGTAACACCCTGAAGACGATAAACTTCCTGAATCTCGTTGACAAGGTACTCCTGAACAGCGCGCGGCCCTAAAATGCGAAGAATATCCTGTGGCGAAACCTGACCATCGGACAGCGCTTCCCCGGCGCGAACGAAGTCGTATTCATGGACGAGCATGTGCTTCGTAAGTGAAACGAGATAGGTATGGCTTTCACTTTCATCTCGGCTGGTCACGATGACTTCTTGCGCACCACGCTTACGACCGCCGAAGCTCACCGTACCATCGATCTCACTGACGACCGACGGATCTGTAGGCGTCCGGGCCTCGAACAGCTCCGTCACACGCGGAAGACCACCCGTGATATCCCTTGTCTTGGCAGTTTGCCGCGGGATCTTGACCAGGATTTGCCCGGCCTGAACGGTCTCGCCCATCTCCACCTGTATTCGGGCGTTCACGGGAAGGGTATACTCGCGAACGGGCGTGTCGTCCTTCGCGCGAATCATCACAGCAGGCGTAAGATTCCGCTCACGGGTATCCACGATGACTTTCTCGCGTCGTCCCGTCTGTTCATCGGATTCCTCACGGAATGTCGTGCCATCGACGATATCCTGATAGGCAACGGTACCTGCGGATTCGGAGAGGATGACACTGTTGTAGGGGTCCCAACTTGCCAGCACCGACCCCTTCTCTATGACTTGTCCGTCGTCGACCATGACTTCGGCGCCATAAGGAATGAGATAGGAAATCAGCTGGCGCTTACTCTCAGTGTCATCAACGATTTTTATCTCGCCTTGGCGCGAAAGCACAACTTCGCGGGGTCCTTTGCCGTCGTCATAATTGACGGTACGCAAATTCTCAAAGACGACCTTCCCAGCGAACTTAGTCTGTATTGTACTCGCTGCCGAAATACGGCTGGCCGTACCACCAATGTGGAAGGTACGAAGTGTAAGCTGTGTGCCCGGCTCGCCGATAGATTGAGCCGCGACAACGCCGACGGCTTCTCCATTGGAGACCAAATGCCCGCTTGCCAAGTTTCGGCCATAGCACAGAGCACACACTCCCCGACGCGATTCACACGTTAGCACCGAGCGAATCTCGACTTCCTCAATCGAGGTCTCCGATATGCGCCGGGCGGTATCTTCTTCAATCACCTCATTGGCTGAGATAATTAATTCTGACGTATGGGGGTCGTTAACATCGTGAACCGAAACGCGTCCCAGAATGCGGTCGGCTAGTGGTTCTACGATATCCTCATTGTCCTTCAGAGCCGAGATGCGAATTCCGCGGAGTGTTCCACAGTCATACTGCGTAACCGTCACGTCTTGGGCAACATCAACCAGGCGGCGTGTTAAATAGCCTGCGTCTGCCGTTTTGAGGGCAGTATCGGCCAGTCCTTTACGCGCACCGTGTGTTGAGATGAAATATTCTAGTACGGAAAGTCCCTCCTTAAAATTGGAGATAATCGGATTTTCGATGATCTCGCCGGCACTCCCAACTAGGCTCTTTTGGGGCTTAGCCATCAAGCCTCGCATCCCCCCGAGCTGGCGAATCTGTTCTTTCGAACCACGTGCACCCGAGTCGGCCATCATATAAATGGCATTGAACCCATCGCGGTCTTCTTTCAACGCATTGAAAAGCACCTCCGAAACTCGGTTATTCGTGTGGGTCCAAATATCAATGACCTGATTATATCGTTCATTCTCCGTAATAAAGCCCATGGAATAAGTATTACGGATATTCTCTACCTGCGCAGAAGCTTCCTCGATGAGCTTCGTCTTCTCATTCGGAACGACAATATCCGCAAGGGAAAAGGTGAGTCCGGCTGCCGTAGCACGCTCAAACCCAAGGCGCTTAATATCGTCGAGAAAATGTGCGGTATTCGCAAAACCAGTCGCTTTCAGAATGCGCCCGATGATGCCTCTAACGTTTTTCTTGGTCAGAACCTCGTTTATAAAGCCAACGCCTTCGGGCACGACCTTGTTGAAGATCACGCGCCCGACGGTGGTATCGACCATGTTGCCGTCTGTATCACGAAACTTTATGCGTGCATGCAGATCGACGATTCCCTGGTCGAACGCAATTCGCACCTCAGCCATGTCCTTGAAGTGCATGCCCTCTCCCCGGGCACCTTCCTTGGACTTTGTGATATAGTACAGGCCAAGGACCATGTCCTGGGTGGGCACCGTGACAGGGCCGCCGTGGGCCGGGCTGAGGATGTTGTGGCTCGAGAGCATCAACAACATCGCTTCAAGGCAAGCGTCATTGCTCAACGGCACATGAACAGCCATCTGGTCACCATCAAAGTCCGCATTGAAGGCGGTACAGACAAGAGGATGAAGCCGAATAGCCTTGCCTTCGATGAGTACTGGCTGGAACGCCTGAATCCCGAGGCGGTGAAGCGTCGGCGCACGGTTCAGCATGACGGGGCGCCCCGAAATAACTTTTTCCAGGATGTCCCACACTTCCGCAGTTCGACGGTCCACCACTTTTTTGGCGCTTTTCACCGTCTTTACGATGCCCCGTTCAATCAACTTTCGAATGATGAACGGTTTGAACAATTCCACGGCCATTTCTTTGGGCAAGCCACACTGGTGCAATTCTAATTCCGGCCCAACCACAATGACTGAACGGCCCGAGTAGTCAACGCGTTTTCCGAGCAAATTTTGGCGAAAACGACCCTGCTTGCCCTTGAGCATATCCGAGAGCGATTTCAGTGCACGGTTCGAATCGGAACGAACGGCATTTGCCTTCCGGCTGTTGTCGAAAAGCGAGTCCACTGCTTCCTGAAGCATGCGCTTTTCATTGCGAAGAATCACTTCAGGTGCTTTAATGTCAATAAGACGTTTGAGCCGGTTGTTGCGAATGATAACCCTTCGATATAAATCATTTAAATCACTGGTCGCAAACCGACCTCCTTCGAGGGGCACGAGCGGACGCAATTCTGGCGGAATAACGGGGATGACCCGCATGACCATCCATTCCGGGCGGTTTTCCATTTTTGCATTAGCCGTTCGAAAGGCTTCAACAACCGTCAACCGCTTCAACGCTTCGCCCTTGCGTTGCTGGCTTGTCTCCGTCTTAACCTGGAATCGCAACTGTTGGGACAATGGCGCGAGATCGAGGCGCGAGAGCATCATTTCAACGGCTTCCCCACCAATCATCGCAAGGAATTTGTTCGGGTCGTCATCCTCAAGCCGGTTGTTATCTTCCCGGATTTGGTATAGGATATTGAAATACTCGTCCTCCGAAAGAAGCTGTGATTTCTCAACCCCAAGTTTTTCAGCTTCACCAGGCTGAACAACGACGTAGTTTTCGTAATAAATAATCTTCTCAAGATCCTTGGACTTCAGACCTATGAGATGACCGATCTTATTTGGCAGTGTTTTAAAGTACCATATGTGTACGACGGGTACACTGAGCGTGATATGGCCCATGCGCTCGCGCCGAACGGACTTCTGCGTTACCTCCACACCGCACCGATCACAAATAATTCCTTTATACCGAATCCGTTTGTACTTGCCGCAATGGCATTCCCAGTCCTTGACCGGACCAAATATTTTCTCGCAAAACAGACCATCCTTCTCCGGTTTGAACGACCGATAATTGATCGTCTCCGGCTTTAGAACTTCACCGTATGAGCGTTCTAGGACACTCTCGGGCGAGGCTAAACTGACGGTGATGCCCTTGAAGTTTTTCTTGATTCGCTGCGTCTTTCCGTAAGGCATATTTGATTGCGGATTTTGGATTTCGAGGGCGACCAATGGAAAGTTAGCCGACGGTCATTTTGGATTGACTTAAGCGTGAAGCATCGCTTCCAGATTGCGGCATCGAGAAATATTATTTATCTCTAGACACCACAACCCGCAATTAGTCTAATTTCACTTCAAGTCCAAGGCCCTGAAGTTCGCGTACAAGCACGTTGAAACTTTCAGGCGTACCAGGCTCGGGCATATTGTCACCCTTTACGATGCACTCATACGCTTTAGAGCGCCCCTGCACGTCATCCGATTTATAGGTCAGCATCTCCTGAAGTACGTTAGAAGCGCCATACGCATAAAGGGCCCACACTTCCATTTCCCCGAGTCTCTGACCGCCAAATTGTGCCTTTCCACCCAGCGGTTGCTGCGTAATGAGACTATACGGGCCGATAGACCTGGCATGAATTTTATCTTCTACGAGATGACTCAATTTGAGCATGTAAATGTACCCAACGGTCGTTTTCTGATCGAATGGGATACCTGATCGACCATCATAAAGTTGGATTCGTCCATCAACCGGAAGGCCTGCTTCAATCATGGTATTGGAAACATCGTCCATCGTCGCGCCATCGAAAATGGGGGTCGCGAACGTCTTCCCAAGTTTTTTGCCGGCCCAACCGAGCAGAGTTTCGTAAATCTGACCCAGGTTCATTCGAGAAGGCACCCCCAAAGGATTGAGGACAATATCGACCGGGGTACCGTCTTCAAGAAACGGCATATCCTCTACTGGGACGATGTTGGCAACAACACCTTTGTTTCCGTGCCGACCAGCCATTTTGTCTCCGACGGAGACCTTGCGCTTTTTAGCGACATATACTTTGGCAAGTTGAACAATTCCCGGCGGAAGTTCGTCGCCCATTTGTACCAGGTATTTCTCCCGCTTGGACGCGCCGACAGCCTCTCGATGAGTCCGGTGCAGATTCCGAAAGAGCGTCTTAAGCTTTTCGTTTATTTTTTCGTCATCGGTATATGGAACCCGCCCCGACAATTTCTGCGGGGACAGGCCTTCGAAAGCATCTCGCGTAATGGTGACCCCTTCCGACAAAAGGACGTTCCCTTCGAGATCCTCTAGTCCGGCACATGTTTTTCCCTCAACCAACTTGAAGAACTTAGCCCAGAACTGCTCATTAAGGCGAGCAGTGTTGGCATCAAGTTTTGCATCAATCTCGGCAATATGTTGTTGTTCAAGTTTCTTGGAGGCAGGATCGAGCCGTCGTAGGCTAAAGAGCTTCGTATCGATAACAACGCCCTTCATTCCCGGATGGGCTCTGAGCGAGGCATCTTTCACATCTCCGGCTTTATCCCCAAAAATGGCCCGAAGTAGTTTTTCTTCCGGTGTCGGATCCGTTTCGCCCTTAGGCGTAATTTTACCGACAATAATATCTCCGGCTTTTACCTCGGCGCCAATTCGGATCACGCCCCGCTCGTCAAGGTCTTTCGTGGCCTCTTCCGAGACGTTTGGAATCTCACGAGTGAGCTCTTCTTGCCCACGCTTTGTGTCGCGGACCTGCAGGTCAAACTCTTCGATGTGAACCGATGTGTAAACATCATCGGCTACAAGCCTCTCCGAAAGGACAATGGCATCTTCGAAATTGTAGCCACGCCACGGCATAAAGGCCACGAGGACATTTTTCCCAAGGGCCAACTCCCCTTTGTCGGTCGAAAACCCGTCAGTAAGGGGCATGCCTTCTTCAACCCGCTGCCCCTCCTTGACGATCGGCCGTTGATTAACGGACGTGTCCTGATTGGTTCGGCGAAACTTTGTCAGGACGTACGTTTTGATCGGCTCTTTGAAGGCCAGTTCGGCTTCTTCGTCGCTCTGATCGTAACGTACAACAATATGTTTGGCATCTACTTTCGTGACAACGCCAGGTCCTTCACCGACGATGGCCGCACGCGAATCCCGGGCCACGCGTCCTTCCAGCCCGGTGCCAACAAGCGGTGCCTGCGGGCGCAGAAGAGGTACGGCCTGGCGCTGCATGTTCGAACCCATAAGGGCGCGGTTTGCATCGTCGTGTTCGAGAAATGGAATCAGGCTGGCCGCCGGGGACACAATCTGATTCGGAGCAATGTCCATAAATTGGACTTGATTCGGCTCAACGATGGGAAAGTCGCCCTTGAAACGACACTTTACGTATTTGTTCTGAAATACACCCTTTTCGTCGATAGGCGCATTCGCCTGTGCGATGATCGCGTTATCCTCGTCCTCAGCCGTGAGATAAATTATTTCATCTGAAACGCGATACGTCTTGCCTCTTTTCTTGACGACCCGATAGGGCGTCTCAATGAAGCCAAAGCCATTAACACGGGCATGGACACATAGTGAAGATATCAGCCCTATATTTGGCCCTTCAGGCGTCTCAATAGGGCAGAGGCGGCCATAGTGTGTATAGTGAACGTCTCGAACCTCAAAACCTGCGCGCTCACGCGTAAGACCACCGGGTCCTAGCGCAGACATTCTACGTTTGTGTGTCAGCTCAGCAAGTGGATTCGTCTGATCCATAAACTGGCTCAGCTGATTTGTGCCGAAAAAAGTGTTAATAACACTCGACACCGTCCGCGCATTTACCAGATCTTGGGGTGTAAAATTCTCAGCATCACGCAAATTCATTCGTTCCTTAATGGTGCGTGCCATACGGGCAAGCCCCAATGAGAATTGCGCCGCGAGTTGTTCGCCGATGGTACGGACGCGGCGGTTACCAAGATGGTCAATATCATCGACCATGCTCTTGCCATTCTTGAGCATGATGAGCTCGCGAATGATTTCTACGATATCTTCGCGCGTGAGCGTAACCGACAACGATGAATTAAGCTGCAGGCGCTTATTGATACGATAGCGACCCACTTCACCTAGATCATACCGTTTCTCACTAAAGAATAGCCTATCCAAGACGCCCCTAGCCGTTTCCATGTCGGGCGCTTCTGTCCCCCGAAGTTGTAGGTACAGATAGGCAAGTGCCTCTTCGTGTGAATGCGAAGGGTCACGCTTGAGGGTATTGAGGAGCGTCGATTTGTCCAGCTCTTCTTCGCCATCGTCTTCCTGAAGAAGGAAAATAGCAGTGATGCCGACCTCCTTCAACGTATCATAATCCGCCTCGGCAATTTCATGACCAACCGGCAGCAGAATCTCCCGCTCCGAACGCTCTTCGATCACCTCTCCGGTATCCTCATCAACGATATCGACTTGCCGCTCAAAGTAAACAGACGTTGCTAATTTGCGACCGATTGTTTTTGCAAAGCCTTTTTTGGTTTTGACAGAAACACTGTCCGCCAAATCAAACAATTGTACGATTTCCGCATCGGTAGAAAACCCGAGTGAGCGAAGCAATGTCGTTACGGGGAGCTTCTTCTTCCGGTCAATATAGGCCCACATGACGTTGCCAACATCCGTCGAAAATTCTATCCAGGATCCACGAAATGGGATAATTCGCGCTGAAAAGAGCTGCGTACCGTTGGGGTGGACACTTTGACCAAAGAAGACACCCGGGCTTCGGTGAAGTTGCGATACGACGACACGCTCGGCACCATTGATGACGAACGTGCCTCGATCTGTCATGAATGGCAGATTCCCCAGGTATACCTCCTGCTCAATCGCATCCTGTGCCTCATCCTCATCCTCGTCTTCCTTACTTGACAGACGCAATTTGGCCTTCAAGGGTACTGAGTAACTCAGTCCTTGAGCAATGCATTCGATGACGGAATGCTTGGGCTCATCAATCAAGTAATGAATAAACTCTAGCGTATATCGCTCCCGGCTATCCTGAATCGGGAAATGCTCCTCGAAGACCGATTGCAGCCCTAATTCTTCACGATCTTCCGGTATAACATCATCCTGTACGAAATCTCGAAATGACTTCAGCTGGATATCAAGGAAATCGGGGTAATCTTGAACCGAACGAATCCGAGCGAAACTTGAGCGCGTCGCTTCACCATTGGTGTTTTGCATAAGCTGAATGGGTACCCTGTTTGGTCACACGTGGAACGAGCCGTGCGAGTCATTCGCATCGGGAAGAGAATGATGCATAGATCCGGGAGAGATGTAGGAGATCGTCAACGTCAGCCCAGAGACCATGTTTCACCTCAAGTCGGGAGCCACAAACTAAACCCGCAAAAGCCGGCCCCCCGAGATAGGGCCGGCCAATGCGTTCAGATTTCTCGGTAATCGGACGTCGAAAAACCACCGTTTACTTGATCTCAATCACGGCGCCGACCTCTTCGAGCTGCGCCTTGAACTTTTCTGCGTCGTCCTTCGTGACAGCTTCCTTGATGGCACTCGGAGCGCCATCGACAACCTCTTTTGCCTCCTTCAGACCAAGGCCGGTCAGCGCACGCACTTCCTTAATTACCTTGATCTTCTGGGAACCGACTTCCTTAAGAACCACGTCGAATTCGGTCTGTTCTTCTGCGGCCGCGGCTGCGCCGTCACCGCCTGCAGGACCTGCCGCAGCAACTGCTGCAACGGCGGGCTTGATGCCGTATTCTTCTTCGAGTACAGAAGCCAATTCACTGGCTTCCTTCACCGTCAATTTGACCAGTTGCTCTGCGATTTTCTTTACGTCTGCCATGATATCGTCTCCATTTCCGGCAACGGTCTCAGCCTGAGCTACGTTGCTGATTAAGGGTTATTGGTATAGGTAAAAATCACGATCGAGGGCATGAACTCATCGAACGCGATCGTTTGCCTCTGTTTAGGCTTCGCCGCTTTCGGCGATGGTTTTAATTGCACCGACCAAATTGCCACCTTGCGCTTCAAGGCCCCCAACGATGTTGGAAATCGGTGCCATAAGCAATCCAACGATGTCGGAGATCAATTCTTCTTTCGACTTAAGTGAGGCCAACTCATCAAGTGCAGTCGAACCAAAAATAGCGCCATCAACATAGGCACCTTTAAGTTCGGGAACCTCCAGTTTGGTATCCTTTAGAAAATTCTTGAATACACGCGCAGGCGCTGCCGGTTCTTCTGTGAAAGCCACACCGGTCGGGCCAATCAGGAGATCGAAGATCTCATCATACCCGCCCAAGCGCTCCATCGCCAGACGAAGAAATGTGTTCTTGACCACTTGATACTCTACGCCGGCTTCCCGGAGTTTACTACGCAAATTATTGGCCTGGTCGACCGTCAGTCCAGAATAATTGGTCAAATAGATCGTAGTGGAACCCGCCAACTTTTCCGACAGCGCGTCGACGGCTGCCACTTTCTGTTCTTTCGTCATTGCCATGACAACACCTCTTTATCGCTATCCCGATGCCCGGGGAGAATGAACGATCAATTTTATCGTAGCCCGTTGAGGACTTCGCTCAGGTCAAGGGAAATTCCCGGCCCCATCGTGGTCGACAGGGTAATCGACCGTAAATACTGCCCCTTGGCTGACGATGGACGCAAGCGCAAGACTTCTCTCAAGAAGGCCTCGGCATTCTCAAGCAATTGTTCACTTTCGAAGGCCACTTTTCCTATTGCGGAGTGCAAAATCCCGTGCTTATCCACACGGAAGTCAATTTTACCAGCCTTCACTTCTTGAACGGCTTTGGCGACATCCATTGTAACGGTGCCACTCTTCGGATTCGGCATTAAACCACGAGGACCGAGAACGCGCCCGAGCCGACCGACTTTGGCCATCACATCGGGAGACGCTACAACAACGTCAAAATCAACCCAGCCTTCTTTCTGGATGCGGGTCACGTAATCATCGAGCCCAACAAAGTCGGCTCCGGCTTCCTTCGCCTCCGTCTGCTTTGCCTCATTGGTAAGAACGAGCACACGGACCTCCTTACCGGTACCATGCGGCAACGCAGCCGTCCCACGAACCATTTGATCGGCATGCCTGGGGTCGACTCCCAAACGGACGTCAATATCTACCGACTCATTAAATTTTGCAGAGCCCGTTTGCTTAAGCATATCCACGCCCGCTGCCAGACCAATGGGCCCTTCAAGGGCATCAACCAATTCCTTTACTTTACGATAACGCTTTCCTGATTTTGCCATGATCGTCGCGATCTTTGCGGTTCGAACACCATACTCTTTGTACGAGTCGGCTCCCGCCCTATTGAAAAAAGCATTTGCGTTGATCTACGATCAACCATCCCAAACCTGCAACCTTGGTATCTTTAGGCGGTGGCTGGCCGGCCGGACACTTTGATCCCCATCGATCGAGCAGTGCCGGCAATCATTGCCGCGCCGTTTTCTAGATCGAATGCATTCAAGTCTTCCATCTTCTTTTCCGCAATTTCCCGGCATTGATCCCATGTAACCGTCCCCACGTGCTCACGAAGCGGGTCTGCCGCACCGGAGTCTATTTTTGCAGCCATCTTCAGCAAGACTGCCGCGGGCGGGCTCTTTACGATGAAAGAGAATGATTTGTCAACGAAAACCGTTATGACCACTGGCAGGATTAACCCCATTCTGTCCTGCGTAGCAGCGTTAAATTGCTTACAGAATTCCATGATGTTGAGGCCGTGCTGACCGAGTGCCGGGCCGATTGGCGGTGCCGGATTGGCCTGTCCCGCTTTGATCTGCAGCTTGATATAGCCGTCTATCTTTTTTGCCATAATGTTCTTGCGGTTCAGACGCCTGCTTTCACACGCTCCCGCATTCCGTTTTGTTGGTTAAGCTCAAAATGATTCAGACGCGCTGATATCACAAACTCGTTGAGGAAGTTCCACCTACACAAAGTGTTCACACCAGGTGCAGCCGCGCTGGGATTATCTCTATTCTTCGTGCTCCACTTGAAGGTAATCCAATTCCAACGGAGTTTTGCGACCAAAAATCGAGACCAAAACCTTGACCTTCATCTTGTCGGGGTAAACCTCCTCAACAAATCCAGTAAAATTGTTGAAGGGTCCGTCAACGACTTTGACAGCGTCGCCCGTATTGAAGGGAATCTCAAGTTGTTCGCCCATTTCCCGAGCCTCGTCCATCTTACCGAGGATGCGATTTACCTCATCGGGGCGCAACGGTGTTGGCTGATCACCCGTCGTGAGAAAACCGACGACTGAAGGGACATTGGAGATGAAGTGCTTGAGCTCATTGTCAAGCAGGCAATTAATCAACAGGTACCCGGGAAAAAAGGTTTTTTCGCGCGTACGCTTCTTGCCACTGCGCATTTCAAAAACTGTCTCTGTCGGGATCATGACTTCGGACAGTTTGTCCTCCAAACCCACGCGGGGTGCCTCACGTTCGAGAAATGCTTTCACTTTCTTCTCATGCCCTGAGAAGGTACGAAGCACATACCATTTTCGAACATTATCTAACTTCAAAGTACTCATATCGGTTACCCACCAGAGCGACTGCTCGTTCAAATTCTATCGGTATACGACTTCGAGTACCTGACTGATCACGCGATCGATCCCGAAGATAAAAACGGAAATGATCGCTGAGGCAACCAGCGTAATAACGGTGTTGTTGATCAACTCCTTGCGGTTCGGCCAACTCACCTTGCGCATCTCTTTGGCTACCTCTTCGAGGTAGGCTTTAATCCTTTTCATGATGCATCACCTTCTGGCATCCATTAAAAATAGCACGGGCGGCAGGACTCGAACCTGCAACCTGCGGTTTTGGAGACCGCTGCTCTGCCAATTGAGCTACGCCCGTTTATGGCAATTGGCCTCCGGCTTAGGAGAACGCCGGCCGGCAATCCGGCGTCCGTATTTTAGTCGAGGATTTTGGAGACGACACCCGCACCCACGGTACGGCCACCTTCTCGGATCGCAAATCGCAATCCCGCCTCCATTGCCACCGGCACGA